>Ga0180435_10005311_pt1 | contig 12566 bp, 9 predicted proteins | sample SS_ome_3_FD_132467 | JGI IMG/M metagenome (GOLD analysis project Ga0180435, IMG submission 132467) | Hypersaline lake sediment archaeal communities from the Salton Sea, California, USA - SS_3_S_1 metaG | ecosystem: Environmental > Aquatic > Non-marine Saline and Alkaline > Hypersaline > Sediment... | reverse complement strand
TAACAGAAAAGACCTACGATGAAGAGAATGACGGCCACGCTACAGACCAGCTTCAAATCTCTCTCTGAAGTCATAGTCGATCCGTTCCTTAGATTGGGTTGGGTTACAGGTGTCGTCGGCGCGGCAAACTAAGCTAACCCAACTACCACAAGGGGTTGGTTTCTGGCAAGTGCTTTTTTTTATAGGATATTTACGGCGTGCCAAAAAAAATATGAACCTCAAAAAAAGGACGTTTGAATATGTCGCGGTAAAACAGGAGGTTAAAAAAAAGGTCTTTCCAGGTTGTGTAAGAAATTTTGCGCTGGCGTGCTGGTGGCAGGGTTATGCGGCACACCGGGCAGGTGGATTCAGGTCGGACAGGCACCGCAAAGCGTACAACCCGCAGACGGGCAGGCGGGGCTAGTTTTTCCCGCCAAGGCCTTCTGGTAATCACGCCAAAGGAAGTTTTTGGTCACACCGGTTGCGACGATGTCCCAGGGCAGTATTTCGTTCCGGCGGCGTTCACGATGCACCTGTAAAGCGTTGTCGATCGGACTGGCCTTGAGCGTCTGGCTCCAGTTGCCGCCGATGCGATGGTGCTGGAGAAGAAGTTCGGCAATGCGGCGGTCACCGCGGGAAAGAATGGCCTGGACATGACTGTTGCGGATATTTTCCATCTGGAAGCGAATGTTGGCAACGGGCTTGAGACCTTTGCGCAGAACCCGCGCTTTGGCCTGGAGCCTCGCGACCGTGTCCATGGCGGCCCACTGGAAGGGTGTTGCCGGTTTGGGGATGAACGCGTTGGTGTTGACCGTGATGCTGCCCATGCGTTTCTGGCGGCGGCTGGCACCCAGGAAGACGGATTTGATCTCTCGGCAAAGGACAACGATGGCCTCGATGTCTTCCATGGTTTCGGTCGGCAGTCCTATCAGAAAATACAGGCGGATATTGGGAATACCGGCCTGTACGATTTTTTCGGCGGCGCACAGGATGTCTTCTTCGGTCAGGCCTTTGTTGATAACATCCCGCATGCGCTGGGAACCCGCTTCGGGGGCAATGGTCGCCGTTTTGGTGCGGTTGGTTTTGAGAGCGTTTAACAGGTCGTCGGTGAGGGCATCGGCCCGGAGCGAGCTAAAGGAAAGACGCACATCATGGCCCTCGAGCCGTTGACAGATGCGGCCGAGATCGGGGACGTCCGACACGGCGGCCCCGACCAGACCGACCCGCGAAGTGCGGGTCATGGCGCGGCGAATCGCTGTTTCCAGGAAAGCGGCATCGCGGAACCGCGGCGGACGATAGACATACCCGGCGCTGCAGAAGCGGCAGCCATGGGGACAGCCGCGGCTGACTTCGATCAGGCAGGTGTCGGCAAACGTGGTTTCGGCGGTCAACACCGTGGTCGACGTATCGGTGGTCTTGACATCCGGCAGCCGGGCGCACTCTACGACGGGCGGTATGCCGGGATCGGGGGTGACCTTGTCAATCCCGCCATGGTCGCCGTATTCTATGGTGTAAAAAGCCGGGACATAGGCACCGGTCATATTGATGGCCGCATCGACAAGAAAAGCCGCCCGGTCGGGTGCCCGGCGGTAGCCCTGCATGAATTCAGGCAGAACGGCTTCGGCTTCACCGACGAGCATGATATCGGCAAAGGGGGCCAGGGGTTCCGGGTTGAGCATGGCCGCAATTCCGCCAATCACAACGAGGGGGTGCCTGCCGTGGCGCTCGTCCGCCAGCAGCGGAAGGCGTGCGCGGGACAGCAATGCAAGCACGTGAGGGTAGTCGTTTTCGAACGCCATTGAAAAGGCGATGATCCTGAAATCCGTTAGACGCCGGTTGCTTTCGATAGAGCGCAGGCGACCGCCGGGCGATTCGGGCAGGCAGAAACGTTCACAAACCACATCGTCGAAGGCATTGAACTGCTGGTAGACCGTCTGGTAGCCAAGGTTCGACATGGCCAGCTGGTAGCGCTGGGGGAAGACCAGCCCCACAGGGGTGCGGCCAGCCCACGGCTTGCGGATAACGCCGGATTCCGCCGCCGGAATCCGGGAGGATGATGCCTGGTGTTTTTTCATAAGGTCTGATTACCCGAGGCGCCGCCGGTCTGGAGCGGCATTGCTGACCCGGATCCACTGCAGCGTTTCGCACGGGGGGGGACCGTCCGGTGCCGAATAGAGCCGAGGTCCTTGCATCAGCATAACGGCTTACGATCGAAAGTCAATTCACGCCGTTTGTTGATGGGCAAGCGGGTCGCCGGATTCAGCCGGCGGGACGTCCCGGGAAATCAGACGGACCGGCGCTAATCGGCTTTGCGTCGCAAAAATGTGGGCACATCCAGGTCGCTTTCATCGATGGCCTCGCTGTCAAAACCACCAAAGGATGACCGCGGGGCCCCACCGGAAGCCTTGCGGCGACGCATGAAGGCCGGTTCCTCATAATCCACGACATTGTTTAAATCGTCGGTTGTGACCGGACGCAGTTTGCCCCCAAAGGTATCATCGACGATTTTGACCGGTTCCTCCTGGAGCACGGTATCGCCGATGCCGGTGGCGATAACCGTGACCCGCAGTTCGTCCCCAAGACTGTCGTCCACCACGGTTCCCCAGATGATATCGGCCTCTTCGCCGACTTCATTGTAGATACGGTCGGACGCTTCGGTCATTTCCTCCATGGTCAACTCACTGGTGCTGGTGATGTTCATCAAAACACCCTTTGCACCGACAATGGACACGTCTTCCAGCAGCGGATGGGAGATGGCCCGTTCGGCCGCCTCGATGGCCCGGTTTTCCCCGCTGGCCGTGCCGATTCCCATGATCGCCATACCGGCCTTGGACATGGTGGCCTTGACATCGGCAAAATCAAGATTGACCAACCCGGGCATCATGATCAAGTCCGTAATCCCCTTGACCGAATGGAGCAGCACCTCGTCTGCCCGTCGAAACATTTCCAGCATGGTGGCCTTTTTGGAAGCCAGGCCACGCAGGCGGTCGTTGTTGATCGTGATGGCCGTATCCGCCATTTGCTTGAGGCCCTCCAGCCCCTGATCGGCCTGCCGGGAACGTTTTTTCCCCTCGAAAGAAAACGGCTTGGACACTACCGCAACGGTTAGAATACCGAGTTCCTTGCAGATTTCCCCGATGACGGGTGCCGCTCCGGTCCCGGTCCCGCCACCCAGTCCGGCGGTAATGAAGACCATGTGGCTGCCCTCCAGGGCGCTGCGAATGGCATCGGCGGTTTCAATGGCCGCATCCCGGCCGACATCCGGATTGGCGCCGGCACCCAAGCCTTCGGTCAGCCGTTCGCCCAACTGGATCTTGACCGGCGCCTTGGAGATTTCCAGGGCCTGTGCATCGGTGTTGGCGGCGATGAATTTCACCCCCTGGAGATTGGATGAAATCATGTTGTTGATGGCGTTTCCGCCTGCACCGCCAACGCCGATGACCTTGATCTTGGCGGAATTTTCATTGTCGACATAGGTAAACATAGGTTCCCCCCTCTTCATGATGGTTGGTGCCGTTGGTACCGAATGGTGGCCGGTACCGCGGGCTTGTAGACATTGCGTCAGACGACATCCTTGAACCAGCGTTTCATCTGGGTCACGATACGGTTGAAGATATTGGCATCCCTGATTCTGAATTTTTTTTCGGTCTGGTTTTTGGCACCGTAGAGCACCAGTCCGACACCGGTGGCATACATGGGGTTGTTGACGACATCCACCAGGCCGGTAATGCCCTGGGGTTTGCCGAGCCGGGTCTGCAGGTTGAAAACAGACTCGGCGATTTCCGTGGTGCCCTCCAGCAGCGACGTTCCCCCGGTGAGAACGAGACCGGAGGGGATGCTGTTTTCAAGTCCGGCCCGGTAGACCTCCCGTTTGGCCAGGGTGAAGATCTCCTCCATGCGGGGCTCCAGGATTTCTCCCAGGATCTGACGGGGCAGCTTGCGCGCGTCGCGGCCGCCCATGCCGGGCACTTCGATCATGTCGTCGGCGCTCACGCTGGTTGAAAGACAGGTTCCGTAGCGGGTTTTGATTTTTTCCGCATCCGCGTGGGGCGCTCTCAGTCCGATGGCGACGTCATTGGTGAGGTTGTTGCCTCCCAGCGCCAGCACGAAGGTATGGCGGATGTTTTTATCCGAGAAGATGGCCAGGTCGGAGGTGCCGCCACCCAAGTCCAGCAGAGCGGTACCCAGCTCTTTTTCCTCTGCGGTCAGCACGGCCTCGCCGGATGCCAGTGATTCCAGGACGATGTCGCAAACGTCGAGTCCCGAACGGTTGCAGCATTTGACGATATTGTGGGCCGAAGTGACCGCACCGGTCACGATGTGGATCTTGGCCTCCAGACGAACGCCGGCCATGCCCACCGGATTCTGGATACCGGCCTGCTCGTCGACGATGTATTCCTGAGGCAGCACGTGGATGACTTCGCGGTCCATGGGGATGGCCACGGCGCGGGCCGCATCGATGACACGTTCGACATCGTTCTCGGTAATCTCGGGCCCTTTGATGGCCACGATACCGCGGCTGTTGAACCCCGTGATATGGCCACCGGCAATGCCTGTGTAGACGGAAGAAATTTCACAGCCGGCCATCAACTCCGCTTCTTCAACGGCCTTTTTGATCGAATCCACAGTTGATTCAATATTGACGACCACCCCCTTGCGCAGCCCGATGGATGGATGGGTGCCGATGCCGATGATATTGACGTCCCCCTCGGAAAGCTCGCCGACCACGCAGCATATCTTGGTCGTTCCGATATCAAGGCCCACAATGAGATTGCCTCGTCCCTGCATGCTAAACCTCCTTCTGAATCCCTGCACCGGCGCCTGTCGTGAGCGGATGGACGACAATGCGGTTGAGATTGTTCAAGTCCATGGACCTGTAACCGGCATATCCTTGGCGTTTCTTCAAATAGGCGTCTATTTTCTGGTAGGTGGCATATTTTTCATCGAATTGGTCGAACCCGAATATAACGCTGCGGTAACCTTGCGCCCGGCGGTCGTCGGCCAGGAAAACGGTCAGGCCTAATACCGGATCGGCATGGATCTCTTTGATCCGGTCCACAAGCGTGTGTCTCTCCGAGCGCTTCCGCGGTCTCAACAGCTTCATCACCGATCGCATGACAGCCGTCGGGTCCTCCATCCGAAGGCCGATATCGGTATAGGTCAAGCCACTGACGATGGGCACATCCAAAGATTCGTGCGCATCGAGTTCCTTGAAGACATGCCCCTGTGCATTCATAAAAAAGCGCCGTTGTTCGATTTTCAGAACGGCCAGGCAAGTCTGCTCACGGATGTGGATTTGCAGGCGGTCCGGAATTGCCCGGGTCACCTGGGCGTCCGCAATCCAGGGGTGCGCCAGGAGGCGTTTGCGTGTGGTGGCCAGATTGACCGCCAGAATGTTCCCGGCGTGGGCCAGATTGGCCTGGGCCTTGACCTGCTCCGGGGTCAAGCGTTCACATCCGGTAATGCTGACGGAGCGAATCCCCAGACGATGGGTCTGGGTGATCCAGTCGTGGCTGAAGATCAGCATCAGGTTGAATAGCCCGAAACCAGCTGCAATCATGATGAAGCGGGCCGAGCGCAGTGTCCGGGACCACCCCCCCGCAGGACGATGGCCCGATCGTGTTTTATAGGTATTCCGCCGGATGCGTTTTTTACGTCGAAACATAAGCGTGCCTGTCGTTCCGTTTCCGCGTTAGGGGGTCCCGTCGAGCTTGGTCAAAAGCGTTTCGCCCAATTTCCAGATATCCCCGGCGCCCATGGTGATGACCAGGTCATTATTGCCGACACTGTCTTCGAGGAGCGTCAGTGCTTCCGCAAAGTCGCCTGTACAGGTGACCGCTTTGTGGCCGTGCGCCTGAATGCCCTCGCAAAGCAGGGTGTGGCTGATATTTTCGATGACCGGTTCGCCGGCACTGTAGATCGGCACCAGGAGCAGCTGATCGGTTTCATAGAAAGCCCGTGTAAACTCGTCGAACAGGGCCTCGGTGCGCGTGTAGCGGTGGGGCTGAAAAACCCCCACGATGCGCCGGTCGGGCCAGCTGGTGCGGACCGACTGCAGGGTCGTCTTAATTTCCGTGGGATGGTGGGCGTAATCATCGATAACGGTGACACCTTTGGTCACCCCCTTGATTTCCAGGCGCCGACGCACCCCTTCCAGGGTTTCCAGGGACGTCTTGACGGTGGCGAAGGGAATGCCCAGTTCGAGACCGACGGCCACGCTGGCCAGCGAATTGTAGACATTGTGAACACCGGGCAGACTGAGCTTGATTTCGCCGAGATGAGCGCCCCGGTAGTGGACCTGATAATGGCTGTAAAGGCCGTCGCAATGAATATCGCGGGCCTGGTAATCGGCCTGACTGCTGGCGCCATAGGTCGTGTAGCGTTTTTTGATATGGGGAATCAGGTCCTGAACGTGTTCGTTGTCCAGGCAGAGTACGGCCAATCCGTAAAAGGGGATTCGGTCGATGAAGCGCGCAAACGTCTCAACGATATCGGCCAGATCGTCGTAGAAATCCAGATGTTCCCGGTCGATATTGGTCACCACGGCGATGGAGGGGGACATCTTGAGGAACGACCCGTCGCTTTCATCCGCTTCGGCAACGATGAAATTTCCCTGGCCCAGGACCGCATTGGTGTCGACGCCGCGGAGTTTTCCCCCGATGACAATGGTGGGGTCGAGTCCTCCGGCGGCCAACACGGAACCGACAATGGAGGTGGTGGTGGTCTTGCCGTGGGCGCCGGCAATGGCCACGCTGTACTTGAGGCGCATGAGTTCGGCCAGCATCTCCGCCCGTGGGATGACAGGTATGGACTGACGCCGGGCGGCGGCGACCTCGTCGTTGCTGTCGCTGACGGCGGAGGAAATCACCACGACATCGGCTCCTGCGATGTTGCCGGAGGCATGCCCTTCATAGATGGTGCCACCCAGGCCGGCCAGGCGTCGCGTGATATCCGACGTTTTCAAATCCGATCCCGAAACCTGATAACCAAGATTGAGCAGCAGCTCGGCAATGCCGCTCATACCGATGCCGCCGATGCCGACAAAATGGATGTGATAGGTGTTTTGATACATCGCTACCCTTCTTCAGCCGCTGGCCCCTTTTGGGGCGCCGGTTCCAGAACATGGGTGAAAATATCGGCCACGATGACGGCCGCGGCCTCAGGGCGCCCCAATGCGCGGGCACGACGTGCCATGGCTTCAAGACGGTCGGGATCATTGCGCAACCGCTGGATACGCTGCCACAGACCGCGTCCGTCGAGTTCGCTTTCAACGATCAGTTCGCCGGCATCGGCGGAAACCACGGCACGTGCATTGATTTCCTGGTGGTTGTCGGCCGCATGGGGAAACGGGATGAAAATCGCCGGGATGCCGATACAGGTAAGCTCGGCGACCGTGGTTGCGCCGGCCCGGCAAACCACCAGGTCGGCTTCGGCATATTGTTGTTCCATGTCATTGAAAAACGCGGCGACCCGGGCGTTGATGCCGGCGGCGGCATAGGCGCGGCGGACACGCTCCAGATCGTCGCGGCCGCACTGGTGAATGAGGCGCAATGCCGCCGGCGTATCGATATGGGCCAGCATGTCAATGACGGCCGTATTGATACTGCGGGCCCCCTGACTGCCGCCGGCCACCAGAACCGTGAAGGGGCGCCGGGGATCCGGCGCCGTGGATTCCCGTCCCAGAGCGATGATCGCCTCGCGCACCGGATTGCCGGCCAGCATCGTTTTTTCGGCTGGGAAATGGGCGAGGCTGTCCGGAAAAGCGGTATAGATGCGCCGGGCCACGCGTGCCAGCCATCGATTGGTGATGCCGGGCAGTGAATTTTGTTCCTGCAGACAGATCGGGATGCCCAGCAGACGGGCCGCCAGACAGACAGGGCCGGCGGCATACCCTCCGACACCGACCACCACGGCCGGCTGGAAATTGCGCAGATGTGCGCCGGCTTGCCAAATGGCCCCTGGCAGGGAAACCAGCGAACGCAATTTGCGGAAAAGCCCCATTCCCTTGAGACCACTCACCCGGATGACGGCATGGCGGTAACCGGCCTTGCCGACGACCCGTCGCTCCAACTCGCGGCCGGTGCCCATGAACAGCACGGCCGTGTCGGCCACACGTTCCTGAAAGGCCCGCGCGATGGCGATTCCCGGAAACAGGTGCCCGCCGGTGCCGCCGCCCGTAATCACGATATGGAGCGCTGCCGTCGTCACCGGGTTCTCCTTTTCAGCAGGGGCGATCGCCCGATGTTCATCAAAACCCCTACGGCGGCCATGTTGAGCACGAGCGATGTGCCCCCATAGCTCAAAAACGGCAGGGTAAGCCCTTTGGTGGGCAGCAGGCCGAGGGTGACCCCCATGTTGATGCAGACCTGCAGCGCAATGGTCGTCGTCAACCCGAACGACAGCAGGGCGCCGAAGGGATCCGGCGTTTGACGGGCGATGGCGATACCGCGCCAGATAATCAGTCCATAGAGCATCACGATAAGGGCGACCCCCACGAATCCGAATTCCTCCCCGATCACCGAAAAAATAAAGTCGGTGTGGGGTTCCGGGAGATAAAAGAGTTTCTGCAGACTTTTGCCGATGCCGGCACCCCACAGGCCGCCCGAGCCGAAGGCCATGAGCGAGTGGATCGTCTGGTAGCCCTCGGCGGTGGGATATTCCCAGGGATTCAGAAAACTCATCAGGCGTTTGACCCGGTAATCAGCCGACCAAAGCAAGTAGCCCCCGATCGGCGCCACGGCCAGACCGGCGAGGAACAGAAACCGCAGCGGCACGCCGCCGACGAACAGCATGATGCCGGTGATCAGACACAGAATGACCACCGAGCCGAAGTCCGGTTGTAACATGATGGGTATGGTCAGCATCATCAGCACCATGACGTGCGGCACAAAACCGATGGAGAATTCCCGGATGCGATCCTGTTTTTTACTCATCGAATAGGCCAGGTAGAGAATCATGGCCATACGCGCCAATTCCGCCGGCTGCAGGGTAAATCCGCCCCAGCGCAGCCAGCGCGTGGCCCCTCCGGCGGTATGGCCGAAACCGGTCAAATGGACCGCCAGCAGGAGCCCCAGGGCCAAGACGACGGCTGGATAGGCCAGGACGCGCAGTCCCCGGTATGGAAAATGGCGTGCCGCCACCAGCGCGATCAGTCCGACCAGGGCGAAAAGGGCCTGTTTTTTTATGAAAAAATAGCTGTTGCCGAATTTCTTCAGCGCCAACGCCGAACTGGCGGAGTACACCATGACGATACCGATGCCCACCAAAAACAGCACCGGAAACAGCAATCGGGCGTCATAACCCGACGGCTTCGTCGCGGCGCGGGGCCGGCTCGCAGGGCGGCCACTCAGGCCAGTTGTTGCACGTGACGGCAAAAATCTTTTCCTCGCTGGTGATAATCCGCATACATGTCGAAGCTGGCGCAGGCCGGCGATAAAAGAACGACCTGTCCCTCCCGGGCGGTCTGGGCGGCCAGCCGTACGGCGGCGGCCATATGGGCCGCAGGGGCGACCGGTACGACCGGACGAAAGGTCTCGGCAATGGTCTCGGCCGCTTCACCCATGACAATCAACTGGCAGACCTTTTCCCGTATGCGGTTTTCAATAACCCGGTAACTGCCGCCTTTATCCCGGCCACCCATGATCAGCACCACCGGTTGCTGGAAACTGTCCAGCGCGCGGGCGACGGCATCCACATTGGTCGCTTTGGAATCGTCGTAATAGCGCACCCCTTTCAATTCCCGCACGAAGGTCACGCGGTGGGGCAGCGCCTTGAAATTGTCCAGCGCCGCCTGTATGCCCGTTGGCTCGGCACCTGCCGCCAATGCCGCCAGGGCGGCGGCGGCAACATTTTCCGCGTTGTGGCGGCCGACGAGGGGCATGGCCGCCAGGTCGATGGTGACATTACCGCGCCCCGATCCGACCGACAGGGTCAAGGCCGTGTCGCTCAAATGCGCCGCGGGTTGGCAACCCTCGGGCGCCCCATTGAAATAAAGCGTTTGTCCCGGCATCGGCATGGCCGGTGCTCCGAGGTTCGAAAGGGCACCATTGACGATGGCGGTATCTTCGGTGGTCTGATGACGAAACAGGCCCCACTTGGAGGCGGCGTAGCTCTCGAAATCGGGGTAGCGGTCCAGATGGTCCTCACTGATATTCAAAAGGCACCCGATACGGGGATGGAAGGATGTCATCGTATCCAGTTGAAAACTGCTCACCTCCACCACCACCCAGTCGGCCTTACGCCCGCTCGCGACGTATTCGATCAGCGGGTTGCCGATGTTGCCGCCCACAAAAACATCGATACCGGCGGTTTTGAGCATGTCGCCCAGCAATCCGGTGGTCGTTGTTTTCCCATTGGTTCCGGTGACGGCCGCGATAGGTTCAACGATAAAGCGGGCGGCCAGCTCCATTTCACCGATTACCGGCACCCCCTGCTGCCGGGCGGCGGCCAGGGGGGCGATGGTGTGGGGCACGCCGGGGCTGAGAACGATGAGCTCCGTTTCAGTGAGGGTCTCGGGTCGATGGGCGCCAAATTCCAGATTGACCCCGATGGGCTCCAATTGCCGAATGGCATCCCCAAAACCATCCGCGCGGCCGGCTTCCGAGACGGTGACCCGTGCACCGGCTTCCCTGCAAAATCGTGCCGCCGCCAGGCCGCTTTTGCCCAGCCCCACTACGGTAACGGCTTTGCCGGTCAGATTGTCGGTCGTCCATGGGGTCGTCATGTCAATCGCTTTCGTCTACCGCAGCTTCAATGTGCTCAATGCCACCAGGGCCAGTGCGATGGCGATGATCCAGAACCGAACGATCACTTTGGGTTCGGGCCATCCCTTGAGCTCGAAATGGTGGTGAAGGGGCGCCATCCTGAAAATGCGCCGCCCGTGGGTCAGCTTGAAAAAACCGACCTGGAAAATCACCGACAGGGTCTCCATGACAAAGAGGCCGCCCACCAGGACGAGCAGGATTTCCTGCTTGGTGATAATGGCGATGGCCCCCATGGAACTGCCCAATGACAGGGAGCCCACGTCGCCCATAAACATCTGGGCCGGGTAGGCGTTGAACCAAAGAAACCCTAATCCGGCACCCACCAGGGCGCCGCAGAAGATCGATATCTCCCCGACGCCGGCGACATAGTTTATTTGCAGGTACTGGGCGAATTTGATGTGGCCGGTCACATAGGCAAACACCATGTAGGTGGCCGCCACGATAATGAGGGGGCCGATGGCCAGACCATCGAGTCCGTCGGTGAGGTTGACGGCGTTGGAGGCGCCCACGATAACGAGAACGGTGAAGACAATGTAACCCCAGCCCAGGTCGGGCTGGATATTTTTCAGGAACGGCACCGTCACCTGGGTCGAGAAGTCGCTGTGGAAGTAGAACAACAGGCCACATATCGTCGCCAGTATGGTCTGCAACAGGAATTTTTCCTTGGCCCCCAATCCTTTGCTGCGTTTTTTGACCTGCATCAGGTAGTCATCCGCAAAACCGATGGCCCCGAAGCCCACGATGACCAGCAGCGCGATCCAGATGTAGAAATTGGTCAGGTTGGCCCACAACAGGGTGGCCGCCACCACCGCCCCGATGATCAGAACACCTCCCATCGTCGGCGTGCCTGATTTCTTATAGTGGGTTTCCGGGCCGTCATCGCGAATGAACTGCCCGACTTGCATCTGACGCAGCCGTTTTATGACCCAGGGACCCAATATAAAGCAGATGAAGAACGCCGTCAGGCTGGCATAGATCGTCCGGAAGGTGATGTACCGGAAGACATTGAACGCCGAAATACTGGTGTGCAGTGGATAGAGTAAATGATAAATCATGCGTCCTTATCTCATCCTCAAGCGCTTTCTTTGGAAGCCCCGGCCCAATCCTGCAGGGCGTTGATAACGCGTTCCATGCGCATGCCCCGCGAGCCTTTGACAAGAACCCAGTCACCCGGGGTCAACCACTGGGTCAGGGCGATGCTGATTTCGGTGATATCGCCGGCCATGACCCGGTCTGCGGCCATGCCGGCTTCGAGGGCGCCTTCAATCACCGCTGCGGCGAAGGCACCGTGGACAAACAGTCGATCCAGTCCGGCCTGGCCCGCTTTCCGGCCGGTTCGCCGGTGCCATTCCTCGGCTTCGGGACCGAGTTCGAGCATGTCGCCCAGTACCAGCGTACCCCGTGAGGCGCCTTTCATGCGGGCCAGGGTGTCGATGGCGGCGGCCGTCGAGGCGGGATTGGCGTTATAGCAATCGTTGATGAGGGTGCTACCCCAAGGCAACGGCACGATCTGCATACGACCGTCAACAGCCGCCACCGATTCGAGTCCGGCCTTGATGTCCTCGGGCGCCACCGCGCAGCAGCTGGCCGCGGCCGCCGCGGCCAGTGCATTGGCCACCATGAATTTTCCGGGAACGTTCAGCGTCACCGGAATCTCGTCGGCCGGCAACTGCAGGCGGAAGGTCCAGCCGCGGGGGCCGATGCCAAGATCCGTGGCCCTGATCGCCGCTTCCGGCCCGAATCCGAAAAGAAGGGGTTCCACCGGGCAATCCTCCGACAGCCTGAGACAATGCTCGTCGTCAGCATTCAATATGGCCCGCCCCT
>Ga0180435_10005310_pt1 | contig 12566 bp, 7 predicted proteins | sample SS_ome_3_FD_132467 | JGI IMG/M metagenome (GOLD analysis project Ga0180435, IMG submission 132467) | Hypersaline lake sediment archaeal communities from the Salton Sea, California, USA - SS_3_S_1 metaG | ecosystem: Environmental > Aquatic > Non-marine Saline and Alkaline > Hypersaline > Sediment... | reverse complement strand
TTATAATGACTGGGTTTTGACCGAGTTTATTAGAAAAACAGGCAGGATGGAGGAATTGTCTGAGGACTATAAGACACTTTCCGAAAGAGCATACAATTATAAAAATCTTTTTAATCCTTCTGTCAGGTTCATGAAGGCAAAGACAGCAGACGGAGTCTGGAGTGAAGGGGGGTATTGTGAGGGAACGGAATGGACGTATACATGGTATGTCCCCCATGACATCCAGGGTTTGATAAACCTTATGGGTGGCAGGCGTGAGTTCTCAGATAAGCTGGAGCAATGTTTCGCAGAGGATTATTATGTGCACGATAACGAAGGCCCCCTGCACTATGCCTACCTGTTCAATTATGCAGCTGAACCCTGGCGAACACAAAAGTGGATACAAGACATAATGGAAAAGGATTATTCAACCGATCCAGGGGGACTACCCGGCAACGATGACCTGGGAACGTTGTCAAGCTGGTATGTTCTCAGTGCAATGGGATTTTACCCCGTAACACCCGGGAAACCCTATTACGATATCGGCAGTCCCCTTTTTGATGAAGTAGTAATTCATGTCGGAGAGGAAAAGAGTTTCTCCATTGCAGCAAACAATGTCTCCGATGAAAACATATACATCCAATCTGCAAGCTTAAACGGAAATCCCCTGAACAGGCCCTGGCTGGATCATAAGGATATCATGGCAGGGGGTACACTGGTCTTGCAGATGGGTCCCGAGCCAAACAAAGAATGGGGAAGCAACCTGGATGAAGTAGCGCCGTCCATGACCCGGGGAACCCCGGATTTTTCGGTAAGCGAACTGGCGCTTTCTTCGGATAAAATAAAGGCAGACGAGCCCCTGAACGTATCGGCAAAAGTTGAAAACACAGGGAGTGCAAGCGGTACCGTAGAAATGAGCATAAAGGTCGACGGAGAAGTTGTCAGATCGGATTGGATACTCGTTGACCGGGGAAAACGAACAATGTACACCGGCGAATTGAAGTTCTATGAAGCCGGGAAACATGAAATAACCATCAATTCCCTCGAGCCTCAGGCCTTCCATGTAGAAGAAGTTGAGCCGACTTTCATTTTCAGTGATTTGAAATTACCCTATATTCCCCTGGTATTTACCGGTGACACATTCAATATTAGTGCAAAGGTGAAAAATATCGGGAGCACTTCGGGCTCAACCCTGGCAGCGCTCACAATTGATGGAGAGCAGCTTGAATCAATGGAAGTCGTACTGGGACCCGGAGAGCAAACAAAGGTGGAATTCAATACAGGTTATCCCGGAGAGGGACTTTTTAAGGTTTCTGTTTCCGGGTTGAAAGCCGAGAAATTGCATATAATAAGGAAGGATTCTCCGGCGTTTTCCGACTTCACCGGCTCAAAGTCACTCGAGCCATTGTTTATTTATAATTTCGATGATGGCCCCGGCGAAACCGTAAAAGACAGGTCGGGATCAGGCAATACAGCCGTAGTTCACGGCGATGTAAAATGGGTTGACGGATTATTCGGAAAGGCGGTCCAGACAAATGCTCCGGAAGACAGCTATATTGAAATCCCCGACAACCCGGATCCTGACGGGAACATTCTTTTCAGCGAACTGACCATGATGCTTTGGGTTTACCCGATGGAGGAGGTCGGATTTGCCGATATCCTGACCTGCGACGATCTGAATGTCATACAGGTCAAGGCGGGGAATACCGTAGTGAATGTTTACAGCGGAGGTTCAGCAGACAGGCAGGCCTACGCCCAGGTCCCCGAAAACTGGAACCGCAACTGGCACCATATTGCCGCCGTACTGGAGGGCAATTACCAGAAACTGTACCTGAACGGCAAGCTTGCGGGGATCAAAGAACTGGAACCCAGCACCAGGCAGAGAGAAATGAGATTCCGCGATTACCCCTACATACCCTGGAACATTGGTCGAAATGCAAGTTCCGCAAACAGGATATATAAGGGATTGATAGATGATGTGAGGGTTTATAAAAAGGCGCTCACACCTGAGGAAATCTCCAATATTATGCTTTATATTAATGAATAATATTTTATTTCAACAGTTAAACTACCATGTCAAATCAAATTAATTCAAAAAGACTTTTCGTTGCCAGCTGCATGGCACTTATTGTAACAGCAGTCTCCTTTGCCCTTCGGGCACGCCTGGAAACGATATTCGGACCGGACGGATACGGTCTAACACGGGAACAGACAGGCTGGGCCCTGGCACCCGCCTTCTGGGGATTTACCATTGCCATGTTCATCGGCGGACCGCTGGTTGATTACCTCGGGATAAGGCGGATCGTATGGGCAGCCTTTTTCTTCCATGCGGTCGGGTTGACGGTTACCATACTTGCCACTAATTTCTGGACCTTGTTTCTGGGAACCCTTTCCGTCGGCATCGGGAATGGATTTGTTGAAGCCTCACTCAATCCCATGATCGCTTCCATGTATCCAAAGGAAAAAATAAAAATGCTTAACCTTTTTCATGCATGGTACCCCGGGGGGATCCTTCTCGGGGCGATTGTGGGATACTTTATGATGGACAGGCTCAATATAAGCTGGCAAATCTATGTTGCGACCCTTTTCATCCCTCTCCTTATTTACGGATTCCTTTTCCTGGGACAGAAAGTGCCGGTTATTGAACGTATTGAAATGGGGGTTACGAATAAAGAAATGTGGAAATCCGTGGTTTCGCCCCTGTTCCTGGTTATGGGTTTCCTGATGCTTTTTACGGCAGCCACAGAGGTCAGCACAAGTCAGCGTCTGGAATCATTGCTTAAGGATGCGGGGGTCTCCGGATTGCTGGTCCTTGCCTTTGTTACGGGGATTATGGCTGTCGGACGCCTGTTTGCGGGACCAATGGTGAAAATATTCAGTACCCGTGGCTTGCTCTGGATTTCTTCGGCCATTGCTTTCATCGGCCTGATCTGGCTCAGTTATTCCCAGGGTACCACTACTTTCGTTGCAGCGGCAGTATTTGCCGTAGGGGTATGCTATTTCTGGCCGACGATGATCGGTTTCGTTTCCGAGTACATCCCGGAAAGCGGTGCCCTCGGACTTTCCCTTATGGGGGGACTGGGCCAGCTTTCCGCTGCTTTCGGTCTTCCTGTCCTTGGCAGAATTATGGATCTGTCGGGTTCAGGTGCTGAAACATTGCGCTATATGGCCTTCCTGCCGGCGTTCCTGGTCATTGCTTTTGGAATATTATATTTCTCAAACAGGAGAAAGGGAAATGCGGCTGCCCGGTAAAAAATCACCTCTTTTTCAAATATGGTTGGCTGCCCTGGCAATCTTTGCTGCGGGATCCGGATGTTCACCTGAAGCAAGGGACAGCAATCCCCCTAATTTCATAATTATTCTTACAGACGACCAGGGTTACCAGGACCTGGGCTGTTTTGGATCACCGGATATCCAAACCCCAAATGTTGACCGGCTTGCAAGCGAGGGAATGATATTCACGGATTTTTATGCCCAGCCACTGTGCGGACCGTCGAGAACGGCTTTGCTTACGGGCTGCTATCCCATGCGCGTTGCGGAATACGGAAACCTGAAACGTAAATTCCCCTACGTGCATGAAAAGGAGATCCTGCTGCCCAGCGTGCTCCGGGATGCGGGGTATGCAACAGGCATGATCGGTAAAGTGGACATAACCATGCGTATGCGGGGATTCAAACCCGAATTGAACCCGGTACGCCGTGGATTCGATTTCTGGTACGGTGTCGTGGGAGCCAACGATTTTGTAAAAACCAAAGAAGTTTACCGTAATGAAGTGATGATCCACGACAGTATGCCCCTGGAGCGACTGACACAAAATTATACCCGGCAGGCCCTGGATTTCATAAACCGCAGCAAGAAGCAGCCTTTTTTCCTCTATATCGCGCACACCATGCCTCATATAGACCTGGCTGCATCTGAACAATTCCGGGGAAAGTCTGAGAGGGGACTGTATGGTGACGTAATTGAGGAGCTGGACTGGAGCACCGGGCAGATCGTCAGCCTCCTTGAGGACCTTGGACTCGACAGGAACACCATCCTTGTGTTTACATCGGACAATGGCCCTTATTTCCTTGCCCGGGCCGTTGAGAACGGCCATGCCGGTTCAGCATTGCCGCTGCATGGGTCGAAAGGTACCACCTGGGAGGGCGGAATGCGCGTGCCCTGTGTTATGTGGGGACCGGGTTATATTCCCGGCGGGCATGTCTGCAGAGAATTGAGCACGACGATGGACCTGCTTCCGACATTCATCAAAATGGCCGGGGCCCAATTACCGGAGGATCGCATAATCGACGGCAGGGATATTTCCGGATTGATGACCGCTGAGCAAGGTGCAAAATCACCTTATAATGCATTCTATTATTACATGGAGAGCGAACTGGAAGCTGTCCGGAGCGGTGCATGGAAGCTTGTGCTTCCCAGGGAACATGTCAAAGACCGGCCATGGCTCGAAAGGTCGAACAACTACCAGAAATTTATTCCGGGAGTATTTGACGGTGTTCCCGGAGTACATTTGTACAATCTTGAACAGGACATGGGTGAAAAGCACAATCTTGCAGAAAAGAATCCCGGTAAAATAGAGCAGCTGATGGCCCTGGTTGAGGAAGCTTATGAGGAACTCGGAAACTACGATCGAATAGGCAGAGGGGTCCGGTTTTTCGAGGAAGGCGAAAAATGGCCCAACCTTAAAGAATGGCGGAATAATTAAAAAAGAACAATATGAATTACAAGGACAAAATTGCTTTAATCACAGGAAGCAACAGTGGCGGGGTGGGAACAACCATCGCCCTGCAGCTGGCTGAGCAAGGGGCCAGAGGAATTATTTTAACCGGCAGGTCAAAAAGCACAAAAACCGAAGAAATAATCGATGAAATCCGGGGACGGGGAGCTGAAGTTCTTTTTGTAGAAGCAGACCTGAGGATACCGGAAGAATGTGCATCATTAATAGCGGAGACAGATAAACATTTCGGCAGGGTTGACGGTCTGGTCAATGCAGCAGGTTTGACCAGCAGGGGAAGCATCGAAGATACATCCGTCGAATTATGGGATGAGCATTTTGCAATAAATGTACGGGGCCCGTTTCTGTTAATGCAGGGATGCATCAGGATCATGCAGCGGGAAAAAATTGCAGGTTCCATCGTCAATATCATTACTCAATCGGCACATGGGGGCCAGCCCTTTCTGACAGCATACTCCTCTTCAAAAGGGGCACTGGCAACACTGACAAAGAATGTTGCCAACTCTCAAAGGCCGCACCGGATCAGGGTCAATGCAATTATGCCCGGATGGATGGATACACCCGGCGAACACTCCATCCAGAAGTCCTACCACAAAGCACCCGTCAACTGGCTGGAACTTGCCGAAGCAAAACAGCCAATGGGAAAACTCATCAAACCGGTTGAATTGTCAAGGCTTGCTGTTTACCTGCTGAGCGATGACAGCGGAGTGATCACAGGTTCACTTATCGATTATGACCAGAACGTTATCGGAGCTTACAATTAAATCGGATCGTTCATGAAACTGATATCCATTCGTTTACGAAATAAACGGCCATGGTAAATTGCAATAAACCAATCATTCATTAAAATGTACCCAAATGAAACCAGTCATTTTACTATACAAATTCGTCCTGGTCTTGATTGCCGGATTGATCATGTGCCTTCTGGGCAACTGCAGCAGGCAGGCTGATAAGCCCAGTATCCTGTTTATTCTGGTGGATGATCTCGGAAAAGAATGGATCAGTTGTTACGGGGCCGAAGATATTGAAACACCGAATATCGATGCCTTGGCAAACAATGGGATGTTATTCAACAATGCCTATTCCATGCCCCAATGCACACCATCCAGGGTTAGCCTTTTAACGGGAAAATATCCATGGCGAACCGGCTGGGTGAATCACTGGGATGTACCACGTTACGGGGTGGGATATTTCGACTGGAAGAAAAAGGAGAACATGACTTTTGCCCGCATCCTCAGGGATGCAGGTTACAGAACCGCTGCTGCCGGCAAATGGCAGATAAATGATTTCCGGGTAGAGCCCCGTAGCATGGAAAAACATGGATTTGAGGATTGGTGCATGTGGACAGGCGGGGAAGGGCAAAACCCACCCAGTGATCAGCGTTACTGGAATCCTTACATTAACACACCCTCCGGCAGTAAAACATATAAAGGCAAATTTGGTCCCGATCTATACTCCGAATTCCTGATCAATTTTATCGGAAAAAATGCAGACAAGCCAATGATGCTGTATTTCCCCATGGCATTAACCCACACCCCATTTACCACCACACCCGACATGCCCGATGTAAAGGAAAATATGGAAAAACACAGGGCTATGGTCCTTTACACCGATAAAATTGTCGGACAACTGGTCCTTGCTCTTGAAGAAGCTGGTATCCGCGATAAAACCATCATTATTTTCACTACAGACAACGGAACTTCCAGAAGTGTCACAGGCAAACAAAACGGGATCGACGTTCCGGGAGGCAAATCATTGAAAACAGAGAACGGTGTTTGTGCTCCGTTTATAGTCAACTGCCCGGGTCTTGTACCATCGGGTGTGGTTACGGATGCACTGACAGATTTCACGGACCTGATGCCAACCTTTCTGGAACTGGCAGGGATCAGCCCCCCTTCGGGCCTGATCATCGATGGTAGTTCAATTGCGCCCCTGCTGCTTGGAAAAGCAGAAGATTCACCGCGTGAATGGATCATGGCCCTCGGCCATCACAGGGCCAGGGTTGATTCCCTGGGCATCCGGGGAATACACGATTTTGCTTCGCGCGTGATCCGTGATAAAAAATACAAGGTCTGGGTGGATGAGAACCGGTCGATCACACGCCTGCACGACCTGGCAGTTGATCCGCTGGAAAAGGTTAATTTAATTAACAGCAGCAAACCAGAACATATACAGGCCATTAAGAAATTTCAGGCCGTTGTTGATTTACTGCCTGAAAAAGATGCCAGGCCCCTCTACGAGCCGCGTGAGGCATTGCCCTGGGATGTTCATTTTGAGGGAGAAAAATAATCAAAAAAAATGCCGCATTTTGCATGCCCTTGGAGTTCACCCGGGTTAATTCCCGCTATCCGGGATTAAAAACCATCCTCCGTATTTATCCACCAGCGTTCCCGTTCCCTCCTGATTTCATCCTCGAGGTAAACCTTCTGATCCTGCCTGTTCCGCCTTCCTGCAGGTGCGGAAAACATGGTTCCGCCATTATAGTGTGGAGCCGGTGAATTGCTTAGATCAAGAGATGCGATGAGTATCTTGATATCCCCGGCCTCGGTTTCAATAACAGCGTCGAACGTTTTCCCCATTACGGGCTTTACAGAAGGATCTGCATCCGGATCCAGTACATCCCGTCCTGCCGTATCCCAGATACCATACCTGTTGTTCAGGGTACTGCAGACAATCCTGACACCATTGTCTGCAGCTCGGGCGGGCATAAGGCTCCGGTAATACCCTGCATTGGGGAACAGGACCAGTTCCGCTCCCTTCAGTGCCAGCAGTTGAGCGACGTCTGTAAACCAGCTGTCGTAACAGATCATAATCCCGATGGTGCCGAAGTCCGTTTTAAAAACAGGAACCTCGGTGCCCGGGGTGAAACCACGCTCGTTCACTTCCGGGCTGTATGGATGGATCTTGTCGTACATGCCGATAAACTCCCCATCCCGCCCGAACAGCAAAGCCGTATTGTAGACCCTGTCATTCAATGCATCTTTCCGGATTATCCCTCCTGCAACATACATTTTGTACTGTTTTGCTTTTCGGGACATAAGCTCAAAAGAGGAACCGTACAGGGGCTCTTCAACCTCCGCCTGCATGTATTCGGGCAGCAGCACCAGGTCAACGCCCTGCCGACCTGCGGCATCAAGCACCTGCTCGCACGAATGCAAATCTGTTTTTCCCTGTGTGCAGGCAACCGTCACCCAGTTCGGGGGTACCGGGTCCGTCTCGGTAAGGCAGATCTCTTTGATCCATACTTCGGCATCGGGATTCAAACGGTAAAGGATTCTCACCTCAACGGTATCGGTGCCCTCTCCTGGATAGAAGATCTTTTCCTCACCGGAAGCCCAATTGCCGTTTAATTTCCTGAAATTGAAAATCCCGTTCCGGGCACGCCCCTGGAAACATTGGAATAATAAATTCTCCTGAGGATTTAGTCCCTCAGAATACCTGAACTTCACGCTGAATAAATACGTTTTGCCAAGTTCGATCTCCATTCTTGTCTTAATATAACCAACACAGTCCGGGTCCCCATTGCCCGTTGCCGACAGGAAACGCTCTCCCTGGTCTTCGACCAGCTTAAAGGCCGGTGCCAGGGAAGGTCTCGCCGTGACAAATTCCCAACCCCCGGGCAAGGCATTGATCTGTCCGGCAGCGAAATCACCGTTGGGAATCAGGTTGCCGGTACAGGAAGATGCACTCTTTTGATCTTTATCCTGCTGAGCATCAGTATATTGTATGCTAAAAACAAATATGTAAATAATAACTGAAGGTATAAGTAGTTTCTTCATTTCCTTTTCTCCGTTTTTTCCATTACTCTGACCACAAAACTATTTCAAAGCCTACACAACAATTTCGAATCCCGGACGGTAGGTTCCGTTTTCCAGGGCCAATGCATTTTCATTGTTTACCACTCTCTCTGTATCGGGATCGACATTCAGTTTTTCGCTTCCCAGTCGATGGGACATATTGGCATAATGCAACAGGGCAGAGCTCATGTGAGCCTGGATTATATCCCCGTTTGGTGTTTCTCTCGACCGGACACAATCCAGGAAATTCTGCATATGGTCATTCAGCGGGAACAGACCCGTTGCCTGATCCACCAGCTTTCCCTCGTTGCCGAAAACCTGCCAGCCTCCCCCCATCCGGCCGATCATCATCATACCCTCTGTACCGTAAATAACAACCTTTGTTCCGAGATTATTCCAGTCGGGGAACAGTACATCGGAATACCTGACCTCGGTTGACACTTTTTCCATATAGGGGGCAAACTCTCCGGCCCGGAGGTTTATTGTAAAATCGCCGTAATCGAAAGTGCTGGTCAGGAAATCCGGGGTGTCCCTGTTGTCATCGAACAACGTTCTTCCCCCAAAGCTTATTACCGACTCCGGCATCCCGGGGTCACCCAGAATGATCCGGGTCATATCGAGCTGGTGGATGCATTCATTCGTCATGGCCTTTCCTCCCCCGTATTCCCAGTAATAAAACCATGATTTATTCCTCGAAACATTATAAGGTACTTTTGGTGCCGGTCCCAGCCACAGATCCCAGTCAATGGTATCCGGCGCGTTCCCGCTTTCTTTTTCATTGAAAGGGACCGGTCCCGGCAGCAATTCATCAACGGTGATATTTACGATATCACCCAGTTTGCCCCCGGCAATATAATTTCGGGCCTGCCTCACGTAATCGGCATTCCGGTTTTGATGCCCGGATTGAACAACTCTCTCGTATTTATTCGCTGCTTCAGCCATCTTCTGGCCTTCGGTCAGGTTGTGCGAAATGCATTTCTCAACATACACATCCTTCCCTGCCTGGCAGGCCCATACAGTTGCCAGTGCGTGCCAGTGTTCCGGGGTAGAGATCATAACGGCATCGACATCCCCGTCGTCGAAGACTTTTCGCATATCCCTGACTCTTTCGGGGTCATAGCCCTGGAATTTCCCGAGTTCGGAAATGGCTCGCCCTCCGCGGGTGTCGTCGACGTCGCAGACATACTTGAATTCTATGTTTTCCTTCATCCGGGCAAGCCTTACGACCAGGTTGGTACCCCATCCACCTGCCCCGATCAGCGCAAGTACGATTTTATCGTTTGATCCCAGCACAGGCTTCCCGTGCGCCGATTTCATTGATTTGTATTTCGGGGGGTCCGAAGGTATACCCGGAATTTCTTTCCTGGATTCAGGCCTGCCTTCCCTGTTGCAGGCCGTGATCCCCAGGCCGGCTGCCCCCAGGGAACCGGTAAGTATAAAATTTCTTCTTTTCATAAGTGGTTTTAATATTGATGGCAAAATCCAATCTTTGTGATAACATGCCGGTCCCGGTTCTTACCTTGAGAACCTCAGGCTGACAGTTTCAGAAACCGGGATTCTGATCCCTGCAATATTTCTCAATCCCTCAACCTCCCGGACAATTGGCAATTCTTCACGTTTACCAGTTGTAACTCTGATCCTGGAAAGATCTGACACCGGAAGGAACACTTCCATATCCCCCTCCGGCAGTGATCCGCTTACACGGATATCCATAACCGCTTCAAACTCCCCTTGCTGTTTAATGGACAAATCCAATTTTGTATCCACTCCACAGGGAAGGATAAGATTGGAAAGACTTATTTCCTGTCCCATAAGCTCTTCCGGAATATGCGGAAGGATACGCAGCCTTTTATTCAGGAGGTTGTAATCCACTCCAAACACATGCTCAATCACAGCCTGGATGTATTGCGAGGCAGTCCAACCGTAGCGCAATACTCCCTCGCCCGAGCCGGTGGAAGGGACTACGTATTCACAATAATTCGCATTGAAGGTGTTGATGGTCGACCAGTTCAGCTCAGCAGCCAGGTCGTGCCTGCCGGCATCCTGCAGTCCCCTCACAATGGGAATATTTTTCATCGTCCAGATATCTCCCAGCCAGGCAGTTCCGTCGTATGCACCCACCGCCTCTACGTAACCGGGTTCAGTCCGGGCAATGCTGGTAACCGGTCGGATACCCCAGTTGAACGGTTTCGGGTCCAGCAAGGTTGGCAGAAGCTTTTCGATCCGTTCATCCGGTGCGATTCCCAGCTGCATCGGATCGAAAGTACTGCAGACAAGCCTGGGAAAATGTATTTTATCCACTACATTATAATCAAGATAAACTCCTCTTTCCCCGTTCCAGAGATACCGGTTAATATCCTCTGCAAGCTGAACAAACAAGTCAGAATAAAACCGGGCTTCCTCCACATACCCGAGGTGGCCCGCGAGCAGGGCCGTATTTCTGCACCCGATGGCAACGGCTACATTCAGGTCAACTGCGGCCACAATACCGGGATCGGCTTCCACGGGGGGAAAGGATTCCTCGAACACGGCTGTAATAAGACCGGTAGTTGCATCCTGTTTAAACGGCGAGAACCAGTACCCGAGGTATTTCTTCATAGTTGCATAGATCTCTTCCCGGAGAGAGTGATCGTCTGTTTGCCTTACCACGTCCCAGGCAGCCTCGAAATACCGGGGGATACTGCTCACATCTGCCGCCTGTCCACGTATGGGTGCCCCTCCCCAAGGATCGATCCTCCCGTCCGGGTTCTGGTCCTGTACTTCGGTGTATCCCCTCATGATGTTTTCCACCAGTTCCCTGTTGACCCATTTCGCACCGGCCACATTCAGGCATCCGTCCAGCTGCCACCAGTTGTGCCCGTAAGCTCCCCCGGGAGCCAGGAAGGGATAATTAAATCCCCGCATCGGGACATCCGTTACCATGCATTCATCAAGAACCTTGAAAGCATCCCGGAAATCCTCCTGGGCAATACCTGGAATATTGATTAACGGAACGATCGCTTCACTGTACAGGTCCGGCCGCGGAACCTGCTCTCTGGGAAGCCCGCCAACCACTGCAATCTGATCGATCCAGATATCCCCCCGCATCCACATCATGGCGGGGCGGATCCTGATCCGGTCGATGCTCCCGTTCCAATTGTCATCTATATGGCATACCACTTCCTGCCATTCCCGGCAGTCCGGTTTCATTGAAAACCTCACCTCTCCCCCGTCCTTTCCGGGATTACCGGTATTCTCCCAGATAACCAGTCCATCCGTTTCGGGTGAGAGGTTCAACAGGCGCAACTTCACTTTCGTATATTGCGCTGCAGGAATGGCCAGTCCCCCCGGAGAAACCAGCTCATGATCAAGATTCTGTCCCCAGACCTGCTGCCTCCACGATGCCGGGCCCAGTGCCGTTTTGTCCCTGTTCACGGTGATCCACAGGGTACCTCCCGTTACCCCTCCCATTATTTCCTCCGGAACGGTCCATCCCATGGGGTCGTTCCATCGGTTGAAATCCCATATGTAACCGGTATCCACCGGGGTTGACTCTGAACCTACATTGGTGGGGTTGTCCTGAGCTGACATCCATTCTCCCCCCGGCAATAATACCACGCAAATGGCAGCAAAGATTTTACAGATCATGATTGTTTTTTAAAGAATTTGCATTGGGACATAAACATACAAAATTCAAGCCTCACTTCCGTACGAATTAAGGGGCAATACAATTCTTTCCCCACAAAGGAGCAGAAAACTAAGAATTGATGCTATTTTTATGGAAATGAATTCTCAGAACTACTCCTGACATGAAAGCAAAATCCCTGACCAGCATTTTCAAATTTATCAGTCTTGGTATCCTCATCACAATATCCGCCCCGGGATGCCGGTCATACCAGAACACAACGGATACATCCGGGGAGTTCCCCCTTCCGGGTGAATGGCCATGTTACCGGCACGACGGTTCCCAGCAGGCCCGCTCTCCGATGAAGGGTGAACTATCGGATCCGGAAATAGCCTGGAAACATTTCGCCGGAACCATTGAGACCCTCGTTGAGGTGAAGGCAGGTGACCGG
>Ga0180435_10005309_pt1 | contig 12569 bp, 7 predicted proteins | sample SS_ome_3_FD_132467 | JGI IMG/M metagenome (GOLD analysis project Ga0180435, IMG submission 132467) | Hypersaline lake sediment archaeal communities from the Salton Sea, California, USA - SS_3_S_1 metaG | ecosystem: Environmental > Aquatic > Non-marine Saline and Alkaline > Hypersaline > Sediment... | reverse complement strand
TGCACGACGGGCGGGCAGGCGGGCCTCGGGAACAGGACGGCGGAGAATCCGTTATGGACGGTCACGTAGATGCCGTCCGTGGCGCGTTCGAGTTCGGTTTCGCGCATCGTGAGTGTCTCGGCGTCGAACTCAATGGCGTGCGTGACGTCGTCCGGCAGTTCGGGCAGTTTGAACCGGACGGGCTTCTCGGGCCGCCGTGCGATGCGGCTACCGCCGGTCATCAGCCAGTAGTTCTCGGACATCCACAGTCGCGCGACCCATTCTTCGGTGTCGACGCCGAGAGCGGCGGGGTTCGCGTCGTGCGGCGTGCCGCGTCGGACGGCCTCGACGAAGCTGTGGCCGAGTTCGTTCCAGCGGATCTGCGGCGCCTTGTCGATGTCTTCGTCCTTCGGATAGAACGGCGGCCGGAGTTCGAGCCCTGGATGAAAGTCCACCTCCCACCCTTCGAGCCACCAGCCGAACTGGTTAAGCGAGCGGGAGATACCGGGGATGAACCCCTGAAGGGCGCTTTCGACCTGGCCGATGTGATAGCAGAGCCCGACGAACTCCGGGATGATGAGGCGCATGGGCGCGATATCCGGCGCGGTCGCCCACATGGCGAGCGTGCCGTCGAAGTGTATGCTGACGAGGTCGGTCGCCGTTTCGGTGAACAGAGCGACATCGGGGTCCACTTCGTCGACGGCCTCGCGCACCTTGCGCAGGAGCTCGAGCATCTCGGTGTGGCCGTCTGTCGGGTCGTTGTGGTGGTGGGCCGGGTTGTAGCAGGTCAGGAAGGTGTGGCCGAACTCGTCGAGTCGGATGTATTTCGCGCCGGTCTCCTTGACGAGCCGCTTGCACGTCGCGGCGAGGCGATCCTGCCACACCGAATGCCGCGGGCACATGTAGAAGCTCAGCTCGTTCGGCGGCTTCGTGTCCGGCGTCGGCATAAGGAGCCAGTCCTCGGGTTTCATGTCCGGATAGTCCTTCAGGAACGGGCTGTCGTAACGGCAGGTCTGCATAGCGACGTACAGCCCGACGACGCGCCCGAGCCGTTCGACGCGCGCGGAGCCCTTCTGGAAGGCGTCCGGCCCGCCGAGGTCCTGCCTGATGTCATAGAGGCCGTCCGAGTGGTGATAGCCCCAGTACCGGCCGGTGCGGACGACGCCCTGCCAGAACATTGCCCATTCCTTCACGTCGTACTGATTGTCGAGGTACATCCGATCAAGCTGTTCGAACGACGTGATGACGCCGGGCTGGTCGGGGTGTTCCTTTGCTTTCGCCACGTCGTCGGGCTTGGGAATCCACGGCCACCCCCTGTAGGAGTCGACGTCGTCGAGCCATTTCGCGTGGGCGCGCGGCTTGAAAGTTTCGCGGAACCATTCGCCGTAACGTTTGATAGTGATCTTCCAGTCGCCGGTGTGCACGATGATCTCGGCGGGCGGGTAGGTAAACGATCCGCCCGGCGTAAGCTCGTGGTTGTCGAAGTAGAACATCGACAACCCGCCGCCTTCGAAGCGGCGCACGACCTTGCCCAGTATCTTTGCGTCCTTCGTGATGACGCCGAGACCCTCGTTCATCGTCGGCTCGTAAACGGCGTTACACTGTGCTCCCCATTTGCGGCCGTAGATTCCGCCACAGTTCATCCACGCCGGTGCGCGCGACTGGCCAAAGCCGTAGAGGCGCGTCGCAAGGTTCGTGTCGCGGTTCGCCCCGAGGCCTATGCCGGTCAAGTAGGGCGACGCCGTCATCACGTGCCGCACGGCTGGCCCGTCGTTGCGCACGGTCAGGACGAACGTTGCGGCGATGTCGTCGTCGGTCAGTGTCACGTCCAGGGTGAACGTCAGGCCGGTCGGCGTGTTGTGCGAGACGAGCCGCAACACGGCCGCGCCATTCTCGCGGTGGAAGGAGTGCTCGACCAGTTTGCAGTCCCTGGGATCGACGAGCCGGCCTCCCATGGCCCCCTCGACCGGCTGCACGGGGAAGGGGAAATTGATCCGAAGTATCGGCGGCATTTCGGTCGTATCGACGTATGCCCGGAACGGGTTGCCGTCGCCGCCGGGATCCTTGAGGTACTCGTCGCCCGTTGCGCTGTTCTTCAAGCTGATGAGCGAACCGGTCTCGCGGCTGAACTCCAGCCGCATATGCATGTTCTCCAGCCCCACGGCCTTCTTTGTCTCGACTTTCTTGCACATGACGCCTTTCTCCAAGTTCATGCAACCTGCAGGAACGAGCAATATCCACAGTGCCCATACCACGATGGGGGGCCACATCACACCGGCGCAAGCGGTCGTCTTCATTACAGGAATCTCCTGGTTCCGTCCGAATGGCGGGGTATCGTACCGGCCTGCATTCGCGGGCGCAAGTGCAAAGCGAGGCCGGGTGGCTGGCGCGATGGCCCGCATGGAGCAAGGTGCCTGCGCCCGTTGGTCAGCGGCTGAAAACAAGGTGGACTATTTTGAGTTCACCGGGCGCTATGTCCAGTGCCAGTTCGTGTCGTTCGCCGCTGGCTGTCGGCGTCAGTGTGTCGCCTGTCGTCCATTCCTGTATCTTGTCGGCCTTGCCCGTCCACGAAAGCACAAAGCGGCGCGGCGCGTCCGTGTCAATGACAGGCGGTTGTGTCGGCTCCTTATGGAAGCCGTTGTTGTTCACGAGCATCACCGCCCAGCCCTCGAGCGTGCGCCGGATAAGGAACTCGGCCGGGCCGTCCACCCGCACCGGCAGGTATTCGTCCGCGAGTCGGTCCAGCAGTGCGTCGGGAACGGCGGCCGGCGTGTCGCCATCGGGGTCGCAGCGCCGCGCCGCGATGAACACCCGCCCGCCCCGGCCGAAATTGCGCCGAATCAGTAGCGGCCGCCCGTCCTTCGCGGCCAGCGCCACGGTTGCATCATCGCCGGGCGTGAAGCCGTTTTCTCTGAGGCCGAGGAACGACCGGTCCCAATTTTCGTCGATATGAATTTCGTTGAGGACGAGCGTGCCGCCGGCCTTGACGTACCGCCGCAGGAAATGAACGTCGGCCTCGCTCCACGGGACGTCGCCGACAGCGATAACAACCGGGTAGCCGCTGAGCGCGCGCAGGTCGGCTCGATTCACGAACACATCGAACGAGTCGCCGTAGGGCGAGGGACAGAGGTAGGATTCTTCCCGGCCCGGCCCCGTCGACTGCCCGGAGAACGCCTGGTCGAAAAAGTTCACGGTCATCTCGTCGCCTTCGGTCGGCTCGAACATCCGCCAGGGCTTGTCCCAGAACGTCATCTGGCCGTGATACTTGCCGACGAGCACTGCGAATGGCGTGTATGCGACGCCCTCGGTGTGTTCCTCCATGAGCGCGAACAGCTTCTGCGCAGCGAGTCCGTACTCCGAAAGTTCCGCGTCGTTCGTCAGCTTGCTTTCGCCATAGGGGCTCTTGAAAACGTAGCCCGACGCGGCCTCCAGGTTTGTTATGGCGGCGCCCGCAAACCACGAGGTGGCCCACAGCCGGAAGAGCATGCTGACGGAATGGCCGCAGTCAGGCCCGGAGGTCATGCCGGGATAGTCGTGGGCCACGCGGAACTTTCTGCGCAGGGCTTTTGGGATTCCGTGCCACCACGAGTGGATGCCCGCGTGTCCTCCGGGCACGTTCGTGTCGTCGAGCCATCCCTTGGGCGCGCCGTAAGGCGCCCAGGCCTGCTCGGCGGGCGGGAACAGGTTCTGCCGCACCTCGCCGGAGCCGGACGGAACGGTGCCCGCGTACCACTGTGAAGTCTGGCAATACCATGGCAACTCGAACTGCCGCGCGGCGCCGCGGGAAAACGCATACGCAACCTGGGCGGCCGGGATGTTCTCGCCGATCTCGGTCCCGACGAAATCCTCGCCTTGCTCCGCGCCGATGTGAAAGAGAAAGCCATATCCGTTCATAGAGTTGATGTGGCCTTTCAGAGCCGTTGCCCAGCGCCTGAATGATGCACAAATCAGTTCGTACATGTCCTGCCGGTCGAGCGGCAGCCGGCCGAAGACCTCGGCGGGCGACCAGTCGAGCCAGTTGCTCCACTCGCCGGCGTGGATCGACCAGGGCCCGGCATTCTCTTTCTCGAGCAGGCGGATGAACTCTGTCATGCCCGGTGATTCCTGTTGCTGGTGCCGGACCAGCCCGGCCACGTCGCCCGAGAGAGCCATTGGCCAGCCGGTCGCTATGTACGGGCGAATGGCGTCGACGCCCTCGCGGCCGCCGCCCGCGTTGACGTACCACGAGTCGCCGATCTTGTGGCGCTTGACGAGTCGGACAACGGTCTCGGCGTCGCCCCACACGTTCAGGCCCAGAGACGCCCCTTTGGCGCCCTGAAGCGGCATGGGCTTCATCGGGCCGCGGCAAAGCTGTTCATAACTTGGCATGCGATTCGCTCGCGCTTCTTCGGCCAGTTCGGGCATGCAGCGGCTCCTTCCAGAAAAGAACAAACCTACGGGGCGGGCGCCGCCACGCGAATCCAGCGCTTGGCACGCAGGCAGTCGCCCGTCACGAGCACCTTGTACCAGCCCGGTTCGGCGTCGGCGGGGACTTGCACACTGACGCGGCCGGGCAGGGTCAACTCGACGGGACGGTCGGCCAGACCGGGGAAGTCGACCTTCACCTTTACCGGCGTACTGCCGCTTTGCCACAGAGCAAACGCCGAGAGCTCCAGCTCCGTGGCTTCCCCCGGTTTCACGGGCGGGGGATCGGAGAGCTGCACCATCGGCGGGCAGGCGGGTGTCGGTAACAGAATCGCGGAGAACCCATTGTGGACCGTTACATAGATGTCGTCGTTCGTTCGTTCGAGTTCGGTCTCCCGCATCGCGAGCGTCTCGGTGTCGAACTCGATCGCGTGCTTGACGTTTTCCGGCAACTCGGGCAGTTTGAACCGGACGGGCTTGTCGGGCCGCCGTGCGATGCGGTTGCCGCCGGTCATCAGCCAGTAGTCCTCGGACAGCCACAGCCGTGCGACCCATTCCTCGGTGTCGGCGTCGATGGCGATGGGATTCACATCGTGCCACGTCCCGCGGCGGACGGCCTCGACGAAGCTGTGGCCGAGCTCATGCCAGCGCAGGTTAGGGTACTTGGTCAGGTCGTCCTTCTCGGGGTCGGGGTAGAACCCCGGCCGTTTTTCCAGGCCGTGATGAAAATCCTTTTCCCATCCCGGTAGCGCCCAGCCGAAACGGTTGACCGACTCGGGTGATCTGGGAATGAATCCCTGCAAGGCGCATTCCACCTGCCCGATGTGACAGCTCCACCCCACGAATCCGGGAATGATCAGCCGCATCGGGGCCATGTCGGGAGCCGTTGCCCACATCACCAGCGTACCGTCGAAACAGATGTTCACCAGGTCCGTCGCCGTCTCGGTGAAGAGCAGGACCTCGGGATCGACTTCGTCCACGGCCTCGCGCACCTTCCGCAGCAATTCGAGCATCTCGGTGTGGCCGTCTATGGGGTCGTTGTGATGGTGGGCCGGGTTGTGGCAGGTGAGGAAGCTGTGGCCGAACTCGTCGAGCCGGATGTACTTCGCCCCGGTCTCCTCAATCAGTCGCTTGCAGGTCACTGCGAGGTGATCCTGCCATACCGAATACCGCGGGCACATGTAGAAGCTTTCCTCCTCGGGCGGCTTCTTGTCGGGCGTGGGCATCAGCAACCAGTCCTCCGGCTTGGTGCCGGGGTACTTCTCGAAGAACGGGCTGTCGTAACGGACGGTCTGCATTGCAACGTAGTAACCCAGCTTGCGGCCCAGCCCGGCAAGCCGCTTGATACCCTTGCGCAGGGCCTCGGCGCCGCCGAGGTCCTCGCGGATTATGTAGAGCCCGTCGGTGTGGTGGTAGGCATCGTACCGGCCAGTCCGGACGACGCCCTGCCAGTATTGAGCCCACTGCCTCAGGTCGGACTGGTCGGCCAAAAACAGCTGGTCGGTCCGCTCGAACGTGGTGAAGGCGCCGGGCGCGTCGGGGTCTTCCTTGGCCTTCGCCACATCTTCGGGCTTGGGCACCCACAGGCCGCCGCCGAGCATGTCCACGTCGTCAAGCCATCTCGCGTGGCCGCGCGGCTTGAAAGTTTCGCGGAACCATTCGCCGTAACGTCTGATCGTGACCTTCCAGTCGCCGGTGTGCACGACGACCTCGGCGGGCGGGTACGCAAAGGACTGGCCCGTCGCAAGCTCGTGGTTGTTGAAGTAGAACATCGACAGCCCGCCTCCTTCGAAGCGGCGCACGACCTTGCCCAGGATATTCGCGTCCTTCGTGATGACGCCAAGGCCCTCGTTCATCTTCGGCTCGTAGACGGCGTTGCACTGGGCGCCCCACTTGCGGCCGTAGATTCCGCCGCAGTTCTTCCACGCCGGCGCGCGCGACTGGCCGAAGCCGTAGAGGCGTGTCGCCAGGTTTGTCTCGCGATCGGAACCCAGAGCCATGCCGGTCAGATAGGGCGAGGCCGTCATAACGTGCCGCACGGTGGGCCCGTCGTTGCGCACGGTGAGTACGAACGTGGCGGCGATGTCGTCGTCGGGTAGCGTCACATCGAGGTCGAACGTCAGGCCGGTCGGAGCGTTGTGCGAGACCAGCCGCAGCACCGTGCGTTCTTTCTCGTTGCGGAACGAATGCTCGACCAGCGTGCAGTTCCTGGGGTCGACGAGCCGTCCACCCATGGCGCCCTCGACAGGTTGTATGGGGAAGGGGAAGTCGAGCTGGAGGACCTTCGGCGCCTCGGTCGTGTCGACGTACACACGGAAGGGGTTGCCATCGCCGCCGGGGTCTTTGAGGTACTCGTCGCCCGTTGCGATGTTCCTCAAACTGATGAGCGAGCCGGTCTCACGGCTGAACTCCAGCCGCAAGTGAGCGTTCTCCAGCCCAACGGTCTTTTCAGTCTCTATCACTACAACTATCTCCTGGTTCCGCCGAATGGTCGCGTATCGTAACGGTGTGCACTCGCAGGCGCAAGGGCAAAGAGGACGGAACGGCCGGCGCGATTGCCCGCGCACGGCAAATGTGGTATTCTCCCGTATAGTCAGTCAGACCTTCAGCAAGGCGCGTACGATGGATTCCGAATTTCGCCTCGTCACCGACATGACGCCCGCGGGCGACCAGCCCGAGGCCATCGAGGCGCTCGTCCGCGGGTTCGTCGATGACGGCAAGAAATGCCAGACGCTGCTCGGCGTCACCGGCTCGGGCAAGACGTTCACGATGGCCCACACGATCGCCCGGCTGGGCCTTCCGACGCTGGTCATCTCGCACAACAAGACGCTCGCGGCGCAGCTCTACGGCGAGTTCCGAGATTTCTTCCCCGACAATGCCGTCGAGTATTTCGTCAGCTACTACGACTACTACCAGCCCGAGGCCTACATCCCCGCTCAGGACATATACATCGCGAAGGACGCGAGCATCAACGAGGACATCGACCGGCTCCGCCTGTCGGCGACGAGCTCACTGATGTCCCGCCGCGACGTCATCATCGTCGCGAGCGTCTCGTGCATCTACGGGCTCGGCTCTCCCGAGGACTATCGCGACATGACCGTCAACCTCGAGGTCGGGCATTCGATAGACCGCGACAAGCTCTTGCGCAAGCTCGTGGACATCCAGTACGACCGGAGCGACTACGAACTGCGCCGCGGCACGTTCCGCCCGCGTGGCGACGTCGTCGAGATTCTGCCCGCGTACGACGAGACCGCCCTCCGCATCGACTTCTTCGGAGACGAGGTCGAGGACATCGCGTACGTCAATCCGCTGACCGGCGACGTCCTGTCGAAGCATCGGCTCGCGACGGTCTATCCGGCGAAGCACTTCGTCATGCCGGAGGAACGGATGACCGATGCGTTTGCCCTGATCGAAAATGAGTTGGAGGAGCGTGTCCAGTTCTTCCGCGACCGGGGCAAGTTCGTCGAGGCCGAACGGATGGAGTCGCGCACCCGGTACGACCTGGAGCTGATGAGCGAGGTCGGATATTGCCCCGGGATCGAGAACTACTCGCGGCATCTGAGCGCCCGCGCGCAAGGCGACCGGCCGTATACTCTGTTCGACTACTTCCCGGACGAGTTCCTGTGCATCGTGGACGAGTCGCACGTGACTGTGCCGCAGGTGGGCGGGATGTTCGCGGGCGACCGATCGCGGAAGACGGTCCTGGTCGAGCACGGCTTCCGCCTGCCGTCCGCGCTGGACAACCGCCCGATGCGGTTCGACGAATGGGAGGCGGAGCTGGACCGCGTGCTGTTCGTCTCGGCGACGCCCGAGCGGTACGAGCTGGAGAAGAGCGGCGGCGAGGTCGTCGAGCAGGTCATTCGGCCGACGGGCCTCGTCGACCCCGAAATAGTCGTCAAGCCCGCGCAGGGCCAAGTCAACGACCTCATCGGCGAGATCAAGGAGCGCGTCGAGTCCGGCGACCGCGTGCTTGTCACGGCGCTCACCAAGCGGATGGCCGAGGACCTCAGTGACTACATCCTCGACGAAGGTGTCAAATGCTGCTACCTGCATTCGGAGATCGACGCTATAGAACGTGTCCGCATACTGCGCGACCTGCGGCTCGGCAAGTTCGACGTGGTCGTCGGCGTGAACCTGCTGCGCGAGGGGCTCGACCTGCCCGAGGTGTCGCTCGTCGCGATACTCGACGCCGACAAGGAGGGCTTCCTGCGCTCGCAGACCTCACTCATCCAGACCATCGGACGGTCCGCGCGGAACGTCAACGCGACCGTCGTCCTCTACGCCGACCACCTGACCGGCTCGATGACGCGGGCGATTGACGAGACGAACCGGCGCCGCCAGATACAGGCCGCGTATAACACAGAGCATAACATCACGCCTGAGACGATCCGCAAGGAGATTCGCGAGGGCATCGAGCGCGAGGTCAACGCCGGCAAGATGGTACGCGACGCGGTGCACGAGTCCGAGGCCGAGTACGTCACCGCCGAACAGCTTCGTGAGTTGGAGGAGGAGATGTTGGCCGCGGCCGCGGAGCTCGACTTCGAGCGTGCCTCCGAACTGCGCGACAATATCGAGGCGATCAAAGGCGGCGACACGGGCCACGGGTCGAAAAAGCCGAAAGACCGGCGTCGGCGGCGTTCGAAACAGAACTGGATGCCGTAGTGGAGCGCTCTACGAGCCGTTCGTGCGCTCAAGCACCGCCACGCGGACCTGCTCTGTCGTGCGTGCACCGTCGGCTGTGATGCGGTCGATGACCGCGCGGGCAGAGGCGACATCCTCGGGGGAGACCAGCGTTGATCGTGTATCATCGGGGAAATCGTGGCCGCTGAGCAGAAGGCGGTGCGGCGAACGGCCGTCGCTCTCCCAGACCGTGCTGATCCGGCGCCTCGTGCCGGAACCGCCTCGTGTGACCGACAGGAAGAAGAGCAGGTTCATCTGCCGAAAGGACGACTCGGGGACGCCGTTGTCTGTGCACACCTGGTTCCGGGCCTGCTCGCACGTGTCGGCGTGCAGGTTAGTCGCCATAATGTGCCCGGCGCCGGAGAGTTCAAAATACGCGCGTAACGTCCCGCCCCAGAGGTAGGCGTAGTAGGGGCCGCTGCCGATTTCGTGGCAGATGAAACAGCGCCGCGGTGTTGGATTGCGGAGCCCGTGCTCGATGGCCGCCCCGTCGTCGACCGGAGTGAGTTCCACGTCGGGCGCCACGAAGTTGAGGAGTGCGCCCATGACGGTCGTCTTGCCCGCGCCGCCGGGCAGGGCGCCGACCATGAACGACGCTCCGCCGCCGATGGCCGCCAGCGCGTAGGCCGCGAGCCCGGGTCCCATCGTGCCGGCCTCGATGAGGTCAACGATGGAAAGCATACGGCCGCCGCGCTGGTTGCAGCGGTCGATCTCGGCGCAATGCCTGCGAACGCGGTCGCCGGTCACGGATGTCCCTCTCGATGTTGGCTGTTCCTTGGGCGGCGCATGCTGTCGAGTGGGCGTCTGACGGGCCTGAGCTCCTACTTCCTGAGTTTGGAGTCCAGGTAGCCCTGGAGAATGAGTTGAGCGGCGAGCGCGTCGATGCGCTTCCTGCGCTGTTTCTTTGACGGGCCGGTGCTGAGCATTCTCCGCCGGGCCTGGACGCTCGTCAGGCGTTCGTCCCACGTCACGATGTGTGCCGACGTCAGTTCGCCGAGTTTTTCTGCAAAGGCCGCGACGCGGGCGCTCATCTCGCCGTGAGAGCCGTCCATGTTCTTCGGCAGGCCGATGACGATCTCCGCGGCTTTGTGCAACGCGGCCTCGCGAGCCACCTGCTCGAGAAGTTCTTCGGCCGTTCCGGTGAGCACGGGACCGGGAAAGGCGACGTTCGAATTATCGCGTGTGAAAGCGACACCGATCCGTTTCAGGCCGAAATCGACACCGAGAATGGCCATCCGTTTCTCACAAACAATCGTGGTGTTTGCGGCGCTCCAATTCCTGTACGAGGGCCTTCACGTCGTTGGCCCTGTCCCGGGGACAGACGAGTGTTGCGTTATGCGTATGGACGACGATCAGGTCCTTGAGGCCGACCGTGCCGACGAGGTGGCCGCGGTCCGTGAAGACGATGCAATCCTTGGTGTCCAGCGTCAGTGTCTTGCCTATGACGGTGTTTCCGGCCTTGTCCTGGGGATAATGCCGCTGGAGAGCCGTCCAGGAGCCGACGTCGTCCCAGTCGAAGTCCGCCTCGACCACGGCGACGTCGCCGGCCCTTTCCATCACGGCGTAGTCGATGGAGATTTTCTTGAGCTTGCTGTATTCGCGTCGGACGGCGGCCGCCTCGCGGTTCGTGCCGAGGGCGGGGCGAAGCCGTTCGACCGCCGCGTGCAGTTCCGGGGCGTGTCTTGCGAGTTCGGCCAGGATGACGTCCGCCCGCCATACGAAGTTGCCGCTGTTCCAGTAATACTGGCCGGACCTCAGCATTCGTTTCGCGGTGGCGAGGTCGGGCTTTTCGGCGAAGCGGCGGACCTGGAACGCCTTTGGGCCTTTGATGCCGGGGATGCGCCGGCCGCGCTGGATGTAGCCGAACCGTGTCTCGGGCGCGGTGGGCCGGATGCCGAACGTGACGAGTTTGCCCTTCTGCGCCACGCGTTCGGCCGTCCGCACAACCTGGCGGAACTTGCCGGCCTGCTTCACGAGGTTGTCGCCGGGCATGCAGAGAATGACGGCGTCGGGGTCACGCTTATGCACGAGGACGGCGGCGAGCGCGACGCATGCGGCGGAGTCGCGCCCCATTGGCTCGCCGATGACGTTCGCCTTCGGCAGGCGGGGCAGGGCGCGGCGAATGGCGGGCGCCTGGGACTTCGACGTGATGCAGTAGACACGTTCCGGCGGCACCATCGGCGCGATCCGGTCGACCGTCTGCACGAGCATGCTCTTCCGGCCGACGATGGGGAGCAGGTACTTCGGGGTGGCGGCGCGGCTGAGCGGCCAGAAGCGAGTGCCGGAGCCGCCGACCATCAGGACGACATGGAGCATTATGTTCTTCCTCCCAGCAGTTCGAGCGCTTTGGCAAACCTTCGTGGTGCGACGCCCGGCTCGACGTCGATGAAGGCGGCGAGATGCTTTGCCGCCTCGACCGGGCGGCCCAGGGCCACGAGCGTCATCCCGCGGATGTAGTCGCACCATTCCAGGTACAGGACGACGTCCCCCGTCCTGGGCAGCGTGTCGAGCAGATGGAGCGCGGCCTCGTACTCGCCGAGCCGGTAGGCGGCGGCGGCGCGATAGAACTGGGCGACGCCTGCGAGCGGACCTTTGGCCGGGACGCGCGCCAGAGCGGTTTTCGCTCTTTCGAACTCGCCGGCCTCGAAGAGGGCGGCGCCGTACGTGGCGTGAAGGGCCGGATCATCCGGATTCAGCTCGGCCGCGCGGGCCAGGTATTTCAGGGCGGACTTCGGCCTCCCTTTTTCGAGCAGGTCCTGGCCCTTGCGGCTGTAGGCGCCGGCCGAGAGTTCCGGCACCGCGTCCGGCGGTCGGTCGTCCGGGGCGCGTTCATTCTCCGGTGGGATCGCGCCCGAGTCGGTTCCGGCGGCTTCGAATATCCTGCGTTCGACCACGGCCATGATCCAGCCGAGGATGTCGAGGTTGTCGGTGAGCGGGCCTTCGAGCAGTCTAGTGCAACCGTCGACCGCGTTGCCGCGCAGGATGTCGAGGGCGGCGGAGAGCGAGGAAACGATGGGGTTCAGGGGCAGGAGGCCTTTTGCCCGGTTGAGTTCGGCCTCGGCCTGTTCGAGCCGTCCGGACCGTAAGAGCAGGTAGGTGTTGAAGACGGCGGGCAGGCCGTCCTCGGGAGCCGCGGCCGCCGCGGCGGCGCTTTGCTCCAGCGCCTTGTCGGCCTGGCCTGCCCGTGCGAGGGTCAGAGCGTGATGAATCAACAGGCGATAATTGCCGGACGCGGTCTCGGACTCGAACGTGGCGAGGGCCTCGTCCGTCTTGCCCGCCCGTGCGAGTTTTTGCCCGCGGCCCAGCGCCCAAGTGGCTAGTGTTGTCGATGCCATGGGCCTATGATGCCAGACGCCCCATGCCCTGTCAAGCACGGCTGATTCGCTGACCCGCCCCCAGTTTCAAGCAGCATGAAGTGGACTCCTTGCGATGGATAGTCGTTTGGGGTACTGTTCGATGATGCGAAGGCCGAGTGCGAAGAAGCTCAGGACCGGGCCGTGCCGCTT
>Ga0180435_10005306_pt1 | contig 12572 bp, 8 predicted proteins | sample SS_ome_3_FD_132467 | JGI IMG/M metagenome (GOLD analysis project Ga0180435, IMG submission 132467) | Hypersaline lake sediment archaeal communities from the Salton Sea, California, USA - SS_3_S_1 metaG | ecosystem: Environmental > Aquatic > Non-marine Saline and Alkaline > Hypersaline > Sediment... | reverse complement strand
TGTCATGTTCGAAGGTGCGCAGGGTGCATTACTGGACATTGACCACGGTACTTATCCTTATGTGACTTCATCTAATACCACAGCTGGCGGTGCAGCTTCCGGCACTGGTGTTGGTCCTCGTTACATTGACTACGTCCTGGGTATTGTCAAAGCTTATACCACGCGTGTCGGTGCGGGGCCTTTCCCCACAGAATTATTCGATAATGATGGTGAACACCTGGGTACCAAGGGGCATGAATTCGGTGCAACTACCGGGCGTCAGCGCCGTTGTGGCTGGCTTGATACCGTGGCCCTTAAACGCTCACTGGACATCAACAGTGTTTCAGGTATGTGTATCACCAAGCTGGATGTACTTGATGGTCTGGAAAGGCTGAAAATTTGTACTTCCTATAAACTGGATGACGAAGTTGTGGATACGCCACCGGTTGGTGCTGATAATTTCGAAAAATGCGAGCCGGTCTTTATCGAAATGCCAGGCTGGTCTGAATCCACCGTGGGCGCAAAATCAAAAGATGATTTACCGCAGGCAGCGATAGATTATCTGGACAAGGTGGCAGAGCTTTGTGAAACACCCATTGATATTATTTCAACCGGGCCGGACAGGGAAGAAACTATCGTTCTGAATCACCCGTTTGATTGATTATCAATATAATAAAAAGCAGGCTTAAGGGGTTACGTCAATTATTTTACTGATGAAATAACCTTCAAAATTCGTTAATTATCAAAGGGGTGCATATAAGCACCCCTTTGCATTTAAGGAGATGCCATTCTAGCCTATATCCATCAAAACAGTCTTTTTCGTTTATTTCGATTATTGATTTTTCGTTTATTTCGAATATAATCCCAAATAAATCAGAAATGGTCGGAGAAAGATAATGACTGCCCATCCTCAAACATTACCAGATACTGAATCGTCAAACCTAGCTCGGGCAAGTGCTGAGGAATTAAGTCGCCTTCTCGGTCAGATACCCGAAGCAGAGCGAGCTCGAGTACAGCTAGATGGAAACGATCTTATTTTACCCAGACAGGCACTGGCCCTATTACGAGATTTATTAGTCGAAATGGCACAGGGAAATGCAGTCACCATTGTTCCAACACATGCTGAGATGACGACTCAGGAGGCAGCAAACATTCTAAATGTGTCTCGCCCTCATCTGGTCAAGTTATTGGAAGATGGAGAAATTCCCTTCTCTAAAACAGGAACCCATCGCCGCATTCGTTATCAGGACTTGATGGCATATCGTGATAAACGTGATCAGGAAAGCAATGCAGCTCTAGATGAACTGGTATCTCTGGCTCAAGAACATGATATGGGTTATTGATGCGATACACTGTCGTATTTGATGCCTGTGTCTTATATCCAGCCCCGTTGCGAGATTTTTTACTCCGCTTATCAACAACTGGGCTCTTTTCAGCAAAATGGACAAATCAGATTCACGACGAGTGGATCAAAAATGTTCTAAAAAATCGTCCAGAGCTTGAAGAGAAACTCCCACGAACACGAGAATTAATGGACCGTGCAGTTTCTGATTCCCTGGTAACAGGATACGAACCATTAATAGAAAGCCTAGAACTTCCAGACCCAGATGATCGACATGTACTTGCTGCCGCTATTCGCTCAAATGCACAAGCAATTATCACATTCAATCTCAAAGACTTTCCTGAGGCAGCACTAAATCAATATGGAATTGAAGCCATACATCCTGATGCTTTTATTGAAAACCAGCTTGATTTACATCAAGGTGCTGTAATTGCAGTTGCCAAACAACACCGTCAAGCTTTATTAAATCCACCTAAGAGCGTAAGCGAATATATTGAAACTCTAGCAGCTCAGGGTTTAGCTATATCTGCTGATAGATTTCGTGAATTTATGGAACTCATTTAAATAAAAAATCCATCCCAGAAACATTATCCGATGGCCATTATTTTCAGTATCGATAGTTCACTCATAAAAGCGGTAGATGACGAGACCGCTCGGGAATTGGTAGCCCGTTTATGCAGAGCAGAATTGAGAGCACAAGGACTCCCCGAAGCAGTTGTCACTTGGGGTGGGGACCAACGTGCCAAAGATGGTGGTGTGGACGTACGTGTCGATTGTAACACCGCATTGGTCAAACCAAACTTCGTAAAAAGCCCAAGTACAGCTATTCAGGTAAAAGCTGAAAAATTTCCAGCATCAAAAATCGAAAAAGAGATTGCCCCTAAAGGTGTAATCAGGCCTGCTATCAAAGACCTCGAAAAAACAGACGGCACATACATCATCATTTCTACGAGAGATGACTGTTCTGACATAGAGTTGAATAACCGTCGCCAAGCGATCAATAAGTGCTTTGACGACCACGGCATTGGAAGCAATGTTGAATATGATTTCTACGATAGTCGTCGCATAGCTGACTGGGTCGAGCAGCATCCATCGATAAGTACGTGGTTACGACAAAAGATAGGCCAACCCTTAGATGGTTGGCGGCCATACGGCCCTTGGGCATATGGAGAAGAAGATGCTGAAGCAGAGTATCTAATCGATGACCGGGTTCGGGTTTATGTTCCAGGTGGCGAGGAAGGCATTGAAATTGTTCAGGCTATTAGTCAAATAAGAAAGGAGCTCCACAACAGCGTATCCATACGCATAGTGGGACTGTCCGGTGTCGGTAAAACCCGATTAGTTCAGGCGCTGTACGATAACCGAATAGATGTTGGGGTTGCCGCACCTTCGCCGGATGATGTCATATATGTTGACCTTGCAGACGGACCAACTCCACAGCCCAAAGAGCTACTGCAGAGCTTAAAGCAACAAGGGCAAGACCTAGTTGTAATAGTCGATAATTGTGGCCCGGAGTCACATCGACAATTGACAGAGATAGTGTCGCAGACGACATGTCTCCTGAAGTTGATCACGATCGAGTATGACATTCGTGATGACTTGCCCGAAGAGACTCATTGCTACCGACTGGAAGGTTCTTCACCCGAAATCATCCAACAACTCCTAGAAGTTCGGTACAAACACCTGTCAAACACCGACGCCGATCGTATTGCTGATTTCTCAGACGGAAATGCCCGATTAGCATTTGCACTTGCCTCGACTTCCGAAATGGGTGGAGAACTCTCTCGATTACAAGATCGAGAGCTTTTTGAAAGGCTATTTCATCAAAAATATGATCCGGACCAGGAACTACTTCGCTGTGCGGAAACAGCCAGCCTAGTCTATTCATTTGATAGTGAAGACCTTACCCCCGAGGGAGAAATATCGATACTCGCTGGGTTTGCAGAGGTAACGCCCCTTACCTTTGTTCGCCACATAGGCGAGATGAAACGGAGGGGATTGTTACAGGAAAGAGGTAAATGGAAGGCTGTCTTGCCGCATGCGATAGCCAATGGTTTAGCAAACCGTTCGTTGGAGTCGATTCCAAGCGATTTATTGTACTCCACGCTGATAGGGGGTGCTTCTGAGCGTTTGGCGCGTTCATTTACGCGGCGCCTAGGATTCTTACATGACAGTACGGAAGCAACTACTATTGCATCCAGAATGTTTGCTACAAGCGGAAAGCTGGGGGCTGTAGATCAGTTGTCAGAGCTCGAGAGCCAGATGTTCTCAAATTTGGCCCCTATCTCTCCAGCAGAAGCACTGAGTGCAATTACACGGGCGACAGGTACAGATGATTTCCTATCTGTAGAGAACCGAGAACGAGTTACGTTTGCTCGGTTAGCACAATCAATCGCCTACGCCCCTGAGTTTTTCAATGATGCAGTCCTGATTTTGAAGGCGTTTGCGCTTGCTGAACCAAAAGAATATAAACACGACTCAGTTCATAGCCGATTAAAAGCACTCTTCTATTGCCATTTGTCTGGCACGAAGGCAAGTCCAAAGCAGCGCCATATTTTTGTCGAGCAGTTACTTCTCAGCTCCGAATCTCAAGAGAGAGAATTGGGCTTTGCTTTGATGGATGCAGGCTTAGAAGCTTGGCATTTCAGTTCCAGCTACAATTTTGAATTTGGTGCTCGGCATAGAGATTACGGGTGGCATCCTCGCTCTAAACAGGATGTGCGGGAGTGGTTTCTTCCATGGATTGAAATGGCAGCAAGCATTGGAGAGCAGAAAAGCGCAGAGGGACTCAGAGCTCGCGTGATGCTTGCGGAGAAATTTAGGGGGCTTTGGGGAAGAGTAAATTTAGATGATGAGTTGATCGATATTGCGACGCGCTTTCAAGCCCTTGAAGGCTGGCCTGAAGGATGGCTAGCAGTTCGGCGCATTCTGCATTTCGATGAAAAGAGCCTGTTGCCTGATTCACTATCACAAATCAGAGAACTTGAAAACAAGCTTAAACCTACTGATCTGCTATCAGATATTCGGGCCCGGGTCCTCGCAAGAGGTGCTTTCGCATTTGATCTCGATGATGAGCTGGATAAAGAATCAGAAGACGATCCTTCAGCTAGCAGCCGGTATGAAAGGGCTGGCCTGAAAGCGGAGGCGTTGGGTGGTCTGGCTGCTAGCACGCCAGGCCTAATTGAGCAATTGATACCTGATCTATGTGGGAAGTTTCCTGGCAGCAATGTGTATGCATTTGGACGGGGAGTCGGTGCTAACCATTCTGATGTCCCAGCTATTCTGGCTGCCGCCAACGATCATATTGCAGCCAGTGACATTAGTGACGTAACCCTTATTTCAATTCGCGGCATCTTGTCTGGCTGGGCGACAGTTGACGCAAAGGCTCTTCAAGATTTTTTTGATCAATCTCTCAATGACGTGACTTGGCAAAAATGGTTTGTCGAATTGCAGGTGCAGATCGAGCTAGATGATCGGGCGTATGCGCGACTCATTTATGCACTGGAAAACGAAGTAACGCCAACTTGGCAATTTAAGTATCTTGCCATGGGGCGGGCAACAGATCCACTGACTGTTACGCAAACTATTGAATTGGCAAGAAAGCTTGCGCAGAGGGACGACGATGGCTTGTCTGCAGCAATCGACCTCCTTGCGATGGTTATCCATTGCACAGACAGAAAGGATGGCACTTACGTAAGGGAGTTGAGCCAAGAGATTCTACAGTTTTTATACGAAGTCGACTGGGACAAACTAAATGAGCGTGATTCAGATATCGAACACGATTTGGAAGTTGTTCTGAAATTCGCACTAAAAAGCGCAGAGACTGAACAAGAGGTGTTACCAATACTTCAGGGAATACTGCCTGCCGCTGATGAAACCCGGTGGTACAGATACAGTAGCCCAAGAAAGTCAACTTTAAGGCCGTTCTTCACTTTTTTCCCTAAGCTTTGCCTAGAAGTTGTTTGTGCCAAGGACGCTGAAGGGGGTTTGGAACGAGTTCATTGGCTGGTAAGTGACTCTTACTCTCGCCGCGGAGAAACTGCGCTTGCCGATGTGCCAGCTGAAATTCTCATCGACTGGTGCAACGAGTCTCCCGATTCACGCTACTCGTTTGGAGCTGGGAGTTGTTTACTGTTTGAGCAGAGTGAAGATAAGGAAAAGCCTCTAGCATTTTCTGAAACTGCAGTGCGTGTGTTTGCCGCCGCTCCGGATAAAATCGCCGTATTGAACATCTTTGTGGATCGGTTACAGCCTAGTGGCTGGTCTGGGTCTCTAGCCGATAACCTTGAGAGACGTCTCCCTCTATTGGATCAGTTTCTTACGAATGACGACCAGGATATAAGGAAAATAGTGAACGATGCCAAAGCAAGGTTTAGAAAAATAATTTCCCGAGAACGAGAGCGAGAAGAGAGCGAAGAGCGATCAAGAAACTCAAGTTTCGAATAGCCTGTTGCCCACGAAGGATTGCGTTCATGTCGATGAAAGGTACTGCTTTGAGTTAGTCAGGCATTTACGTTTCGTTAATGGCGCTGTCACGTAATCTTCGTCGAGGAACCTTACTAGCTCTTTCAGCTGCTTCTTGTCTGCAGGTATAACGATCTTTCCCTCTTCATCCAATGCAATGCGAATGTGGTGTTCTTCAGGAAGCTCTAGATTGAAATTATCCGCAACAGATTGGATTTCACTAACCTGTAGGTCCTTGAGTACATGATTCTTCTGCAGCAAGGCGATTTTCTTGCGGACGATGGAGTCGGCGTTGGCTTTGAAGCTGGTCTCATCCTCCAGGCTAAATAGATCGCTGCCAGCAAAAGTATCGAGGTCTGCGTCGGTTGCTTCCTGATAGTAATCCGCAAGGTCTAGAAAGCGTTTGGTATTGTGGTACGAGCTGAAGTAAAGCGTGTCGTTGTCATAATGGGCTGTGAGCTTATCCTGGAGGATCAGACCGGGTTCTTCGAGTTTTTTGTAGGTGTCACCTGAGCCTATCAGAGTGAAACCTGTCTTGAGCAGCTTTCCAGCATCAAAAACTTGGAAGTTAATTTTTTTATTCTGATCACTCCAGACACCGCTATACAAAGCTTTGATTTTATGGGTCTCGTTATTCAGCCGGAGTACTGGACAAGTCAGTGGATTCGCAATGAATTCACCGATGACCTCAGGTAACGAGTACTCTGCAATTGTGAAAATTTCACCATGATCGACATTGTAACTACCAGTGAATGGAATCGACTGCTTCTCACCCAAAAACACCGACAATTGTAGCATTAACATCTCATCAAGCTCCTGTTTAAGCGTGGCAGTGAGCGGAATGCGACGTACTGGTAGTTGTGGATCATCTACAAGTGCAAACAAGCCTGGTGCGTTATTATTGTTGTTCATGGTTAGTATCCAGAATCATATATTCGGTGAGTTGGACCACCTGTGTGACATTCTTACAATGAGTAATATCTTGTCGTGTAATCAGCACGTAAGTGATATCACCTTCGATTGTGACTTCGTAAAAGTGATATCCAAATAGGCCGAGCAAAGGATTGAAGTGATAAGCGTGTGAATTATATACGATGAAGAAAAACACAATGGCTATGAAAATTAACACCGGCACACTGATAGTAGTCTGACTTTGATTGATCAGTGGGAGCAAATAGACTAGCAGGAATCCCACAATTTCTTTGTCAGCAGTTTTCACCGCCTTGACCCGGACATTTAAAGGATCCAACTCATTTGGTGACACTGATTGCCTAATCAGGGCAAAACACAACAAGGTCAAAGCTGCTGCAGCTAGTAGATAGGGCCAGCCCTGATTCCACTGCCAATCTTTGCTTAATTCCACAAACCATAGGGTCAGAAAAATAGGAGCCAGAGAGGTGGCTACCAAAGACAGCTTAGCGATCTTATTAAGCATTAGCAGCTCCCGCCGAATTCTTGGTGAACTCTTCTCGCAATACCGTTTGCATCAGGGCATTAGCATGCGTTTGATTCTGTGTGATTTGGGCCTCAAGGTTATCGCAGAAATCCATTAGCTTTTCGACTTTATTAACAATGATTTCTTGCTCATCCGTTGGCGGAAGAGGAAAAATATAGTTACTGAGTATCTCTATGTTGATGTTCAACCAGTTTGCTCCAAATGCAACTGAGTATATTTGGGCTTCCTTGTACTTCAGAAAGAGCTTTGTGAGTTCTTTCAGTTTTTCATTCTTAATATTCCGAACCGCCAATAGCCCATCGTATATAAACCCATCAATACCGGTCTCAATGGAGCGACCAACGCTTCCAACTCCGCTACACGCAACCAATAAATCCCCTTTGCTAACTGATCTACTTTTACTTGCTCCTTCCAGGGTTAGAAATCCTTTTGTGTCGACCAATCGTCCATTGCGGCCAAATGGCGTAAAGTCAGCAATGGTTATCCAGTGGTATGGTGTTCGGTCATTGGACCAATATCTAGGATCACCTTTTGGTCTTGGAGACGACCCACGTACTACTTCGAATAATTCACCTAGACGACACCATGCCCAACCTTTTGGTAATTCAAATCCCTTTTCTTCTTCACTTATTGGAGGCAAGGGCTTCTGCTTCTTAATCTTTTTAGCTTGAACCAGTTCCGCTTTTTCAGCGGCAACGCATTTCAGCAGGTCCTTGGCGTGTTCTGTATAGGGGGTAGCGGCACGCCAGTTAGCGGTGAGTTTGCCCTCAATAGCTTCCTGCAGGATTTGTTGACGGAGCCTTTTTAGCAGGGTTTGTTGGTGATTTAGCTCACGTGTTAACTGCTTTTCTTCTGAGGTAATAGATTTAAACCGTTCAACAATCTCCGATTGTCGCTCGATATTAGGCAAAGGAATATCAACACCTTTTATCTTTGTAACTGAAAGAGCAACGTTTGCAGCGCCGCTCATCAGAGGCACAAGAACCTGGTCTTTAAGCTGAGAAAGATAAAGGTGCAGAAACTGAATGTTCAGTTCTTGTGTGTCCTTAGCAGTCAACGCGACCAATATTGTGCCCAGTGCAAACTTGCCCTCTTGATAGTGCACATTCTTCAAACTGGCATGACCATGCCCTGTCGAAGAAACCAGCGGGATACAAACTGCTTTGGTATCAAATTGAAAGGTGTTGCAGGTTTTTCTCTCCGCTCCGGTCGTCACCAACGGGTAATCGCCAGGTTCGGCTTTGGCTAGTCCCGTTTCACCTTTCTGAAAATCACAGACATCCTTGAGCTTTACAACGCGCACTATTGCAGCTCCTTCCTAAGCTGAGCCAGCAACTCATCTCCTTTCATGAACGATTGGTGCAACATATCCAGCAACTCCGCACTGCTGTGTTGTTGCTCCTCTTCAGGCTGGTGCGGGTTCTTGATGTCGAGGTTGTAGCCACTTGCCTTGATGGTATCGATATCCACTTGCCAGGCTTGTTCGTTAACTTCTCGCCCAGTTCTATCGACACCGCCCCACCACTGTTTCAGATCATCAAACTCCGCTTGCCGAATCGGCTTGGTTTTGGAGTAGGCCTTGTAGCCTTCGGGCAGCAAATGTTGGTAGTACCAGACGGTTTTGGTCGGCTCACCCTTAGTAAAAAACAACATGTTGGTGGCAACCGAAGCATAGGGCTGGAACACTGAGTTAGGCAGGCGCACGATGGTGTGCAGGTTGCAGTCTTCCAGCAGTTTTTGGCGAATACGTTGTTTGACGCCATCGCCGGTGAGCGAGCCGTCCGGCAGAACAATCGCTGCACGACCACCGTCTTTGAGCAGGTGGATCATAAGAATCAAAAATAAGTCGGCCGATTCCTTAGTGCGATAGGTTTGCGGAAAGTTGTTTTCGTTATTGTTGGATACGACACCGCCAAAGGGAGGATTTGCGAGGATTACATCAACACGATCCTTGCGGGTGTATTCGGTTAGAGGGCGTTGCAGCGAATCGCCGTAACGGATGTTGGGGCTGGTGATGTCGTGCAGGATCAGGTTGGTGTTGCCCAGCATGTAGGGCAGCGGTTTGTATTCCCAGCCCTGCACGTTACTACCGATGGCATCGAGTTGCTCTCCAGTAGTCGCTGAGACCTTCAAATGTTCGATAGCCGCAGTGAGAAAGCCGCCGGTACCACAGGCCGGATCGAGCAAAGTTTCATTCAGTTGTGGGTTGACCATTCCGGTCATAAACTCGGTGACGGCACGTGGTGTGTAGAACTCGCCCAACGTGCCGCCGCTTTGCAGTTCACTCAGGAACGTTTCGTAAATTTGACCGAACAGATGCAGGTCTTTGCTGTTGTTGAAGTCGATCTCATTGAGTTTGTTGATTACCTGGCGTAGGTGAATGCCGGACTTCATATAGTTGTAGTTATTGGCGAATACTTCGTGAACCAGAATTGCACGATTGCCGGCGACAGTACCGGGTGTTGCGGTTGAGAGGTCAATGTTGGCGAGTGTTGGGAATAGCTGCTCATCAACAAATTCTCGCAGGGAATCGCCGGTCATGCCTTCATCATCACCTGCCCATTCATCCCAATGTAGTTCTGCGGGAATGGGTGAAATGTAATTATCGTCCATTAACTCCAGCTCTTTGTCCTTATCACTGAAGATTTTCAGAAATAGCATCCAGCCTAGTTGAAGAATGCGCAGTTCATCACTGCCGGTGCCAGTGTCTTGGCGCATTATGTTACGCGCGGATTTAACAATGCCTGGTATGTTGGTCATAGGGTTCTGCTTTATTGTTTTTATGCGGCCGTATAGAGGGCCAATTCTAATTCGTTAAGGGCTTTGATATAGCCTACCTTGCCGCCGAATAGTTTGACGATCTCGGTCGGAGTGCCGAAGTGGTCGAAGGGGTTAACCTTGAGGACTTTGATGTCCTCGATGTTTTCGATACCTTCATCTGCGTATTTGTCGAGCAGCGCATCGAGCACTTTGCGCGCCTGTTCACCGTATTGAGTGAATACATCGCGTTTTTTGACCAGCTTGGCTCGTTCAGCACGTGTCAGTGGTGGCTGGTCAAAGGCTGTGTGGCAGATCATGTCGAACAAATCCATTTCCTTGCCGATGGCCTCTTTCAGATTTTCAATCACGATGCCCTGTTCAGCTAGTTCCTCGATGATGGCTTGCTTCTTGTCGGCGCTCTTCCATTTGTTCAAAAACTCATCGAGTGACTGGTAATGCTCTCGCACTTTCTGGCGGGTGTAGTCCTTGAGGCTACCAGTGATTAGTTTGCCATCACCGTCCATGTACTGAATGCGCTCATTGAGTACGGATACATCAACACCATTGACGTAATATTTTTCACGAGGCTCTGCGATGATACCGCCGCCATCGATAATATATGGTTCGGCAGGATCGTCGTAACGGTCTTGATCATCGAATAAGATCTCTTCACCGTCTTCATCAGTTTGTGTTGTGTCGTCCTGTAGCTCGTCTTCGATGCTGTCGAATTCATCGTTTTCACCCAGTTCTTTGACGCGTACCGGGTCTCCGTCGAAATCAGGGTCGGCAAACAGATCGGTGACATTGCGAAAATCAAGGATGGTGAAGAAGTTTTTGCCGTACTCTTCGTTGATGCGGGTGCCACGGCCAATGATCTGTTTGAATTCAGTCATTGAGCCAATATTGCTATCGAGAACAATTAGTTTGCAGGTCTGGGCGTCAACGCCAGTGGTCATCAGTTTGGAGGTGGTGGCAATTACCGGGTAGCGCTCTTCCGGATTAATGAAATTGTCCAGTTCACGTTTTCCCTCGTCATTGTCCCCCGTGATCTGCATGACGTATTTGGGGTTCCGTGCCATCAAGTCACTATTAGTATTTGCGAGTGCTGTTCGCATACGCTGGGCATGATCGATATCAACGCAGAAGACAATCGTTTTATCGAAGCGGCTGGTCTTGTTCAGGAACTCGGAAATTCTGTTGGCTACGGTTTGAGTGCGTTCGTCAATAACAAGATTCTTGTCGTAATCTGTACGGTTATAGATACGGTCATCCAACAGTTGGCCGGTCTTGTCCGTCTTGCCCAGTTCAGGTCGCCAACCTTCCAGGTCAACATTGAGGCCAACACGAACGACCTTGTAAGGCGCTAGGAAGCCGTCCTGAATGCCTTGCTTGAGTGAGTAGGTATAGATCGGATCACCAAAATACTCGGCACTGGAGATAGTCTCGGTTTCCTTGGGCGTGGCTGTCAGGCCGATGTGTGTGGCTGAGCTGAAATAATCCAATATCTCGCGCCAGGCGCTGTCTTCTGCGGCGCTGCCACGGTGGCACTCGTCTATGACGATTAGATCAAAGAAGTCCTGGCTAAATTCACGATAGGCGTCTTTGTCCTCATCGTAGTTGGTCAGGCCCTGGTAAAGTGCCAGATAGATCTCATAGGACTTGTCGATCTGTTTCTGCTTGATGACCGTCATCTTGTCCTTGAAGTGTCGAAAGTCTCCGCGACGCGTCTGGTCAATCAATGCGTTTCGGTCTGCCAGGAAAAGGATTCTTTGTTTTGCACCTGCCTTCCAAAGCCTGTGGATGATCTGAAAGGCTGTGTAGGTCTTACCTGTACCTGTCGCCATGGTTAGCAGGATGCGTTGCTGGCCTTTTGCAATAGCCTCTACAGTTCGGTTGATAGCGGTCTGCTGGTAGTAGCGCGGGTTGCGCCCGCTACCATCAAAGAAATATTCCTGCGAGGCTAATTGAGCTGCTGATTCTGTTTCAATGCCTTTGTACTTCTTGTAACGCTGCCAGAGCTCACTAGGTGAGGGAAAGGCATCAAGAGGAATTTCACGTTCAATCTGTCCGCTGGAGCAGGTTCTGTCGTGTTCATGAAATGCATCACCATTGCTGCTGAAAACAGTCGGTATATCAAGGATGGTGGCGTAATCGATACCTTGTTGAATTCCGGCGCGAACGGAATGCTTGTTGTCTTTCGCCTCAATGATCGCAATCGGGATGTTGGCTTTGTAATAGAGGATGTAGTCTGCGCGCTTGCGTTTGCCACGCGTCGTGAGATTGCCTTTAACGTAGATGCGACCATCCGTGAAGCTGACTTCTTCGCGTATCTGTTTTTGCAGATCCCAGCCTGCCTTCTCCAGTGCAGGTGTGATGAACTTGGTGCAGATGTCGCGTTCTGAAAGATCCTTCTTATACATTTGATTCCTGGGTTTTCCTCAGTCCGTTTTGACTCTTTCGAAAAGATCACAAACTTCACAATCAAAAAGTTCGCATAGCTTATCAATAGCATCAATATCAACTCTGCTTGCAGTCTCTTTGTAAAGAGAAGTCACAGTACTCCTATTAAGG
>Ga0180435_10005305_pt1 | contig 12575 bp, 12 predicted proteins | sample SS_ome_3_FD_132467 | JGI IMG/M metagenome (GOLD analysis project Ga0180435, IMG submission 132467) | Hypersaline lake sediment archaeal communities from the Salton Sea, California, USA - SS_3_S_1 metaG | ecosystem: Environmental > Aquatic > Non-marine Saline and Alkaline > Hypersaline >... | reverse complement strand
GCCCCTACTGTAATGGTAGGGGTTTTTGTGATACACTATAGATGTAGGGTCATTCCCTACATTTGGAGACCCGCCAGTCAAGGAGTCCAGGAACCACACCCCCTTACGAGGGGGTTTGTGGTACATAGGCGCAATATCTCTCACACAAAACAAGAAGAACAATAATTGAAGCCCCTGCCTACAAAGCAGGGGTACTTCTATGATAGAATATATGGGTGAAAACAATACTCCACTTGTGCGCTGACACAGGAAGCGACAGCTACCCATACAAACAGAACGGCTACAATGTCGTTCTTGTTGGTAGTGATATTGGGGTAGAGAACTTTACGCCACCAGAAGATGTGTACGGTATCTTTGCTAACCCTGTATGTACCGAGTTTTCTACAGCAAGAGCAAGCGGTAGAGCAAGAAACCCTGATGAGGGGATGTTTCTTGTGCGTGAGTGCCAGCGTATAATCAAACAAGCACAGCCAAAGTTTTGGGTTATTGAGAACCCAGCAACAGGCGTACTCAAAAACTACTTAGGAGAACCACGCTATCGGTACGAGCCGTGGTGGTATGGAAGTCCGTGGACAAAACGCACCGCATTATGGGGAAAGTTCAACATACCAGAGCGCAAGTATCACAAGTGGGAAGATGTGCCAAAGTTGGAAGGACTATACACACGACCAGGTAGAGGGAAGCCGTCACTTGCTTTTATGCACAAGTCGCACTATCACGCCATACCTGAGTTTCAATGCTTACCAGAACCACAAAGCGACATGGAGTTTCGGTCACTCTGTTCTCAAAAGTTCGCACAGGCGTTCTTTGACGCTAACCAATAATTGAAGCCCCTACCGCAATGGTAGGGGTTTCTGTTACACTATAGGTATCAATTATTTTAATGCCCCGTAGAGCAAGGCGCTCACGAAGTTCTCCTGAACACATAAGGAGTGGGCAAACGATAGTTGAGGGATAAACTGCAAAGCCGCCTCCGGGCGGTTTTGTGGTACGGGTACTGTAAGAAGTCAAGCGGCCGTCCGTCTAAATAGGTAATGAAACACTTGAAAAGACTACTCGGAGCGAGGCGTTGTGCCATTGTATATAACTCGTTTGCATACCTTCGCTTCCGGGTCTACACTCTTGTGTAGGTCATGCAGCAGAAATGCAGCAAAAGCAAAATACATAAGAACGTACAACAGGGACCGGGCAACTGGTCCTTGTTGTTTTATCCACATGTTGTGCATTGCCTAACCGTCGGCCCGTTATGGTAAACTGTAGGTAATGGAGAATATCGACCCCCAAGACCTCGAGCTCATGGAGCACAAAGCCCCACAAGCCTCAGAGCTCAAGGCGATAGAAGAAGACCTCCCAGAGGTCCCAGATTACTCAGCAAGGCCTCGTCCAGCTAAACACGACCGGCACTGGAAGCCGGGAGAACGGGAAGAGGCAAAGAAGGACATATTGAACGGTCTACCACCAGAGGCTTGGTGTGACCGCTACAGCAAGTCCGTAGGCACGTACTACCTAATACGGGCCTCATTACAAAAGACAGGACGCCTTGCAGAACACGCAAAGGCGCAGGCTGCACTCAAAAAAGCCCAAAAGGTGCACGATCAAAACAAAGTGCTATACCTCGGCTGGACTGAGGAGCAAGTGCAGCAATTCCTATACGACGAAGAAATAGCAGAGCTCCCACTCGAAGACGTACTCTCGAAATACAACGTGAGTATCGACCAGTACGACCAACTCTGGCAAGATATCGACGCAGAGCGTACCGAATGTTACATGGACCGGCTATTGAAGCGGTCCGGTGTGCACTATCAACTAACCCCCAACAATCATGAAAAACGTACATAAAGGCAAAGTAGAACGACTGTGGCCATACCTCGTGAAGCTACACAAGGAGGCACCAGACGTATTTGAAGACCCTCAGCTCCTCCGGGACCGGGTTGCACTCGCTTGGACCTCTCTCCAGGACCGCAGCAAGTGCCCGAACTGTGGAGAAAGTATGCAGGAATACATCATCAAACTCGACTATCACAATGCCAGGCTCCTCATTGCCATGGCAGACGAAGTCACCAAGCGTAGTGAGACTATGCCATTCCACGAGGCGAATGCGGTCCATATTGTGAGTCTCGACACCATCAACGACGCTGTGAGGCACCGCACGAGCCAGTGCAGGACACTCGGACTCATTGCCAAGGTCCTCAACGACAAGGGAAAACATGACAGCAGCAAGGGGTGGCTCATTACCCGTCGAGGCTGGCAAGCACTCGCAGGTGAACCGGTCCCAGCTGAGGTGACTGTATTCCGGAACACTATCAAAGAGAGAGACGACAAGCGTATAACACTCGCTGCCGCCATCAATACACCAGGCAGGGGACTCGTGAAGTACAGCCCGAAGGACTTTATCCACTTTGGAGACGTCAACCAAGGTGTTATGCTGTAGGAAATGATGAGGATGATGATACGCACTCGCGTGTTTGCAAACACAAAGCCCACCGAAAGGTGGGTTTTGTGGGCGCACTAACGCACTCCCAATATACACCACTGTGTCAACAAAACAAGACTTCTCCACATGTTATGCACAGGGACAAAAAATGCTCCATGCTATAGTAGCTCTTGAACGATAGAGAAGCGCCGAGTATAGGAGAACACTCGTAAAAGACTCCTAGGCGCACAAACGCAAACGCGGCCACTTAGGCCCTCACGCGAAAGCCCGGAAAAACGCTGACCCTTGCGTCCGGGCCGTCCAGTGAGTGTCGAATTGGTCGAGATTGGCTCGTTATGGTTACGGTACGGCTGTACTAAGGGACATAGACGAGTGCCAGTCACAGCTTCTCGTCCACATACAACCGCCACTGCCCGGACTGGAAGGGAAAAGGGAGAGGTGTGTATAAAAAAACGGCCACATCAGGCCTTTTTTGCTATACTGTCAAGTATGAAACGCACACCGGCTGTCGCTTTGGACCTACCAGTCAAGCCCATATCAGTCAACGCACTCTACAAAGGAAAACGCTACAAGAGCGAAGAGTACAAAAACTTCGAGAGTGAACTCGCATACAACCTCCCACTCGACGCACGAATAGGCCTAGAAGGTCCTCTGGTCCTCGAGGCGACGTTCTACATCACGAACATGCGCCAGGACCTAGACAACCTACTCAAGGGCCTCCTGGACGTCCTGGAGCACTGTGGGGTCTACAGCAACGACAAGCAGATAGTCGCAATTCGAGCAACCAAGGAGAAGGCCAAGGAGCCACGTATCAAGGTAAAACTCTATGCTGAAACGTAAAGTACTAGAGACCATGCTCAACGGAACCCGGGACCAACGGGTCTACGTCTGTGAAAAGGCCCCGGAGTACTTTGTTGCGTACTACTTCCTCCACTACCTCACTCATCCGTTTGCCCCATTCCACAAGGACTTCATCAAAGACTTCCAGGGACTCATGGATGGCTCACTGGAAGAGGTGGCCTGGGTAACATTCCGAGAGTCCGCAAAGACAGCCTTCACCAAAATGCTCATGTGCTGGGCTATCGTATACAAGAAGAAGCGGTACATGAACTGGGACAGCTACGACAAGGTCAACGCTGAGTCCGCCCTGGTGGACGTCGCAAACGAGCTCGCAACCAACAAGCGCCTCAAGGCAGACTTCGGCAACCTCTACGACAGCAGGAACGCAGTCATTACCGAGGAGAACGAAATCAAAAAGCCGAAGCGCATAGGCCTCTTCGTCACAACCAACGGGGTCCGAGTAGAAGCATTCTCCACTGGCCAGAGTACTCGTGGTCGCCTGTACCGGAACGTACGTCCGGACTTTTTTGTGCTCGACGACATAGAGAACGCTCAGACAAAGGACTCACCAACCATCACCGCAAAGACAATCGCCCACATTCGGGAGCTCCAGGGAGGTCTCGGTGGTGGCGGTAACGTGTTGTACCTCGGAAACTATATCAGTGACACAGGTGTCATGGAGTTTTTGATCAACGGAGACGACAAGACCAAGGGCCTCACAGACAAAGACCGCTGTGTGGTCCGCAATCTTCCAGTCATGGACCGTAAGACAAACACTATCAACTGGCCCGGCAAGTACGTTCGGACCGACAAGGAGGCTCGGGTTATCAACAAGGATATAGAGGAACCCTGGCTCCGTGTGATATCGTTAGAGGCAAAGGAGCGAATGCTTGGAGAACGAGCATTCCGAACCGAAATGATGAACGAACCAGAACCAGCAGAGGGGTACTTCTTCGACCGGGAGAAGGTGAAGCGAGACCTCGACACACTCGTGCAGCAGCCGATTGAATTGGTCGGAGGAGCTCGCCGGTACGCAAGGTACAATGCCAGTCACGCATACACTGGTGGCCAGGACACCGCTGAGGGTGTTGGTAGTGACGCTAGTGCTGAGGTGTACATCGACGTGACAAGGAAGCCAAACCTCGTTGTTTCATGCTTCTCAGACAATGAAATGCAGCCTGGAGTGTTCGGTGCTCAAATCGTCAAGCACGCCAAGCATTGGGGAGAAGCATTCGTGGTCCCAGAAGACAACGGCCCGGGCTACGGTACAGTGAACGCCATCATTGAGCGAGAGTACACCAACGTGTACACACGGGTGACCAAGAATAAGGTGACCAACGAAGACATGAAGGTGTACGGCTTTCGTACTACATTCCAGACCAAGTACGACGTGGCAGACGCATTCCGGAAGGCGTACGAAGACGGGGACCTTGAAATACGTGACAAGGCACTCCTCACTGAGATGTACCTCTTCAAGAACGCCGACATGCGTATTATGAAGGCCGACCCACTCATCACACGCCACTTTGACCTCCTACGAGCAGCCTTCCTAGCGTACGAAGGCAAGAAGTACGCCGAGAGTGAAGACAGCCGCGACACTAAGTACAAGGCACCGAAACGAGAACCATACAAGCGAGTTTGACAAGCGCGGTAGATATCCACAGAAAAAGGGTGCTGACTGCTTGACATGTGCTATGTTGGGGGTATGAAAGACACCAAGAAAATAGGCCGTATATGCTTTGAACAGTACGATACATCACGCTCGTACAAACAAGAACGCCTCAAACAGATACAGGAGTCCGAGGACCTATACTTCGGGAAAAAGGGTGACTCAATGACTGACCCATTCACGGAGCCATTCCCATTCATGGAAGGGTACATTGACCATGCCCTTGCCAAGATAGACGACCCTCCTCAGATTGAGTTTCGTGGAGTGGACGACGCAGACAAAAAGACCGGTAAAAAGCTGACCGGTGCAGTAGCACAAGAGATTGACTCAACCGAGCCACACGCAATGTGGCCACTCAAGGACCGTATTTGTAAACGGTCCGCACTCTTTTCTGGAGTCGGTGCTATGTCTATATACGGGGACCGCACGCCAGGCCTCAAAATACACTTCGACCATATTGACTACTACGACTTCCACATGGAGCCGGGAGGTGGTCCTATCCTGGAAAACCATATGTTTTCTGGCCAGGACAACATCTTCCGTACCAAGGAGGAGCTCGTGAAAGGAGCAAAGAGTGGCTACTACGACCGCATTGCGGTAACGGAGCTCCTGGCAGGGACCGGCAAATCAGAGTATCGAGACACACTGGACCAGTATGACGAGCGTCACAACCGGGATGAACGCCTTGGTCTACAGCCAGGACAGCACAACTACGTTGGTACCGAGCTATTCCGACTGGCCAACTGGTTCCCTATCATCGACGGAGAGCGATACCACGTTGTCTTCGACACAGCACACGGCCTTCCGCTTCGTGCAGTGAGGCTCAGTGACATATCAGGCCTCGACTTGCCACCGTACGTTATCTGGCACACCAGTGAGAACGCGAATATGGCTTGGTCCAAGGCTCCAGCAGACAGTGCTCGAGCGATTGCCAAGATCTTCGACAAGTTTGTGCAGCAGGAGGCATACAACCGTGAAAAGATAAACTTCGGAGGTGCTCGAGGCTACGACCCAGAAATGGTGAAAGACCTCTCGGCACTCATGGATAATCGTCCAGACAACTACTTCCCAGTCGATACCAAGAGCGGCCGCCGCAAGATACAAGAGGCAGTCCACCAATTCCAGACCGGGCAAATCACCAACACACTCGACTTCCTTACCTGGCTCGACACCATGTTTGGCCAGAAGGCAGGGCAGACACCAGGCAGCCAGGGTGTCGCAGAAAAGGACAAGAAGGTGGGTATCTACATCGGTGAAATGCAGCAGGTCCAGGACCGTATCGGACTCACCAACAAGAGCTACAGCGAGGCATGGAAGCGAGTCGGTATTCGCTTCTTCCACGCACTCAAGGACAACCTCAAGGGCGAAAAGCTCGCCATTCAACAGTACGGCAGCGAAGCAGTGGACCTTGCCGACATGGAGCTCGGCCAGAACGAGCTCGGAGACATCAAGCGCTTCCGTATCAACATTGTTGGTGGTGCAGCAGACGCAGAGATGAACGAAATCAAGAAGAAGCAGAAGAGCGAGGCAGTCATTGCAACAGCTACAGCGAACCCACGATGGAAGGACGAGCAGATACTCAGGAATGCAGGGTACGAAGATGAAGACATCAAGCAGGCCTTCTCACCACTCACACCAGCTAGTGAAGACCTCACGAGTGAAGCAGCACAGGCAATCGAGGATATACTCAAAGGTGAAACACCAGAGCTCAACCGTGGTGCAACCGTGGAGTTTATGCAGTACCTCATCGACCGGGGTGATACATTGACATTGAAGGACAAAAAGAAGGAGAACGAATTGGCTACGAAGATATACGAGTATGCCCAGGCACACGTTCAAATCATCATGGGCAACGAAGAGCGACGAGCACTCTCGGTCCCAGGTTCGGGTAGTGCACCAATACCAATGCAACCAGGCCAGCAGGCAATAGGTACACCAAGCGTATGAGCACAGTAGACACATTGAACGCCCACGAAGTCCTCACCAAAGTGGACCGTTGTATGGCTCGGTACCGTAACCCAGACGACCGGAAGCGCCTCGAGGCCACAAAAAGGGAGCTCAAGCGCTTGTTTGAACTTAGGGCAGAGCTCACCAACAGCAAACTGGCCACAATGTTGTCACACCTTGCCCGGACCAGAGTCGATGAAGGACGTGCAGCACTCTCAAGGGACCGTGACATGCCCGAAATGGAGCGCCATGAGTTGTTTGGTACGCTCGATACATGGGATGAAGTACTCACATTCACAGATGTTGCACGGCTCGATGGACAAATCACAACCATTAGCAGAACACTTGACATGTATGTGGACAAGTAACGGGCCGACGGCAAAAAGTACTGTATACTAAGGATATTAGACGTATTAACCATATTTTATGGCAGACGATACAACACTAAAGAACAAGCTCGGCGAGCTCAAGAAGGCGGACCTCCGCTACTTGCTCGACGACATGGGTGTGAAGTACACCAAAAGTGCTTCAAACTCAGCACTTATTGAGCTCGTAGTTGCGACTGAGGGTGCAGAGGAGGCATTCGACCGTCTCTTTGCTGAGGACTCAGAGGAGGAGCCAGCAGAGGATGAAGTGGTCCCAGTAGAGGAGGAGGTCACTGCACCGGCCCGAGAAGAGGACGAGGCAGCGATATCAATACCAGCACACAAGGAAGTTGTGTTCACACCACAAGGTCTCGCAGACCACGGCAGCAAGGACCAGGTGGACGTTATCAGAGAAAATCAGTACATCAGGACGTACTCGAAGAAGGTACACGGTCCAAAATACGTTGATATTGCTAAGGGAATGGCAGGGAAGGACCCACGCCGTTCAATAGTTGAAGGCGGAACCATCACAGCAATTCGTGTTGACTGGGATGAACCAAACAAGGAAAACCCAGACAAACTCATACACAAGTCACGAGTGTTTGGTGGAAGCAAAGACTTCAAGGAAGAGGCAAAGGAGTTTTGCCAGGCGGTGCAAGGCACCATGTTCATTAACAAATAACTTCTGAGGACTTGTGGGTCCACTCCTACCATTCGTTGGAGGTACGTGGCTCCCGTATCGAACGGCCTTGCCATCCCAAGGGGACGAAGGTAGGCGTGGACTCACAAAGCCCAATTTTGAGGCCGGTCTCAACCCAAAAACACGGCGCGGATACAACCGCGACAACAAGTATCATTTTCTATGACAGAAAAACCAAAAGAAGAGGTGAACCCTCTCGACACCGAACTGGCTGAGGTGGAAAAAATGTCTGGTGCAGCAATGCACGAAGACGAGCCAGAAAAGGTACAGGAACCGGAGGAACCTACTAAGGAGGAGCCAAAGGAGACTGCACCAAAACCCGAAGCACAAGAACCTTCACAAGAGAAGAAAGAGGACCCGGAGGAGGACAAGGACCCTCAAGATGAGGAGCCTACTGAGGAAAAGCCAAAGGAGGAGACTTCAAAGGTTCAACCGAAGCGTCCTAACCGGTACATACCCCTACCAAAGTACCAGGCAGAAAAGGCAGCTACTCAAAAGGAAATTGCCGAGCTCAAGCAACAGCTCGAGCAGGCTCAATCAGCCGCAGGCAACCCTACTGAGACAAAGGAGGCGGCAGCAGTCGCCAACGAGTCTATTGAGAAGTACGCCGAAGAGCATGGCTTCGAGGTCTCACAGGTCCAAGGACTCGTGAACCTTATCAGCCAAAGTGTAGTGCCACCAGAGGTCAAAGAGCTTATTGCACAGCAAAAAGCTGACGCAGAGGCTCGCGCGGCTGAGGAGTCATTCAATGCTGAGTGGCAATCAGTCGAGAACGATCTCAAGAAGGCGTACCCGGACGCTACGCCAGCTCAACTTGTCGAGGCAAAAAAGCGTATGAACGAGCTTGCTCATACTGAGGAGACTCAAAATACGCCGCTTCGATACCTTCTTGCAGGAGAAAAGGCACAATTCGACACCATCATGGGTGTTGATAGGCCCACATTCGACCAAGGAAGGACCGGTACAGAACGTCGCACGATAACTGCTGACATGTTCAAGGACGGGAAGACCTCATTCGACGTACTTGAGAAACTCGAGACGTCCGAACGTAACCAGCTCATCAGTGAAATGGACTTATCGACATACGATAGGTACATGACATACGTGATGGCTGGAGACGATATGGAAATCAGACGAGACGGTTCAGGTGTATAGGGCTTGTTAGCTTAAACACCTAATACCATGGGAGCAAACCCGAATACCTTTGAGCATTCGGAAGATTGGGCAAAAGCATACCAGGTAACTCATCACAAGTTGCCTGTGTATCCTGCTGTCGCAAACTACCGACTCAAGGCAAATCTCCAGGTAGGTGACACAGTCAACCGCAATTACCGCTCAAGTATCATTGCAAATGATATGGGTGGTGACGGTAGCTACGTTCGCCAGGCGGTCACTGATACCAAGGAGCAACTGGTCATCGACCAGGAGAAAGAAGCGTCCTTCTACATTAAGGACCTCGACGAGTTGCAATCACACCTTCCAACTCGCATGAAGTACGCATATGACTCTGGTGCTGCTTTGCACAACCAGATTGACGCCGATGTTCTCGGCGCATACGGCGACTTCAACTTGTCACTCGATGATGGTGACATTGGTGGTACCGCAGGTAACGGTATCACTGTCGCAACCACTAACGTATCCAAGTTGTTCTCACGCTCATTGACCAAAATGCAGCGCAATAACATCAAAATGGACAATAACGCACGCTTCACCGGCTTCCGCAAGGAGGACCGCATGACTGAGCGCGGTATTGCAATTATTACTCCAGACGTCTACCAAATACTCCTCGAGTACCTTGAGGGGAAGGAGACAGCTCTCGGAGATAATGTTGGTATTAACGGACACAAGGGCCGCTTCTTCGGTTTCGACCTCTTCGTCTCAAACAACATTGCATGGAGTGGTGTCCTCGCAATGGCTACCAACCCAACTGATGGCGACACAGTCGTTATCAACGGTGTGACCTTCACATTCAAGGACACACTTGGTACAACCGCAGGTAACGTACACATCGGTACAGCTGTGGATGATACCCGTGCGAACTTTGCAGCAGCATTGAACGCACCAACTACGGACATTGCAGAGGCAGCAACGACAGGCTTCGTAGCCTTCGATGAGTACAGCTCACAGCACCTCGCACTCCGTAACCTCACTGCAACAAACGACAACACCGCAGACACTCTCACAGTAGTGATGAAGGGTCGCGGCTTTGTACCTGTTGATGAGACGTTCACCGATGGCACAGATGAGTGGACCGCCGCTAAGGAGGTCTCTCACTGTCTCTTCGGTGTAGCAAACGCTATCGACCTTGTTATCCAAAAGGCTCCAAACACTAAGGTGAAGGACCGCACTGGATACGTCGGCAACGATATCGTTAGCTGGGCAGCTTACGGTCAAAAGGTCTTCAACGAGAGCCTTAATAAGATGGTCGACGTTCAAGTACGAACGGACGCACTATCCTAGGCCTAGCCCTACGGAGTCCTTGACTCTCTCGGTCCCTCACGGGGGCCGGGAAGAGTCCGGGACATTACCACTAACAAGTACCTTATGAAAGCAAAAGACATCATTGTAAACGTACTTCTCTCGGTCGCGGTCCTGTTCCTCGGAGTAACCGCGTACCTTGTCGTCACGGCAGAGGTACCAGGAGAAGAAGGACTCGGTGGGCAGAGCGTGGTGACCTTTATTGAGCCAAGCCAGTCGACCGTCACAGTGAACGCAGACACCGCCACACAGGTGGTAGCTACAAACACAGCACGTACGCACCTTATTATCTCGAATAACAGCACAGAGGACGCCTGGCTGTCATACGGTGCAGCAGCAGGTAACAGTGTTGGCCACCTCATCACTGGCTCAAGTACAGTGACGATCAGCTACCCAGTGGTCTATACCGGTGCAATCAATGCGTATTCTGTAGCGACATCAGTATTATCCGTTGTAGAGAAATAGCCTATGCAACTATCCTCCGGTGAACAGTACACAATCGTCCGCAAACTCGCGGACCACACGGACGCCAGCACATTCTACGTCCGTGCATTCGTGCGTAATGCACGCACTGACGAGCTCCTGGCAACTGTGGATTTGGTTGACCGAGGGGATAATCGCTTTTCTCAGGTGTATCAAGTCCCCACCGACTCGGTGGGGCTTGGTCTCTATATCAGCATTGAAACGTCGGTATACACTGACTCAGGCTACACGACAAAGAGTGCAAAGTACGGCGATGAAGTAGTCACCGTACAAATCAAGGACCAGAGAGTGGGTGGAGGCGGCTCAGGCGTCGACTACAAGACGATACGACGCATTATCAAGGAAGAGGTAGAAAAAGCTCGTGTGGAGCCTCCTGTGGCGAATGAGGTGGATGTATTGGGTCCGGTCCAGTGGCTTGAGGGCCGTATTCGTGACGCTATCGCAGAAGCACGGGTAGAGCCAGAGAAGTTGGACCTCGTGCCAGTGTTGGCAGCCATCGAGGGCGTGAACGGGGCAATTATGCAAGGGTTCGATGGTCTCGAGATACCAGAACCGGAGAAAATAGACTATGACAGGCTCGAAAAGGGTATCAAACGTGCTGAGACTAGGGCCATGGGGTCCTCAAAGAGTGCTGAGGAGGCTGTTGTGAAGAAGGTAGAGAAGGCACTCGAGGCGCTCAAGAAGGAAGTACTTAAAGAAATGGAGGCGCAATTCAAGGAACAACCTCGGAGTTTTACCATATCAGCAGCGGAGCAGGCAGCTCCTATTACCAGGAAAAAGTTTAAGGGCTTCTCTATATGATACTAGACAAAATACTCATTGCAGCGGTCGCGGTTCTGTCACTCCTGGCAGGCAGCCAAGCGGTAAACGAGACCGATATGCTCGGTAACGGCACACTTCGGCCCTTGCCTGGAGACAGCTTTTCGACCACATCAGCAGACTACTGGGAGACAACTCAGACCAGCAGAGAGGCTGATGACATTACAGACGACATTCTTGTGGACCTCCAGGACGTCGACGGAAATCAATCAGTCGGTGACACAATAGTGTGGGATGGAGACTCGTGGGCACATGAGGCGACGAGTACCTTCGGTGGCGGTGGTAGCTCACCGTGGAACGCAGACACGAATGGTATCAACTACACGGCTGGCAATGTCGGCATTGGTACGTCTTCTTCATCAGTATCACCTCTCACAGTACGCACGAGTGGTGATTATGGTGCACGAATAGAGGGTGAAACAGCCGACGACGCATGGGACATCTATGTAGACACGTCTGGCAATCTTACATTTGAAGATGAAGATGGCAATGTACAGATGGAGCTTGGTGACTGGTCCGCCGGTCCGCTTTGGCTCTCAGAAGGCATTCAGCATGCAGGAGATGCGGATACTACTATCATTTTTGGCTCAGACAGTATTCGCTTTGATACTGGTGGTATACAAATGCTTCGGCTCATTGAGTCTACTGACGATACGTTCTGGGTGAACGCTGGAGCGGCAGACGTAGACTTCAAAGTAGAGGCAGATACGGTCACAGCTATTGAAACTGACGGTGCTACTGGTACAACAACACTTGGTGCTGGTCTTGCAGTACCATACCTTGCAAGCTGTGACACAATTGACACGGATGCAAGTGGTATTTTCTCGTGTGGTACAGATG
>Ga0180435_10005304_pt1 | contig 12579 bp, 14 predicted proteins | sample SS_ome_3_FD_132467 | JGI IMG/M metagenome (GOLD analysis project Ga0180435, IMG submission 132467) | Hypersaline lake sediment archaeal communities from the Salton Sea, California, USA - SS_3_S_1 metaG | ecosystem: Environmental > Aquatic > Non-marine Saline and Alkaline > Hypersaline >... | reverse complement strand
TATTTATCTATTAACTTTATGATTTTTTTGGACTAAAGTTAATAATGAATAATGAATCATTATTCATTTTATGGAAATATAACGAAGCTGACGCTCTGTGTCAAGCTTTTTTTTTTGTTTTGTTAAAACTTTTTCAATTAGAGCTACCAATTGTTGAGAGCGATAATTTGTAGAAGTAAATTCCTCTAATTGATTATCTAAGCCAATTATCGTTTTCTTATTATCAGAGGTATCAATATAAAGCTTCATACTATCTGTTATTATAGTTTTTAATAACAATCTTCCTTTCCTGATCGTTAAGATAAGTAAAATTCATCTTAATTGTTTTTTGAGGAAAGATTCCCGGAAATTTTTCAGCCCATTCCACCGCTACAATTCCGTCAGGATCATTAAAGAATTCTTCCAATCCCAAACCTGAAACATCTTTTAAATTTTCAATCCGATAAAGATCGACATGATAAAAATTAATCTTACCGACAAAATATTGTTTAACAAAAATAAAGGTCGGGGAAACAATTCTCTTTTTGATTCCCAAGCCTTTGGCTAATCCTTGTAGAAAAGTGGTTTTACCACTTCCCAGCTCACCTGATAACCCAATAACCGTCCCTGGCTTTAAATCAGATCCAATCTTTTCCCCAAGTTTTTGAGTTTGACAGGAATTTTTGGTAATAATCTCCATAGAATTAAAGCTCCAGCAAAAATACCAGTGAAATCAACTAGAATATCTTTTAACTGAAAGGTTCTGGTTGGAACAAATAATTGATGAGTTTCATCAGACAGAGCGTATAAACAAGATAAAGTAATCGGGGTTAAAAAATCCTTGTTATTCCTTTTAAAGTTTATCGCTCTAAAAAATAAAAGATATAAAAAGGCATAAAAAAGACCATGGATAATGCTTCTGATCGTTTCATCCCAAAAGGGGTTTTTGGTCGCTTTCAAATTAGGGATTGAAGAAAGATAAAAAATAAAACCACACCAAACAATTACCGGTAACCACAACTTAATTATCAAACTTAATTTTTTCATTCTAATTAAAAGAAAAGCTAATTAAATTATTTTTTATGAGAACAATACCAATTATAACATAGCCAGCCGGCAACTACCCCTAAAATTATAAAGCCAAGCGACAAAAAAATCCTGAAAATGAAACGATTGCCACTTGCCGATAAACTGGCGGTTTTTGAAGCTTCATCATCTAGGAGATAAAAAGATGAAGATTGGCTGCTGTCAGATAAAACTTCGCCTGAAAAAGTAGCTGATAGACCAACCGCTTTTAGAGTTGGCGTTGGACTAATTTCTAAAAAGCTATCACTTTCCAACTCATCTTCGTTTTGTAAAAACTCTGTTGGCGTTGGTGTTGGTGGTTTTGGACTCGGAGTTGATGTTGGCGTTGGTGTTGAGGTTGGAGTTGGAGCCACCGCTTCGATAAAACTTAAATCATCAAAATAGGCAAAAGCTGCTATCTCATTTTCTTTGGAAGTTAAAACCAAACGCAATTTAGCCGAATGAGCTTTATCAGGTGCCTGAGCTAATAAATTAAAAATCGTCCACTCACCGTTATTTTTATCGGTTTTCTCACTATCGGTTGGTGAGGTTAATTGAGAACCACTTCCGTCCGTACTCTCATACCAAGCAATTCTTAAAAAATAAGAAGCAACATTAATATCACTAGAAGCTCCAAAGCCATTGATTTGATAAAACATTCCTGGTTCCAAATCAGGGATAACCTGTTGAAAACCATAAGAAGAAACCTTGCTATGAGAAACTTTTAAAGAATAATTTCCATCATGAACCAATTGTGAAGAAATTGTAGCTTGAGCACTACCACCTGATGAAGACCAAGGCTCAACAACTTGTGATTCAAAATCACCATTAGTCAGCAAATCTTGAGCTAAAACGAGTTTATAAGGAAAAAATAAAGAGATAAAAGAAAAAACCAAAATAAAATAAATTATTTTTAAACCCATTAAAAAAACCGGACTAATCCGGCTTACCATAAAATTAAAATAATATATTAATTAGAAACTAACAAGACGCAAACTATTGACATCAGAGACACTATATTTTTCACTCAACATGCGATTGGATCCATTCTCTAAAAAAGGATCATTCATAATATAGTCACTACCAGCTTTTGACTTAATTACAATAAAGTGATCCGGTCCTCCATACAAACCGGCAATAACCGGTTTGCCTTCGGCAAGTTTACTATCAAGAAGACTTTTAGAAACGGACTGGATACTAACACCTATTCCATTAACACTGAAACTATGCAGAAGATAGGCTGTATTGCTAAAAAAAGCATTAGGATTAGAAGCGATATCTGAAGGTTTAATATTTACTCCATAATGAGAAGCTAACATGGAAACTGATGAAACCAAACAACCGTACTCGGCTACAGAAAGGCCACTTACTCCCAAAGACTGGTTGCCCCATTGTGAATCCCGTTGGTTGTAATAACAACCCCAATCATCGCAGACAGTTTGATTTGATAAAATCGTTGCTCCACCTTGACTAGAAACAAAGCCCTTGAAAGCTTTTTGCTGAGCAACCGCTTCCGATAAAAACTGTTGATATTTTGCTTCATCATTTTTAGTAATTGCCAAAAGATTATCTTTGGCAGCTTTTTGCTGAGCTAACAACGTTTTTTGATTTTCTAATCTGCTTTTAGCTAACTCTAACTCTTTTTGTTTTTCTTCTTTAAGGCTTTTCTGATCTTCAAAATTACTCCTGGCTGTTTCCATCTGCAGCATTAAATTACGATCATGGATTTGAATAACTTTAAGATATTTATAACGACTGACGAAATCAGAAAAAGAATTAGAAGATAGGAACAAGCCGATAACATTAACTCTACCTTTTTTATAAGTTTCAGCAATTCTTTTAATCAAAATTTCTGATAATTGATCTAGTGAGAAATCTAGAGTAGTAATCTTGCCGCTTAAACTGGCAATTTCTTTTTCCAGATTTTCTATTTGCCTGATATTGGCCAAAATACTAGCAGTAGTAATCGTAATTAAATTATTAAAATGTTTTATTTCTGATTCAAGGCTTAATCTCTCACTGGTTTTGGATGAGAGTGAATCTTTTAATAGATCAACACATGTATCCACGTCTTCAGGACTCAATAAATCAAATTCACTCTTTTCAGCCCTATTTAAACAATCGGTTTGCGTAATAGCAAAAATACTACCAGTGAAAATAAACAACGTTAACAATAATAACCCACTGATGGTAAAAATTTTTTTGAAAAGATTTCTCATCTTTATTTTAGATAGCGTTTGACCGCAATCAAGCTCCCAAAAGAGCCGATGATAATACCGGTTAAAACCTCCACACCTAAAATGATAAGCATGAAGTAAGCCGGTACCGGAAGTACAGGAATACCTGATAGAAACTTAACAATAAATGGAGTGGCGTAAAGTAAAAGTAAATAGGCCAATCCCCAGGCCAAAATAGCACCTACGGCTCCATAAAAAATACCTTCCAAAAGAAATGGTGCTCGGATGTAGCCAGTGGAAGCTCCAATCAACTGCAAAATTTCAATTTCGGCTTTTCTGATTGTAATTTTCATGCCGATGATAACTAAAATAATCAAAAAGGAAGTCAAGCTTAAAGCTCCAATCAAACCAATACCGATTTTCCTAATGGTTCCCGTCCATTGATACAAAGCCTGGACAATATCCTCCTGAAAAATAACTTCCTCCACGTTGGGATCTTCTCTTAAAATATTAGCCACCGGAGATAAGCCGGAAATATCATTGGTAGAAACTTCCAAAGAAGCCGGAAGAATATTAGCCGTTACCATTTCCAAAAGCAAAGGATCTTCTTTGTTTTGTTGTTTGTAAATTTCTAAAGCTTCTTCTTTTGAAATATATTTGGTCTCTTCAACTTTGCCACTTTGAACTAATTCGGCTTGGAGCAAGTCGATCTGTTGTTGGGCAGTATCATCTTTAAAAAAAGCTGTTACCTGAGGACGAGTCTCAAAGTAACGTAAAATCACTTGAAAACCAGCCGCAGTTAAAACAAATGAAGTGGCAATAAAAAAAGTTAAAAACATGATCAAAACCGCCGACAATGACTGATAAGGCGATCGTCTTAAATGAGTCCAGGTAGTTTTAAAATGCTCATTCATGAGAGATGATATTTTCCTTTCTTTTTATCAGAAATTAATTTACCCTTTTCTAATTCTAACACTCTTTGGCCTAAAGCATTGACGATTTCAAAATTATGAGTGGCCATAATGACAATTTTACCGGTATCGTTAATTTTTTTAAGCAAATCAACAATCTGTCTGGCAATGCCGATATCCAAGTTTCCGGTTGGCTCATCGGCAATAATAATTTCCGGATCAGAAACCACCGCTCTGGCTAAACAAGTTCTCTGTAATTCTCCACCAGCTAACTGGGAAGGGAAAAAATCTCTTTTTTCTTTCAAACCGACTAAATCCAAAATATTTTCCACTTTTTCTTCAATTACCTCTTCTTTTTCACCTAAAACCCTTAAAGTTAAAGCGACATTTTCAAAAACTGTCCGGTCACACAAAAGTTTAAAATCCTGGAAAACAACTCCTATTTTTCGTCTGTACTCAGCCACTTTTTTTTTGCGGATTTCGGAAATATCTTGCCCATGAACCTCAATCGAACCTTCTGTCGGTTGAATTTGTTTCAAGAGAAGTTTAATTAAAGTAGATTTACCGGCTCCGGAAGGACCAATGATAAACACAAACTCGCCCTTTTCAATCTCAAAACTGACTTTATCTAGGGCAGTTGTTTCACCGAAACTTTTAGTAACGTCATTAAATTTAACCATTGTAAAAAACTTTTTCTAAGCACTAAATTCCTTCAGGACAAGAGTCTAAAAGCTTAAGACGGCCAACATCCATCAACCAACCGGCTTGTTGCCCAGCGAAAGTCTCTCCCCAAACTTGGACACATTTACCACTAAAGTCGCTCAAGTTTAAAACCGAACTAGTCAGATAAGCAGTTTGGCTTGGGCCACCTGGTCTTAATAATTTATGGCTACCCTCAGTGACTCCTTCATCATCATTGATTGCCAACTTTCCTTGAGCGGTATCTTTAAAAGCCGCTTCATCCTTGATACCAACCTCTTTAGAACCCTCAATCAGTTCTGCTCCACCAGTCAACTGAGTAACCTCAGTTTCCCCACTACCGACACCATTGCTTTTAGAAAAAAACCAACCGGTAAAACCACCAGCAGTAATGATCACCAACGCAATCAAGGCCGGGATTAAAATTTCTTTAAAATTAAAACTATTACCACCTTGAGGAAATTGCTGAATCAAATCTTGGCTATCTGATTGAGCGTTATTTTGAATTTGATTTATATTTTCTTCCATTGCTGGCTCCTTTAAAATTTACTAAATTAAATAACAATTAATCATACCATACTTTTTAACTCGGCTTCAATAAATCCGTCAAGATTGCCACCCAAAATATCATCAGGGTTGGAACTTTCAAAATTAGTCCTTAAATCCTTAACCATTTTATAAGGGTGTAACACATAAGAACGGATTTGAGTCCCCCAGCCAGCCATAGTTTTACCACCTTTTAGTTTTTGTTTCTTTTCCTCAATCTCTTTTTGTTTCACCGCCCAAAGTTTGGCCGTTAAAAGCTCTAAAGCAATCTTGCGATTCTGTTCTTGATATCTTTCCGTTTGACAAGTTACCACCGTATTAGTCGGTTTATGGATCAAGCGAACAGCAGAAGAAACTTTCTGGACATTCTGCCCACCTTGAGATGAAGCCCGATAAAATTGCCATTCCAAATCATCATCTTTAATTTCAATTTCTGAATTTTCTTTAAGTTGAGGCAAAACTTCGACTAAAGCAAAAGAGGTTTGACGGAGATGATCGGCGTTAAACGGTGATTGCCTAACCAAACGATGAGTTCCCGCCTCAAGCTTTAAATAACCATACGCGTAAGCGGCATTGACCTTAATAATAACGCTCTTAATACCGGCTTCATCACCACCTGTCTGTTCGATAGTTTCATAAGGCCAAGACTTTTTTTCAAAGAAACGGATATACATCCGTTTTAACATATCGGCCCAATCCATAGCTTCAGTCCCACCTTGACCAGCATGAATTGAAAAAATTGCCGGTAAATCATCATATTTTCCTGACAAAAAAGTTCTCAATTCAAATTTAGCTAATCTCACCTCAAGCTGTTCTTGATTCCCTTCTTGTTGGGCTAAATTTTCCAATTCTTCAATTTCCTGCAAATCTTTTTGTAATTCCCCTAGTCTTTTCATTTTTTCCGAAGCTGTTAGATGGTCTTGCCAAAAATCAGGTTTAGCCGATAAAGCTTCAATTTCTCTAATTTCCTTCCTGATATTATCCAGATTAAGTTTTTCCTTAATTAAGTCAATTCTTTTTTTTAAATCTTCCATTTAGTTTATTTGCTTGTTTTTTAATTATTCTTCCTCTTCTAAAACCTGCTGGCAAAAATCTTTAAAAATCTGTTTTTTAATGTTTTCAACTTGATCGGCTGGTAATTCTTTAATGATATTAATAATCTCTTGAGTTTGGATTTCTATTTTTTCCGTCTGGCCATTTTGTGATGAAATTTGTTCTTTAATAATTATCTTTTCTTTTAACCCATCAGCTCCAGGAATAACTTCAACGGCGTTACCTAAAACCTGCTGGCCAAAATCAGAAATCTTTTCACCAATCTGATCGGTAGAAAAAGAAACATCTTTACCGGCTGCTTTTTGCTTGACTTGATAATCAGCAAAAACTTTAACTCCTAAAGCCAAAAAGATAGCAATTAGAAGAATAACTCCAACTCTCTTTAACCTAGTTTGCCACATACCTTATTCTATTATATAATCTGATGGATATGAAGGAGAAATTAGAAAACTCCTGCCCCCAAAGTTTCAACTTAGAAAACCAAAATAATAATAAGAAAAGAGAATTCGACCCTACCCATTACGAAGAATCTAGGCTTAAATTAAGCAATATCAATGTCTTGCCCCAACCAAGAAAGACTTTTGAAGGGATTGAAGAATTGGCCATCGATATTGCAGAAAAAGGATTGATTAGTCCTGTTTTAATAGCGCGTTTCAGTAAAGAAAATGCCAGTAGACATCTTAAAATAGTCAACCGATTATGGGGAACTAATAAACAAACTGAAGAACTGAAAATTAATCATGAAGACCAAAATTTCTATATTCTCATCGCCGGAGAAAGAAGGTTAAGAGCTATCAGGCTTCTAAAGGCAAATTTAGATTCGGGATTGGAAAGAATTTTCCCTCAAGAAAAAATCGATGTGAGAATTTGCAATAACCCCTCTCCAAAAGATTTTTTATTTAGACAAGCATCAGAAAATATCCACCGAAGACCACCTTCTTGGGAGGAAGCCAAATTTTATACATCTTTATTTGATATCTTAAGAGAAGAAAATAAAAAATATAGTGTTAGCCAATTTGCCCGTGATGTCGGTAAAGATAGAGAAACCATTAAAAGAGCTGTCCAATTTTGTCTTTTACCTAAATTTATTCAAAATGCAGTCGAAAACAAAAAATTAGTTTACGGAGTTGCTTGCGAACTGGGCAAACTTATAGAAAATGGTTTTAAGCAAAAGGAAGTTAACTATTTAGGTTATAAAGCCATGATTAAAAAATGGAACGTTAACAGCTGCAAACAAGAGGTAAAAAAAGTAATAGAAGAGTCAAATTCTAAACAGGCAACTCTTGAAATTTTTACCGAGAAGGATATGCAAAAAATGGAAAATGATAGCAATAAAAGCTCAATGGCCAAAGAAATTACTAAGGGAATTTTTAATTTCGCTCATTATTTAGAAATCTTCAGTTATCTTGATAAAAAGAATAAAATTCCCCCCTCTAAATCCCCATTCTCAGATAAATCAGTGGCTGAATATTATCTTAAGCTCATAGAAAAACAAGAAAAAATTCTACCCCATTTAAGGAAATTGACATCGAAAGAAAAAGAAAAATCAAAAAAGGTTCTTTTTGAATCCAAAGAAAAGATTGAAACTTTTTTAACTTTGATGAAATAGAAGCTAGGAAAATCTTTTTTGAACCGATTCACTCTGAAGCTCTCTTAAGGCGTCATTAGCAATCCACTTGGCCGTTTTATTCTCTTTGTAATTTTTCAAAATTTCCTTAGCTACCAAAATCGCTTTTTTGTTTAGATTTTTATTTCTTTTACCAATTTGACGCAAAGCCCAATTAACAGCCTTGCGGACATAATTACGTTCGTCAGTTACATTTTTTTCAATGATTGGAAAATATTTGTCAAAATCATTATCATTTAAATTATTTCTATGAAAAGCCAAACAGGCTATCAAGGTAAAAGCCGTTCTTTTAATGAATTCTTCTTTGGCTTCAGCATAACTTTTAATTTGACGATCAACAAAGTTGACCTTATCGAATAAATTTAGACAGCATTGATCGCAAACATCCCACGAATCAAAATCGGACACCCATTTATCCATTTGTTTTTCGGTAACTTTTTCCACCTCTTCGATCATGCCGGCTAAAATCCTGGCTTCGTGAACACCGCTTTCCCAAAGTTGAGATGCCAAAAGATGATCTTTACCAATATCTTTAGCAAGTTTTCTTAAAAAAGGAACACTAACTCCATAAACTTTACCAGCCTTAATACCAAAACGAGCCATCCCGGCAATATTTTCAGGTTTACCTTCTACTTTGATTTTTTTTAGGATCTCTTTTGCTTGAAGTTTCACTTGACGATCTTAGCCCAATGATTAATTATCTTCTTTCTCCTTGCCTCAAGATTCAAATCACTTTTAATTCCCGGGCCGTTAATACAACCACCATCACAAAAAAGAATATCTAATAATTTCAATCTGTTTCTGGAAAAATCATTTAAAGACTGATTAACATTTTGTAAACCAGAAACTACATCCAATTCCTCATCAGTTAATTTATCGTTTAAACCAGAAGACTGCGATAAACCACCGGAGATTGGATAAAGTCTTGTCTCGGAACCAATAATATCAAAACCCGATAAAACATCTTGCTTGTTTTGATTAATTTTCTTCATTTTAAAAATTTGTTCCAACTCCATATAGGTAATTACCAAAATATTTAATTCTTTACGGTCTTCTCTAGCTTCTAATTTTTTAGCCGGACAAGGACCGATAAAAACCGGACGGTAATCTGGATATTTTTCTAAAATAAGTTTGGCAGTAGCTGACATTGGCGAATCGGCTTTTGATAAAAATTGAATTAAATGTGGATATTTCTGCCTAATTAATCTGACGATCGTCGGACAAGGGCTAGCGATTATTCTCCCCTTGGCATTTTTTTCCATAGAGTCCAACACTTGACAATTGGTTTCTGCCGCTCCTCTGGAAACCTCGAAAACGTAACTAAATCCCATTTTTTTTAGAGCGCCTACGATTTGTGGGTATTCAAAACAAATAGGAAAAGATGGGGCAATCATGGCTGCCAACTTTTCCTTTTTATCCAAGCAGTTGAGAAGTTCTTTAACTTCCGGACTTAATTGTTCCATTTTTATTTAGAAATTTATAAATTACCCAAGCCAAAAAACCACCTAAAACAGCAGTTATAAATTGGTTAACTCCCATTGTAGTTAAAAAAAGTTTGGGAAGTATCCCAAAGCCAAAAAGCAAAAAGGTAAAGGAAAAAAGCAACAGAGCTTTACCTAAAGAAGCTAATAAAATGGAAAGAGGGAATTTTAACGAAGGTAAAAATTTACCGAATAAATAAACCAAAACAAAATTACCCAACCAAATAAGAGGCAACAAATAAACTAAGAAAATAGTTAAAGGGCCAAAAATCAAACCTCTTGATAAAACAGCCAAGCTTGGCAAAACAATAACTGGCCAGGAATTTTTTCTAGACAAAACCAAAGCGGATAGAAACAAGCAGGCATTAACCAAGCTGCCAGTCAAAAATTGCCAATGACCCAAAGAAAATGGGATAATAAAAACCGCCAAAGACAAAAAAACAAAGCCTCTTGTTTGCCAAATAGCGGGTAAATCTAAAATTAATGATTTATTTTTCATTATTTATTTAACCAAAAAATTAAAAAATTAAGGATACTGGCAAAACTGACCCAAGCAAGATAAGGAGCTAATAACCAACCAGCAGCCTTTTTAATCTTAAAAAACTTAAGCATTGTTAACAAGATAAAAATCCAAAGAACAATAATTTCCAAAAATGCTAAAAGGGGCATTTTTAAACCAAAAAACAAAATTGACCATAAAGAATTCAACCCTAGTTGAACAAAGAAAAAAATTAAAGCTGACTTGGTCTTATCCTTACCTTTTGCCGTCCAAACTAAAAACAAAGCAATCCCCATTAAAATATATAAAGTTGTCCAAACTGGAGCAAAAAGATAATTGGGCGGACTAATCACTGGTTTAATTAAAGAGGCATACCAAGTCGGGATTGAAGGAGTGGTGAAAATAGAACCGATAAAACCGGCAGCTAGACAAATTACAACTGAAGACAATAATTTAAAAATCTTCATTACAATTAGCTTAACATAAATGATAGAAAAATTAAAATTTTAACCGTATTTAGGATAACAACATTTCTTATATTTTTTACCACTCCCGCATGGACACTGGTCATTGCGCCCCGGCCTTGGAACGTTAGATTTCATTGGTTGACTAGCACCTACTGGGATAGTCCCAGTGGGCGTAGGTGGCTTCAAACCCATATGGTCTTTTTGGTCAATATTAGTCTGGGTGTTTTGAGGAATAACGCTTGGCTGTCTGGCTACCTGAACTCTAAAAATTCTTTTAACAATTTCATTATCAATCATCGTCATTAGATTTTCAAAACCAGAAAAAGCTTCTTTTTTGTATTCAACCAACGGGTCTTGCTGACCATAACCTCTTAAGCCAATACCCTCTCTTAAGTTCTCCATCGCGTCTAGGTGATCAATCCACAAACGGTCAATAGATTGTAAAAAGACAAATTTTTCGATCTCAGCCGACAAATCCCGACCAATCTGTTTCTCCCGATTAGCATAAGCATCTTTGACTAATTTATCTAGAAAGGAAACTATTTTCTGATCGTCTTTAAATTCCTTTAATTTCTCTTTAAGTTTGGCCTGGGAACTAGAATCTATCGGTAATATCTCGCAAAAACCGATCACTAACTGTTGGTAATCAAAAGAACCATCCTCTGAAGCGTTAAAAGCCACCAGACTTTGAATGTTATTACTAATTTTTTCTTGGATTTGCTGTTTTAAATCATCCTTTTTTTTGTCAGCCGCTATTAAAATCTTCTGTCTTTTAGTGTAAATAATTTCCCTTTGTTTATTCATGACATCGTCATATTCAACCACTCTTTTACGCATGTCAAAATTGAAACCTTCTACCTTAACCTGTGATTGCTGGATCGCTCTAGTGACCATAGCATGCTCAATCGGTTGGTCCTCCGGAATTCTTAACATACTCATTAATTTACCCACCTGTTCGCCACCAAAAAGTCTCATAATGTCATCTTCTAAACAAACATAAAAACGGGATGAGCCGGGATCTCCTTGACGACCAGCTCGACCTCTCAACTGATTGTCAATTCTTCTTGATTCATGATGCTCGGTTCCAATGACATGCAGACCACCCAATTTTAAAACCTCTTGGTGTTCTTTTTCCCAAAGATTCTTTTTCTTGTCTTCCTTAGAGCCACCCAAAATAATATCAACCCCTCGACCGGCCATATTGGTAGCCACGGTTACTGCCTTTTTACGACCAGCCTCGGCAATAATTTTGGCTTCTTTTTCATGAGATTTAGCGTTCAAAACATTATGAGGAACTCCTTTTCTTTTCAAAAACTTGGAAATAATCTCATTGCGTTCAATGGAAGTGGTTCCGATTAAAACTGGCTGTCCTTTCTGATAAGCTTGTTCAACTTCATAAGCCACTGCTGCATATTTAGCTCTGGTAGTTTTATAGACTATATCGGGATGATCAGCCCTAACCATCGGTAAGTTAGTTGGGATAATAATAGTATCCAAACCATAAATCTTTCTAAACTCCTCGGCTTCGGTTGCGGCTGTCCCAGTCATCCCGGCTAATTTTTCATACATTCTAAAGTAGTTCTGGAAAGAAATCGTTGCCAAAGTAATTGATTCTTGTTGGATAGTGACGTTTTCTTTAGCTTCTACCGCCTGATGCAAACCATCCGACCAACGTCTGCCTGGCATCAATCGTCCTGTAAATTCATCCACAATTACCACTTGGTTTTCCTTAACCACATAATCACGATCAGCCAAATATAAAGTTCTGGCTTTTAAGGCATTTTCGATATGATGCAAGGTATCGAAATCTTTCTCATAAAGATTATCGACACCCAATATTTTTTCAACTTTGATAATTCCATGGTCGGTTAAGTTGGCTGTTTTTAGCTTCTCATCGATCGTGTAATCGGTATCAGCCGATAAATTACCGATCAGACTTGCAAACTCATAATATTTTTTAGTCGGTTCGGTATCAGGAGCTGAAATAATTAAAGGCGTTCTTGCTTCATCAATTAAAATAGAGTCAACTTCATCAACAATCGCAAAAGCATGTGAACGTTGGACTTGATCCTCTA
>Ga0180435_10005303_pt1 | contig 12579 bp, 5 predicted proteins | sample SS_ome_3_FD_132467 | JGI IMG/M metagenome (GOLD analysis project Ga0180435, IMG submission 132467) | Hypersaline lake sediment archaeal communities from the Salton Sea, California, USA - SS_3_S_1 metaG | ecosystem: Environmental > Aquatic > Non-marine Saline and Alkaline > Hypersaline > Sediment... | reverse complement strand
GGGGACGTCTTCTGGTGCACCGCCGACGTCGGCTGGATCACCGGGCACACGTACATCAACTACGGTCCGCTGATGAATGGCGTCGCCACGCTCGTCTACGAGGGATCGCCGGACGCTCCGGACTTCGGTCGCTTCTGGGCGATCATCGAGAAGCACAAGGTGACACAGCTCTACACCGCGCCGACCGCCATCCGGATGTTCATCAAGTGGGGCGACGAGTGGCCGAACAAGTACGACCTCTCGAGCCTCAGAATCCTCGGAAGCGTAGGCGAACCGATCAACGTCGACGCCTGGATGTGGTACTTCGAGACGATCGGCGGCGGCCGCTGCCCGATCATCGACACCTGGTGGCAGACCGAGACCGGAGCCAACATGGTGAACAGCCTTCCGGGAATCGGTCCGTTCGTTCCGACGATCGCCGGCCGGCCGTTCCCCGGCATCATCGGCGACATCCTCGACTCCGGAGGACAGGGACTCGGACCGGAGGAGGGTGGATACCTCTCCATCTTCAGTCCGTTCCCGCCCGCCCTCGTACGGGGGATCTACGGCGATCCGGACCGGTTCAAGGCTCAGTACTTCGCCGAGTACGGGCCGGAGCGCTACTTCACCAGCGACGGCGCCCGCAAGGACGCGATGGGGAACGTCCGCATCACCGGCCGTGTCGATGACGTCATGAACGTCGCCGGGCACCGGCTTGCGACCGCAGAGGTCGAGAGCGCGCTGGCCCAGAACGAGAAGGTCAGCGAAGTCGCGGTCGTCTCGCGCCCCCATGATCTGAAGGGCGAGGTTCCGATCGCATTCGTTCTGTTGCGCAAGGGCGTCGAGCCGTCCGAGGAGATCGCCAAAGAACTGATGTCGACGGTCAACCAGGTGATCGGTCCAACCGGACGACCCGATCGAATCATCTTCGCGCCCGACGTGCCGAAGACACGAAGCGGGAAGATCATGCGGCGCGTCCTCAAGGCGCTCGTCCGGCACGAGCCGGTCGGAGACCTTACGACGCTTCAGAACCCCGAAAGCGTCGACGAGCTGAAGCGGCTCGTCGAGGCAGGCGAGTAGCGCAGCGAGGCAATCGCTGCACGCGAGTTCACCGTAGAACGACAAACTCTGAGCCAACGCACGAATCAAGAAGCGGGGCGACCCCTAGGGCCGCCCCGCCGACTCTTCTCGGAAGTCCGATCCAGTTTGCGAGAACCCGCCCGCGTCCGCGTCAGCGAAGGCCGATCGGCGCGTGGCGGCTTGTCGCGTAGGTTCTAGGACTTGTTCTCTTCTCGCTTGAGGTACTGCATGATCGCCTCTACCACGAGGTAGTTGACCGATCGATCGCGCTCATCCCCAAGCCTCATCAGCCGCTCGACAGGATTCTGATCCATCTTGCTCTGAGGAATGTAGATGCTCAGTTTGTCTGTCGGCTTCTTGGCCACGTTCCCACCTCCCTCTGTGCTTCTTGAAGATGCTAGTCTCTTTCTCTTGCCCCTAATGATACTACCTAGAGAGAGAGGTTTCCGGACAAACCTCGACCCGAACCCGCTTTCCGGATGGTCGGATTCCTTCCGAATCCATCGAGTGCACTCGAACTAAGAGAAGGGGGATACGCGAAAAGGGAGGCACCGCGTATCCCCTCAGAGAGGCGTCCCACGGAGGTGGTGCGGGACAGGTTCAGCCTATTCCCCCGAAGTGATCTTCGGATGGCGCTCACGTGGAGAGATCGCGAACCGCCTGTCGGGATTCCGTGAGGACCTTCACGCCGGCAACGACGGCCACTGCACCAAACGCGGCGTCCGCTTGCCACATTGCACTCCAACGACCTGCAACGACGCGCGGAGAACTCGTGTGGATCTCGTGAGGCGCGCATGTCCGCGTTCCCGCCACCTCAAGGTTCCCCTCGGTGGGCCAGCCTCGAGTCGCCGAGTTGTGGCATAATGGATTCGTGGTGGTGGGTGCCCCTCGTACGGAGCCAAGGGCGACGGCGAGCGTTCTCTACGCCTCTCACGCGAAGCACGTTGCCCGCACCACCACGCTCTCTTTGGCGGACTTCTGTACCAAACCTCAGAAGCGAACGCTGAGCTCCTATGAGTTCGGCGGCCTCGATCGACGCCGTCCCGCTGCAAGTCGAGCAGTACCCCATCACGGGAACTGCACCCCAGGCCCGCCCGCGGTGCGATCCACATCGAACTCACCGCGGGTTCGCTACTCATCGAAGACGTCGACTCTGGGAACGGCTCGGATGACGTCCCATTCGAAGTAGATCCTGAGGCTCAGCCCTCACCTACCGAGGTGGATCCGCCTCAGTGGAGAGGTGGGCGTCAGCAAGCAGCCGTAGAACCAGGTCGCATCGACAGGCCATGCAATCGCCACCAACATGAGCCATTTCGAGGACCGACGCTAATCCGGCGGCGAGAGCTGGACCTCCACCCTGCGCTCCTGCAGGGCCTCGATATTCGCCATGTCGTCCGAGCCTGGAGAGAGATCGAGAGGGTTTCCGTAGAGGCGCACGACATCTCCATCGCCCAGCCCAGCGTTGTCGACAAGGATCTGGATGTCGTCGACTTCGCTGTTCTGTAGGGCCAGGAGTTCCAGGTTCACGAGATCCGCGGTGGGGCCGATGTCGGAGAGCGGATTCGTGCCCACCGAAAGCCGCGTCAGGCCGACTAGGTTCGATACCGGACTGATGTCGGTGATCTGGTTGTCGTAGAGATAGAGCCAATCGAGGCCTGGCATGCTGGCGACGGCGCGGATGTCGACGATCTCGTTGCCCCCCAGGCTGAGGTAGGTGAGGTTCGTGAGGCCGGTGAGAGCACTAATGTCGGCAATCTGGTTCTGGTCCATGTTGAGTCCCTCGAGGCTCATCAGGCCCGACAATGCGCCAACGTTGGTGATCTGATTGGAGCTCAGATTGAGATCCCTAAGCGCAGTCAGGCCAGACAACGGCCCGATGTCGACAATCCGGTTGTAGCCTACCCAGAGAAGTGACGCACTGGTCAAGCCCGACAACGCACTCACATCGACGATCTCGTTGTCATAGAGTCGCAGCTCAGTGAGATTGACCAGACCGGCAATGGGTGTGAGATCTGCAATCCGATTGCTGTGGAGATCGAGTTCCTTCAGGTGAGCCAAGCCGGAAATCGCCCCGATGTCGGCGATCTGGTTGCCCTGCAGCTCGAGCACGGAGAGATTCGTCAGGCTGGACAGCGCGCTGATATCAGCGATCTGGTTGCTGAACGCACGTAGCGTTGCGAGCTGGGTCAGGTTCGATAGCGCGCTGACATCGGTGATTCGGTTGTCCGGAAACCAGAGCGTGGTGAGGTTCGTCAGGTTCGACAGCGCACTGATGTCGGTGATCCGGTTCAGGTGCAGGGCGAGCAGCCAGAGATTCGTCAGGTTCGCAAGCGGTGCGATGTCGGTGATCTGGTTGTCGCCGAGACTCAGCCACTCGAGGTTCACCAACCCCGCCAACGGCCCAACGTCTCGGATCCCGTTCGAGCTCAGCTCCAAGAACCACAGATTCGCCAACTCCGCCAGAGGGGTGATGTCGGCGGCTTGATTGCCCCAGAGATGGAGTTCCGCAAGATGCGCTAGGCTCCCGAGCGGTGTGATGTCGGCAATCCTGTTCCGATCCAGATCGAGCTTCGCGAGGTTCTTGCAGTACTGGATCCCCTCGAGATCCGCGATCCCTCGATCCTTCGCGTCGAGGGCCGTGAGGTCGAGTAGCTGCGAAGCGAGCAGGTCTCCCTCTGGTCTCTCCATCGCATCACGTAGCGCCGTCTCCAGACCAACGTCGGGAATGCTGACGACGACTTCCTTGTCCGTATAGACCCACGTGAGGTTCCGCAGGTTGGACAGAGCGCTGAAGTCGGAGACACGGTTGTCCTCCAGATTGAGCCATCTCAGGTTCACCAGGCTGGATAGGGCTTCGATGTTGCCAATCTCATTGCCCATCAGATTGACCCACGTAACGTTGATCAGGTGGGACAGGGGGCCGATGTCGCTGATTCGGTTGCTCTCAAGGTCGAGAGTGACGAGGGCGGTGCAGTGCTGGATTCCCTCGAGTTCCGAAATGCTCCGCGCGTTGGCAGTGAGGTTCGTGAGTTCGTCCAAGTCGGACGCCAGGATGTCCCCGGTGGGCTTCCCTAGTGCGTCGCGAATGGCCATCTCTAAGCCCGCATCGGGGATGCCGACTGCGCTCGTATCGCCGCCCACAGACAGCTCCGCCTGCATGAGCATCGAAGAGGACGATGCGCAGTGGCCCTCGCTAGCTACAGTCTCACAGTACTCGACGACGAGTGTGTATCTGCCCCGAGGTACGAGCCCGAGCTCGATCGTCTCCTCCCAAGGACTCATCACTGTCGCACAGACCGCATCGTCGGGCGTGCCGCGCAGCAGGACGCGAATCTCACCCGGCTGGACGGACCAGTCTTTCTCGTAGGTCGGCACGCAGGAGTCGTGCCACTCCCCGCCCACTCGCAGGGTGATCGGAGTTGTCACGCTCGGTTCTGAAGGCACGATCTCGATGTATTCGATCCCTTGCGCCACCCCGGTATGCGCCGTCGCAAGGGCGCACATCATGAGAGAGGCTGTGAGCATCAAGATATTCTCGCGAATCGTAGCCACAGGTCCTTGTTGCCGGAGATTGACGCCGTACTCCAACTCCCCACCATCCCGAATCATCGATTCAAGCACACTGTACCTCCGCTCACCCTATGGAGTTAGGACCCCACGGCGATCCAGTCTATGTCCCCATGATCCTCCTGGCAAAAGGACATCCACGAGAACCGTTGCTCGGCTCTCGGAAGGAATCCTTGGCGCATGGGCCGATGATGCGTGGACACCGAGTGACTCCAGCAGTTCCCGTTCGTTTTGCCTGAGGAATCCCCTTCCCCCTACACTTCGCCTTCGGGAGGCGGTCGGAATGCGGAAGTGGCAATGGGCTGTCGTTCTGTCGTGCGCTCTGTGTGTTGCAGTCTCCATGACAAGCGGGCCAAGCAGTCTCTCGATTCGGTTCTCCGGTTCTGTGACAGCAGGCGCGGGAACGTGCGAACAGCTCTCCGATCAGGAGATCCGCTGCCGGATGGCCGCCGGGGAGACAGGCGTCATCGAGCTGAGAGCGGCGGTTTCTATCGAGGAGTACTCAGTGTCGATCACGGGAGTCGACTTGCCCCACTGGGTGGAACTCGAGTCCGTGGACGGCTTCGGCGAGGTCGTCACGGAGGCAATCATCTCTGCTCCCGCATCCGCCGCCGGGCAGACGTTCATACTGGAACTCGTAGGTTCCACAGACTTCGATCTGCAAGCGGAGCTGTGGGTGATTCTCGAGGTTCTCGATGCCGGATCCTCAAGCGGGAATGGCTCCTCCGCCAAGGACGTGCGTGGCGGTCAGGAGACCAACCAGGGGATCGAGTTCCCGCTGGACTTCCTCCCAGATGTCTCGGCCTTCGTCCTTGGGAACGTGATGGACTGCACCACAGGCGAGCCGATCGCACCCTCGAGCCTGACGACGCAGTTCACCTTCTCGCCCGATGCGACGCAGCCTTACGAGTTCACAGATCTGAGAACGGTCATCGTGCGAGCCCCGGGGTACGAGGATGAAGTCCTCACGCAGTTCCGGCAGTACACGATCCCGCTCTTCCTCTTCCAGGTCACGTTCGTGACGCCCACGCAGCCAGACATCTGCCTCGTCCCCATCGAGCCACCTTCATGCAGTTTCTCCTGGAGTCCCCAAACACCACTCGCCGGAACGTGGGTCGGATTCGACGCAGCGGGCTCGGAAGGAATCATCGAAGACTACGCATGGAGCTTCGGTGATGGCACCGGCGGGAAGAGCCGAGTCGTCTGGCATCAGTACGACGCCCCGGGAACCTACTCCGTGAAGCTGACCCTGACCGACGGCTTCGGCAACCTCTCAAGCTGCGATCAGACCATCACCGTGGTTCCTCCTCCCAACGAACCTCCGGTGTGCGGCTTCACCTGGTCGCCGGAAACACCCGAGGTGGGGGAGGGCATTGCCTTCACGAGCACGTCGATCGACGCCGATGGGGTGATCGTTGGGGGCACATGGGACTTCGGCAATGGCGAGGTCGTCGAGGCGGAACCGTCCTCCAGCTCGACCCGCTATCGATACGACGCCCGGGGGAACCATGTCGTCACCCTGACGGTCACTGACGACGATGGTGCAACGTCAAGCTGTTCCGAAACCATCACGGTGCTGGCGTCTCCCAACGTCCCCCCGATCTGCAGCTTCACTTGGGAGCCCATCTCGACGAAGGCGCAGGAACTCATCAGCTTCCACAACGCAGCTACTGATCCCGACGGTCGGATCATCTGGGCCGAGTGGGATTTCGGGGATGACACGGGTCCCCAATCCGCCGAAGGCCCCCATTTCGACGGCCACCACACCTACGCCGGTCCCGGCACATACACCGTGCAGCTCAGAGTCATGGACGACGCGAAAACGATCCGAGATTGCCCTGAGACCATCACGATTCTTCCCCCTGCCTGCGATTTCACGTGGTCGGAAGACCCAATCGAAGCGAAGCGGCCCGTGACCTTCCGCAACGAGGCTGGAGGTCCCGCAGGCGAAGGAGACTCCCGCCACTTGGTCCGTTGGGATTTCGGAGATGGAAGCCGTTCGGAGTCCAACACTGACTTCAACAGCAGCCACGTGTACGAGAGTGCGGGTTCATACACAGTGACGATGACCACCCAATACGATGATGAGACGACGTGGAGCTGCTCCAAGGTCATCTCCGTACGGGAGCCGCGTCTTTCGATTCGGCTTCTGAACCCACTCCCTGGCGAGGGGTTGCGTGCACCAACCGAAGAGCCGTTCTGCTGGGAGGCGCTGGGGGATCCCGGGCTGAAGTATGAGGTCACGACGCACAAGACGGAGTGCGACCCGGAAGTCATCAGTAGCCCGCATCCGTTTGCTCAAGCCTTCTACGTCGACCCTGCCCTCTCCGCACGGAAAGTGGCTCTGGGAGCCGAGAAACGCGCACTCGATGAGAAATTCGAGCGTCTTCAGGCGAGCTGCGGCAAGCGCTTCCCGGAGCTCTTCGACAGGGTCGAGGACCGGCTCTCCAAGGTTCGATCGATGCTCAGCGAACTGCGAAAGTGGAAGGCTGATGCAGAACGTGCCCAGGCTCCCAAGGACGGGAAGGCGTTCGCACTGGCGTTGCCCGAGAGCTGCCCGAGGACTGTCGCCGAGACTCTCGCTCCTGTCGAAGGCTCCTTCGATGACATCGACATCTGTGGAGATGATGCGTGTCGAGAGCTAGTGGATCGGGTGAACAGCGCCTATGTGAAGCTCGGATCGATAGGTGACGACAGCGACACAGAGTTCGGGAGAGCCACGTTCCTCCTTGACCGGTGGGTCAATGGGGCGGATCACAGAGGCGTCTTCGAGGTGTACGACGCCATGATGAAGTGGCTCGAGAAGGCGGCCAAGGATGTCGCCTTCGTCATTAGCTTCATCGGGAAACCTGCCTTCGACGTTGCCCTGGAGAAGCTGATACGCAAGATCATTGACTCTGCGCTAACGGAGTATGCCTGCCATCAAGCACCCGAATGGTGTGCGGAGATCCGCGCGGCGCCGAGCGTCACCAAGATGGTCAAGATCATCTGGCAGACACTCGACGCTGCCAGCAAGGGCAGTGGCGGACCTGCTGCTGGCTTCGCGCTGCTTATGGTCGAGGCGTTGGCGGGAGCAGCGGGGAAAGCGACGAGCGCAGCCGTGACGGGGTGGACAAGATGGGCCGCTGAGATGGGTGAGGCTCTCTGGAGTACGTACTCGAGCCTCCTTTGCGAGGAGGCGGCGCTGGAGTGGCTCCTCCTCCAGTGGGAAGCCCGCGTGCGCAGTGTCGACCGGCACATCGACATCCCCGGACCGATTCTGAGGGCCTGCACGGACTGCGAACGATGTCTGACAGATGCGATTGCGAAGGTGGAAGAGGAGCTTCTGGAGATCGCCGAAGAGGAGGAAGCAGCAAGAGCTGCCCGCGTATCCTTCTGGGAAGCGCAGAGCGCTGCGATCCAAACGGAGTCTTTGAGAGCCATCGCCACCTTGGATGACGCTTGGTTCGCCGCATGTTGTTCAGAGAAGGTCCAGACGATCAGCGTCCCCGGCGAGAGCTGGTGCGCCCAGGAACTCGAGGAAGCACTCAAGAGCGAGCTTGGGGACAAGGCATGCTTCCTCAGGTTTGCTGTCGGAGTAAGCTGTGTGCAGACTCCGGCCACTGCGACCACAGAGGCTCGCACCCTAGCGGACATCCATGTCGACTTCGAATACCTAGAGAAGCGTCGGGTGGGCTGCTGCGTTCCGTCGGAGCGAAGCCCAAGCTCACAGGGCACCCAGTCTGACCCCGGGCATCCGGGCGAGTCTGTTTGCCTCCCGCGAGAGGACAACTCGTCGGAACCGGATCCCGATGGGTGGGGTGTCGAGGCTCGCAATGAAGACGGCGAGCTCATCGGAGCCAGTCCGATCCGAATGCTTGGCGACGGTGAAACGGATGATGGAGTACTCCCGGATCCAAGAGTGGTTTCGGTCAGAAGCTGCGACTGCTCCGTCGAAGCTAGATTGGATGGCGTCGCGGTGCCACCTGGCAGCTTCGGTATGGCGGCGCAGCTGGGCGGTCCGACCGCCATTGAGGCTTCAGGCAATTGCGGCCCGGACTGCAACTCGGGAGCTCAGTTGATCATCATCCACACGCCGGCCATGGCCGACGCGCGGCGCGCCAATCCTTTCGCGCTTGCCCCTCTACCCATCGTCGTGATCGCACCCACCTTCGTGTATGACTTCCCGACTGAGGGCGTCTACGAAGTCAGCGTGGCGCAGTACTGCGAAGACGGGCAGTTGTGCTCATCCACGTTCGACGTTCAGGTGGCAGATCTGGCAGGCCCGATACCGGTGGTGCCCATCATCGAGAACGGGCAAGCCACTGTGCATACCTGCCCTGCATGCGGAAGCGACGAGTGTCTCGTGTTGTGGTACCAGCGTCACGGCGAGGTACCGCGACTACCGCTTCAGGGTCACTGGCTGACGTTGTCAGCGCCAGGCATCGTGGATCTCGAAGTGTCGAGCTTCTGTCAATCGGACTGCCCGGGAGAGCGGCACGTTGCGTGGGAGTTTTGCACGCCTAGTGGCGAGAGGATTGTCTTATCGGACACGAACCTCTACCGCATTGCCTACCCGTTCGAGGACACCGGGCAATACTCACTCTGTGTGGTCGAGACCGTCTCGTGCCCGGAGGGCGATCTGCGGTTCGAGAACTGGTGGGAGTTCCGGGTGCAAGTGCAAAGCGAGGATGGAGACTCCGTCGGACCGGACCCGATTCTCGTTCTCGATGATGGCGCAGACAGCACTTCGACGCCTCAGGTCATGAGCGTCGATTCGGGCGCTGACTGCCCTTGCTCTCTTTCGGCGACCGTCAACGGCATCTTGGTGATGCCAGGAGGCTTCGTCCTCACCGCGGAGCAAGGGATCCAGACAGACATCGTCGCAAGGTGGGATTGCGAGTCGAGCTGCGAGCCGGAGCAAGCGTCGATCAGCATTCAACCCCCAGCCTCTACTCACGATCCTACGTGGCGAGCCAGCCCGGCTGCTCCGCTACCGCCACCGATCACCGTCGATGGATCGACCACGGCTTACGACTTCCCTGTTGAGGGGATCTACGAGATCTCTATGCAGCACTCCTGCGAAGCTGAGAATGAGTGCGTGTACACGTTCGATGTTCACGTGGAGAGCCCGGCCCCGCGAATCCCTGCCGAGTTCTGCACCGGCGGAGCGGCCACCGCAAGGGGCTGCCCTTCGTGTGCGAGTGATGAGTGCATTGAGCTAGCGTACGCGCGCGCAGGAGATCCGCGCCGATCTCCGATACCGGGGAAGCGCGCGAACCTCGGTCCTCCGGGTGTCGTGAACCTGGAGGCGTTGAGCTTCTGTCGATTGGATTGCACGGAAGATCGCCATGTCGCCTGGGAACTCTGCACGCCCCGCGGGGAGAGGATTGTCTTCCAGGATGTCGATCTCTACCGCATCTCCTATCACTTCAAAGACGTGGGCGATTACTCACTCTGCGTCGTTGAGAGCGTTCCGTGTCTGGAGGGCGACCAGCGCTTCGAGAATTGGTGGATCCTCGAGGTGGGAGATCCCTAGGGAGGTCGGCCTCGACCCGAGGCGTACGGTGGACTAGCTGCCAGAAGGCGTCTGGCCGGGGATGTTGAGGTTCTCGAAGGAGCGAAGCTCCGGATCGAACTCACGGATCGTCTCTTCCTCGATCCGCAGAACCGAGACGAGATCATAGAGCCGAGAGACCTTGAGGATTCCGCACTCGATGAGTCCCTCGATCGCTTCAACGCACGTTCTGCGATAGACGGCGCAGAGCGGCTCGAAGTACCCACGGACGATCGGAACGACCACATCGGCTTCGCCGGACCGTTCGACCAGATGCTCCGCCAAGGACGAGGCGACGTAGGGCATGTCACAGGCGACGACGAGGCAGCGGTCCGTTCGCGAGGCGAAGAGCCCGGCGTGGATACCGACCAACGGGCTCCGAATCCCGTACGCATCCCTCACACAGCGCACAGCGCTTCCGTCAACGGCCTCATCCCTTCCGACAACGATCGTCTCGGCGAACAGCTGCCCCAGTTGCCGATGAAGGTGGGTCAGAACGTCGACGCCGTCGATCAGAAGTGTGTGCTTCGGGAACCCCATCCGCCTCGACTCCCCGCCGGCGAGGATGACCAGGGTGGCCAGCTCGTGCGTCACAGCCCGATCCTCCACCCGTGGGAATAGACGTTCATCCGGTCACAACGAACGAAACCGCAGAGACAGATGCCGAGCTCCTCGGCGAGATCGACAGCCTCTGCCGTCGGCGCAGAGACCGCGGCAACGATGGGGATTCCGCACCGGGCGAGCTTCCGAACCATCCGGGAGGGCACTCGCGACGAAAGGAGTGCGATCGACCGCCGGAAGTCGACACCCGTGAGCACCGCCTCGCCGATTGCCTTCTCCAGCGCACAGGTTCGGCTGATGTCCTCGACGAGGGTGCGAATCCCGGACCCGTCCGCGACGCCCATGGCATGTGTCCCGCCGGTCGTGTGGAAGACCTTCGCACGTTCGACGACCTCCGCGGCGAGCTTCTCCAAGCGATCTCGTTTGACGACCAGGTCCGACGCTATCGGTCGAGGCGAGGCGTGAACCGCGGCGTGAAGCTCGACGGTGACGAAGCCGTCGTCCTCGCCAAGCCTCCTCACATCCTCTTCGCGCGAGATCCGCCCTTCGCAGAACAGGACCCCGAGCGCCCACTCCCGCAGCCCTCCGGGAGAACAGGTCGTGCGGATCAGCACCTCCCCGTTGACCTCGAGCGAAACGTCCTGCTCGACGACGAGCACATCCTCGATCAACTCGATCCGGTTTCCGTCGATTCGATGGATCTTCACCCGATCCGTCCCGTTCATGACCGGAGCATAACCGAACCGTGTCCATGCCGAGGACACAGAAGACGCCGGCGAAGGGAGAGAGGAACACGAATCGAAGGGACGGGGCTCCACAGCAGGAACGACGAGGACTTGTCGGTTCTACGTAACGCGTTCGATTCGGCAGGCAGCGACCTTGAGTTCGGGAATCTTCGCCTTGGGGTCGAGCGCGTCGTTGGTCAGCCGGTTGGCGGCCGCCTCGACGAAGTGGAAGGGGATGAAGATCGCCCCCTCACCGACGCGGCCGTTCGCCAGCGCCTTGGTGACGATCTCGCCCCGACGGGTGATCACCCGAATCTCGTCTCCTGTCGCGACGCCGATCCGCTCCAGATCGGCCGGGTGGATCTCGGCATACGCTTCCCCGACGTAGGCGTTCAGCGCATCCGATCGCCGGCTCATCGAACCGGTGTGGAAGTGCTCGAGGATCCGGCCAGTCGACAGCACCAACGGGAACTGATCGTCGGGCAGCTCGGCCGACGGCGTGTACGGAACGGCGTGGAACTTCCCGAGGCCGCGGCGGAACGTCCCCTCGTGGAGGAAGACGGTCCCGGGATGGTCGTCGGACGGGCACGGCCACTGGAGGCCGTCCGGATCGAGCCGACGGTGATGAATCCCGCCGTAGATCGGTGAGATGGAGGCGATCTCGTCCATGATCGCCGCGGGGTCCGGGTAGCTCATCGGATAGCCGAGACACGTTGACAAGCTGCAGAGGATCTCCCAGTCGTGCCGTGCTTCACCGGGCGGATCGATCGCCGGATTGACGAGAAGAACGCGGCGCTCGGTGTTGGTGAACGTCCCGCTCGTCTCGGCGAAGGACGCTGCGGGGAGGACGACATCCGCGAGCCGCGCCGTCTCGGTAAGGAAGAGGTCCTGCACGACGAGGAAGTCGAGCGCGTTCAGCGCTTCCTCGACATGGTTCAGGTTCGGGTCGGAGATCATCGGGTTCTCGCCCATGACCAGCATTGCCTTCAGTCGGCCGTCGGCTGCGGCGTGCATCATCTCGACGATCGTCAGACCGACTTCCGTCTTCGGAGCCGTCCCCCACGTAGCGGCGAACTTCGCTTGAACCTCGGGGTCGGTGACCTTCTGGTAGCCGGGGTAGACGTTCGGCAG
>Ga0180435_10005302_pt1 | contig 12580 bp, 10 predicted proteins | sample SS_ome_3_FD_132467 | JGI IMG/M metagenome (GOLD analysis project Ga0180435, IMG submission 132467) | Hypersaline lake sediment archaeal communities from the Salton Sea, California, USA - SS_3_S_1 metaG | ecosystem: Environmental > Aquatic > Non-marine Saline and Alkaline > Hypersaline >... | reverse complement strand
TCGATCACCGACGGCATGAGGTGCCACGCCCGCGGGTGGGCGGCCTTGAGGTGGTAGACCTCCACCGGCACGCCGGCCTCGCGGCCGATCGTCAGCGCCTCCTCGAGCGCCGTCAGGATGCCGTCGGACTCGCTGCGCAGGTGGGTGATGTAGACCCCGCCGTAGGGGGCCATGGCGCGGCAGACGTCGACGAGTTCCTCGGTGTCCGCGTAGGCGTCGGGCGGGTAGATCAGCGCGTACGAGACGCCGAAGGCGCCGTCCTCCATCGCCTCCGCCAACACGCGGCGCATGAGCGCGCGCTCCTCGACGTCGGCCGGCCCCATGTCCATCCCCCGGCCCACCGTCCGCAGCGTGCCGCCGCCGAGGAAGGAACCGACGTTGGGCGACACCCCGTTGGCCTCCATCGCCGCGAGCCAGTCACCGAACCGCCGCCAGGAGGCGGCGCGCTCGACCCACACGGGGTCGACGCGCTGCTCGAAGAGGGTCCCGGCGAGGGGATCGGTGTTGCGGCCCACGACCGGCGCCGGCGTCCAACCCTCGCCCATGACCTCGGTCGTCACCCCCTGGGTGACCTTCGAGAGGCAGCGCCCGTCGATCATGAGCGGCAGGATCGCGTGGCTCTGGATGTCGATGAAGCCGGGACACACGACGTGCCCGGCCGCGTCGACGACCTCGCGCGCCTGGGCCGGGTCGATGCGACCGGGCGGCGCGATCGCCTTGACCCGGTCGCCGGCGAGCGCGACGTCCGCGTGGATCCAGGGGTTGCCGCTGCCGTCGACGACGCGGCCGTGGCGGATCAGGGTGTCGAAGCTGGGCATGGCGGGCCTCCAGCGCGAGCATGGCACGCCGCGACCGGCGCCGACGCGGGCTTGGCGGCGCGGCCCTCCGGCCCGCCGGCGCGGGGGCCCCCGCGCCCAGCCGCGCTCGCCCTGCACCGACCAGGACGCGGGTGACGGCCCGACGGGGTCGCGGCGACCCGTGCTATCGTGCCCGAAACGTTGCCCGACGCTAGGAGGCGTCCCCTGTCGCACTCGGCCGATGCCCACCGCGCCCACCCGTTGCCAGACGGCGCCCACGCGGCCGACGAGCCGCACCCGGGCCCCGACCGCGACGTCTTCGCCAAGGCCTACGCCTTCACGCGCGCCGACGAGGCGGCGGCCGTCGGCCTGCACCCGTACTTCCGCGCCATCGCGGCGCAACACGGCGGCACCGTCACCGTCGACGGTCGCGAGATGGTCATCACGGGCTCCAACGACTACCTCGGCCTCACCCAGGACCCGCGCCTCAAGGAGGCCGCGCGCGCGGCGCTGAACGACTTCGGCACGAGCTGCACGGGGTCCCGCTTCCTCACGGGTACCCTGACCCTGCACGAGGAGCTCGAGCGGCGGCTCGCCCGGTTCTTCCGCAAGCCGGCCGCCCTCACCTTCAGCGCCGGCTTCCTGGGCTCGCTGTCGGTCATCAGCGCGCTGGCCGGCCGCCACGACATCCTCTACTTCGACCGCGAGAACCACGCCTGCCTCTACGACGGCGCGCGCCTCTCCTACGGCTCGCTGCGCAAGTACGAGCACGGCGACATCGACGAACTCGCGCGCCTGCTGGAGCGGGACGCCGGGCACAGCGGCGGCCGGCTGATCGTCACCGACGGCGTCTTCTCGATGAGTGGGAGCATCGCGCCGCTGCCCGAGATCGTGGCCGTCGCCCGCCGCTACGGGGCGCGGGTGATGGTGGACGACGCCCATGCGTCCGGCGTCATCGGCGAGGACGGCCGCGGGACCGCCTCCCACTTCGGGCTCGAGGAGCGGGTCGACCTCATCTTCGGGACCTTCTCGAAGTCCTTCGCCTCGGTCGGTGGCTTCGTGGTCGGCGACCGCCCCGTGGTGAACTGGATCAAGCACGTCGCGCGGCCGTTCATGTTCACCGCGGCGCTGCCGGCGATGCAGATGGCCGCCGCGCTGAAGGCGCTCGACATCATGGAGACGGAGCCGTGGCACCGCGAGCGGCTGTGGGCCAACGTCCGGCACCTGCGCGAGGGCCTGGGGGCGCTCGGCTTCGACACGCTCGGCTCGCAGACGCCCATCCTGCCGATCCTGGTGGGCCCGGACGAGCTGACGATCCGCTTCTGGCGCGCCGCCTGGGACGCCGGCGTGTTCACCACGCCCGCGCTGTCGCCCAGCGTGCCGGCCGGGCGAGCGATCATCCGCACCAGCGTCAACGCCGACCACACGCCGGAACAGCTCGATCGCCTGCTCGCGGTCTTCGGCGGCGTCGGCCGCGCCCTCGGGGTCATCGCGTGAGACGGCCGTGCCGCCGGCGGGCGTGAGCCCCGTCGAGGTCCGCGAGGTCGCCACGCGGCGCGACCTCCGCCGCTTCATCGAGTACCCGTACCGCCTCTACCGCGACGACCCGCAGTGGGTCGCGCCGCTCCTGATCGGCGAGTGGGAGCGCTTCGACCCGGGGCGCAACCCCTTCTACCAGCACGCCCGCGTCCGGCCCCACCTGGCGTGGCGCGACGGCCGCATCGTCGGCCGCGTCGCCGCCATCGACGACGACCTGCACAACGCCACCCACCACGACGACGTCGCCTTCTTCGGGTTCTTCGAGGCGGAGGACGAGGCGGCGGCCCACGCGCTGCTCGCCACCGTCGAGGCGTGGGCGCGCGGCCTGGGCCGCAAGCTGCTGCGCGGGCCGGCCAACCCCTGCATGAACGACGGCTCGGGCTTTCAGATCGACGCCTTCGACACCGGCCCGTTCGTGATGATGCCCTACAACCCGCCCGCGTACCCCCGATACGTCGAGGCGGCCGGGTACCGCAAGGTGAAGGACCTGTACGCCTGGATGCTGCACGACACCCCCGAGTTGGGCGAACGCGTACGCCGGCTCGCGGAGCGCGTCGAGCGTCGCCACCGCCCGGTGGTGCGGGCGCTCGACATGAAGCGCTTCGACCGCGACCTCGGGCTGCTCAAGCGCATCTACGCCGACGCCTGGGTCGACAACTGGGGCTTCGTCCGGTACACCGATGCCGAGTTCGACCATCTGGCCGCGGAACTCAAGCTCATCATCGACCCGGAGATCGTGCTGTTCGTGGAGCTCGCGGGCGAGGTCGCCGGGGTCGCCATCCTTCTGCCCGACGTCAACCAGGTGCTCAGGAAGATCCGCGGCCGGCTCCTGCCCTTCGGGATCCTCACCCTGCTCAACCGGCGACGCCACATCGACCGCACCCGCTTGCCGATCCTCGGCATCCTGCCCCAGCACCGGCTCAAGGGCCTGGAGCTGGTGCTGATCAAGCACGGCATGGACCGCTGGCGGGCGCGCGGCTACCGCAGCTGCGAGGCGTCGTGGGTGCTCGAGGACAACGAGGCCATGAACGCGGGCATCCGCGCCACCGGCGGCACCGTCTACAAGACCTACCGGCTCTACCAGAAGCCGCTGTAGGCCATGCGCGTCCTGGTCACCGGCGCGACCGGCTTCATCGGCAGCCACGTGGCCGAGGCGCTGGTGCGCGGCGGTCACGAGGTGGTCGTGGGCCTGCGTGCCGGCAGCGACCCGCGCTGGCTCGCGGGCCTGGCCGTCGACCGCGTCGCGCTCGACCTGGGGGCACCCGCGCCGTCGGCGGCCGCGCTCGCGGGCACCCAGGCGATCGTGCATGCCGCGGGCGTCACCCGCGCCGCCCGCGTGGCGGACTACCAGCGGGTCAACGTCGAGGGCACGCGCGCGCTGCTGCGGGCCGCCGTCGACGCCGGCGTGGCCCGCTTCCTGCTGATCGGCTCGCTGGCGGCGCGGGGACCCGACGGGTCGGCGGGCCCCGTGGGCGCCTACGGTCGCAGCAAGCTCGCGGCGGAACGGGTGGCGGCGGGCTTCGCGGGCGACCTCGCGGTCGCCGTGCTGCGGCCCGCCGCCGTGTACGGCCCGCGCGACCGCGACCTGCTGCCGCTGTTCCGGCTCGCCCAGCGCGGCGCGCTGCCGCTGCCGCCGCGCGGCGCGCGCCTGCAGCCGCTGTTCGCGACCGACCTGGCCGAGCTGGTGGCGCGCGCCCTGGAGACGACGCTCGGCTTCGGGCCGTGGCCGGTCGCGGGGCCGCGCAGCTACCGCTGGCAGGACCTGCCCGCCGCGTTGGCCGCATCCGTCGGCCGGCCCGTCCGCGCGTTCCACGCCCCGCCCGTCGCGTTCCTCGCCGCCGGCGCCGTCGCGGAGGGGGCGGCCCGTCTCCGGCGCCGGGCGCCCACGTTCGACCTGCGTCGCGCGCGCGATCTCGCCGTCCACGCCTACACCTGCGACATGGGCGCCACCGAGGAGGCAGCCGGATGGCGAGCGCGGGTGGACCTCGCGGAGGGGTTGGCGCGGACGGCCCTCTGGTACCGCGAACGGGGTTGGCTCTAGCGGTCGGGGTCGGCCAGCTGGGCGTCGAGCCACGCCAGCACCGGCGCCGCCTCGGCCCACGCGCGGCGCGCGTGCTCGAACGGCGCGCGCGTCTCGAGCGCCTCGCCCGGCGGCAGCGTGGCGCCGAGGTACACGCCCTTGCGGCGCAGCAGGTCGATGCGCGGATGGTCGCGGCGGTAGCCCTGCGGCGCGCCGCGCAGCACCTCGCCGCCCACCTCCAGGCCGGCGGCCGCGGCGGCGGCGAGGGCCCCGGCGAGCTCGTCGCCGGCCTCGCCGGCGGCCGCCCGCCGGTAGCGTTCCAGCGTCTCGCGGTCCATCTGGTGCAGGCCCGCGCCGGCGTACAGGCCGTGCGCGTCGACCGCCACGTAGCGCGACGTCACGCCGGGCAGCCCCGTCACGAGCCCGCCCGCCTGACGCTTGAGGGGCGACGGGTCGTGCGAGAAGCGCACGTCGCGGTGCGGCCGGAACAGCTTCACCCGGCCGCCGAGTTCCTCCGCGAGCTCGGTCAACAGCGCCTCGAGCGGGTCGCGGACGTCGCGCTGCCAGATGTGGCGGGTGGCGGCCCAGTAGGCGCGCGAGTTGTCCGACGCGAGCGCGACGAACCAGTCGGTGACGGCCGGGCCGAAGCCGCTGAAGCGGGGGGTGGTCATGGGTCAGGCTAACGCGACGCACCGACCGCCATGGCGCAACTACGCGAGGAACCAGACGGGCACGGCGACGGCGAGCGCCAGCGCGACCCCCATGACGCTGCCCTTGAGGAAGCCCACGAAGTGGAACCCGTAGTCGCGGTATCCCTTCGCCCCCTCCGTGCCGGCAAGCGGCGGGCGTCGCGGGTCGATCAAGTGCATGCCGCCCCAATCGAGGACGACGAGGTCGAAGAGGTTGATCATCTGCCAGATGAGGTAGAGGTGCAGTGCCAGGCCCCAGAAGCCGTTCGCGTCCCCGTAGCGCAGGCCCGTGATGGCGAACCCCGCCAGCAGGACGACGAAGAAGGGCACGGCAAAGCGCTTCGTCAGGCGCCGCTCCTCCTCCGTCTTGGGCGGTACCCGCGCCTGGATGTCGGCCGGGAAGTCGTGCAGCCACATGCGCGGCTTCCACAGCATGGGGCCGACGACGAAGGCGGCGAAGACCGCCGTCAGGATCGACCCGTCGAGCAACAGCAGCCGGACATCGATCATCTCGAAGACCTCCTCCCGCCGGGGACGGCGCAGCATCGCGCGTGGACCGTCGCTGACGTGGGGTTCGGTGCCACCTCACGACCCCGAACGGCCCGGTGCCCGAGCCCGCCAAGGCCTCCAGGCCGCCATGCCGAAGCCCGCCACCACGAACGGCACGGCGACGTTCGCGAGCGCCAGCGCTCGATCCAGCTCGGGCAACGTGGACCCGCTGCGCAGGAACTCGAGGAGGTGCAGGATACCCCCGGCGAGACCCACGAAGAACGCTGCGCGGTCCTCGCCGCGTCGCACCACGTGGTAGGCGACGACCCCGTACGCGAACGCTCCGACGACCGGCGTCGCTCGGCCCAAGGTCGCGGCCCACGCGACGTTGGCCACGACGAGCAGAAGCAGGCCTACGACGATGATGACCCTCAGCACCCCTCCGCCACGTGGAACCCGACGCATCAAGCGTCCCAACTCGGTCGCGTTCTCGGGGAAGGCGCCCGCGAAGATGCGCTCCACAGCGAGCGAAGAGAACCCCTCCGTGACGCCGGCGCGGGCGGCCTCCGTGGCGGGTGGCCCGGGAAGGCCTCGGAGCTCGGCTCCAGCGCCGGCCGAGGACCGATACCGTGCGCTCTCCAGGTCGCGATGACCGTGGCCCGTGCCGTCGGGCGCAGGCTACCGCCGGATGCCTCGTTCGGAACCCACGTCGTCGCGCCCGGGACGTCTCGAGCGGCGTCGTCCAGGGTCGCGTGCCCGCCCCGCCGCTCTCGTTCGGCCGTCGACTGCGACGCCGCCCCGAAGGCCACACGCACGGTCACCGCGTCGTCGCTCACGAGGAACCGAGACTCCCCGGACCGCAGGTCCGGCTCCGCACGCGGGCAGGTCCCTTCGCCGGACGGGGCGTTCCACCGCGTGACGTCGGCGGGTGTCGTCCAAGCACGCGAGACGTCGTCGACGGGCGCGGCCACGCGGGCTTCGACGGTGATCGTCACGCGGCGTTCCTCCTCGCTGCAGATGGGATCGGCGGAAGCGCGGGGGCGTGCGGCCCAACCTCTCGCGTCGCAGGGCCGTCAAGGACGCGCTCGGCGCGACCCTCACGGGTGCGGCGGACCCGGTGTGGTCGCCCCGTCACGCTCGTCCTGCCGGAGATCGTAGTAGAAGCGATCGGCCGCATCCCGATCGCGTCCCGAGAGGATGCCCGACACCAGGCGGCGATGCCTGAACAGGTACCAGTCTCCGAAGTGGTCGAACTTGCGGCACGACGTGACGATGTGCGCCCTGGTGATGCTGCCGTAGCGAAGCCCCATGGACCGGCCGTACGCGCGCAAGCGTCGCGCGAAGTCCACGTCCTCCGCGCTGACGAGCTCCTCGTCGAAACCGCCCACGGCGTCGAACGCCCACCGATGCAGCCAGAACATGCCCGCCCAACCGCGCTCCAGGATCAGCCGCGGCGCGAACGTCATCAGGCTGAAGAAGATGCCCAAGGACATCCTCTCCGGCATGATCCGGACGCCGCCGCCAACGAATCGACCCGTACCGAGCCTCCGCAACACCTCGTCCAGCATGTTGGCGGACATGGTGCTGTCCGCATCGATGGTCACGATCGTGTCTGCTTGGCTGCATCGGACCCCCACGTTCCGGATGCGCGCCAGGTTCCTCTCGGGTTCGGCGACGACCTTCGCGCCGGCTTCCTCCGCGATGGCTCCCGTGCGGTCGGTACACCGGTTCAGCACGACGACGACCTCGACTCGAGCAGCGCACCGCGACGCCGCCACCCGAATGGCGTCCAGACAGCGTGGGAGATAGGCCTCTTCGTTGTGCGCGGGGACGATGATGGATACGTCGGGGCGCATGGTGCTCACCCACGCCGGCGCACGCCTCGGGGCATGTGTTGGGCGTCCGCGCGCGGCGCGCCACGGCGCCTTGGAGCCGGTGGCCCGAGTGGGGTCATGGTCCATGGTGGAACTCGATGATCTCGCCGTCCATGAAATGGTAGATGCTGACATCGCCACCCAGCCGCGGCCTCTCGAAGGCGAAACGGTAGAGCCAGCAAGGCCCCACGCGAGGGTGCCCCCCGCTGAAGTGGTACGTGATCGAGTGAAGGTACTTGTCGGCGTAGTCCTGTTCGGCTTCGGTCTCCAGGTAGTGCCTGACACGCGCCACCGAATCGAAGAGCGTGATCTCGGGTGCCGCCGACGCGACCTGGGATCCGATCGCTGTGGCGACCCGCGGTTCGACGAGGACTTGAAGCCCTGGGTCGGCCGCGGCGCATCCCGAGAGCGCCAGGCCGACAACGAGCGCGCACAGGATCGCCGTTCTCATCTTCCGTCCTCCTCGCACGGGTTGCCCCCGACCCGCGGGTCCCCGCCCGCCGCCTCGGAAGCCCGGTGACCCCCCATCCGCTCGCCGCCACATCGAAGCCGCCTCAACGCGACCGCTCGCGCCGATGCCTGCATGGTGGCACGCGCCGAGGCCCCAACCCACGCCCTGCGGCGGCGAGCGCCTCGGCGAGGCAACGTGTCGCCCACGGCCGCGACGCCGGCCTACGCCACCGGCACGTCGAAGCGCTGGTACTCCACGAGGTAGCCGTTGGGGTCGCGCACGAAGAACGACGTCACGGCGTAGCGGGCGTGGTGCGCCGGCGGCCCTTCCGGCGTCGCGCCGCGCGCGACGAGCTCGCGGTAGGCACCGTCGACGTCGTCGACCAGCAGCGTCAGCACCACGCGAACGCCCTCGGGCACGGCGTAGCCGCGGTCGCAGAAGCCCCAGTAGCCGCCCCCGTTGGCGGCGCCCGATCCCGGGCTGGCGCGGTAGATGCGGCACACGTCCTGGTCCCGCACCAGCGGCAGGCCCAGGAGGCCGCCGTAGAAGGCGTCGGTCGCGTCGAGGTCGGCGGTGGGCAGGAAGGTGACCTGGCCGGTGACCGGCAACGGAGCGTGGGGCATGGCCGCAGCCTACCCACCCAAGGCACGGGACCGCGCGAGGTCCGGATCGCCGCTCGACCCGTGGTTCAATGCTGAGGCGATGCCCCGCCCCGTACGCCTGCTGCACACCGCCGACTGGCACCTCGGCAAGCGCCTGCGCGATTTCCCGTTGCTGGAAGAGCAGGCGGCCGTCGTCGACCAGGTCGTCGAGCTGGCGCGCGCGTTGCGGCCCGACGCCCTGCTCGTCGCCGGCGACGTCTTCGACACGGCCGTGCCCGGCGTCGAGGCGCTGCGCGTGTGGTCGCGGGCGTTGGAGGCCCTGGTCGAGGCCGGCGTGCCGCTGCTCGCGATCTCGGGCAACCACGACCAGGCCGAGCGCCTGGGCCACCTCGACGGCCTGGCGGCGCGCGCCAACGTGCACCTGCGCACCGACCTGGCGACCGTGACCACGCCCGTCGTCTTCGGCCACGTCGCCGTCTACGGCCTGCCCTTCACCCGCCCCGTGCGCGTGCGCTCGGCTTTCGGCCTGAGCGCCGAGGACGTTCCCGACGGCGACGACGCCGCGGCGCTGCGCTTCCTGAGCGCCCACGTCCTGGCCGCCCACCGCGCCGAGCGCCCGGAACTGGTGCCGGTCGCGGTGGCGCACGCCTTCGTGGAGGGCGCGGGACACGAGGACGAGGGCGAGGACGCGATCGCCGTGGGCGGCACGGGGGCCGTGCCGGTCGACGTGTTCGACGGCTTCGCCTACGTCGCGCTGGGCCATCTGCACGGCCGCCGCAGCCTGGCGGGCGGCCGCGTGCGCTACGCCGGCAGCCTCTACCCCACGTCGTTCGCCGAGGCGGGGCATGCCAAGAGCGCCTCGTTGGTGACGTTCGAGGGGGAGGCCGTGCGCGTCGAGGAGCACGCGCTGCACGCGCCCCGCCCCGTCCGCATCGTCACGGGCCTCACCTTCGACGAGGTCCTCGCCGCCGCCGCGACCGAGCCGCCCGCGGAGCGCGACGGCTACGTCCTGGTGCGCGTCACCGACGCCGAACCGATCGCCTCGGCCCTGCCGCGCCTGCGCGACGTCTACCCGCGTTCACTGCTCGAGCAGGCCCCGCCGGAGGCCGACGACGCGATCGCCGGGACCGAAGAGGCGCTGCACGCGCTCGATCCCCGCGACGTCACGCTGGCCTTCCTGCGCGAGCGCACCGGGCAGGACGCCAGCGACCTGCAGCTGGAGGTCCTCGACGCCGCGTTGGCCTTCGAGCCGGAGGACGACGCGTGATCCCCGAGCGCCTCGAACTGGCGGCCTTCGGGCCCTTCGTGGAGCCCCAGGCGATCGACCTCGCCGCGGTCGCGGCGCACGGCCTGTTCCTCATCCACGGGCCGACGGGCTCGGGCAAGAGCACGCTGCTCGACGCGCTCACCTTCGCGCTCTTCGGCGAGACGAGCGGCAGCGAGCGCAACGCCACCGACCTCGTCGCCAGCATGGCCGACGGGGCCGAGGCGCGGGTGGCGCTGGAGTTCTCCCACGCCGGCGCGCGCTACCGGGTCGAGCGGACGCCGCGCCAGCGCCGCCGCAAACGCCGCGGCGACGGCTTCACGGACGTCAACCCCACGGCCTCGCTTCACCGTCTCGCCGCCGAGGGTCCCGCCCTGCTGGTGGACGGCGCCTCGCAGGTCACGCAGGCGGTCGGCGAGCTCCTGCGCTGCGACGCCACCCAGTTCCGCCAGACGGTGGTCCTACCGCAGGGACAGTTCCGTCGCGTCATCGAGGACGACGACACCCGCGCCCGCACCCTGGCCGACCTCTTCGCCACGCAACGCTTCGCCGACGTCCAGCGCCGGCTCAAGCTCTACGCCGCCCACCTGCGGCGGTCGGTGCAGGCGGCGCTCGACGAGCTCGCCGAGCTGCGGGCCGCACGCGACGCGCCGGACGCCGACGCCCTGGCGGCGCGGGTCGACGCCGCACGGGAACGGCTCGCGGCGGCCGCGGACGCGGCCACGGAGGCCGACGGCCGGCTGCAGGCGGCCATCGGGGCCCGCAGCGACGGTCACGCGTGGGCCGAGCGCTTCGCGGCGCTGGCGGCCTCGGTGGCGGAACTCGAGCGGCTCGCCGCCGAGGCCGCGGCCATCGAGGCCGACCGCCGGCGCCTGCGGGGCGACCGGGCCGCACGCGACGCCGAGCCCGCCGTGCGCGCCTGGCGCGACGCCGAGACCGAGGCCGGCCAGCGCCGCACGCTTGCGGCCGCGGCGGCCGCGGCATGCGAGACGGCGGCGAGGTCCGCCGCCGAGGCCGACGCCCGCCGCGCCGCCCACGAGGCCGGGCGACCGGCGCGCGAGGCCGCCGACGCCCTGGCGCAGCGGCTCGCGCCGCTCGCGCCCGACGTGGCCCGCCTCGCGGCCGTGCGGGCCGCCGCGGCGGCCGCGATCGCGGAGGCGACCGCGGCCGGCAGCCGGTTCGACGAGCTTGAGCGTCAGCTGCGCCAGGCCGACGCCGACGCGGCCGCGGCCGAAGCCGAGGTCGAGCGGCTGGAGCCGCTGGCGGCCGGCCTGGGCGAGGCGACGGCCGCGGCGGCGCAGGCGGAGGCCGCGCTCGCGGCGCACGAGCGTCTGCGCGAGGCGGAGCAGCTCCTGAGCGACCTCGAGGAACCCGGCGCCGTGATCGACCTCGACGCGCTCTGGCGACCGCTGGCGCGCGCGCTCAGCACGCGCCTCGCGCCCGACGAGCCGTGCCCCGTCTGCGGGGCCAGCGACCACCCCGCGCCGGCCCATGGGGGCGATGCCGACGCCGCCCATGCCGAGGCGCAGCGGGCGCTGCAGGAGACGCAGGCCGCCGGGCTGCGGCGCGCCGAGGCCCGCGCCCGTGCGCTGGAGCGCGTCGCCGCCGAACGGCGCGCCATGGGCTGGAGCGCAGAGGACGCGCCCGAGCGCTCGGCGCTCGAGGTGGCGGTCGAGCGGCAGCGCGCGCGCCGCGCCGAGGCCGAGGCCGCCGCCGAGGAGCTCGATCGCCAACGCGCCGCGCGCGCCACGGCGCGCCGGCAGTCCGCCGATGTACGGCCGGTCGTCGCGGCCGCCCGGTCCGAGCTGGAGCGCCGGCGCGAGGCGGCGACCCGAGCGGACGCCGACCTCGAGGCGCTGCTCGCGCGCCTCGAACCGGAACACCACGACCCCGACGCCTTCTCGGCGGCGCTGGAGGCCGCGCGCGAACGCGTGGCGTCGTTCGACCGCACCACGGAGACCCTGGCCGCCGCGGCCGCCGAGGCCGCGCAGGTCGCGGCGCTCGCGACCGAGCGGCGGGCGACGGCGGACGCCGAGGACGAGGCCGCCCGCGCGCGGGCGCTCGCCGCCCGCGACGAGGCCGCGGCGGCCCTGCGCGACGCGGGCTTCCTGCCGGCCACCGACGACGGCGGCGAGGACGAGGCCGCCCGCGTCGCCGCCGGCGCCGCGTCGCAGGCCTCGGCCGTGCTCGACGCGCCCCTGCGCGACGCGCTGGAGCGACGGATCCGCGAGCACGACGAGGCGGTCGCGCTCCACGCCGCCCAACGCGACGCGCTGACCGACGCCACCGCCGGACGCACCCCGCCCGACGTCGAGGCCCTCGAGCGGGCCGTCGGCGAGGCGCAGGCGGTGCGCGACGACGCCACCGCCGCGCGCGACGCCGCGCGCGACACCCACGCAGCGCTCGCCCGCGACCTGGCGCGCTGGCGGGCGCTCGACGTCGAGCTCGGCGCCCGCGAGGGGCGCCAGCGCGCGGCCCAGCACCTCGCCGACCTGGCCAACGGCAGCGCCAAGGGGCAGACCCGCCTCGACCTCGAGACCTACGTCCTGCGGCGCATCTTCGTCGGCGTGCTGGGACACGCGAACGCGCACCTGACGCGCATGACGGGCGGCCGCTACCAGCTGCGGCTGCGCGACCGTGGCGACGAGCTGCGGGCGCGCGGGCTCGAGCTGGACGTCGAGGACCGGCACGCCGGTGGCGCCCGGAGGCGCGTCACGACGCTCTCGGGCGGCGAGAGCTTCCAGGCGAGCCTCGCGCTGGCGCTCGGCCTGTCCGAGGTGGCGGAGCGCACGAGCGGCGCCGTCGAGCTCGGCGCGCTGTTCATCGACGAGGGCTTCGGCAGCCTCGACGCCCAC
>Ga0180435_10005301_pt1 | contig 12580 bp, 12 predicted proteins | sample SS_ome_3_FD_132467 | JGI IMG/M metagenome (GOLD analysis project Ga0180435, IMG submission 132467) | Hypersaline lake sediment archaeal communities from the Salton Sea, California, USA - SS_3_S_1 metaG | ecosystem: Environmental > Aquatic > Non-marine Saline and Alkaline > Hypersaline >... | reverse complement strand
CGCGCAATTCGCTCCTGATCATCGGGCAGGATTACTGCATCCACCAATGTTGAACCATATTCCGACAGCTTGTCGCTTACGATGGCTTCAAAGCGGTCCTGAATTAAGCCCTCATAAACTTCACTGCCGGTAATGATCAACCCGGCCCGCGCTTGGTTGTAGCTCTTAACAGCTATCAAGGGGTAACAGCGGCGCGATATTTCCAAGGCCCGGTCCAATTCCCGGCGATGAATGACCAAGGGAATCGCACGGGTTCCGGCTAACTGCGCTCCGGCTTTGACGGGCGTATTGTTGTGGCGCGACGCACACATCACATCCGGCTGCAGATTGAATTCTACCAAGGCATCCACCTGAATCTTCAACAGGCCGCTATATGCGGCATTGAGAGCCAGCTTGCCTTCTTGGGGATTGCTACCAAAAGTTACCCCCGGGCCGGCCAGGGCCGTGGCCAATTCCAGTACCGCCTGATCTTCATGAATGTGATCATCGTCAAGATCCAGAATATACAGATGACGCTTGCCCAATCGCATCAAATGGCACAAATCTTTGGATTGGATTCGTTGTCCTTTACGAAATGAAGGACCTTTGAAATGACCCGGTCTGATCTCGGTAATATCATGGGCCAGGGTCGTACCCACCGCGTCTTCAACCCTGATTTTTTTGGATATATATTGGGGCAACACCCTTTGCTCCGACCGCATGTCTATCCTCTTTCTTTGAAATAGCTGTCTCCGGCACAAATCCGGCACAATATTTTGCTGTTTATATAAATTTCCCTTTTATCTCTCACGATAACGCCACAGGATTCGCATTCACTTTTAAACTGCGTAGGACCGGGCAAGTCACTGAAGGGCACATCAACCCCAACCGCCCGGACTTCAAATAATACGTCTTCGGGCATTTTTTGGTAAGCCGCTAATTGTTGTTCGCGTTCATCGACCAAGTCGGGGGCATAATTGGCCACCTGCTCCCGCGATGATTCCCGGGCCCGAATTCGATAAGCTTTGCCGCTATCGAGATTCACAAATGTAGCCGCCATAATGCCGTTGTTGACAAATTTCAAGGACCGTCGTCCCAAGCGTGCACCGGTAACATAGCTAATGGCGTCGGTCGCGCAGCGATCAATCTCCACGTACACAATCAAAGATTTGATTTGGGGAAGCAGTGCGGGCTCGTCCAGTCCAATAAGTTCACATCCCAACATGGCCATGCGTACACCGATCACTTGTCCGGGGCACAGATGTCCATGTGCCTCAGCTGATCCTTTTAGCAATGTTTCGAAATCTTCCAAATCAGCTTCCGTTATGTTAATGTTAACATAACCAGAGTTCAAAAAATACCTTTTGCCCAATGAGCCAAAAGGAAGGTGGTCTAACTCATGTACAATCCGTTAATGGTAACGCTTTACATGAATTCACTTTTGTTCATATACTTGCATTTGTCGGCCAAAATAGCAAGGCTTAAATAAAATCATCTTATGATTTAAAATGTTAATTTTCTTGAAAAAAAATCAATACCAATGCCAAGGAGAGATAAACAAATTTCACAAATTGTCATGCAAAAAATAAAACTCAAATCCAGTCACTGGATAGTCGATCAGAAAAATAGAATCGTAATGGGCGAAGGTCGCCTGCTGATCCTGGACCGCATCGAGGAAACCGGCTCCATCAACCAGGCAGCCAAATCCTTAGGGATGAGCTACAAGACCGCCTGGAGCAAAATCAAATCAACCGAAACGCATTTAAAAATCAAACTTGTGCATTCAGACCGAAATCGTGGATCTCAATTAACCAAACGAGGTAAGAAACTTCTAGAAAACTACCGCAAGCTTAAAGCCGCCTGCATTGTGGCAGACGATGAAATATTCCAAAACATATTCTTTAGATAGCCAGATCATGATCCAGTACGACCCAACACCTTTAAGTTAAATGCTAAAAATGGATTTAAATCAGGAAGGCCTTATTGATTTTTCAAAGATCAGAAAATTGGGAGTTCTACCGGTTCAGTTAGAGGGTGATATTTACACAACCCCGTTTTCACAGCTAGCCTGCGTATGGTATGAATGGATTCATAGCCCAAATGAGCACCACCCGGATAAAGGCTATACGTTTGGAGAAAAAACAGCGCGTGATCAACACATTTGGGTAAAGAATACAATAGGCGACCTGACAACTTATCCGGACAGAGTCATGCTCTATATTGCGCCTTCATTCAACGACCTGGCAATCCTAGACGGCAAAGAGGTAACTATCGCTGAATACTGCCTGAAGCCGAAACAAACCTATTATGCCTTTGCTGAGAAATTCACCTACCGCCTGCCTTCCTTTCACTTTCTACCTTTCATCCCAAGACGAAAGCCTACCTGGCTTCTGGCCTTGTCTGATGAACAACTGGACAAAGAACGCCTCCTGCACCCATTGATTCCGGAACGTCAAAGGGCGGAGCAGTTTGTATTGTCTGTTCATGCCTGAATCTTGCAGGATCGAGACTATATATCAGCTACCAAGTGCGTTTCAAGCTCATTTGGCTCAAAAGAGATATACTCAAAAATCCGAACCTCTAGGCTTCGCGTTTGACCCCACAGCCATTGAATCCGTTTTTTGCGTTCCGGATCGCTCCCGTATCGATCAACAATATATTGCATGCGCCGCTCCAGAGAAACCACCTGGTCATGTAACACACGTTTATCAGCGTAGTTAATAATTTCGGCCGCATTGGAAAGACCATTGCGATCATAATCGACCAGGCGCACATGCTGACCCACGATCCGCGCCACCTCAGGGTAACCGTTCTGCTCCAGAAATTGCTCACCGGTTTGGGCGTGATCTTCCTTGGTTTTAAAGCTTCTGGTTTTGGTAATGTCATGCAGCAACGCTGCAGCGACAATCACCTTCCGGTCCATATTGGGCAACGGTTCGCGCATGTTGTATAAGAGAGTCAGGGCCACACGGCAGACTTGCCGGCAGTGGACGACGATATTATCGAGCATGCCCATTTCACGCTGGAGTCGGTAACACGTATCGGCTGTTGGAATGTTCATTTAAGATATTCCGATCTAATTTTTATTTCCATAATCAAGGCTGTTAGGCTATTAGGCTGTAAGACTATTAGCAGCTAACAGTCTAAAAATCTAAACACCTAATAGTCTGGGTTAGTGACCTAAGGCCCACCGCACCCCGCCATGCACGGTGAAATCCGGCGCGGTCCGGGTTAAATCCTCACAAAATGCAAATTCGAATACCAATCGATCTGAAGCAGAATAGCCAATACCGAGAGCCAGTTCGAGGCTATTCTGATCTAATTGGGGTATCCGGGTGTGTGATAATGGTGACGTCATAAAATTGAGTTGTGCCAAGCCGGATAAATTTTGAAATACTTCCCATTCCACCCCGAATAACAGTGTCAGCATATCGTCCACCTGAATGTCTGCATCCGCTGTTTCCGGGTCTGACAGCCAGACATATCCGGGGTTCACATATAAACTCAGCGGTGAAAGGCGATAGCGATTCAAAAGCACCAACGCCCGGTCATGGCGGCCACTCCCGAAACCGTGCTCGACTTCACCGGTGGGCGCTTTTAGGGCTGCCGACAAACTGCTGGAAAAACCTTGGGTACTGTCATAACCGATTAAAGCCAACTTGGCGGATATAACCGTTTCACCAAGATGCAGGCCGCCAGATTCACCATCCACCCAGTCTTCGCCATTTGCAGTCATGTGATAGCCAAATTCATTGGTGGGGCGGTCCGGGCGATCGTAATCTGGCAACCCACAGAGCTCATGGTAGGTTCCCAGCGGCCCGTCCATAAATCCAGCCTGCATGCTGATCCATGTTCCTGCTAGGTTTATATTCACGTGTGATGTCAGACCATAGGTCAGCCCCAGGTCCAAAATAGTCATCTCCATATCCATGAGCACAGACCAGTCACTACTTTGCTCATTAATATAAACACTCGTATAACTTGCATTTAGCGAAATCTGCCACTGCCCCGGTTCGATGAGTTTTGGCGTATCGGGTGCGGGTGTTAAAAACAGGATATAGAGCGGGTATCGGTTTTGAACACGCAGCGGCCCCAGTTCAACACCATGAACATTGGCCGTTCCCACAGCCAGCACTGCCACCCAACATAAGAATTTTGTAATGGACCAGACAGCTTTTGACATCATAATAAATTCGTTATACGACTTTATGCTAAAGTCAAGGACCACCGACTAGGTCGGTGGCTTATGATTAGAGTAAAAATCAGACTGAGCAGAACAGATATCATAATTTTCAATGAACACCAATAAACGAAAATATCGGTTGAACGATTTTATGATAACGCGCACCCTTCGCCCTCCGGGCGAAAGGCCGTCACTCCTTTCTCACCGGCAAAGCCGGTGGCCTATGAAGGGAGTCACACCAAAGGAAGTCACATATGAAAGCTGATAAAAAGGCCATTTGGGGCTGGGCGCTGTATGACTGGGGAAACTCGGCTTTTGCCACAACGGTTATGGCTGGATTTTTCCCCGTATTTTTCAAGCAGTATTGGAGCCATGGCGCGGATATAAATATGAGTACCGCCCAATTGGGCTTGGGCAATTCTCTGGCAAGCCTATTTGTGGCCCTGATGGCGCCGGTATTGGGCGCAATTGCCGATAAGGGAAGTGCCCGCAAGAAATTTTTAATCTTTTTTGCCTATCTGGGTGCGCTGATGTCCGTGTCCCTTTATGTAATTCAACAGGGTTCCTGGGCCTGGGCCATATTCGTTTATGTCATGGGCTTAATCGGATTCTCAGGTGCCAACATTTTTTATGATTCGCTGCTTCCCGGTATTACCACGGAAAAGGATATCGACTATGTGTCCGGATTCGGGTTTGCCATGGGGTATTTGGGCGGTGGCCTCCTTTTCCTAATCAATGTCCTCATGACACTGATGCCCCAAAAATTTGGCTTGCCGGATGCCGCCATGGCGGTGAGGCTCTCTTTCGTATCGGTGGGCGTATGGTGGGGTTTCTTCACCATATTCACCATCCTATGGGTACCCGAAGGCAATCAGGCGTCCGCAGCTGCAGTTAGCGCCAACCCAGTCACCGAAGGATTTAAACAACTACTAATCACATTGAAAAAAATTCGCCATCTGAAAACAATTCTAATCTTCTTGCTGGCCTACTGGTTCTATATCGACGGTGTCGACACCATTATCCGTATGGCCGTGGACTACGGCATGTCCATCGGATTTGAGCCCAATGATCTGATCAAGGCTTTGCTCATCACCCAGTTTGTGGGCTTCCCCTCTGCAATTGTATTCGGTAAATTGGGTCAGAAGTGGGACGTACGCAAATCCATTTACCTGGCCATCGGCATCTATATCTGCGTCACCATCTGGGGAACCATGATGACGCAAAAATATGAGTTTTATGTACTGGCCATTGTCATCGGTCTGGTCCAGGGCGGCATACAGGCCCTCAGCCGTTCGTATTACTCCCGACTGATTCCGCCGGACAAAACCGCTGAATTCTATGGTTTTTACAACATGCTGGGCAAATTTGCCGCCATTCTGGGCCCCTTGCTCATCGGTATTGTTGGACTGATCGTACGCCGGGTCCTCATGCCGGATAGCCCCTCCCCTGAGCAAATAGAGCAAGTGGGAATCCTGGCCTCCCGTATCGGCATCGGTTCAATTCTGATACTTTTTTTTACCGGCGCCATCCTGTTTTATTTTGTGGACGAGGAAAAAGGCAAAGCTGAACTGGCCGTACTCTCCGAGGGATAACCGCGCAAGTGCACAAACAAGATGGCAAATTAAGGATAACTTTTGCTTAATGTTCTGTTGTATATGGGTGCCGCCTTCATCTGGGGATCCACCTGGCTGGCCATCAAATTACAATTAACCCAGGTGCCGCCCATCCTCTCCGTGGGGTATCGGTTTTGTCTGGCGGCCGTTATCTTGTTTATCTATTGCGCCGCCAGCGGTAAATCACTGCGGTTTTCCCGCCGGGATCACGTCTTCATGGCCGTTCAGGGCATTGCGCTTTTTGGCCTGGGCTACTGCGGCAGTTATCTGGCAACCCGCTATTTGACCAGTGGCCTGGTGGCGGTGATATTCTCAACTATTATGTTGTGGAACATCTTAAATCTCAGGATCTTCATGGCCCAACCGGTGGACAATCGTGCCTTTTTCGGTGGCGTTGTGGGGATGCTGGGTATTTGCGTCCTCTTTTGGCGGGATTTACTTGCCTTTGAGGCCACCAGTGGCTTGATTGGCCTGGCAATCGGCCTCTTGGGAACTTATTTATGCAGCATCGGCAACGTGGTGGGCGCCAGAAACGCCCAAACCGGTGTCCCGGTCACCCAGGCCAATGCCTATGCCATGGCATATGGCGGCTCGCTGACCATTTGCATTCACGTGACTTTGGGGGGCCAATTCAGCATGTCCTGGTCCCTGGGCTACCTGGCGCCCATGCTCTACCTGACCGTATTCGGTTCCATCGTGGCATTTGGCTGTTATATGCTCTTGATCGGCCGCATCGGTGCCGACCGCGCCGCTTATGTGATGCTAATCTCACCGGTTTTAGCCTTGATCTTGTCAACCCTGTTCGAGGATTATGGCTGGAATGTGAGTGCGTGGGTGGGGATCGTCTTGGTTGTGATGGGTAACCTGGTATTGATCAACAAATCCTGGCTACCTGTTCCAAAAACAGTCCTTTGACTGAGATGCTCAATCGCGCTTCTGTTTGGGCTCAATACAAAAACTCCAGGTAACCACACCGACAACAAGAACCAGAACATATATCCAAAGCATACGAATACCCGAATCCCAAAACATCACCCAAAACCCTGGCGCCCCAGTACCCTCCTGGTTCCAGTTGCCCCAGGCTAGGGCATTAAATAAATGAAACATGACCAGGATTAAGAATAAGCAAATTTCCAGCATTAACAGGGTTCGCGCCATTTAATCCTCCTGACGACGTTTACGCCCGCAGCCCGCATTTGATTAACCGCAGATGCTACCGCCGAACGACCGATAACTTCGGGCGAAGCATTGTAGTTCCTCATTCTGGCACCGCACAGGCTGAGGTCAACCATAACTTTAAGGTTTTGGTTTTGAAATTTTCTGGCAGTTTCGATGGCCGATACCCGTACACAACTGTTGAGCGTGCAACCGGCCATGGCCAGCGTATCAATACCGGATTCCAAGCAGTATTCAACCCACTGTGCGAATCCATTGGTTGGTGGAAACAGTACACTGTTGCCGGGCTTGATAAAATAAAGCTGGTCCGAATTCAAGATGTTTTCGATTTGCTGAGCCCATCCATAGCTGTCGGCCGGAAAGGGGCAGCGGGTAAACATGATTGCCATGCTGCCATAGTATCGTTTTAAAAAAGCCGCACAGTTGTCAAACGCCAACCGAATCGGGGCGACATCTTGCTCACCTTCATATCCGATCGACTGCATCCAGGCGCCTTCAGTAAATGAGCGTTGGGGATCTATGATCAACATGGCGACCTCACTCAAAGAGATATCGGCAATCTCCAGAGGCTCGAGTAGAGCCCGATACTGAAGTGCAGCATTGGTTCCGGCAGTTTTTTTCAATTTCTGGTATAGGCTCTCGTACCCAGGCGAGACGTGAGCTTTTTCTTTTCGGATCTCGGTCTGAATTTGTTTTATAGCTGAAATATCGCTTGTTGGCGCACTTCTTCCTGAAGTGACTTCTTCAAAATGGAGGGATCTCAGGAGGATATTGCCGTAGGGCCCCAGGGGGTCACGTCGTATCTGTTGGATTATCTCGGCAAACTCAGGCCTTGAGATCGGTTTTGGGATGCTCAGAAGATCCAGCACGGCCAATAAAGGGCCCGCCTGCCATGACCATCCCAAGCTTTGGGCGGAATTGTTCAGATCCGAACGTGATAGAAAATCATCTTTGTCCAGGTCAAGACTAGCGAAAAGTTTTCCAACCGCTTGATCATTCACACCTGTTCCTTAACTGCAATTGGCTGTGCAGTCAACGACCAGCGATTTTGTCAATGGCTAAGGCATCGAGTCCCCCCAGGTCCATAGCTTTGATAAAGCCCACACACACATTGCGAAAAGCAAGCGATCCTTTAATGGCGTCATCGATATCCTTAGCATCTGCAACACCTTGCTCCACAAGATCCAGAGCCTCTCTAAGGATGGCTGCCGCAATCCGGTTAACGATCAACCCTTGAACCGGTTTGGCCGCCTTGATGGCTTGTTTGCCGGCCTTTTGTATCACTTGCACCGCCAAATTCCAATTTTTTGGATCGGTATCGGGCAACCTGGCCACCTCCACTGTCGGCATCAAATGGGGAGGATTGAACCAATGGGCCATGATGACTCTGGATGAGTTTTTTACACGCTTAAATATTTCCAGGGGCGGCAAATCACTGGTATTGGTTGCCAGGATTGTGGGGGCAGGGCAATTGGCCTCAAAACGGGCAAAAAGCGCCTGTTTGAGCCCCATATCTTCGGGCACCGTCTCCATCATAAAATCACAGTCTTCGGCGCTTTTCTCAAAATCAAGCAGCGACGTATAGATCCAATGTATACGGTGTCACTCATCACGAGCACAATAAGATTCGGCCCGGCCGCGCGCCGGTGTGCTCTGAATGATCGATTACCGGGGTGCCGTTCGCGATCATATGCGACACGCCTTTGGCGTAGTCAAACGGTGGTAAATCGGTGGCCGCGTCATCCAGGGTGGCAAGGTCCAATACCGCCACATAAGCACCCTCCTTACCAGCAATCGATATTCGGTCTTTTTTTGCCTTTACGATCCGCGTGTTGCGGCTGCGAACGCAGTGCGCACATGAGCCAATGCCGCGTATCTGCCGGATCGATCACATCGTCGATCTCCAGTACCGAGGCCATGTTGATGGCCTTGCCGTGCTCATAGTGCAGTGCCACCAGCTCCTCAAACTTGGCTTGACGTTCGGCCTCATCGGTAATGGCATCCAGTTCTTTTTTATATCCCAGACGTACGGCCCCCTCCAGCCCCATACCGCCGAATTCACCTGTGGGCCAGGATACGATAAATTCCGAACTGTGAAAGCTCCCGCCGGCCATGGCCATGGCGCCCAGACCATAACCTTTACGCAATACGATGCTGAAAATGGGAATGGTTGCGTTGGCGGCATTGGTAAATATCCGGCAAAAGTGGCGCACCTGGGCGGATTTCTCGGCCTCCGGCCCCACCATGAAACCGGGTGTGTCAATTAAGGAAATCAACGGTAAATCAAAAGCGTCGCAAAGCTGGACAAATCGCGACATTTTGTCGGCGCCATCCGCATCGATGGCACCACCCAGATGGAAGACATTGTTGGCCACCAGACCGAATGGGTGTCCCTGGATGCGGATCAGCGCCGTGAGGATGCCGATGCCGAATTCCCGCCGGAGTTCCAGCACAGAATCATTATCGGCCAAAACATCGATGACCTTGCGCACATCATAGGCCTGCCGGCGTTGTTCCGGTACCAAAAGCCGCATCAGCGTCTGGTCCTGACATTCCCAATCCTGAAGTGACCCCTGAAAATAGGATAAATACTGCTTGGCCGTTTGCACCGCTTCGGCATCATTCTCTACAACGATATCCACCACCCCGTTGGGAGACTGGACCGAAATGGGGCCGATCTCTTCGGGCTGAAAAACACCCAACCCCCCGCCTTCGATCATGGCAGGGCCGGCCATGCCGATGTAGGATTTTTTGGTGGCGATAATGACATCGCATTGACCCAATAGGGCGGCATTGCCGGCAAAGCAATATCCGCTGACAATTCCGATAAGGGGAACCAGGCCACTGAGTTTGGCAAGATGAGTGAAAGACATGAGCTCCAGGCCAGCTACCAATATCTCTTGCATGTCAACATCACCGGGTCGGCCGCCGCCACCTTCCGCAAATAGGATCGTGGGTAGTCGCTGCTTATGGGCCAGCGCCAGCATGCGGTCTTTCTTTTTATGGTTAAACCAACCCTGGGTGCCGGCCAGGACCGTGTAATCATACCCCATGACTAGGCAGCGGCTTTTGGTTTCTGAGAAAAGCTTGCCGTTTACCGAACCAATTTGGGCCACCAAGCCATCGGCCGGCGACTTTTGAATTAATTCATCCATGGAACGACGGCGCCGTTGGGCTGCCAATGCCAGTCCGCCATATTCGACGCGCTCATCGGGATCCAGTAGATCATTGATATTTTCCCGAATCGTTCGCTGACCGGCCTTGTGACGCCGTGCGACAGCTTGGGGTCGGGCTTCGTCTTTGGTAAATTCATGCCGTTGTTTCGACCCAGCCAGATCAGAACGCAACTTGTTGGGATCCATTTTAATTTTCAACTCCTTTGATTATTACCTGGACCTTGCACGAGTTGGAGGGTTTCATAGGCAAGGCGACCAAGGGTGAAGTCGTAGTTTTTTACTTCGAACCCTTGGCAACGCAGCATATGGAAGCCTCCGGCTCGCCCTCCTGGTGTAATTTGATGAGCAAAAAAGATTTTTCATCCACAAAACCAAATGGTTTAATAAACAAAAAATGTAAAAAGGTAAAAATCTGTCACAATTATAGGTTTGGATAAATTTCATCAAATTCCATGCAAGATTCAGGTAATTGATTGCCTACTGTTGTTCTAAAATATAATCTTTTGATGTTTTTTTTTGCTTGGTAATATGCCAGCGGGTTTGCACCAGTGCATCCATAAAACGACGATCATGGCTAACCAAAATCAGGCCGCAAGGGCAATCACTGAGCGCCTGCTCCAAGCATTCAATCGATGGCAAATCCAGGTGATTGGTGGGCTCATCCATGATGATCAAATGGGGCACATTGGCAATTCCGGTTGCCAGAAGGAGTTTGCGTACCTCCCCCGGGCTGGGTGTCGTACTTTCTAAAAGTCGTTGGGGCCGCGATCCCAGGCAGCTGACCACTGTCATCATCTTACCCAGTTTTTCATTGGGCAGCTCTTTGGCTTGGTTTAAAATGGATTGCGAAGCAGACAGATCGATCTCCTGGGGCACATATGTCAATTGGCTTTGCGCTATATTGAGTGACTTCAGAATCTGTCTGATGAGGGTGCTCTTTCCACTTCCGTTAACGCCGGTGATTCCGATGCGATCATCGGGTTGCATATTGAGCTCGGGTACATTTAGGTAACTATCAGCGTTCAACGGAAGCGATGCTGCCGGCAAATTGAACAACACATTGCGCCGTGATTTAGCACCGGGCATCCAGATTCCCAGCTTATATTCCTTTTTAACTGTTATGGCTTCCATTTTCTGATGTGCCTGGGATAAACGACCCTGAAGCTGGTTTAGCTGGCTTCCGGCACGACCATCCTTGCCGCTGACACGGGCGGAATCTATCTTTTCGCGGGCATCATGGTCGCGCTTCGCCAGGCCGCCTTTTGATCGTAAGCGATTGGCCTGGGAAGCTGCGCCCCGTCGTTTGGAGGATGTGCGTTTCAGGCGTGCATATTCGCTTATAGCCTGCTCACGCTGTTTTTTGGCAGTGGCTATTTCCGTGCAAGCCAGGTGTAAACCTTGCGAATAATTACCCGGTCTCAAAATCACCCGGGGTGGTTCGATAAAAAGACATTGCTGACAGAGTTTATCCAGGAGTCTGCGATCGTGGCTCACCAACATACCGACCCCTCGAAAATCGGATAACGCCGTGAACAGATGATCTTGAGCCCGGGTATCCAGATGATTGGTGGGTTCGTCCACGGCCAAGGCCAAAGGGCGTTGCCATAGGGCCACTGCGATCTGGGCTCGTTTGCGTTCACCATGACTAAGGCTGTTCCAGCGTTCAAACCATTCGTCCTCAACTCCCAATTTGGCTTTTATGCGGAACGCATGGCGATCAGTGGCGTTTATCAATTCAAAAAATCGATCCGGAGCATGATCGGTACGCTGCCGGCAATATATACCGTGATCTGGAAAGGTGATCTGCCCCTGCTGTGGATCTAAAATACCCATAGCCAGTTTCAGTAAACTGCTTTTACCGGCACCATTGGCACCCACAATTGCCGTCCACCCCGATGCCAAATGAAATGAAACATCCTGGAACAAGGCTTCCGTGGCGCGATCATAGCTGAAATTTACATTATGAAATTGGATGGAAAGATCTCGCATTGAATTTATGTTGACAAACTGATTAGGGATATTTTTTGATACTCCGGGTGATATAACACTATTATCAACGGATGAAAAACATGTCCAGAATTGATTAGGGGACGTCCATTGGATTATTGGTTTTATGGTTCAATTGATAAATTCCAATAATCCAATGGACGTCCCCCTTCTTGAAACCTTGTTTTTATTGCCAATCTCAATTGGCCATAGTATCTTGCGTGCACGGTAGAAAAATGTGGACACCCTCACCCTGAATGTTTATCGTGGCAACATTGCGGACATCAGACGATACAGGAAGCTGGGTTTCAGGGAAGTTCAAAAAATGTCGACGATGGAATACATACACATGCTTCAAAAACTGGCTTAAATGGACATCTAATCTAAGCATGAATTACGCGAGACACCACACAAGGTTAACTCGACGGTGGTTTTACACCATCACGGCACTGGCCTTCGGAGCAAGT
>Ga0180435_10005300_pt1 | contig 12582 bp, 15 predicted proteins | sample SS_ome_3_FD_132467 | JGI IMG/M metagenome (GOLD analysis project Ga0180435, IMG submission 132467) | Hypersaline lake sediment archaeal communities from the Salton Sea, California, USA - SS_3_S_1 metaG | ecosystem: Environmental > Aquatic > Non-marine Saline and Alkaline > Hypersaline >... | reverse complement strand
CATAGCCTGGCTGATCGCGGTCGGCCTTCTTGCGTGGGGTGGCTGGGACATCTACCGAGCAGCCCAGGGTCGCAAGAAGGACCCGGAGACGGTCGCCGAGTTCGAACGCAGCATCTCAGCTGTCGGCGGCGACGACGCGTCGGAAGGGAGGCAGGAGAGCCCCGGTGACGACGCCGGGAGGTAGTCCGACGGAACGACTCTGTAGACTGCGCTGCTGCTTGCGAGAGTTGCCTTCAAGCCAACTGATGGGGGAGTCGAGACCATGGGACTGGCGCTGATCGTTGCTGTCATCGCAGTTCTTATCTGGGGGACGATCACGGTCGCTCAGATGGTGGGTTCCAGCAAGCGGAGGAGGAAGGCCAAGGCGCTCAACGAGTCGGGGGACTGGCACGGAGCCGCCGCAGCGTACAAGGAGGCGATCGTGAGCCGCCTGGACTCCTCTCTGGCTCTCCCCGGCCTCGTGCGCGAACTTGACGAGTTGTATCGAGCCAATGGCGTTGAGGCGGACCTCGACTCGATCCTGGAGTCCCCGAGACTCCTCAAGGAGATATGGAAGTCGCGCGTGAAGAACAGCGAGAAGGCCAGACTTACTCAGGAACTGCACACACGAGTCGCGAGTGTGCTTGATGACCTTCCGTGATGCTGTCCAACGAGCGTGTGAACCCAACGCCCGCGCCGCCGCGCGGTCGTCGGTGACAGGGCCGGCGCGGGTCGCACGCGGTGCGCTAGTCGGCGGGCAACCGGATGCAGCAGGGGAGGAGATATGGTGTCCATACTGAGAACGCTGTTCCTCATAGGAGTCATGGGCGCTGCCTTGGCCTCCGCGGCGCCAGCGCAGTGTCTTCTCATGGGGGAGTACGACTGCTCGCCGATACCGGCGTACTCGTGCGCATTCGGCTTCGTGGACTGGTCGGTCTCAGCTTGGGTGTTCGAAGATCTGGGAGCGGGTCAGATCTCGGTCACCGCAGTCCCGGGGCCGCTTCCGACACTGCTGGGCACGATCGACTGCGGCGATCTCAGCTTCACGGTAGTCGGCACAGTCGGAGGAGAGTGCATCGAAACCTACTCGCTCACAGGACAACTCAACTCGGGCACCGAGTGGGCCGGTACGTTCACGGCGTCATACTCAGGAAGCTGCTTCGACTGCACGCAGCAGTCGTGGTTCCTGGATGGCACGTCCACGCAGTGCCTCCGGGAAGGTGAGTATGACTCCGAGCCCGACCTCTCCTACTCATGCGCGTTCGACATCGTCGACTTCTCGGTGTCCTCCTGGCTCTTCACTGATCTCGGTGGCGGACAGATCTCTGTGGCTGCACTGCCGGGTGTTCTGCCCCTGCTCGAAGGCACGCTCGACTGTGAGACTCAGGGATTCACGGTCATCGGCACGGTCGGAGGAGCATGTACCGAGACGTACACGTTGACAGGGGAGTTCCAGTCGGAGACTGACTGGGTAGGTGACTTCTCCGCGTCGTACGCGGGCGACTGCTTGGACTGCACGCTTCAGTCATGGCATCTCGACTCGGCAGGGCACACGGCAGTATCTGAGCAGGACTGGCCTGTGTCCTGGGGTGAAGTGAAGGCGTTGTACCGCGGGCGATGACCTGGCCCGCCGACTAACGTGCGAATGCACCCGGCGAGCTTGGGTGTCACGGTGTCTGCAAGGGGGCTCGCTTCGCTCGCGGCACATCCCGCGCCACCCTTGGCGCTCGCGCGTGATACGGGAGGTGTTAGCCCGCTGGATCGGGTGGCAGCCGGTTCGGACTGAGCTTGGTGCAAGGAGCGGAGAACGATGGGGTGAAGTTCTGGGGTAGCCTGCTGATTGCCGCCCTGTTCATTGCTGCCATCGCCGCCAGGTTCCTTTGGGCGGTCAACTGGTTCCCACCTCCATATCATTGGAGTGCCGCCCGGAAGCTGACTGCTTGGGTGGTCTTTCTCGCGGGCGCGGCGGGGTTCGTGCTGTTCATGATCATCGTGTGGGAGCGCTAGAGCCGTCCAGCGGGCTAAATGGCGTTAGGCAACAGCAGCAGATCATGACGGCGTGGATTGCGTTCTCAGCACGCTTGGAGGCTCAGATCTATGGTAGAGAGACCCGTGATAGTCGTGGAGTCCGGAGATGACCCGGTCGAGATCGACCCTATCTCGATCACCCACGTGATCCTGATAGCGGAGGCCGAGAAGACCGACGCCAGTGGGAGCGACCCGACCGACATGGTGGTGCAGCTCGAGCAGCTCCTGAACCCTGAGTACTGGGCTGCCGCCCATGGCCGGGGCGACCTGCCAAGCATGTCCGCGCTGAGCCACCTTGCGCTCGTGTCAGAACCGGTCGGACCTGACGCGTTCATGGCCACGTTGGGCAAGCTCGACGTGGCTGACGATTCGTCCATTCTTGTCCGGCACCCAACGGTCTCGCTGGATGGAGGTTCGACCTCACAGGAGGTCGCCTGCGTCATCGTCTTCCGCGACAGCGAACCGCGGATACTGTTCTCGGAGGAACAGGAGCCGGTGGTCCCGGCTTCGGCCTAGTTCGGCGTTCTGAGCCGGACGGGCGCCACGAGCTCGCGGGTTACACGCGTTGCGTTAGCCCGCTGTCGCACTCCGATTGAGGGGAATCGAATGGCGGATGGAGTCGGTTGGCTTAGCCGGGAGATGTACCCATTCGAGTCTCACTATCTTGAGTTGGACGTGGGACGGTTGCACTACATCGACGAAGGTAGTGGTGCCCCCGTGGTAATGGTGCACGGCAACCCCGCGTGGTCGTTTCTCTATCGCCACCTGATCAGACGCCTCACCCCGGAGTTCCGCTGTGTCGCGCCGGATCATATCGGTTTCGGTCTGTCCGACAAGCCAACGGGCAGGTCCCTTCGGCCGCAGGACCATGCCGAGAATCTAGCGGAGTTGATCGACACGCTGGCACTCAAGGACATCACGCTCGTGGTGCAGGACTGGGGTGGCCCGATCGGTCTCTCCTACGCGATCAGAGAACCCGAGAACGTCGCCCGCCTGGTCATAATGAACACGTGGCTGTGGCCCGTGGACGACGACTGGTACTACGTTGCCTTCAGCAGGTTCATGGGGGGAGCCTTCGGGAGGTTCCTCATCATGCGCCACAACTTCTTCGCTCGGGTCATCATGCGGCAGGCCTACGGCGACAAGAGGAACCTGACCAGTGACATCCACGAACACTATCTGAGACCACTCGCGACGCCAGCCGAGCGACGCAATTGCGCGGCGCTTCCGGGTGAGATCCTGGGCTCGACCGAGTGGCTACGTGACCTGTGGGCTCAAAGAGACAGGCTTCAGGGCAAGCCGGCCCTCGTGGCGTGGGGCCTCAAGGACATAGCCTTCCGGGAGAAGGAGCTGGACCGGTGGACTCGAGCGCTCCCAGACGCTGAAGTCGTCCGCTTGCCTGAAGTCGGGCACTTCGTTCAAGAAGAGGCACCGGAGGAACTCGGCCAGGCGGTTAGCCGCTTGCTCGAGGTCGAGGCACGACGGAACACGCGTGAGACAGCTGTCTGAGTAGCGTGTTAACCCGACGAGCTTGGGTGTCACGGTGTCTGCAAGGGGGGCTGCCGCCTCGCGTCAGCGAGCACATCCCGCGCCACCCCGACGCTCGCGGCTGATTCACGGGCGTCAGGCCGCAGCAGTGCCGGGTCGCAGCAAGCAGGAGGCTGTATGGGCGATCGGGGTTCACAGGAGCTCATGGAACTGCGGGACACCATCCGTGGCGTCCTCGAGCGGAATCGACTAGCTGTACTATCAACTCAGCTTGAAGGTCAGCCTCACGCCAGCCTCATGGCCTTCACGCCGACGGGCGGTATTCGGTTTCTCGCCTTCGCGACCTATCGCGACACACTCAAGTACGAGAGCCTGCTGAAGGACGGGAGAGTAGCGATACTCATCGAGGACAGGAATGGCGATGCCACGCATCCCGATCGCAGTCTCGTCCTGACGGCACTCGGCGAGGTAGGCGAGATGACGGAAGAGGAGCGGCAGGCCCTAACACTGAAGCACCTGGCGCGACATCCTGGTCACTCGGAGTTCCTGGGCTCGCCAGACTGCGAGCTCGTTCTCGTAGTGATCAAGGCCTATCAGATAGTGGGCGGCATTGACGATGTGAAATGGTACCAAGTCGGCGAGAGCGCTGCCTCCTGACTGAAGCATGCACCCGGCGAGCCTGGGTGTCACGGGCTCTGCAAGGGGTCTCGCTTCGCTCGCGGCACACCCCGCGCCTCCACACGCTTGCAGGTTACACGCGGTGCGTTAGGCGACGGCAGAGCAGAACCGGGAAGAGGGTAGATATGCAGCCAATCGGACCACTCATGATCGAGCACCGGCTGATTGAGCGCATGATCGCGCTCGTTGGGCGGCGCGCCGCTGCAGCTGAACAGACTGGCGATGTGGATCCTCTCTTCGTCGATGCCGCAGTCGATTTCGTCCGGGTCTATGCGGATCGGACACATCATGGGAAGGAAGAGGAGATTCTGTTCCGCGATCTCGCATCGCGCAACCTCTCCGATGTTGACCAACGGGTGATGGACGAACTCGTGGAAGAGCATAAGCTGGGTCGTCGGACCGTGGCTGAGTTGGTGGCGGCCAACGAAGGGTACCGTAGAGGCGACGCAGAGTCGCTTCGTGTGATCATCGAGAAGCTGCGCTTTCTGGCAGAGTTCTATCCGGAGCACATCGAGAAAGAGGACAAGGTGTTCTTCCCCGCGTCCATGCAGTACTTCGACCAGGCCGAGCGCGATGCAATGCTGGCCGAGATGTGGGAGTTCGACCGCGGGATGATCCACGAGAAGTACAAGGCTGTGGTCGAAGGGCTCGAGTAACATGGAGTGCCGTCACCTACCGTCGGGATTCACCCGACGAGCTGGTCTGTCGCGCCGACTGCACCTGGCGCGTTCGCGCCGGACGCACCCGTCGCGCCAGCCTGACGCTCGAGCGTGATACGGGAGGCGTTAGATGGCTGGACTAGCAGAGCAGATGGACGCAGGAAGCTCGACCGGAGGTGAGAGCTTGGGTGTTCGCGCACGCATCGGCCCTGCGGCAACGCGCGATGGAGGACGTCTGGGGTGGCTGTTCGCAGTTTTGCTGCTCTGCGCCAGCTGTGACACCTGCCCCGGCGCGATCGTGGTCGATTCGCAGGGTGGGGGCGACCATGTGACAATCCAGGAGGGCCTGAACGCAGCCACCACAGGTGACACTGTTCTTGTAATGCCCGGCACGTACTACGAGACACTCACCTTCAGTGGTCCTACGCCCGGAGGTGTCACGCTGTTAGGGGCAGAGGGGCCTGGCGTCACGACTGTGGACGGCCAGGGACTGCTCGGTTCCCCACTGCTGTCGCTCAACTACACGTACTACGGCTTCACCGTCACGGGCCTGACCTTCGCGAACGGTAACAGCACGGTCGAGGGAGCCGCCATTCGATGCTACTCCGGGGCCGTGAGTGTAGTGGGCAACGTGATTCGCGACAACGAGGTGGCGGACCCTGCCTTGGGGGGAGCCATCGCCGTGATGTACCCGGAGGGCGAGCCCTCGCTGATCGAAGCGAACGACATCTACGGCAACCGTGCGCCGGGTGCCGCTGGGATCCTGGTCTACGGAAGCAGCTATGCTCCCATGACGACGATATCGCACAACGATGTCCACGGGAACACCGTCTTTGGTTCCGGGATCTGGAACAGGGGCGGTGGCATAGGTGTCTGGAACACGCGTGCGACCTTGGAGGGGAACAGCATAGCGTCTAACCAGGCTTGGTATGGCGCAGGCGTTGACCTGCTATACGCTACTCCGGCTACCGTCGCGGGTAACTCCTTCACCGGGAACATAGCGGGGAACAGCGGGGGAGGCATCAGGGTTGACGGAACGGATGTCCTCATTGAGGGCAACGTGTTCACAGACAATCAGGGAGCCCGGGCGGGTGCGCTGTGGGGACACGGATCCGATGGAGACAGCTGCGTGGTCGTCGACAACGTTTTCTACGGCAACACAGCAGCCGATTCCGTGAGCATTGACTTCTTCGTAGGTGTGAGTCCCCGCTTCACTCACAACTACTTGGGTGACAACTGTGCCATTCAGCTTCGTGCACCGTACTTCGAGTACGTGCCCGGTGATACGTTCCGCTGCAAGCACAATTGGTGGGGCACAACAGACCCGGCTGAGATATCCGCGAGAGTCTACGACTGCTCGGACTCCGGTGACCGTCTGTGTGTGGACTACTCGCTCTGGTGTGAGAATGTCAGCTGTTCAGGAGGTGTCACAGGAGTAGGTTCTACCGAGCCAGTGAGCTGGGGTGAACTGAAGAGCCTGTACGCTCGCTAGGTGCAGCCATCTAGCTAGCGTGTGAAACCGACGAGCTTGGGTGTCACGGCGTCTGCAAGGGGGCTGCCTCCGGCAGCTGCACACCCCGCGCCACCCTTCACGCTCGCGGGTGATATTGGCGCGTTACGTGGCCTGCAAAGGATGGGGGTTGCTGTGTTCCGAAATGTGATTCTCTCGGTGGTAGTGGTCTTAGTGCTGGCTTCGTGTTCCACGCCAGACCTGCAGCCGGCGGAGCGAACCGTCGACGTAGGCACGCACACGTTGCATGCGGTGGTTCACGGCTCAGGCACGCCGGTCGTGGTGTTCGATGGGGGCATAGGCGCCTTCGCGTCCGAGTACGCGTTGCTTCAGGAGAGACTCGCCGCGGCAACGACCGTCGTCACCTATGACCGGGCGGGCTACGGCTCGAGTGAGGCCGGTCCTCTTCCCCGAGACAGCTCTCGGGTCGCGACAGAGTTGCGGGTGCTTCTTGAGAGACTCGGTCTCACTGGGCCATACGTCCTAGTTGGACACTCGCTGGGTGGGCTCAATGTGGAGGTGTTCGCCGCCGCCTACCCCGAAGACGTCGCGGCCATCGTGTTGCTCGACCCGCCGCCTCTCGGTTTCATCTCGGGGGATGAGTACGTGGAGCTAGCCGCAGTGGCTTCACAGATGACAGACGAATGGCAGAGCATAGCCGATCGCGGTATGGAGTCGGGCGATGAACAGGAACGCGCCGAGGCGGAGTTCTTCAAGACGCTGGCGTCGGAGCATCGAGAGATGTTCGGGGCGAGCGCGGAGAAGGCTCGGTCGATAGAGACGTTCGGCGATGCACGCCTGGTGGTAGTGGCGTCGGGAGTTCCGAACTCGAGGTTCGGTGACGTAGCGGAGGAGTACCAGGAGTACTGGGCGGCAGAGAGCGAGGCGCTTGCCGCGAAGTCCAGCCGCGGGGTCTTTCTCTTCGCTGAGTCCAGTACTCACCGGCTCCACGACGATGAGGCGGAGCTTGTCGTCGAGACGATACTCGGGCTCGTCGAGTCGCTGAGACTGGAGTTGCACTAGAACGCGTGGCCTGAGCCTGCAGGCCACCTGACGAGCGGATTCACCCGACGAGCTGGTCTGTCGCGCCGACTGCACCTGGCGCTTCGCGCCAGACGCACCCGTCGTGCCAGCCTCAACGCTCGCGGGTTACACGTGGTGCGTTAGGCGGGCAGGGCGAGTTGCTGGAAGAGCGGAGGGATTCGCGTGCGGTCAAGCCGAGTTGGTCGAAGTAGTCTCACCGTGCCATGGATGATCCTGGGCCTGTGCGTGCTTCTCGCCGGGTGCAGCCACTTCGAGCAGTTCCGGGGCCCTGTCGCACAGACACAGGAGCTGATCGGGTACGAGGTGCGTGTGACAACGACCGAGGGCCGTGTCATGCGGTTCGTTCTTCGCGACGTTACCGAGTCCAAGCTCCTGGGAGACCATCACGCGATCCTGATGGAGGATGTGGCGAAGGTAGAACGGTGGCACTTCAGTTTGCTTCGCACAGCCCTTCTGTTCGTTGGTCTGGCAGGATTGTACGCTCTACCCGTTCTTTGGATGTAGGTGCACTGAGCGGGCAGAAACACCCCGCCCGCCTGGCGAGCGAATCAACCCGACGAGCTAAGGTGTCCCGAAACCCGCAATGGGGCTCGCTCCGCTCGCGGCACCCGTTGCGCCACCACACGCTCGCAGGTGATACCCGGAGCGCCGGCATCGAGAGGATACCAGCCCATGAACTCGCATGACGATCTGGCTGAGCGGTTCCAGAGCAATCGGTTCTTCCTCAAGGACACGGTTCGCCAGAGAATCGATTTCAGGGCCACGCCGCAGAGCCGACTGGTGCCGGCGCCGCCACTCCAGAAGCCCTGTCCGGAAGGGGCGGCGCGAATCGACCTCCCGGACGGTGCCGAAGCAGCGTCGCGGCTGTGCTCAATGGGAGTGGGCGATGCGATCCGGCGCAGGGAGAGCGTGCGATCCTACGGCTCTTACGCGCTCACTCTCGAGGAGCTGTCCGCTCTCCTGTGGGCGACGCAGGGCGTTCGTCAGGTGCTGGGACCGGAGTGTGCGCTGCGTACGGTGCCATCGGCCGGAGCAAGGCACGCGTTCGAGACCTACGTGGCTGCGAGCAGGGTCGAAGGACTGTCGTCGGGGCTCTATCGCTACCTCCCGTTCGACGGGCAACTGTTCGAGTGCTCTGTCGACGGGCAGATAGGTCGCAAGGCTGCCGATGCCTGCCTGGGGCAGCAGTTCGTGGCCTCCGCAGCTGCGACCTTCTTCTGGACCGCGATCCCCGCGCGCATGGAATGGCGCTACGATCTGGCGGCTCACAAGGTCATAGCAATTGACGCCGGACACGTTTGCCAGAACCTCTACCTGGTGACCACCGCCCTTGGCGCGGGTACTTGCGCGATCGCCGCCTACGACCAGGCCGCATGTGACCGGTTGCTTGGCGTCGACGGTGATGAGGAGTTCACTTTGTACATCGCGCCGGTTGGGAAGCTGGCAACTGCTGTGAGCAACGGCTAGAGCAAGAACCGCGAGAACGGGGGCATGCCCAGGACCTGGTGGAAGGAGCGACAGAGAGATGACCTACCGAGGACTCGTCACAGCACTCTTGATGATCCTGGCCCTGGCGCCTGCCACGGCACCGGCCGAGTCCGGCGCCGGGTTCACGGGCGACGTGCTCTTCGTGATCTACGTGAGCGACGTCGAAGTGAGCGCGTCCTTCTATCGAGACGTTCTCGGGTTCGAGTTCCTCGGCTTCTGGGACTACGAGGTCGACGGGTACGTGCCGGCGTGGCGGGACACGGCGGCGCCCAAGTACGCGGGCTTCGTCGCTGGAGGGCAGAAGTTCGGTCTCCACAAGCCGGTCAACGAGTCTCAGGAGGCGTGCGTTGGCTGCACCCGCTACTACTTCCGCGTGGCCGACGTGGAGGCGGAGCACGCCCGAGTGTCCGAGCATGGTGTACCGATAAGCGAGATCCACAGTTCGTCCCTTCTGAAGCGGTTCTACGTGTACGATCCGGACGGGCTTCAGGTGTTCTTCGCGGAGACCGCGGAGGGTGCGCCTGTGGATCCCTGGTAGTCGGCCGGACTCGCGGCCGCAGCGCCAGCTTCGCGCCCGCGGCTGACTCGCGAGCGCCCGGCGGCTTCACGGAGTCCTATGGAAGCTCGCACCCGAAGCGCCTTCCTGGCTCTAGTTCTCGTTCAGGCGGCGCACTCGATAGAGGAATACGTTTCCGGGCTGCACGAGGTCTTCGCGCCCGCCCGCTTCGTGAGCGGCTTGGTCGGTGGCGATGCCGACCTGGGGTTCATCATCCTCAACGCCGCCGTCCTCGCATTCGGAGCGTGGTGCTACTTCGCCCGGGTCAGGCCCGGTCACGCGTCCGCGGCCGCCTGGATGCGGCCGTGGGTCCTGGTCGAGCTTGTCAACGGGGCCGTTCACAGCACGATGGTCGTCGTTCGCGGGGGCTATTTCCCCGGGGCGGTCACTGCCCCGATCCTGTTCGCCCTCGCGCTGTTCCTGGCGGCGAGGCTTCTGCGCTCCGACAAACGGAGAGCGGTTCCCGTCGACGAGTAGAATGGAGGACGTCCCATGCCCACGATATTCCGGATGGACCGCGAACGCGGGTTCGTGCATGCGGTCACTCGTGGCGCCACCTCGTCCGACGACATGATCACCAACATCGCGTCACTGGTGGACCACCCGAGCTTCACCCCGGGACTGCGGGTGCTTCTCGACATGAGGGAGGTGGTCCCGTCGCTGCATCGTCCCGACGTCCTGGACATAGCTACGTACGTCAAGAGCCAGGGCGAGAAGCTTCGTGATCTCAGGCTGGCCGTCGTGGTCACGAGGGACTCGAGCTTCGGAATGGCTCATGAACAGAAGGCGGCACTTGCCGGCTCGCTCATGGAGATGGAGGTGTTCAGAGACGTCGGTGCCGCCCTGGAGTGGCTGGGCGTTTCTGAGGACGGCGATACGGAGCGGACAGACGCTGACGCCGGTTGAAGGTACGGGCGCACTCCACTACGTCTCCGCAATGCGGCGCGCAAGAGGCCGCATCTCCTGCTATCATGTGACCTGCTAACTGGAGGAGGATTGGATGGTGACACGCTCTCAGCGAATGGCCGTTTGGGCCTGTCTCGCCCTGTTCGTTACTCTGGGCGCCGGGTGCGGCGGCGCCGGCCGCGGGAAAGAAGGGACCCAGGCCGGGCGCCTGACGGTGTCGGTCAGGCTCCTGAGTCCGGCCGGATGTCCGGTCGTCCTGCCTCAGGCCACGGTCGAGGCGACCGGCGAGTCGCTCCTCGTCCGACTCACGGTCGAGTCCAACACACGGGACGTCGTCGACTCGCTGAGCGTGGAGTGTGCCGTCGTGGATGCCGCCGCGCCCGTTCAGCTGCCGCTCGCCGCGCCGACCATGCACGTCCTCGACGGACGGCTCGAGTCTGGCGAGCGAGCCGAGCGCTGCTTCTCGATCCCGATGCCCTCACCGGCGGAGACCGGCGGTGTCACGCCGGACTCGCTCGGGGTCGTCATTGAGCCGGTGAACGTGTTCTTCCCGGGCGACCGCGGGTGGGAACGGCCGGTCGCGGTTCCTCAGTAGCGTGCGTGTGGTCGCATCGTTCACTTATCGGAGTTGCCAGGAGGTCTCTCATGCGTCCGTCAGTGTCCGCTCCTCGTAGGTGCGCCGCCGCGATGGCCGTGCTCGTGCTCATGGTCTCCTCGACCGCTGTCCTCGCGGCCGCCGACACTGTGCCGTCCGCCCCCGCCGCGAGCATCGACCTGCCCCCGCGAGGCGAGCTGCCGGAACGCTCGCCGAACCCGGTCCTCGACTCCTATCTCCACAGGCTGGAGACGGTGGCCAGGGACTCGGACGCCGCTTCCGTCAAGCAGTTCGCCGAGACCCACGGGCTGAAGCTGGACGACGGCCGCGTGCTTGTCACCCTGAGGAGCGAACACGGCACCACGCTCGACGCGAGCGTCCTCGAAGCTGCGCGCGGGCTGGGTGCCACGGTCGTCTGTACCTCCACCCATTTTGCCGACCTTCTGGTCCCGCTGCGCTCGCTGACCTCGCTGTCCTGGACGCCGGGGATAGCGTGGCTTCGTCCGGCGCGCGCTGCTGAGCCGTCCGGCCCGGCGCGTCTCTCGAGCGACCGCGTTCGCGGCGGGTCGCGCCTGGTGGACAGCGAGGGCGTGGTGCTGACCGGAGCGTCGGTCCAGCAGGCCGCGGGACACTGCGGAGCCGGCGTCAGGGTGGCCGTGATCGACGGCGGATTCGAGCAGATGACCGCCGCATACTCCGCGGGCGAACTGGGCGGGGACGCCTGGTTCTGCGACTTCACCGGGACGGGCATGGAGACCGGGGGCTGCCACGGGACGGCCGTCTCAGAGAACGTGTGCGACATGGCTCCAGGTGTCACGCTCCACATGTTCAAGACGAGCACCCAGACCACGCTCGAGAACGCCGGGGACCTGTGCGTTCAGGAGTCCATAGACATCGTGAACTACTCCATGGGTTGGTACGGCCAGCCGTGCAACGGCCAGGGGGACATCTGCGCCGTGGTCGACAGCGCGTACGCCGCCGGGATACTGTGGGTGAACTCGGCCGGGAACAACACCTACAAGCACAACGAGGGCGTCTTCACGGACGCGGACGCCGACGACTACCACGAGTTCGCGCCCGGCGATGAGATCCTGGGGGTCTACCTCTCGCTGGGAGAGATGGGCAAGTTCTCTCTCACGTGGGCGGGGTGGCCGTCGTCGTTCCACGACTTCGACTTCTACCTCTACGACAACTCGCTGAACCTGGTGGACTGGTCGACCAATTACCAGAGTCCAGGCGAGCCCGTCGAGTCCATCTACTATACGGCCACGTACGAGGGGTGGTACTACCTGGTCATATACAGGGCCGTGGCCTCGCTCGGCGTGCCCTACGACATCACTACCGGGAGCTACGTCCAGTACCCTGTCTTCGAAGGGAGCGTCCTGGCGCCCTCTGACTCCCCGCGTGCCCTGGCGGTGGGCGCGATACACAAGGACGACTGGTACAGTGGACCCATCGCCTGGTTCAGCTCGCAAGGCCCCACGAACGACGGGCGCATCAAGCCCGACATCGCGGGCCCGGACAGCTGCGCGACGTTCTCGTACGACCCTCCCGGATGGTGGACCGGCACCTCGTCCGCCTCGCCGCACGTCGCTGGAGCGGCGGCTCTCGTCAAGTCGATCCTCCCGGGGCTCGTGACGCACGACGACCT
>Ga0180435_10005299_pt1 | contig 12583 bp, 11 predicted proteins | sample SS_ome_3_FD_132467 | JGI IMG/M metagenome (GOLD analysis project Ga0180435, IMG submission 132467) | Hypersaline lake sediment archaeal communities from the Salton Sea, California, USA - SS_3_S_1 metaG | ecosystem: Environmental > Aquatic > Non-marine Saline and Alkaline > Hypersaline >... | reverse complement strand
TCAACGTCATCCTTTCTCTTTCGTTTTGATCATTTGAATTTAAGGCATTAAATATTGTTTAGGATTTCAACATTCGTGCTTCGATATTAAATTTTAAGTATACTGCGACGTCTAAGGTCTCTGTCTTGGTCGTGTGGAACAGATTATTCATCATTTAGGAATAATGTAATGGCCCTTCTAACCTCGATTCTACGCGCCAATTTTCGGAGAAACTTTATCGTCATCTACCTATTGTCGTCTGCCCTGCCGCTCCTTTTGATGGTCTTCATCGTCTTACGGTATATTGCACCCCAGCTGGATGAATCCCAATTTTCCGCACTGAATCCTTTGTTCGGATTGGTTGTGCTGGTTATGCTGATCCCATCAATTCTCGGGATTGGCTTAGGTTATCATTGGATCGGATCCGTTGAGAGACTTACCAGCGATATTCAAATGAAATCAGAAGAGATCAGGGGCGAAATACCGCAACTCAGCAAGGATCAGAGTGAATTGACCGCCAAAGCAGCTGGCAAAGATCGAGTGGTCGTATCCTAATCTTGCCAAGATCCCTGTAAAGTCGGCTTTTGTAACGCCAAAGATAGGAGATCCAAAAAGCGTTGCCTGGGTATCTCTGTGGCGCCCAGGCTGATGAGATGCTGGGTGGTAACCTGGCAATCGATTAAATCAAATGCATGCGTTTTTAGATAATCCACCAGGCCGGCAAAAGCGACTTTGGAGGCATTGCTGACCCGGCTAAACATGGATTCCCCGAAAAAACATCTGCCCAAGGAAACGCCATAGAGACCCCCTACGAGCTTGCCGGCCTGCCAGGCTTCTACTGAATGGGCAAAACCGGATTCGTGCAGCTGACAATAGGCATCAATCATGTCGCTCACAATCCAGGTTCCTTCCTGATGCTCAATACGAACCTGAGCACATTCGCGAATGACCTCCGGAAAGGCCTGATCCAAAGTAATATCAAAAATTTGTCGTCGTATAATTTTCCGCAGACTTTTGGAGGGCTTGAATTCATCGGGAAACAGGACCAGGCGGGGGTCCGGGGACCACCACAATATAGGCTCACCTTCTGAAAACCAAGGGAAGATGCCATTGTGATAGGCCAGCAGCAGACGATCCAGGCTCAGATCACCGCCGATGGCCAGAAGTCCCTCATTGGTGGCCAAGCGTGGGTTCGGAAAGCGGTGCCTTTCCGATAAAAGGAAAACGGGCATGACATCGTGTCAGGAGTATTGAAGTTCTAACTCATCTTCTGCCATCTGAAATTCAAGCTTATCTCCAGCCACATCGATCCGTACCTGCCCGCCTTTTTCAAGTCTCCCGAAAAGTATTTCATCCGACAACTGATCTTTGATTTCGGTTTGCATGAGGCGCGTCAGGGGGCGGGCACCATATTGCGGATCATGACCCTTGCGGGCCAGCCATCGTCGCGCGGACGGTGATAAAGAAACACTCGCCTTTTTGGAAGCCAATTGATCGTTTAATTCCTGAACAAATTTGTCGACGATGCGTTCCATTATATCCGGTGTCAACGGCTTGAAGGTAATAATATCATCCAGTCGGTTCCGAAATTCAGGGCTAAATATCTTCTCAATGGCCTTTTGCCCTTTGAACTCAGAATCCTTTTTGGGATCGCCGAAACCGATGGTTTGAGAACTCATTTCGCGACTGCCGGCATTTGACGTCATCAGGATAATGACGTTGCGAAAATCAGATTTTTTACCATTGTTGTCGGTCAGGGTGGCATGATCCAATACCTGCAGCAGTATGTTAAACAAGTCTTCATGTGCTTTTTCGATCTCATCGAGCAGTAGAACCGAATACGGGTGCTTGCGAACATCATCGGTTAATAGTCCGCCCTGGTCAAAGCCGATATAGCCAGGGGGCGCGCCAATGAGTCGCGCCACGGCGTGCTTTTCCATGTACTCGCTCATGTCATAACGTAGAAATTCGACGCCCAGACTTCTGGCAATCTGAATCGCCACTTCTGTTTTTCCGACCCCGGTGGGACCGGTAAACAAAAATGAGCCGATAGGATGACCCGGCACACCCAAACCAGCCCGCGAACGTTTGATGGAGGTCACCAGCGAGGCGATGGCTTCATCCTGCCCATAAACATAGCGTTTAACCCATTCCTCCAGACCGGCAAGTTTGGTCTTATCGGGCGTGGACACGCTCTGAGTGGGTATCCGCGCCATCTTGGCTACTATCTTCTCAATATCGGTCGGGTGAATTTTTTTGCGCCGAGCCGATCCTGAAAGCCTCACAAATGCCCCGGCCTCATCGATGACATCGATGGCCTTGTCCGGCAGATATCGGTCATTCAGATATTTGGCGGATAGCTCTGTGGCCGCCTTCAAGGACGGCTCCGTGAATATGATATTATGATGCTCTTCGTAGCGTGATTTAAGACCTTTTAGGATGCGGATGGTGTCATCCGTTGTAGGCTCGGATATCTCGATCTTTTCAAAGCGCCGGGATAAGGCCCGGTCTTTTTCAAAATGGTTCTTATATTCCTCGTAGGTGGTGGATCCAATACAACGCAAATCCCCCGCACCGAGCACCGGCTTCAGAATATTGGAGGCATCCATGGAACCCGAACTTGTGGCCCCTGCCCCCACAATGGTGTGAATCTCATCGATAAATAAAATGGCGTCGGGATCGTCGGACAATTTTGAAATCACGCCCTTGAGGCGCTGCTCGAAATCTCCTCGGAATTTGGTGCCAGCCAGAAGCGCACCCAGATCAAGGGCATAAACACGTATGTTTTTGAGAATATCCGGAACCGCACCTTCAACAATACGTTGTACCAGTCCCTCCGCCATGGCAGTTTTGCCGACACCGGGATCACCGACAAATACCGGATTATTCTTGCGCCGTCGACACAGGACTTGCATGGTCCGTTCCAATTCAAGCTTTCTACCGATTAATGGATCCAACTTGCCCTGGACGGCCCGTTGCATCAGATCGATGGTAAACAACTCCAGGGGATCCGCTTTCCTCTTTTTCTTACCTGGTTCCCGGGCTGTCTGTTCGGCCTCGTCCGGTCTAACCGAGGGACTGCCGATATCATGTGAAATATAATTGAGGATATCCAGGCGGGTGATACCCTCTTGTTTCAGAAAATTTTCAGCATGCGAATTTTTTTCCTGAAAAATGGAGGCCAAAATATCACCAACAGCTACTTCCTGTTTCTCAGCCGATCGCGCATGATTAACAGCCCGCTGGATAACCCTTTGGAAGCCGATGGTTTGCTGAAGTACATATTCCGAATCTTCAGGAATCCGTTCGATGCGCTCAGAGAAAAAGTTCTCCAGAGCTGTTTTCAGACCGATGACATCTCCGCCACAATTTTCGATGATGTCGACACCGTTTTCATCATGCAGAATCGCGTACAGGACATGTTCGACACACACATATTCATGGCGTCTTTTCTTGGCCTCTTTTACGGCGAATCCGAGTGTTTCGCTGAGTTCTTTGCTGATCATGTGTTAGACTTTCTCCATGGAACATTTTAACGGGTAGCCGCTGTTTCTAGCCAGCATTTCTACCGTGTCAACCTTGGTTTCGGCGATTTCATAAGGATAAGTGCCGCATACCCCGATTCCCTTATGATGGACATTCATCATGATGCGCGTGGCATCGGCTAAATTACGCTTAAACACTCCCATCAGAATCTCGATGACAAAGGCCATCGTGGTATAATCATCGTTATGGAGCAGAACACGGTACAAGGGGGGCTCTTGGGTTTGCTGATCATCCCGGGTTTTTTCCTGGGTTTCCAAATCTGGCGTGCTTACAGCCACTTATCGTTCACCCCTTTACGAATCCTAATTTATGCCAATTATCTTGACCGGCTGCCGGTTTACAAGCCCGATGCACCCTACTCGGCTCGGAAAGGCCCTCTCCGGCAGCTGGCTTTTCAATTGCTTAAGGCTATTATAAGCATTCCAACCCTAATTTGTAAAGAGGCCAGGCTTCCGCAGCTTTCCGATGCCGGCACCATCGGTCTTGATACTAGGTTTCCAATTCAATCAGATTTGGCACCAACTGACCATTACGGACAAACAATTTACCAACCGAAATCGGATAGTGGCGACGACGATGACCGGCACTGCCGGGATTAAAGTAGAGGCGTCTATCCTGCAATTCGATGAGCGGGCGATGGGTATGGCCGGTGATAACAGCTTGATAATTCGTTAAATCAATATCACGACCTATCCATCCCACATCATGTATCAACAGGATGCAATGATTGCCGACCTGGATGGATTGCACAACCGGTAATCTCTCAGCCCAGCTGCCGTAATCCATGTTGCCGCGCACAGCAATCAAGGGAGCAACCGCTTGCAGATCCGAGAGTATATCTGGATCCCCCACATCGCCGGCATGCAGAATTAAATCTACATCCGCAAACTTTTCCGCAACCTGCGGACGCAACAAACCGTGGGTGTCTGAGATTACCCCGATAGTGATTTCTTTTTGCTTGTCTACATTTTTTATTTTTATAGGTGACGACATAATGTTAGCCTTAAGCGGGCAGCAAGAAGCCATAAGCTGCTGACAGCTGGTCGCTTACAGCTGGCTGCTGAACGTTAGCCTAGCGCCCACAGCATTTCTTATATTTCTTCCCGCTCCCGCAGGGACAGGGTGCATTGCGGCCCACCTTTGCGGTCGAGCGTGCAGTCGGCTTCTTTTTGGGTGTGGCGGCATCTGCGCCGGAAAAAATCAGCTGCTGTTCCTGGGGCTTGTGTAGTTCGGTCAAGGATTCCGGCTCCGCCGGTTGAATTCGAAACAGGATTGAAAGCGTTTCTTCCTTGACTCTTTCAATCATATCCTGAAACATTTCAAACCCTTCTTTTTTATATACAATCAAGGGATTTTGCTGGGCATACCCGCGTAATCCGATACCCTCTTTAAGGTGATCCATACTCAGCAGGTGATCTTTCCAGAGTTGATCAACGGTTTGCAATAAAATGAATCGTTCCAAGCTGCGCAGTTCGGCCGCACCGATTAGGGCCTCTTTTTCACGGTAAATCGTTTGAGCGCTTTCGAAAATCAGCTGGCTCAGTCCTTCTTCGGTCAGACCATCCAGTGTGTCTTCATCCGGCTTGCTGATCCGGCTGTTAAATTGTTTGAAAAAAGCCTCATCCACGCCTTTGAAATCCCAATCTTCGGGCAGGGCCCGTTCATCCGCGAATGTGGCTGCTATTTCAGATGCCTTGTCAAACATGATGTCCTGGATGGTTTCATCGAGGTCCTTGCCATCCAGCGCCTGACGACGTTGGCGATAGATAACTTCACGCTGCTGATTCATGACGTCATCATACTCGAGCAGCTGTTTACGGATATCGAAATTGTGCCCCTCCACTTTGGCCTGGGCATTTTCGATGGCACGGCTGATCAAATTATGTTCGATGGGCTCGCCTTCTTCCATGCCCAACTTTTCCATAATACCGGTGATGCGCTCACCGCCAAAAATTCGCAAGAGATCATCCTCCAGGGACAGAAAAAATCGGGATGAACCAGGGTCCCCTTGACGACCGGATCGCCCCCGCAGCTGGTTGTCGATGCGTCGGCTCTCATGGCGCTCGGTACCCAATATATGTAAGCCCCCTAGATCTGTGACCCCCTCTCCCAAAACAATGTCGGTACCGCGACCGGCCATATTGGTTGAAATGGTCACAGACCCCTCTTGTCCGGCCATTGCAATGATTTCAGCTTCCTTTTCATGATTCTTGGCATTCAAGACCTCATGTTTTATGCCTCGTTTTTTTAATTTTTTGCTGAGACCCTCACTGACATCGATGGATATGGTTCCCACCAGGACCGGCTGGCCGCGTTGATTGAGCTCCATTATTTCATCCATGACCGCTTCATATTTTTCCTTGCGGGTCTTATAGATAACATCTGCATAATCCTCGCGGATCATGGGTTGGTGGGTGGGGATAACCATCACATCCAGATCATAGATCTTTTTAAACTCGGTTGCTTCGGTATCGGCAGTACCCGTCATCCCCGATAACTTGTCATACATTCTAAAATAATTTTGAAAGGTTATGGTTGCGAGCGTCTGATTTTCATTTTCGATTTTAACATTTTCTTTGGCTTCCAGTGCCTGATGCAGCCCTTCGCTGTAACGCCTCCCCGGCATGAGCCGGCCGGTAAACTCATCCACAATGATGACCTCGCCCTGTTTGACGATATAATCAACATCGCGTTTGAAAAGCGCGTGAGCTTTGACTGCCTGATTAATATGGTGCAGCAATTCAATGTACTTGGGATCATACAGGTTATCGACCTTTAAAATTCGTTCGGCATTGGCGACACCATCTTCGGTGAGCACTGCAGTTCTTGCCTTCTCGTCAATGGTAAAATCCCTTTCAGGCTTCAATTTGGGTATAATGGCGTTTACTTGGTAATAAAGATGCGTCGATTTTTCAGCTGGACCGGATATAATCAAGGGTGTCCGTGCTTCGTCGATTAATATACTATCCACCTCATCGACAATGGCGAAGTTTAAGTTGGGTTGGACCAGGGATTTGCGGTCAAACTTCATGTTATCGCGAAGATAATCAAACCCAAATTCATTGTTGGTTCCATAAGTAATATCAGAGCCATAGGCGACCTTGCGTTGGGCGTCATCCAAACCATGTACAATGGTGCCCATAGTTAGTCCCAAAAAACGGTAGATTTGCCCCATCCATTCGGTATCACGTGTGGCCAAATAATCATTGACCGTGATAATGTGGACGCCTTTACCGGTCAGCGCATTTAAATAGGCTGGTAGCGTGGCCACCAGGGTTTTGCCCTCACCGGTTTTCATCTCGGCAATGCGCCCCTGATGCAGCACCACACCGCCAATCAACTGGACGTCGAAATGACGCATGCCTAAAGTGCGTACCGATGCCTCACGCACGGTTGCGAAGGCTTGGGGCAAAATATCATCTAAGGGCTCGCCGTTCGATATCCTTTCTTTGAATCGTACCGTCTGTTGGGCCAGTTGGGAATCATCCATGGCCTGGACGTCTGCTTCCAACTGATTAATCTGCTCCACGAAAGGCTGCAGCTTTTTCAACTCACGCTCATTTTTGCTACCGAACATTTTGGTCAGGAAGTTCATCACCATATAATTTGCTGCCTCCAAAATAAGATCGTTTTGCGATCTTATGTTCCGCGACTGCGTCGCTGTTATTTTGGGACATTAAACTAATACAGAAGATTTCCCAAGGCAATGTTAATTTTAGAATGCAGGAGACATTAGAAGTCAGTGGTCAGCAATAAGGCATTAGGCAGAAATCAGCTTTCAGCAGGCAGGTTTAAGCAGTGAGCTGCTTATGGCTTAAGGCTGGAATCTGCCGTCTAATTAATGATGTACTTGATCGGATTAACCGGGACCCCGTTGAGATGGACTTCATAATGCAGATGCGGGCCGGTGCTGCGTCCGGTATTGCCCATTTCAGCAATAACCTCACCCCGCTTGACCGGTTCACCCCGTTTTTTGAGATAACTTTGGAGATGCCCATATCGCGTCACCATACCGTGGCCATGATCAATAATCATGGTTTTGCCCATGAGGCCCCTGCGGCCGATGTATTTTACAGTCCCATCGGCCGGAGCTACAATTTGGGTTCCTTCACGATTGGCAATATCGAGCCCTTTATGCATCTCCCTTCGACCGGTAAAAGGTGAATTGCGGTATCCGAATCTGGAGGTCAGGTAACCTTTGGTGGGCTTGATAGCAGGCGTGCATGCCAACAGGTTCCTCTGACCCTCCAGGGCGTCAAGCAGCGTTGACAAGCCACTTTTCTGACTTGTGGCGGCCACTTGCAATTGATCCACCTGTTGGTGCATCTCGCGCATGAGGCTGGTCTGCCGCCGCAGTGGATCTATATCAGTCGATAGATCTTCCGGCATGGATCCGCCGACGCCGAATAATCCTTCTTGGTCTTTGTGTTGATCGAGATTGGCAATGACCCGAATTTTCTCTTCAAAATTGTTGAGGGTGACAATTTTGGATTTGAGCTTGTTGATTTCTGTCGCAAACGTTTGAATCTGCGTGTTTTGATTGGCAATGATGCCTTTTTGGGCCTCGATTTGTTCGTAAAACAACTGGTTGGTGAGATGAACCCTTTTTAATTGATGGTAGTCATAGATAAAATATCCAGTGACACCCAGCATCAAAACTGCGCAAACAGCCAACAAGCTTACAACAATGCCTGGAAACGAGATCTGCCTGGCCCGCGAGCCGGTATTGCTCAATATAAAAAAGGATATTCTTTTCATGGCCGCAATCGTGTAATCCCCACTATCGAATTCAGGTTGCTTGAACCTGATTAGCGGCTACGCTGACCGCTTCATGGCGGTGCGCACCTGCCCTAGAGAATATCGGATTATTTTTAGAGAAACTTTAACATTTTTTGGTTAGCACGATTAATACGTGACTGTCAAGCACATCATCGTGCTCGATTGGCTGCCGGTTTATGGCTCTCGGCTTTTAGCCGCAGCGAGCTAAAAGCCGAGAGCGGGCACCTTAGCTTACATCAGTCCCAGCTTGAACTTTAGAGATTTCAATGTATTTAGCATCAGCATGGTAATGGTCATGGGGCCGACACCGCCGGGAACCGGCGTAATCGAGCCGGCAATCTCCTTGGCCGCATCAAAATCCACATCGCCCTGCAAAATTGCCACCATTTTGCCGGGATTTTTCTTACTCGGTTTTTCGCCAACCCGGTTTACGCCCACATCGATAACGCAGGCACCCGGTTTAATCCATTCCGGTTTAACCAAGCCGGGAACGCCGGCCGCAACGATCAGAATATCGGCACGTTGACAATGGGCCGCCAGATCCTTGGTGCGCGTGTGCACCACGGTAACGGTTGAATTGGCACCGGGGCCTTTTTGCAGCATCATATTGGCAATCGGTTTGCCCACGATATTGGAACGCCCCACAACCACCACTTCAGCACCACTGGTTTCGACGCCGGCCCGTACGATCATCTCCTGGATGCCATAGGGTGTACAGGGTGGAAATTTAACTTCATCGCCACCGATCATAAGCCGGCCCACATTTACCGGATGGAAACCATCCACGTCCTTATCTGGACTGATGGAATTGAGCACCTTTTTCTCATTAATATGTTTGGGCAGCGGCAACTGCACCAGGATACCGTTGATGCTTTCGTCATTGTTGTATTTGTCGATCAAGGCCAATAGATCTTCTTCGGAGAGATCATCCGGCTGACTGTCCTGAACCTCTTTGAAGCCAACCCGGTGCGCCGTTTGAATCTTTAGGGTCACGTAGGATATGGAAGCAGGGTTCTCACCCACCAGGATGGTTACCAGACCGGGCACGACGCCATGTTTATCCTTGATTTCAGCAACTTCTTTTGTAATTTCCTCTAAAATTTCTTCACGTATTTCGGTTCCTTTGATCAGGGTTGCACTCATAACAACACTCCTTTCGTTAATTTCTTCTATTGGGTTACGCGTTCATGAATTCAAATTTAATGCTGAGATATGATGCCAGTTCGATGCAACGGTTTTAGTGTATCCGCACCCACATGTCAAGTTGATTGGACCCTATCCAAATCTGAAATTCAATCGTCACCTCAACGTTGCAAAAATCTGAGGGCTTAAGAATCAAGGCGTCTGAGGGTGAAGTCGTGGTTCTTTACTTCGAACACTCAGCAACGCAGGATCTGAAGTCCTCAGGTTTTCCTGCAAAGTAAACGATGAGGTTCACACCGGGTATGGCGTCTGCGCCAATCCCTCCGCTTCATGCAAACCAGACATAATGTTCATGTTCTGAACAGCTTGCCCGGCCGCCCCTTTGACCAAATTATCAATAGCGGAGATAAGGATCACACGCCTTTGGGCTTGATCCAGCTCAAAGCCGATGTCACAATAATTGGTACCCTTGACATGCATTGTTTCCGGCAAACGGCCAGGTGGACATATACGAACAAAATTTCGTTGGGCATAAAAATCCTGCAAACATTCACGCACGGCATCGGCGCTTACGTTTGTGCGTAATTGCGCATATTGGGTCGTCAGCATCCCGCGGCCCATTGGAACGAGATGCGGCACGAAGGTCACCGCCACCGAAATGCCGGCTATTTGGCTCGCAATCGCATTGATCTCTGGATTGTGACGATGCGAAGCGACCTTATAGGCTTTGAACGATTCATTGACCTGGCAATAGTGTGTTCCCAGCGATAAAGATCTTCCGGCACCACTTACACCCGATTTTGAATCGATGATGATGGTCGTTGGATCGATTAGATCGGCTTGAAGCAAGGGGACGGTCGCCAAAAGCGCACTGGTTGGATAGCAACCCGGGTTGCCGATCAGGCTGGCCGTCTGAATATCCGCATAAAAAACCTCGCTCAAACCATAAACAGCCTGTTTTAAAAGTTCCGGGGCATTATGAGGCTGGTAAGCACGCTCATAGACGCCTACATCACGAAATCTAAAGTCAGCCGACAAATCAATTACCTGCTTTCTTGCAGCCAATAATCCCGGAACAACCGACATGGGAACCTTATGCGGCAGGGCCATAAAAACAATTTGACAAGCGGACGTCAACCGATCCAAATTCAACTCCTCGCAAACCAAATCCACATGGCCCTGCAGGGCCGGATAAACCCGATCGAAACGGACATTCGCATATTGACGCGATGTCAGCACCGTCAAGTCAACATGGGGATGGCCACACAATATTCTGACCAGCTCTGCCCCAGCATATCCGGTTGCGCCCACTACGCCTACTTTAAGTTTTGGCTTTTTTTCCTTCCCCATATTAGACCCTTTCGAATAACGACTATCGAACAGGAAATATCGAATGTCGAAGTATGAGAACAGCTATAAACAGTGCTTGGATTGATCATTTCTCACGTCCTGAATCCTGACGCCTGTTTTCTGACTCCTTTTGTTTATCCCGTCTTATATCCCCGATCAATTCCTTGATAATGGCAAGCACGTTGCTACCCCTTTCACGCGCAATGCGATGGGCATCGTCCACCACCCGGTATGCCTGTTCGCGCAATTGTCCCGCAGGCGGCATGGTCAAATTATTGCGCTGGTAGTGCCATGTTAGCAGACGCAGGGCCAATTTACGCTCTTGTTGTTTGATAAACCCTAACATTCGATCAGCCTTCAAATACCGAGGTACAGTGGCAGATTTTTACAACCGCATTCGCCAATACCGAACGGGGTGGCTGCCCCGAAGACTTGAGCAACAGGTCGGTTTGACTGAGCGTCTCTAAAGCCCCGATGAGTTCTTTTTTTGAAAATACCAAAGATTTTTGAAAAAGTTTATATACGGGATAGGCATTTTTCGGATTGGGGGCGATGAGGAGATCGGAACCCGTACGCGGTTTGGAAGATCCCTTTGGGGACCCTTCCGGATCCGACAACATCTGCTCCCAGGCCGTCAGTTGCGCTTTCAATTCGTCATCATGCGCCTGAACCAATGCCATAACACGATCCCTAAAAAGATTATAGGAGATATCTGCATGCCAAACACCGCGTGGTTGTTCGTCAGCAAAAGCTTTGATCACCAGCAGACGGCGCATGAAATTGATGGCTGCAGCCAGGAGCTGAAGTTCATGATATCCATTGTTTAATAATGAATCCATATAAAACAGGGTTTCTCCGAGATTCCGACCTCCCAGGGCATTTGTGAACGCATAGATTGGATCCTGCCGGCTGCGCTTCAAAACTGCGCTGACATCATCAACTTCAATCTGTTTGCGTTCACCAACGTAATCGATAAGTTTGTTGAGGTTATTTCGAAATGTGCGCAAATCAAAGCCGGTCATTTCAGATATGGCTGCATATGCAGCGGCGTCCATGGATTTGTCACTCCGGGACAATAATTCTTGCATGATTTTCCGGACAACCGCATCTTGTGCAACTTTGTCTGCCTGACGATCCCCCTTTGGTACCGAGCAGTCAACCACCAGACCATTTGCTTCCATGGTTTTGTACAGTCGGCGACGCTTATCCACCGAATCGGAAGTGATGATCAAATAGTGTCTTTTCGGGAAACCATCGGTCAAAGCATCGGTCAGCATGGTCGCAACCTTATCAATGTCCGGCGCGACTTTATCGGAACGGATCTTGGATACTTTTTGTTTTTGGCCCGGCGAAAAAAGTGATGTGTCCAGCAATGCCACCACCTTGCTATCGCCGAGTAAGGCGTAGGTGTTGAGTTGTCGGATGGCCGCAACAATATTCTCGGATGATCCATCCCAGGCTTCATACCCGTGTTGTTGGTTTGCCTCCGGTATCAACATTGCTAAGATGGCTTGCAAAGCCTTTTTCACCAACAATTCTTCGCCATACAGCACATAGGCAGGATACAGACTGGACGGCTCCTTGTTCGCCAGCCCCTGCAGATGAGATTCAATTTCATTATATTTGACAACGGCCATGTGGATACTTCGTTCGCCCCTTAGTGATTAACATCGAACATTGATGTGCTCGTAAAAAGTCAAAATTCTCAATATTTGACTCGTTAACCTTTTGAAATTATAAGGAGTAAAATTTGAATAGTGCCAATTATCGGACTTTTTACGAGCCT
>Ga0180435_10005298_pt1 | contig 12583 bp, 10 predicted proteins | sample SS_ome_3_FD_132467 | JGI IMG/M metagenome (GOLD analysis project Ga0180435, IMG submission 132467) | Hypersaline lake sediment archaeal communities from the Salton Sea, California, USA - SS_3_S_1 metaG | ecosystem: Environmental > Aquatic > Non-marine Saline and Alkaline > Hypersaline >... | reverse complement strand
TGCCCTCAGCGGAGGTGTAAGACATCATCTCAACACCGCCTGCCACAATCAGATCTTCCATGCCGCTCATAATACTGGCTGCTGCCATGTTGACAGCGCTGATGCCGCCTCCGCAGAATCTGTCCAGCGTAACGCCTGAGGCTTTGATGTCGTAACCTGCATCCAGGGCGGACATGCGTCCGATACAGGCGCTTTGTTTCTTGATCTGACTGCTGCAGCTGATGATCACGTCATCTATTTCAGCCGTATTCAGGTTGTTGCGTTCAGCCAGGGCCTTAAGCACCGTGGAAAGCAGCTTCTGCGGGTGTATTTCCCAGAGCGCGCCTTTTCCCTGCTTGCCGATGCCGCGAGGGGTGCGAGCTGCGTCAATGATCCATGCTTCTGTCATGTTAAAATTTCCTGAGTATTTGATGGGCCATCATACGTCAGATGAGCGTGCTGGCGTAGTGTGATTCGAACGCTGCGGGCTTGATCTAGGGCGTCAGTTTGATCAGGCGCGCATTGCCTACATTGGCGTAGCGACCGGGTGCACAGGTCAGGATAATGATCTGACAGGTTCGACCTGCCGCTGCAATGGCAGCACCCATGGTGTTTAGTTTCTGTGGATCAGAAAATCCCAGGGCATCGTCGATAAACAAAGGAATACCGCTGTGTCGGGCTACCAGCTGGGCTGCTGCCAGACGCATGAGAATCGCAAGCTGCTCTTTGGCACCAATACTCAGGTCGTCGAATGCTAACGTGGTACCGTCCAGGGTCCGATGGGTAATTGACCAGTCCTCGGCAATCTCAACCTGAAAGGTCGGTCCGAAGACCAGTTTGCCCAGGGTTTCGATGTGTTGTTTCAACGGTTGCAGATAAGCCTGCCTGGCCGCATCGCGGTGGTGATTAAGCGTTTCCCACAGCCTTCGAGCGGCTTCAGCGCGACGTTCTGTCGCTTTGAGGTCCTGTTGCTGTTGCAGCAGCTGGGTTTGCGTTTTCACGATCAATTCGTGCAGGCCATTGGCCCTGGCGGTTTCGAGGCGGTCATTGAGAATGGCCAGTGCCTGTTCCTGTTGGCGGAGTTCAGCAGCCGTTCGGTCTGCACTGTCCACAGCATTTTCAAGCAGCATCTTCTGTGCATCAATGTTCTGCTGCGCCAGTTCTTCAGCAATCGCATCTAACTCAAGACGCAGGTTTGCAGCTATCGCCTGCTGCTCTTCTTTGTCATCGGTTAAAGAGGCTTCAGACCGTTTCTGCCGCTGTGCTTCCAGGCTCACAGTCAGTGCATCCGTAGCAGCCTTCGCGGCAAGGTTCTGCGCGAGTTTGCTTTCCAGCGATTGTTTGGCGCGCGCCGTTGCTGACGCCTGGGCTTCGTAGTTCCGGGTTGCCTGATCAATCTGTGTCTGCAGGCGGGCCAGTTTCTGTTCGACGCGCAGCAGATTTTCTGCAGCAGTGTGAGTGTCTGCGGGCAGCGGCGGTGTGTCACCTCGATTTTGTGCGTACTGTGTGCATACCTTTGTCAGCTGATTTACCTGCTGTTCTATCTCGCTGGTATGCAGATCCTGCAGTATTTTCTGCTGTTGTGATTTGAGCTGTTGCACCTCCGCTTCACGATCTGAACGCTGTCTGGCCAGTGCGGTAGCGGTCTGCAGGTCGGTTACGCCGAGTTCTGTCTGCAGTGCCTGCAGCTGAGTTTTCGCCCGCTGATGCTGTTGCGCAAGATCAGTGGTGGTCTCAGGTGGTGAAATTTCGATGTCGAGCAGGTCCGGTAACTGAATGTGCAGAGATTTGCTGGTTGAAAGGTTGTGTTTCTGCCCCTCAGTAAGGTTGGTGGTCTGGTCTTCGATGATTAATGCCAGATCCTTTTTTGCAGTCAAAGTCAGGTTTGTGGAAGCCACTTGTGCCTTCGCTTGCGCCACTGCCAACGCCTGTTCAAGTTGCACATAGGCAGCCAGTGCCTGCGCGTCTACTGGAATGTCGGAGATGGCAGCGAGGTTTTCGTTGAGCTCGTGCTCTATTGATTCTATCTGGCTCAGAGTCTTCCTGTGTTGTGCAAGTTGTGTCTCTTTTTCGAGATGATTGAGATCTGACCGTGCCAGTTTTTCGAGTGCCCGCAACTTTTTTTCTTCGTCTCGGAGCTGCGCAAGACTGTTGTCCAGGGTGTCCAGCGTTTTACTTTCCTGTTGCAGGTGATGCTGTAAGGTCTCTATCTCGTGGGTGAACTGTTCAGAGGCCCTCTGCTGGTCCTGGATTTGAGTGACAAGCGCCGCGCGTGACTGGATCGTCTCAAGAGTGCGCGTCAGTTGATTGTCGATTTCGGCAAGGGTTTGTTTCTTTGTTGTCAGCGCCGTGGCTTTTTCCTGCAACTTTTGCCAACGCTCTGTTTCAGTTTTTTCCGCCTGCTGCATCTGCGGCAGCGCAATGCGCAGACGCTCAACCTCCTGCGCTGTAATTTTGTGCTGGCTCTGATCCTGTTCCAACTGTTGCATAGTGCCTGTCAGTTCGGACAGGCGGGTTTTAAGCTGCTCTGTTGTGTCTACCAGTTCGGTGTATTTGATGCGACCGGTTTTCAGCGTGAAATAACGCTCATATTCGCGCTGCGCAGCACTGATGAGGGTCTCGTCCTCATGGCTGGTGGTATCTGCAGCGCCTGCAACGCTATCCAGAGCCTGCGCCAGACTTACAGAATCACTCAATCTGATCTGATTGATCTGTTCACCCTGATCGACCAGGAGCGTTTGCCATAAATCCATGTCCACCTGTTCGGACAGGAGCGTGGCTACCCACTCATGCGCGCTTCGGCCCGTTTCCTGGAGATTTCTGGTGCCGCTGATATGGGCTGTAGTGCTGCGATTTTTATTGTAGGTTTTGGCGTAGATGACGCGATAGCCTGCTACGCTGAAATCAACGGTGACTTCGCTACCCACATCCTGACCAGCGGGCTGGACAGATTTGACCTGCTTTTTATTGGATGAATCAAGTTCAGAAAAGAGCAGTTGAATGGCTTCGATGATTGAAGACTTACCTATTTCGTTAGGACCTTCGAGCAGCGTAACGCCGTCATCAAAGTGGATTTCTCTATGCGCTATGCCGCGCCAGTGACGAAGTGTGAGTTTGTGCAGTCTCATACGTTCTGGCTCAGGGAGCGCTGCTCTGGTTCAGGCGAAACAGCAGGCGAAGTGCATCTTCCGCAACAGAATCGCCGTTTTGCGCAGCCTCCTGCAGCTCCCGCCAGGTGGATCTGGCGTACCCGGATAAAGCCACATCATCTTCGTCGGAGGTAGAAGGTGTAATCTGTAAATCAGTCAGCCGCTCTCGAGTTTTCAGGCTGGCAAACAGAAGTTTTGCATCATCCATTATTTTATCAAGCTCCGCAGCGGTGCTGAGATCGATGCTGCCTTCGAAACTGATTTTGATGGCGGTGCGCTGCTTGTTGGGTACCTGGTCCAGCCATGCGGAGAGCTGGTTAAGGTCTTCTGCGCTGTTTATGTGCTGGTGCCTCGCGATAAACTTCCATTCGCTTACCTGCAGCGGTGTAACCTCGCAGACGTTGTCGACATCCAGAGATACAAGGAGTACCTGGTTGGGTGCTACTTCGTCGAAATCTGTACTGACGGGTGCGCCACTGTACCAGATGCGCTTGCTGTCGCCGATGGGCGTGGTTGAATGACGGTCGCCCAGGGCGAGGTAATGAAGCTTCTTTTCCTGCAGGGCTTTTTCGACGCTCGCAAGATGGATGATTTCTGGTCTTGTTTTATCTGGCGACAGTTCATCCACCTGGCCGTGTGCAACCACAACTCTTGTTGAGCGGGTGGTTTCGAGGGTGTCCATCAGTTGGCGGCAAAGATCCTGGCCGGGGTGTTTGGTATGCCAGGGTATGCCAATGATCTCCAGGTCTGGATAGTGCGGAATCTGGTGGGGCCGGGTGTCGGCGAGTACGTGAATGTCTGCTGCTGCCTGCTGGAATTCTTCCGTGAGGAAGATGGAGCTATTGTCCAATGGGTCGTGGTTGCCCGGTAAAAGAAACACAGGGACGGGTACGGTGCGCAATGCGTCCAGCGTACGCGTGACCGTCTGGCGACTCAGCTGGTTGGATTCAAAGACATCGCCAGCAACCACAACAAAAGCAGCGTCATGCGCCTTTGCCAGGGCGCCTATGGTTTGAATGGCTTCAATGCGATCCTGGCTGAAACGAACGCCGGCTTCTTCACTCAAGAATGCGCGGGTCATACCCAGTTGCCAGTCTGATGTGTGGATGAATCGAATGATGGTGCTGTACTTCAACGATGCTGGTTTGCGATAGCACTGTATCTTTACATTTTGGGCTGTCAATGGCGCGGCTTTTAAGGCCTGGTTCACAGACCTGCCCTTGCCCGCAACCGGGGTGATTTTACGAGCTATGCTTCAGGCATTAACCAGGTTCATGTTATGGCTACAAATCAACCGCTGTTCGCCCGGCAACCCATTTTTGACGCTCAACTCAATGTAGTTGCCCACGAGTTACTGTTCCGGGGCCCAGCCACGACGGGGGAATCTGCAACCGCGGAAGTGCTTCTTTCGGCACTGGATCAATCTGTTTTTGATGTACATGGTGATGGATTGCCGGTGTTCGTCAATTTTCCGGCACAGATACTGCTGCATATGCCGCTGCTGGATAAATCAAAGCTGGTGGTGGAAATTCTTGAAGACGTAGAAGTTACTCAGGATCTCGTTGCTGCGGTGCGCGCTCTGCGCGATGAAGGTTATCGTATTGCTCTGGATGATTACATTCATACCCCCGAGTTTGAGCCGCTGCTGGATGTTGCTGATATCATCAAGCTTGATGTGCTGGCTGTGTGCGGTGATGAGTTAGACGAATTAGCCCTGAAGTTGCGTAAACCCGGCCGGGCGCTGCTGGCTGAAAAAGTAGAGAGCCATGCGGTGTATGAGCACTGTCAGGTGCTGGGCATGGATCTTTATCAGGGCTTCTTTTTTGCGAAACCTAATATCGTGCATGGCGCAGTGGTGAGTGCAGGCCAGGGTGCGGTTCTGAATCTGCTGGTTGCACTGCAGGATCCTGATATCACCCCGGATAAACTGGAACTTATTGTGCTCAGCGATGCAGTGTTGACCTATCGGATTATCAAACTGGTGAACAGTGCGCACTACCGACGGTCAAATGAGATCACGAGTGTTGCTGCTGCCATAACGATGTTGGGTCTGCGCCAGATTTCGGCGTTTGCCAGCCTGTTCAGCCTCTCAACCCTGGATGAAAAGCCGACAGAGCTGGGGTTGTATACCGCGATGCGTGCAGACCTTTGTCAGCGTATCGGCCTGGCGCACAAGCTACCGTATGCGTCGGAGAATCTCTTTGTTCTGGGCGTGTTGTCCTGTACCGAAGCATATTTTGATCAGTCGATGAATGTCCTGACCGCAACGCTGCCGATCAGCGATGAGCTGAAAGGCGCGTTGTGCGGACGAGAAGGGTGCCTCGGTGCGCTGCTTGATATTGTGCAGAGCTACCAGGAGGGCAACTGGTCAAGTATCAACTGGGCACAATTTGGCGAGTATGCTTTTGACGCAGAAACTGCGGACGCGGCCTATCAGGAAAGCATGATCTGGCTCGCCGAGCATCGTCAGCAGATTCTGTATACCCGCTAGCGGCCGTTCAAGTGGAACGTTGACGCAAGCGTCGCATACCCTTGAGCCACCGATCGATGTTATCACCTTTACGTCTTACATAGTCCTCAACCTCTGGATGGGGCAGCACGTAGAAACGTTCTTCAGCAATCGCTTCAACGACGGTCTGGGCCAGCTGCTCGGGTTCGATAATGCCGTCTGTCTGGCCATCGCCCAGACTCCTCGGGGCCATTGCTGTATTGACACCCTGAGGGCAGAGCACAGACACGCGAATACCTTCGTCACCATGGGTGATAGACAGGAACTCGGCAAGTTTCACCGCTGCCGCTTTGCTCACCGTGTATGGGCCGGAACCGATAGCCGCCAGTAGTCCTGCGGCAGATGCCGTATTGAGTAGATACCCCTCACCTCGCTCCAGCATGCTCGGCAGCACCGCTCGGGCTGCATATAAATGTGACATGACATGCAGTTCCCACTGCTGCTGCCAGATTTCATTGGCTGCATCGGTCAGCAGGCCCTGGCCGCCGGCGCCAGCATTGGAGCAGAACAGGTCTATCTGTCCGTGTTTCTGCAGCACGCGCTTTACCAGGTCCTGCACGTCACTTTCCTTGGTGACATCGCAGGCGTACCCTTCGCAGCCGATGTCGGCCGCGGCTGCTGCAACCGCTTGTTCGTCCAGATCAGCAAGCACCACAGCTTTTGCGCCCTGATTCAAAAACGCTTCTGCCATGGCCCGTCCGATACCGCCACTGCCACCCGTGATAACCGCCACTCTGTTTTTTAAATCCATTTGTTCCCTCCAGTTGATATTTTGAATTCTGCGCAGCGTGAGCAGGCTAAGCAAGGCAAACTTAGGGCACTTTGTTACGCTTGCAGATTTAAAGCTGTTTTGCGGAGCGTATTGTGTGCTAATAATATTGATCTGATCACTGGGAAGGGGACCCGTTGTGGCCGAAGAACTCAAAAGCAAAACTGTTTTTGCCCATGGTGCTGTGGGTTTACCGCTTGCGGTCATAGGGTATCCGTTGTCGATCTGGATACCGGCGCACTATTCCGGCGGTTTGGGTATCAGCCTTGCAGCTGTCGGCACAATTCTGATGCTCGCGCGTCTCACTGATGTGGTTACAGATCCGTTGGTCGGCGAGCTGACCGATCGCTGGCGGACCCGTTTCGGGCGCCGTAAGCCCTGGCTGCTGGTTGGCACCCCGATCATGATGCTTGGGGTTTACAAGTTGTTCATCCCGGTCGGCGAAGTCGGGCTGCTGTATTTTTTATTCTGGCTGACCGTGTTCTTCCTCGGCAGCACGCTGATTGCGCTGCCCCATCGAGCTTGGGGCGCTGAGCTTTCACTGGACTATCACCAGCGCAGCCGCGTCACGGCAGCCCGGGAGATATATGTCCTGGTCGGACTGATGGTAGCTGCTGCGGTACCTATGATTATCGAGATACGTGCGGATGGCGGCAGTGGCGTGGGCCAGGTGTTCACCACGCTCTGGCGCGATGCCATAGGGGCTTTCTCAGGAGATTTTGGCGACAAACAGGCTGTGGATCGAGCCACTTTAACCGGCCCGGTGCTGACCGGTCTGGCCTGGACAATTATATTGGTGCTGCCCTTATGTGTGGGTATTGCCCTGACGCTGGTGAAAGAACCCGCACGGGCTATCGCGGAAAAACGTCCCAGTATCAAAGAAGGTTTGCGGCTGGTACTGAAAAACGGCCCGATGCGTAGAGTGTTGATCATTGCTCTGGCGGTGATGTTTGGTGAAGCGTTTCGCAATGCAGTGAGTCTGTTTTTTATCCGCGACATTGTTGGTGTGCCGACCATTGGGGCAGCCTATTTCTTCTATTTCATCGCTGGTCTGGCGGCAATTCCGTTCTGGTTGTGGCTGGGGCGAACCATTGGCAAGCACCGGGCTTTCATGTGTACGTTGATTACCGTTGCGTCAGTCAGTGCTGCCAATCTGCTGTTGGGGTACGGCGATTACCTCGCATTTTTCCTGCTTTTTGTGGTTAAAGGTTTCTGTTTTGGAGGGCTGCAGTTTCTGCCGATTGCCATGCTGGCGGACGTCGTCGATGTGGACACAGCTCGAACGGGTGGACAGCGTGCGGGCACTTATTTTGCGTTTCTCGGGTTTACCGAAAAAATCGCCATTGCTCTGGGCACCGGTGTCTCGCTGAACGTTGTCGGCCTGCTTGGGTTCGACCCGGCAGGTGGGGTTGCCGGCAGCACGGAAATCGGAGTCTGGTCTTTACGAATGGTGTACTGCCTGGGCCCGATCTTTTTCTATGGATTGGCGCTGAAGCTGATCTGGTCTTATCCGTTGACGCCGGTCAGACATGCGCGCCTGCAGGAGCGTATCAGTCGCCGCAACGCGCGCCTGGCTGGTAAAGCCTCCTGAGCCGAAGCGAACATTAGTCAGGTATTGCCGAACTAATGCTCAACAACAACCTGTTAGCTGGTTGATGGCTGATTCGTCATAGTCAGGAACAAGTCGGTTAAAGGCAGAGTAATCATGCAGCAGGAGCAGGAAGAAGTCGTTTCCGCGCTGGTCAAAGGCAGTATTGCAGAGCTGGCCCGTCGTGGTTTTGACATCAGACGTCTTGGGTCTTCACCTGCCGCGGTTGGTGATGAGCAGAGAGGCAGCTGGCGGCGCGCAGCACAGTCGATCAGCGATGCTGCAACCGCAGAGGAGGCTTACTTTGCTGTCTGTCAGCGTATCAACATTGACCACCCGGTCTGCCGGGTTCTGCTGGATGATATTGCTGAGTGGCTGGCTCTATCGCCAATGGATTATCGGAGAATACGCAAAGCCACTGGGTTTGAAGACAAGCGCCAGTTTGCAGCCTGAATGCATCGATAGAGCAAAAAACGCCCTGGAAGGGCGTTTTTTTTTGCCTGTCTTTCAAGCAGGGTGTTTGGCAGATAAGGGGGGAGCCCATACCGGGACTGAAGCATCCGATGGGTCAGATACTACCGGTACGGGCTGATGCGGAATCAGGCGGCCACAGAAGATTGGGAAGATTGGAGATGTAGCGCTTCCACCAGCGGGGCTGGTAACTGCAGCTGTGACGCCAGATTCGCGAGGTAACTTTTGCCCGCTTCGCAGGTGTCGTCGATGACAATCGCTGATGCGGTATAGATTTCGATGCGTGTTTGCATGTTGGGTGCCAGCGCAGCTAACTGTGCAGGTTGTAACGGCTGTGACAGCTGCTCTGACAGAGCTGCCAGTTCGCCGCTGGGTAGTTCCAGTTCAACAGCCTGTTGCCAGATGCGACGCTGTTCAGTTTCAGACAGGTGTCCATCAGCATGGGCTGCTGCAATCATGGCCTGGATGATGATGCTGGTTGTACCTGCACTCTGACTCGAGTCTACAACGTCGGCAAAGTCCTGCTGGGTGAGTTCAGGCAGCGCTTGCGCCTGCAATGGCTGAACAGGCGCTGCACCTTCGGTGTTCTGTTGTGCACCCCGATAGGATTGATAGGCTTTGTAGGCTAATCCACCAACAGCAACCAGGCCACCGGCTTTGAGGAGCTTTTTGGCTGATTTTTTGTTGGTGAATGCAGTCACCAGGGCGCCACCGGCAGCACCGCTGAGGGCGCCTGTTATTGCAGGGCTGTTGGTTACGCTGCCGAGGATTTTGTCTAACGGCATAATTATGCCTCCTGTTTCTGATGGTTGCATCATGAAGAAGATAAAGGTTCGGTGCCATCAGTTCGTTTCGTCTGCAAGCTACATTTTTTTCGATGCATCTGTGTATCCACCATCGTTAGCACTGGGTTTGCTTCGGTTGCATCGAACAGTGGCCGGTAGGTTTATCTGCTTGTTGGTGAACTGCGTCTCTCTAGACTGTCTGGGAAATTAGGAGAGACTGATGGTCACGCAAATCAACATAGAGTCAGAGCTGGGTCCGGGTTGGCCGGCCAAGATCGAGCGGCAGATTAACTTTGCGCTGGCGTCAGTGCACTGGCAGGTCGTACGCCTGGCGATTGATCTGAACGTCAGAGAAGGGGCGGCTAACGATCCCGGTCGCGACCTCACCTACTGCTGCAGACTGCAGGCGGAACTGCGCGGCGGGCGCAAACAGGAAATATCTGTGGTGAGCAGCAATCCGCAGGTTTGTGTCGCAGATGCAGCAGCACGTTTGCGACGTGCAGTAACCAGAGATCGTCAACTGGGCTTGATGGGTCGAGCTGGCTAGTCAGATAGCCGCTCGCGAGCACGCTCAGTAATCTGCAGAACGGCCGGGTGTTTCAGTTTGCGTTCCGGAGAAATAGCGAAGTAGGACTCCCGTACGGTATCGACCTTGCCCAGTTCTACTGAGTGATACATGGAGCAGACTTCATCGGCGATGGCTGTTGGCGCTGGATAGACTCCCAGAGCGGCCTCGCCAAACGCTTTAAGCAGGGCGCTGTCATCAAATTCCGCTACAACTCTCGGGCTGACTTCAACGTTGTCAAACCAGTCTTCCAGAACTCGTCGCATCGGGCTTTCGTTTGCCGGAAGTAGAACCGGTGCTGCATCAAGTGATTGCGGGAAGTTCTGCTGATAGTCTGCGGCGATACTGGTATGTGCAAAGAAGCTGACGCCGCTTTCGCCCAGCGGGTGGTTGTAAGCTTTAACGTTGATGCCGGTTGGAATAGACCGGTCGGAAATTACCAGGTCCAGTCTGTGCACCGCCAGTTCTCCCAGCAGCCGCTCCAGATCACCTTCTCGGCAGACCACACGCAGCGGATCCTCAAGGCCCAAAGCGGGCTCGAGGATCCGCAGCGCGATCAGTTTGGGAATGGAGTTAACAATGCCAACATTGAGGGTGGTGGGGATGAGGGCCTGTTTGCTTTTGACGCGTTGAGTTAGCTCAGCGCCGAGCATGAAGATTTCGTCGGCATACTGATTGACGACCTGGCCGGTTTCCGTCATGGCCAGGCCGCGGCCAACACGATTGAACAATGGCTCTCCAACCGCTTCTTCCAGAAGTTTGAGCTGGCCGCTGATGGTTTGCGGGGTCAGGTGTAATACCTCGGAGGCGCGGGCGATGCTGCCTTCGCGGGCAACGGTCCAGAAGTAGAGCAGGTGGGTGTAGTTTAAATGACGCACAGTGTTATCGCCTTTCTCTGATCGAGGTTCGTTATTTACTGGTGACCAGTCTGTGAAAAACTAATACAAAGGAAAAGACGATTCCACTGCGCTGAAACATCGGTTTGTTCGAAGTGTCAATCCGACGGTTTTATCGAACTCAGCTTGCGCAAAGAGTGACTAGTCCTTACTGTTGCGGGGGTTATTGTACCCCTTGAATCACACAGTAGGAGTGCTCCATGAAAAACGAAGTTGGTGTGGCTACCGCCCCCATGAATGATGCCGCAATTGCTTCCCAGCACGCGGTACTTCGTAATACTTATCGTTTGTTATCAATGACTTTGGCCTTCAGCGCGTTGGTCGCTGCTGGCTCAATTGCGCTGAATCTGCCACATCCGGGCATTATTGTTGTTCTGATAGGTTATTTCGGATTGTTGTTCCTGACCAGCTATCTGCGCAACAGCGCCTGGGGTCTGGTCAGCGTGTTTGCGTTGACCGGTTTTATGGGCTACACGATAGGCCCGATCATCAATATGTACCTGGGTCTGGCGAATGGTCCTTCACTGGTCACAGCCGCCATGGCGACAACTGGCGTTGTTTTCCTTGGCCTGTCAGCCTACGCGCGATCGTCCAAAGCCCCGGATATGATGCGATTTGGAACGTTTCTGTTTGTCGGCATTCTGGTGGCGTTCTGCATGGGTCTGGCAGCAGTTTTCTTCCAGATGCCACTGCTGTCGGTCGCGGTATCCGGGCTGTTTGTCCTGTTGATGAGTGGTCTCATCATGTGGCAGACCCAGGATATTATCCGTGGTGGTGAAACCAACTACATCATGGCAACCGTGACGCTGTTTGTAGCGATCTACAACCTCTTCACCAGCTTGTTGCATATCTTCGGCTTCCTTGGCGGCGACGACGGCTAATGAGTCTGCGCCTGGGCATTTACGGCGCCGGTCAGCTCGGCGCCTACTTGTGCCAGGCCGCTCGAAACCTGGGCATGACCACTACGGTGGTCGCGCCTGCCGCTGACAGCCCGGCTAACGAACACGCCGATCATGTGATTGTTGCCCCACTGGACAGCCTTGATGCGTCGGCGACCCTGATCAACAGTGTCGATCTGATCACCTTCGAACTCGAGGATATCGCCTTGCCTGTGCTGGACCTGCTTGCCGAGGCAAGTGATCAGGGAAATGTGCAGGTGTTCCCCAAAGTTGAACATCTGCGTCTGCTGCAGAACAAGTGTGCACAGAAGCGCTGGTTTATTGAACACGCGCTCCCTACGGCTAAGTTCATAGATTGTCCTGCCGATACAGATGTCAACGCCTTGGCAAGCCAGTTCGGGTTACCGTTTGTGCAGAAAACGCACCGCGGCGGCTATGACGGTCGTGGCGTGCAGGTTATCCGTGAAACCGACGGGGATGATGAATTGTGGCCAACGGCAACGATCATCGAAGAGTTCATCGAACCGCGTCGCGAACTTGCGGTTCTGGTGGCACGCAACACAGCAGGCGAGGAATCCGTTTATCCGGTTGTAGAGATGGACTTTAACGAAGAAGGCCATATCCTGAGCCACGTTCTGTCCCCGGCATCGTTATCCGTCGATATTGCCAGTGAGGCTCAGGATATTGCTCTGCAGTTTATTCGCCAACTCAATGGCATCGGTCTGTTTGCAGTTGAGATGTTTCTACGCAACGACAGGGAACTGTTGATCAACGAAGTTGCACCACGCGTCCACAATTCGGGCCACCTTACAATTGAAGCCCACCAGACCTCCCAGTACGAACAGCATCTTCGTGCCATCGCCGGACTGCCGCTGGGATCCACTGAGCAGAAACACCCTTCAGCCATGGTCAATATCCTCTACGCAGATGCTATAGCAAGTGCATGCGCAAGCGGGCGTGGGGTTATTGCGGT
>Ga0180435_10005297_pt1 | contig 12583 bp, 17 predicted proteins | sample SS_ome_3_FD_132467 | JGI IMG/M metagenome (GOLD analysis project Ga0180435, IMG submission 132467) | Hypersaline lake sediment archaeal communities from the Salton Sea, California, USA - SS_3_S_1 metaG | ecosystem: Environmental > Aquatic > Non-marine Saline and Alkaline > Hypersaline >... | reverse complement strand
TACAACGCCGTGGTCGTGCGCACCCGTTCCGGCGTGCGGCGTCCGGACGGATCGCTGATCCGTTTCGACGGTAACGCAGCCGTTCTTCTGGATAACAAGCACGAGCCGATCGGCACCCGTATTTTCGGCCCCGTCACGCGCGAGCTTCGTGGCGAGAAGTTCATGAAGATCGTGTCGCTGGCGCCCGAAGTGCTGTAAGCGAAGGAACAGGAAAATGAAACGAATTCGCAAAGGCGACGAAGTGATCGTAACCACCGGCCGCAGCAAGGGCCAGCGCGGACACGTCCTGCGCGTCATCGGCGAAAAGCTGATGGTGGAAAACGTGAACATGGTCAAGAAGCACCAGAAACCCAATCCGTCCCTGAACGTGCAGGGTGGCATCATCGAAAAAGAATCTCCGATTCACCAGTCGAACGTGATGCTGTACAACCCGGGCACCGGAAGGGGCGACCGCGTGTCGTTCAAGACGCTGGAAGACGGCCGCAAGGTCCGCATTTTCACGTCCACCGGCGAAGCCGTGGATATTTAAGGAAAGTCAGATGTCCAGACTGCAGACGTATTACAAAGAGACGGTAGTGCCTGAACTGACCAAGCAGTTCAGCTACAAGAACGTCATGGAAGTGCCGAAGATCACCAAGATCACCCTGAACATGGGTGTCGGTGAGGCGGTAGGCGACAAGAAGGTGATGGAACGCGCCGTGGGAGACATGACCGCGATTTCCGGCCAGAAGCCGATCGTCAACCTGGCCCGCAAGTCGGTCGCGAGCTTCAAGATCCGTGACGGCTGGCCGGTCGGGTGCAAGGTCACGCTGCGCCGCGAGCGCATGTACGAGTTCCTGGATCGCCTGGTCAACATCGCGATCCCGCGTATCCGCGACTTCCGTGGCCTGAACCGCAAGTCCTTCGATGGGCGCGGCAATTTCAGCATGGGCGTGAAAGAGCAGATCATGTTCCCGGAGATCGACTTCGACAAGATCGACGCGATCCGCGGCATGGACATCACGATCACCACCACGGCCAAGACCGACGACGAAGCACGGGCGCTGTTGAAGGCCTTCAACTTCCCGTTCAGAGAAAAGTAAAGGATTCACGATGGCTAAAGTATCTATGGTCAACCGCGAGAAGAAGCGCGCGAAACTGGTAGCGAAGTACGCCGCCAAGCGTGCCGAACTGAAGGCGACTGTTTCCAACCCCGACGCGAGCTTCGAGGAGCGGCAGGACGCCATGTTCCGGCTGCAGAAGCTGCCGCGTGACTCGAGCCCGGTGCGCCAGCGCAACCGCTGCGCCATTTCCGGCCGTCCGCGGGGCTTTTATCGCAAGTTCGGCCTCGGCCGCAACAAGCTGCGTGAAGCCGCCATGCGCGGTGATGTGCCCGGCCTTCGCAAGGCCAGTTGGTAAAGAGGAATTAGACATGAGCATGAGCGATCCCATCTCTGACATGCTGACGCGTATTCGCAACGCCCAGGCGGTGCAGAAAGCGACGGTACTCATCCCGGCTTCCAAGGTGAAGACCGGTATTGCCAACGTGCTGAAAAACGAAGGCTACATCTCGGACTACCGTGAGTCGGAAATTGACGGCAAGCCTGCGCTTGAGATTACGCTCAAGTACGTTCAGGGCCGCGGCGTCATCGAGACGATGAAGCGCACGAGCCGTCCCGGCCTGCGCCAGTACCGCGGCAAGGATGATCTGCCGAAGATCCAGAACGGTCTCGGCATCGCGGTTATCAGTACGTCCAACGGAATCATGACTGACGCCCAGGCCCGCGCGGCCGGCCACGGCGGTGAAGTCCTGTGCGTCGTGACGTAACGCGCACGGGACCAGGAGAAGAATTATGTCGCGTATAGCAAAAGCCCCCATCGACCTGCCTTCAGGCGTCGAAGTGAAAATCGCCGGCAGCGAAGTCAGCGTCAAGGGCCCGAAAGGCAACCTGGTGCAGTCGCTGCACCCGAACGTCAGCCTGGAGCAGGAAGACAAGTCGCTGACCGTCAAGCCGGCCAACGATTCGGACATCCCGATGGCGGGTACGATGCGGTCGCTGGTCAACAACATGGTCGTCGGCGTGTCCGACGGTTTTGAGAAAAAGCTGACGCTGGTAGGCGTGGGCTATCGAGCGCAGGTCCTGGGCAACAAGCTCACCCTGGCGCTGGGCTATTCGCATCCGATCGAGTACACCGCTCCGGAAGGCGTGACAATCGAGGCGCCGAGCCAGACCGAGGTCGTGGTCAAGGGCTGCGACAAGCAGAGAGTCGGCCAGGTCGCTTCGGAAATCCGTGCTTTCCGGCCGCCGGAGCCCTACAAGGGCAAGGGTGTCCGTTATGCGGACGAGCGCGTTGTGCGGAAGGAGGCCAAGAAGGCCTGATGACAGGCTTTCAGCGGTCACCAAGATTACGAGGAATCTGAAATGGAAAAGAAAAAGGCAGCACGCCTGCGCCGGGCCCGCAAGGCCCGCGCCCAGATCCGTCGCCAGGGCAAGCCCCGGTTGACGGTGCACCGCAGCGGTCAGCACATTTACGCGCAGGTCATCAACTCCGAGACAGGTGCTGTGATGGCTGCGGCGTCGACCGTGCAGAGCGAGGTCCGCGAGGGCCTTAAAAGCACCTCCAACAAGGAGGCGGCGGCTGCGGTTGGAAAGTTCGTGGCCGAACGCGCAGTCGAAGCAGGCGTGAAAGAAGTCGCTTTCGACCGTTCCGGTTTTCAGTACCACGGCCGAGTGAAGGAACTGGCCGACGCTGCTCGCGAAGTCGGGCTGAAATTCTAAAGACAGGTAAGCATCATGGCGAAAATGGACAAAGACACAGGCGACGGCCTGCTCGAGAAACTGGTAGCCGTCAATCGTGTGGCCAAGGTGGTCAAGGGTGGCCGGATTTTCGGTTTCACGGCCCTGAGCGTGGTCGGCGACGGTAACGGCAAGATCGGCTTCGGTTACGGCAAGGCGCGCGAAGTGCCGGTGGCCATCCAGAAGTCGATGGAAAAAGCCCGCCGCAACATGGTCGATATCTCGCTGCGTGACGGTACGCTGTGGCACGCGGTGAAGAGCAGCCATGCCGGCTCCCGCATTTACATGCAGCCCGCATCCGAGGGTACCGGCGTCATCGCCGGCGGCGCGATGCGCGCCGTGCTGGAAACGGTTGGCGTGCGCAACGTCCTGGCCAAGAGTGTCGGTTCCAACAACCCCATCAACCTGGTTCGCGCCACGATCAAGGGTCTGCAGGCGATGCAGAGTCCCGAGTCGGTGGCGGCCAAGCGCGGCAAGCCGGTTGACGAAATCATGGCGAACGTCGGGTAACAACAATGGCCAAGAAAAAACAGAAACAGATCAAGGTAACCCTGGTCCGCTCGCCGTTCGGCTACCAGCCGAAGCACCGTGAGTGCGTGCGCGGCCTCGGATTGAAGCGCATGCACCAGACGGTCGTCCTCGAGGACACCCCGTCCATTCGCGGCATGGTGAACAAGGTCAATTACATGGTACGAGTGGAAGAGGCCTGAAGCCTCTCTGCGAACCGATAAAAAGGAAAGTACGAAAATGAAACTGAACGAAATCCGCCCGGCAGAGGGCAGCAAGAAAGACCGCAAGCGCGTTGGTCGCGGCGCCGGCTCCGGCCTGGGCAAGACCGCGGGCCGCGGGCACAAGGGTCAGAAATCGCGTTCCGGCGGTTATCACAAGATCGGCTTCGAAGGCGGCCAGATGCCGCTGCAGCGCCGTCTGCCGAAGCGCGGTTTCGCTTCGCGCAAGGCGCGTTACAACGCCGAGGTGCGCCTGTACCAGATCCAGGCCATGAAGGCCGAGGTGATCGACCTGGAGTCGCTCAAGGCGGAAAACATCGTTGGCCACGACGCGAAAAAGGTCAAGGTCATCAACACCGGCGCGATCGAGCGCAAGGTCACCGTCAAGGGCCTGGGCGTCACCAAGGGCGCGCAGGAAGCAATTGAAGCTGCCGGAGGCACCGTAGAGTAATGGCCGGATCCCCGTCACAAATGGCGGAAACGCTCAGCGGGCTGGGACGCCTGACCGAGCTGCGGCAGCGCCTGCTGTTTGTATTTGCAGCGCTGATCATCTACCGCATCGGAACGTTCATCCCGGTACCGGGCGTGAACCCGCAGGCACTGCTGCAATTCATGAATTCGCAGCAGGGCACCATCGTGGACGTTTTCAACCTGTTCACCGGCGGTGCGCTGGAGCGCTTCTCCCTGTTCGCGCTGGGTGTGATGCCGTATATCTCGGCGTCCATCATCATGCAGTTGATGAGCAGCGCCGTGCCGCAGCTGCAGCAGCTCAAGAAAGAGGGCTCCTCCGGCCGGCAGAAGATCACCCAGTACACGCGTAATTTCACCGTGTTACTGGCTGCCATCCAGGGCGGCGGCGTCGCCTTTGCCCTGCAGGGGCAGTCGTCGGTGGTGTTGGCTCCGGGCTTCGGCTTCGTGTTCACCGCCGTGGTCTCGCTGACCGCCGGCACGGTGTTCCTGATGTGGCTGGGCGAGCAGATCACCGAGCGCGGCGTGGGCAACGGTATTTCACTGATCATCTTCGCCGGCATCGTGGCCGGGCTGCCGCGCGCCGTCGCGGGCACGCTGGAGATGGTGAATACCGGCCAGCTCAGTATCCCGGCGATGCTGATCATCCTGGCGCTGGTGCTGGGCGTGATCTACTTCATCGTGCGGGTCGAGCGCGGACAGCGACGGATCACGGTCAACTATGCGCAGCGGCAGGGCCGCGTCGCGTACCAGAACCAGTCCACGCACCTGCCGCTCAAGGTGAACATGTCGGGCGTGATCCCGGCGATCTTCGCTTCGAGCATCGTGATCTTTCCGTCCACGCTGGCCACCTGGTTCAGCGGGTCCGAAGGTCTGGGCTGGCTGACCGACGTTTCGGCGGCGCTGACGCCGGGCAACCTGGCGTACACGATCCTGTTTTCAGGGCTGATCGTCTTCTTCTGCTTTTTCTACACTGCGCTGGTGTTCAACTCGAAGGAGACGGCCGATAACCTGAAACGCTCGGGTGCGTTCATCCCGGGCATCCGTCCGGGTCGACAGACGGCCGAGTACATCGACAACGTGCTCACCCGCCTGACCATGGTCGGCTCGATCTACCTGGTCGCGGTGTGCCTGCTTCCGGACATTTTCCGTGTCATGTGGCAGGTGCCGTTCTACTTCGGCGGCACCTCGGTGCTGATCGTGGTCGTGGTCATCATGGATTTCATCGCCCAGATCCAGGCGCACCTGATCTCGCATCAGTACGACAGCCTGATGAAGAAAGCGAACCTGAAATCCTATGGTCGTTCCGGAGTGGTCCGGAGGTAATCGATTTGTTGCCGCGGAGCGCGGTGTTTGGCGGGGCAATTGGCGTTTTTTGAGCCCGCTTGATTTGGAGAAGAGCTATGAAAGTGCAGGCTTCAGTAAAAAAAATGTGCCGTAACTGCAAAATCGTTCGACGCAGAGGCGTACTGTTCGTCATTTGCAGCGACAAGAAACACAAGCAGCGGCAGGGCTGATAACGGGCATGACCGGTATAAAGCAAAGTAATTCAGGCTTTTACCGGCGATTTGATTTAGATATAATGTGCTGTTTACGTTCGCAGCACGGAACCGACAGGAGTTATTGAGTATGGCTCGTATTGCAGGAGTCAACATTCCGGTACAGAAGCACACCTGGGTGGGCTTGACGTCAATCTACGGCATCGGGAAAACCCGCGCCTACCAGATTTGCGAGGCCGCCGGTGTAGCGCCGGAAACCCGAATTCGCGACCTCACCGAGCCGGAAGAGGAAGCGCTGCGCGCCGAAGTCGCCAAGATCTCGGTCGAGGGCGACCTGCGCCGCGAAGTTGCGATGAACATCAAGCGCCTGATGGACCTGGGCTGCTACCGGGGTCTGCGGCACCGCCGCGGCCTGCCGGTGCGCGGCCAGCAGACCAAGACGAACGCGCGCACCCGCAAGGGCCCGCGCCGTCCCATCAAGCGATAACGGTTAGCGTCAAGGCAGATTGAATAATGGCAAAGCCAACAGTTCGAAAGAAAAAAGTCAAGAAGACGGTCGTGGACGGCATCGCCCACGTGCATGCTTCTTTCAATAACACGATCATCACGATCACCGACCGCCAGGGCAACGCCCTTTCGTGGGCTACCGCCGGCGGCGCCGGTTTCCGTGGTTCGCGCAAGAGCACGCCGTTCGCCGCACAGGTCGCCGCGGAAAACGCCGGCCGCGCCGCGCTGGATTACGGCCTGAAGAACCTCGACGTTCGCGTCAAGGGTCCGGGTCCGGGTCGGGAATCGTCGGTGCGCGCCCTGCACGCGCTGGGTTACAAGATCACGAACATTACTGACGTGACGCCGATCCCGCACAACGGGTGCCGGCCGCCGAAAAAACGTCGCGTCTGACGGGAGTTATCAGAATGGCAAGATATATTGGACCCACCTGTAAGCTGGCGCGCCGCGAGGGCGTCGACCTGGAGCTGAAGAGCCCGGCGCGCGGCGTCGAGTCTAAGTGCAAGCTGAACCAGCCGCCCGGGCAGCACGGTGCGTCGCGCCGGGTTCGCCTGTCCGACTATGCGCTGCAGCTGCGCGAGAAGCAGAAAGTGCGCCGCACCTACGGCATTCTCGAGCGCCAGTTCCGCAATTACTACAAGCTGGCCGCGCAGCAGAAGGGCGCCACCGGTGAAAACCTGTTGCGCCTGCTCGAAAGCCGCCTGGACAACGTGGTTTACCGCATGGGTTTCGCCGTGACGCGCGCCCAGGCCCGGCAGCTGGTGTCCCACAAGGGCATCTCCGTCAACGGCCAGACCGTGAACATCCCGTCCTACCGCGTCAAACCGGAAGACGTGGTTGCCGTGCGCGACAAGGCGCGAGAGCAACTGCGCGTTAAGGAAGCCGCCACGCTGAGCCAGGAAATGGACCTCGTTCCGGCCTGGGTCGATGTCGATTCAAAGAAACTGGAAGGCACGTTCAAGGCCTACCCGGATCGCGACCAGCTGTCTGCGGATATCAACGAAAACCTGATCGTGGAGCTGTATTCCAAGTAATCCAGCCAGAACTGACCGGGTGTGTGCGGCGCGTCTTGGACGCGCTGCGCAGAAACAGAACAGAAACTATTCGAGAGGACGATCCCCATGATGGGAGTTATTGATCAGATGCTGAAGCCCAGTGCGGTCGGTGTGGACGAAGTCAATCCGAACCGTGCAAAAATTACGCTCGAACCGCTTGAGCGCGGCTTCGGACACACGCTCGGCAATGCGCTGCGCCGTGTGCTGCTGTCGTCCATCCCCGGCTGCGCCATCGTCGAAGTTGAGATGGATGGCGTGCTGCACGAGTACACGGCAGTCGAAGGCCTGCAGGAAGACATCATCGAGGTCCTGCTGAACCTGAAGAACGTCGCGCTGCGCATGCACGAGCGCGAGGAAGCCGTGCTGACGCTGAGCAAGTCCGGCGCGGGCCCGGTTACCGCGGGTGACATCCAGACCGACCACACGGTGGAGGTCGTCAACCCGGAACACGTGATCTGCAACCTGACGAAGGACGGCAGCATCAACATGCGGCTCAAGATCATGCGCGGCGTTGGTTACGTCCCGGCCAACCAGGTCACGATCGGCGAGCAGGAAAGCCGCCCGATCGGCCGTCTGCAGCTTGACGCCTCGTATTGCCCCGTGCGCAAGGTCGCCTACTCGGTCGACGCGGCGCGCGTGGAGCAGCGCACCAACCTGGACAAGCTGGTCCTCGATATCGAGACCAACGGCACCATGGACTGCGAAGGCGCCGTCAAGCTGGCCGCCAACATCCTGGCCGACCAGTTGTCGGTGTTCGTCGACTTCAAGGCCCGCCAGGTCGTGGAAATCGAAGAAAAGGAACAGGAGATCGACCCGGTCCTGTTGCGTCCGATCGATGACCTCGAGCTGACGGTGCGCTCCGCCAACTGCCTGAAGGCGGAAAGCATTCTTTACATCGGCGACCTGGTGCAGCGCACCGAGGTCGAACTGCTGAAAACCCCGAACCTGGGCAAAAAGTCCCTGACGGAAATCAAGGACGTGCTCGCGTCCCATGACCTGTCGCTGGGCATGAAACTGGAAAATTGGCCGCCGGAGAGCCTGGTCAGCGCCTGAGGCGCATGACGGGAAGACGGCCGAAAAGAGAAGGACAAGACGATGCGTCACCAGAAATCCGGAAGAAAACTGAATCGCAACAGCCCGCACCGCAAGGCCATGTTCCGCAACATGGCGTCTTCGCTGTTCGAGCACGAAATCATCAAGACGACGGTGCCCAAGGCCAAGGAACTGCGCCGCGTGGCCGAACCGCTGATCACCCTGGCCAAGGAAGACAGCGTGGCGCACCGCCGCCAGGCGTTTGACCGGCTGCGCGACCGCGACGCCGTTACCAAGCTGTTCAACGAGCTGGGCCCGCGTTACGCGGACCGCCCGGGCGGCTACCTGCGCATCCTCAAATGCGGTTTCCGCGCCGGCGACAGCGCGCCGATGGCTTACGTGGAACTCGTAGACCGCCCGCGCGCGGACGAGGAAGTGGTCGAAGCCGAATAAGGCAAGGCAGAGGCGTCGGTATCGACGCCATGAAAAAGCCCGGCATCGCCGGGCTTTTTTGTGTCTTCCAGTAAAGAAACGGTACCGAAAAAAGTATACAGATATCCCTTTTCTACCTGTTCCCATCTTGTGCCTGGATCCTGTTATCAACCCATTTGAGCACTAATAACCGATCGCTTGCATTGAGGCCGCGCCGCAGATCGCGAAGATCCTGGCTCATATGCTCCGGCGTCAGTCGCCGGCAGGCTGCGGGGCAGGTGCACCGCCCGGACGAATGCTGGATTCAGGTCTCAGCTGAAAACGGGAGCTTGCCGTCCAGGGTTCGCTGTGCCCGAATGCCGGCTTTTTTGGGTACTTGATGCGCAAACCGCGTGTCGTTGGCCCGACGGGCGCCATTCCGGCCCGGGACAGGAGATGATTCGGTAAATCTCCAATCCTGACAGGGTGAATGCTGCTTGCCGAAACCGGCCAGGCTGTGGCCTATTCCTCCTGTCCGGGTGCTGATGCCCGAGGCGCTGCTTGAGCTGAGCCGGATCAGTCGCGTTCGCAATATTGCAGGCTGAACCAGTCTTTTGAATCCGTCCAGACGTTTTTCACGGTGAAGCCGGCCTGCGACGCCATGTCGGCGAACTGCGACAGGGTGTACTTGTAGGAGTATTCGGAGCAGATGGTCTCGTTGCGCTCCAGTGAGTATTCATGCTCCCCGATATTGACCTGCTGGTTTTTTCGGCTGACCAGGTGCATTTCGATGCGGCCGTCCTTCGGATTGTAGACGGCGTTGTGCTCGAAGTTGTCCAGCTCAAAATTGGCGCCGTACTCTCCGTTCAGGCGACGCAGCATGTTGAGATTGAAGCGGGCGGTTATTCCCTGTGAATCGTTGTAGGCGCGCTCCAGGACGTCGGTGTCTTTTTGCAGGTCGACTCCGATCAGCAGGCAGCCGCTTTCTCCGGCCTCGCGATGCATCACCCCGAGCAGGTCGATCGCCGCTTCGGGTTCGAAGTTGCCGATGGTGGAGCCCGGAAAGTACACCAGGTTTCGCCGGGATTCGGCATCGGTTTTTGGGACCGGGAACGGTTGCGTGAAATCGGTCGCGACGGGACGCATTTCAAGGTCAGGAAAGTCATTCTGCAGCGCCTCGACGGTTTCCAGCAGGTGCTCCCCGGAGATGTCCACCGGGATGAAGGCCACTGGCCGGTCGAGAGCGCCCAGCAGGAGCTTGGTCTTCAGCCCGGAACCGATGCCGAATTCGATGACATTGGCGTGCGGGCCGATACACCGCGCCATTTCGGGCAGGAAATCCTGCATGATGCCGATCTCGGTTCGCGTCGGGTAGTACTCGGGTAATTCACAGATGGCCTCGAACAACTGTGAACCACGCTCGTCGTAGAAGTACTTGGGTGAGAGCTTCTTTTGAGTGAGCGACATGCCCTCGTGTATCTCACCGAGATCACGGCTGTCGCTGGGTGGTTCGCTTGAGGCGTCAACTCCTCCGGTTGAGCCTGTGTCCATCAGTCGACTCCTTCGTTTTTGGCCAGCCGGATGCCCAGGAACTGCCAGCGTGCGTCCGGGTAGAAGAAACTGCGGTAGCTGGCGCGGGCGTGGTCGTTGGCGGTAACGCAGGAAGCGCCGCGGACCGTGACCTGGTTGCACATGAACTTGCCGTTATATTCCCCCAGCGAACCGGAGAGCGGTTTGAAACCGGGGTAGGGGCCGTAGGGGGACGAGGTCCACTCCCATGTGTCGCCGAAGAACTGGCGGTTGGTTCCGTCCGCGGCGATGGGCTGCCAGTGGTTGGCGTCCATCATATTGCCCTCGACAGAGTCGTTCACTGCGGCTATCTCCCATTCGGCTTCCGTCGGCAGGCGTCGACCCGCCCAGCGCGCAAACGCATCGGCCTCATAGTAGCTGACGTGTGTTACAGGTGCGTGCCAGTCGATTGGTCGCGCGCCGCCCAGGGTGAACTCACGTTCCCGGTCCCCGCTCCAGTAGAGCGGCCGGTTCCAGCCGTGTTGCTGCACGGCAGCCCAGCCGTCGGAGAGCCAGAGGGCGTGGTTTTCATACCCCTTGTCCTCGATGAATTCGAGGAATTCGCCGTTGGTCACGAGTCGTGATGCCACGGCGAAGGGCTGGACCAGCGTTTCGTGGCGCGGTGTCTCGTTGTCGAAACAAAATTCGCCGCCATCGGCGCCGATTTCGAACACGCCGCCGGGGTGGGTGACGAATTCTAGCTCGGGAGCCGCACACGAAGGCGGGTCAGCCAGTTCGGGATTCACGGCGTTCAGGTTCGGGTGGCAGGAAAATACGTGCTTGATGTCCGTCAGCAGCAATTCCTGGTGCTGCTGTTCATGGTTCAGCCCCAGCACGACCCGCTCTTCGACCTCGGACCTTTCGCCATGCGACAGGATCAAGGCGGTCATGGCCTCGTTAACGTGATCACGATAGCGGAAGATTTCAGAAACCAGGGGCCGGCTGAGCAGTCCACGGCTGGGCCGGGGGTGCATGCTGCCTGCGGAGTAATAGTACGAGTTGAACAGGTAGTGGAACTGCTCGTCGAACACGCGGTAATCCGGTTGGTAAGGCAACAACAGGAACTGTTCAAAAAACCAGGTGGTATGCGCCAGGTGCCACTTGGTGGGACTGACGTCCGGCATGCTCTGCACCACGAAGTCCTCGGGTTCGAGGGTTTGGCACAGGGAAAGGGTTTTTGACCTGACGTTCGCGAATCTTGCGGAGAGAGTCATGGGGTCATGTTAACAACTGGCCCGCGCGTGTCGCCAGTTGGATTTTGTCGCTCGCCTGGCGGCGCTCGTTCCGCGTCGTTTGAGCTCAGATGAATATTGTTCTTCTTTTTGACATGACCCTCCTCCATGCCCATTACCGGGCTTTTGTGAGGTGTACGCCTTGGTAGAACCCAGCGCACACAAATAGGCGACTATTCACTGAATTTCGAAAGAGCATATGCAGACCCTTTACGTCGTCGCGGCGGATGGCGCGGCCTCAGGGCCAGAATAGCAGAATGGCTGCGCCCGCCGGCAGGGCGATGGCGGCGGCAGCCAGCATCAGGCGACGCAGACTGCGACTGCCCAGGACTGCCGCCGCGGTAAACTTGAAAGCGAGGTTGGCCAGCGAGGCGAGGAATATCGAGCGCCACGCCACTTCGGCCGCGATCTCCGAGCGGCTGAACAACTGGCCCATCGACAGGGTAAGGGCGTCGACGTCCGTAAGACCCGAGATGAGCGCCACGGCATAGATCGCGTCTTCCCCAAAATGGTCACGGGCGGCGGCCACTGCGAACAGGATCAACAGGTACAGCGCACCAAAGCTCAAGGCCAGCTTGATCTGCGCCGGGTTCTTCTGCAGTTGCGCCTCCGCCTCGGCGGATTGGCTGATGCGCAGAGACTGCAGGCCGCTCAAGACCAGCAGCACGAGGCTGAACACGAGCGCCGGGCCCAGCAATGGCCAGATCAGCCTGGGCGCCACGATCGCCAGTTCCAGCAGCACTCGGGCGTAAACGACGATCGACGCCACCAAGACAATCAGCGCGGCGACTGGCCCCATGCTGCCGCGCTCTTTGCTCTTGCCGGCATAGCTGATCGTGGTGGCGGTACTCGAGACCAGCCCGCCCAGTAAGCCGGTCAGCCATCCGCCGGACACCTTCCCCAATAATTTGAAGGTCACGTAACCAGCCAGGTTGATGCCGACGATCAGCGCCACCATGAGCCAGGCTTCGAAGGGATTGAAGACACCGTACGGGCCGTAACCGCGATTGGGAAGTACCGGCAGTACGACCAGCGTGATCAGGATGAAGCGTGCAATGATTTCGAAATCGCGGCTGCCGATACGCTCTACCAGTTGATGCAGCGGTTTTTTCCAGTGCAGCAGCAGGGTTACGACGCCGCCGAGAACCACGGCGTGGGCGGTAAAACCGGCGACTGCGGCGGCGCCGATGAAGTACACCAGGAGGCCCGCGATGATCGTCGTTATGCCTTCCAGCCGCTCGTTGTGCACCAGGGCCGCGAGGACTAGTGCGAGGCCCAGGAATCCTGCCGCCAGAGGCCAAGGGC
>Ga0180435_10005295_pt1 | contig 12585 bp, 10 predicted proteins | sample SS_ome_3_FD_132467 | JGI IMG/M metagenome (GOLD analysis project Ga0180435, IMG submission 132467) | Hypersaline lake sediment archaeal communities from the Salton Sea, California, USA - SS_3_S_1 metaG | ecosystem: Environmental > Aquatic > Non-marine Saline and Alkaline > Hypersaline >... | reverse complement strand
TTTTCCTGTTTTTATTTCTAAGGTCAGATTATTCCGACCAAGACTGATTATTGAGGTGGGGGATAACCCCAAACCTGAACGCCGCTTTCGCTTAGCGCGATCAGGTAATATTCCGCTTCCGAAGGTGCCAGGAGAATTTTGTCTCCAGCGCCTACAGGGCTGGCGTACAATTTTCCCTCAACCGGTTGATTGCGCTGAACTACACCATCTTGGCTGACGACAACCAGGCTGCTGGAATCCGTTGAGAAATAGATCAACCCATCCTGAACCAATGGGGAGGAGTAGATCCCTCCGCCCGGTTGGAGCTGCCACAGTAATTCACCTGTGTGCAGATCAAGAGCGTAGAAAGTGCCGGAAATATCGCTGGCATAGACCTGTTCACCATCAATCACTGGCGTAGCCCAGGCCCAGTCAGAGGTCTTGAAACGCCATTCAACTTGATGGCTTTCTTCATCGAGGGCAATGACCTCGTTGTTGAAAGTAGCCAGCAGGATCAAGCCGTCCTCAGAAAGGGAAGGATTGTTGACTACCGGGCCGCCCAAATCCTCAGATTTCCAGATCAGCTTTCCGTTCTCTGGATTGATAGCATAGAGATAATGATCCATGGATACCTGGTAGACACATCCACAAGTATCGGACCAGATCGGAGAAGCCCACAGCGGATCTTCTGTCTCAAATTCCCACTGCAGCAGCCCGTCATAATCCAATGCGTAAAGTTTGTTGTCTGAATTGGCAGCGTAGATCCCATCTTCAGTAGCGAGGGGAGAAGCGATATAACGATTTTCAGCTGTTCTAAAGGTCCAGTTCTCCAATCCATTGGCGGGATTCACACTGTACAAAACACCGTCATATCCTCCAACTAGAAGCTGGCTGTTCTCGTCTGTTAATACAGGTGCAGCGTAAAAATCAACGTTGTTGATCGGTTCAGCCGGGTACTGCCACTGCAAAGCGCCATTTTTCAGGTTGAGGGCGTAGGCTTGTGGCCCATAGGAGAAATAGACGATTTCCTCATGAACTGTGATGCCTGACCACCCTGTCGCAACAACGCGTCGTCCTGTACAGGAACCCAGAGTGAGGGCAACTACAGCCATGAGAATGATCAATAGGAATTTTTTGTTTTTTATCATAGTTTTCTTTTCAGGTTTGATCTATTTTACAGGGTCAAATCCACCCTTTGAAAAGGGATTACAGCGTAATATGCGCCATATTCCCATTAATCCTCCCCGCAGAACCCCATACTTATAAATCGCCTGGTAAGTATAGTGCGAGCAGCTTGGGTAAAACCGGCAGGTGTTCCCGGGCAATGCCTTGGAGAGTGTTTTTTGATACAGCAGGATAAGAGCCAGGACAGGAAAGCGTAGAATCGTCCAAACTGACACTTCAAGATCCTTCAACAGTGGATCCTGTGTTGGGTGAATGTGTTCTGGGTGTTCCAAACTGATCTGGTTATCCATTTTAGTTGCTGGGACCGATTTTGGCCTTGTTCAGCAGGGATTTTAATGCTGCGCTTGTCTGGCTGCAGCTGGCGTCCACGAGTGGTTTTCGGGCGATAAGGATCCCCCTGTATCCGGGTGGAAAGTCAGTTATCACTTCCCTTAGTGATTCCCGGAGTAAACGCTTAGCCCGGTTCCGTTGAACTGCATTTCCGATCGATTTTCCTGCTGTAACTGCAAATCGGGAATCTGGATCGTTCCCAGCTTGTAATATCAAAACGAGAAGCGGATGGGCGTAGGATTCTCCTGATAGCCGCACCCGCTGAATCTCAATTGAACTTGTTAGGCGAAATCTCCGTTCCACGGGAACTTTGTCATGCCTGGGTTAACTATTCCAGTTAACGTTCTTAACGTGATTATTCTTTGTATGAGCAAGCTGATAGCGGCCTTTCAGGCGGCGCCGTTTCAGTACGTCTTGTCCGCCTTTGGTTTTCATACGAGCTCGGAACCCATGAACACGGGCCCGGCGTCTAATTTTCGGTTGATACGTCCGTTTTGGCATCTTCTTGTGACTCCTTCAAAATTCTTTCTCAACTACCGACGGGATATTATACCTTGAGGGTCTATTTTGGTCAAACTCCTTTGAGGAGTTTGCTGTCCTCAACTTTTCCCTTAGAAAGAGGAAGGATTTACTCTATTTATATATACGTAAGAGTGTAGATTTAGTTCCGGGGGGATTATAATTGGTTCTGTCGTAATAGTATGTATTCCAGAAGGTGACTATGTATTCTCGAATTATCAAAAAGCTTCCTAATGATACCGTTCACGAGGTAAGGATCGGTTTACATTGGACAGCGGTCGTAGTGGAAAAGGATGGCAGGCTGCAGTGCGGCCTGGCATCGACATTGGAAGCGGATCACAATCATACCGGAGAGCCAACCATCCCTGATCCCGGTCACCTAGCCTCTCTACCTGGCCTTGAATTGGCGGGATGGATTCATTCTGATATCCCTCTCAGGCGCAGTGTTGGCTGCGCGACCATCAATGCATTGATTCCCCAGGATCCAACCCTCTGGGTCGATCAGAATGCTGAGGAGGCCATCCTTGAGCATGGGAGGGGTAAAAAAGCAGTTCTGATCGGGCATTTTCCTTTCGCCGAAAATCTCAGATCCAACCTGGATGATTTTACCGTGCTAGATCTCAACCCGATGGGAGAGGATCTACCTGCTTCTGCTGCCCCGGAGGTTCTTCCTGATGCGGATTTGATCGCGATTACCGGGATGACCTTTATCAACCATACCCTGCCGGATTTATTGGAACTCTGTAAACCGGATGCGTATATTCTGGTTCTTGGTCCTTCAACGCCATTGAGCCCGGTTATGGCAGCGTTTGGCGTGAATTTACTGGCTGGATCGATCGTTGAAGATATCCCGGCTGTACTTGTTGCTGTAGGGCAGGGCGCTAATTTCCGTCAGGTCCATAGGGCAGGTGTCAGGTTGATCACTCAATTGGCAGGGTAAGGAGTATGTATTTCAATGGCAAAGGATAAGATCACTTTCTACCCGATAGGCATTATTCACAGCCCGCACAATGATTTGACAGGCATGCCCATTCAACCAAAAGCTGCAGCTGGGGTAAAAGGCTCGGTGGTGGTAGATCCTGACTACCAGGAAGGGTTAAGGGATCTGGAAGGATTCTCCCACGTGATATTGCTGTTTCATTTCCACCAGGCTAAATCACCTGATATGCTGGTCAAGCCTTTTTTGGATGATGTCAAACGCGGATTATTTGCTACCCGGGCACCCCGCCGCCCGAATGGGATCGGGATCTCTGTGGTGAGGTTGTTGGCTGTAAAAAGGAATATCCTGGAAATTGAGAATGTGGATATTCTGGATGGCACTCCGCTGCTGGATATCAAACCTTATGTGCCAGATTTTGATCACCAGGAAGAATTCCGGATCGGTTGGTTGGAAAAAAGCAAAGACAAGATTGATGAGAAGATGTCAGATGATAGATTCTTGTATTAAATAATAAAGGGATTGAGTCCTTTCAAAGGACTCAATCCCTAAGGAAGATTAAATTTCTTAAATCCCTCGTATTACCTTCTTCTTCTCCCACCGCCGACGATCGAAACCCAGTACAGGAGCTGCATGACTGCAGTGAACAGAGACGCAACATAGGTCAATGCCGCGGCGTTCAGTACCTGGTTTACTCCACGTTCTTCATCTGACGAGGTGATAATACCGCTGTTCCTCAAGAGGACTTTCGCCCGCGCTGAGGCGTTCAGTTCTACAGGAAGGGTAGCCAGGGCGAAGATCGCGCCGCCAGAAAAGGCAAAAACACCCAGCCAGGCAATGCCGAGCATATTCAATACTAATCCTGCCATGATCAAGATCCACCCGAGTGTGGATCCAATATTGACTGCTGGAACGAGCATGGATCTCAATCGGAGAGGGAAATATCCTTCCTGATCTTGTTGGGCATGGCCAAGTTCGTGAGCTGCGATTGCCAGCGATGCTATCGAACTTCCCTGATATACATTTGCTGAAAGGCTCAATTCGGTCTTACGGGGGTCATAATGGTCTGTAAGCTGTCCTGGGATCTGGTGGATGGCCAGTTCATTTAGGTTGCCTGTCCTGATTATTCTCTGGGCAGCTTCCAATCCGCTGATACCGCTCCGGCTTTGGACCTGGCCCCATTTCTTATATGTTGAGTTAACGTACCACTGGGCGGCAAACATCAGCAGCATTGCCGGGGCCATGTACAGTAGATACTGAGGATTCCAATAAAACATACTGTTTTATCCTTTTATCTATTCCTGGACCAAGTCCAATAACACTTCTACAGCTTTGTCCAATTGGGGATCGAGATCAGCCAGGAAATCTTCTTCGGTGTATTCCACCTCATATTCTGGCTCCAACCCCACTTGATGGATCTGCCGTTTGGCAGGAGTCAGCCAACGCGCAATGGTTATGCGTACGGCACCCTGATCATTATCGAGGGCGACCCAGTTTTGGACAGAGCCTTTACCAAATGTGGTTGCTCCTACCAGTGGTCCTCTCTCATGATCCTGGATGGCGCCGGCTACGATCTCAGATGCGGATGCTGAACCTTCATTTACCAGCAGGACCAGGGGGATTTCCGTAGCTATGCCATCCTTGGAGGCCCGATACTCGATCAACTCCTCGTCACTCCCGTAATCCTCATAAAGTATGATCCCTTCTGGTATGAATTCAGACCCAACTTCAACCGCAGTTTGTAAATAGCCGCCTCCATTATTGCGCAGGTCGATTATTAACCCTACAGGCTCCTGAGCCAGGATATCTTCCAGGTTTTCTCGCAGTTCCTGCTGGGTTTCAGCGGCAAATGTCATGATAGCTACATATCCAATGTCATTATCCAGCATCTCGGATTCTACGCTGGGGATGGTGATCTTTGCGCGAACGATTGTCACATCAAAAGGCGTTGTTTCGCCTTCCCGGCGAATGGTCAAAACCACGGTTGAACCGGCAGGGCCGAGTACTTTGCGGATAACGATGGAACCATCTATTCCGGTCATGTCCTCCCCATCGATCATGATGACCTCATCACCGGGCTGCAATCCGACTTCTTCTGCAGGAGAGCCAGGCATGGGGCTGATAATGGTCAGGTATTCTGTTGATGTATCTACCCAGGCACCGATGCCCTCATATTCTCCATCCATGGGAATGTTGGCTTGCGTAAATTGGTCCGGATTCATATAGGCCGTGTGCTCATCCCCCAGCGAGTCCAGCATTCCAGTGATTGCACCCCGCATAAGTTCCTGATCGTCTACTGGTTGATCAATGTATTGATCGTGAACGATATCCCAGGTTTCCCAGAATGGGTAAAATAACTCTTCAAGGGTGTATTCAGTCGTTGAATCTTCAATTGAGGTGGAAGGTTGAGGGTTTGTAGTTGTGTCCAGCCAACCTAAATCGGGTTGGGGGATGAGTAAATTCCCGACAATTGCCCCGGCTGAAAATGCACCCACTACCAGGAACAAGCCGCCAAGAATACCGATCAGGACCCAGGTTTTTTTATTCATGCTTATCTCCAATTAATATCGATATATGCCCATTTAAGCACAATGGGAAATCCATACAAGGGTATCACAAAACATTGAGATCATTCTTAGAAGATTATCAAAAACTTCTGTAGGAATTCTGTACAGATCCGTGAGCGATCCGGGACGCGATCATTCTGATTGGATGCTGGGCAGGGTGATCACATCAAGGATTACAGGCTGCTTCAGGGCGTTTTCCAAGGCCTGATCCAGAGCGTTAACATCTCCCTGGGAAAAGGGGTCTGCTGATCTGACCGTTGTGCTGATGTAGAGCTGCCCTTTCGATCGTGTCCGGTCTATCTCCAGATCCGAATAATTTTCGAGTAGCTCGGAATCTGACAGAACCTGCTGTACTATTTGATCCTGTCTGCTTTTATTGAGAATATCATTCATGATAACGGCCAGGGGGATCGTTATGACGACGACCAGGAAGACCATGCCCGTAATTCCTCTTCTGATCCGCTTTTGTATCTCTGGCTGCAAGTTCAGGGGATGGATACCCAGCAATGTGAAGATGATGACACCAGCAAGACTGATCGTGATCAGGTTGGTAATGAATAGCAGCAAAGCACCGCTAGCTGCCAGCATATTTCCATTGGCGAGACCCAATCCCACAACACTGAGCGGGGGCGCAAGGGCTGCAGCTATCGCAACTCCAGGTAATGCCGCGCTGACTTCTTTCCGACTCAAGGCATAAGATCCAGCCATTCCTGAGGCGAGAGCAATGAAAAGGTCCAATAAAGTGGGTTGGGTTCTGGCCAGGATTTCGGCCGTCATTTCCTTGAGAGGGGAGAGTAAACCAACCAGAATGGATACAATGACTGTGGCCATCACGCCTTTGAACACCGATTCCAGTGATGTTCGGACTAATCTCACTTCTCCTAAAACAATGCCAAGGGAAAACCCCAGGATGGGCGACATCAAGGGGGCAACCAGCATGGCGCCGATCACAACGGCGGGGCTGTTCAGTAATAATCCCAGGGTAACGATGATCGACGATAAGACGATCAGGATGAAATAGTCCCTGCCAGGTTGGGCGTCTGTGGTGAGATCCTCTCTAACTTCTAATTGTTCTTCCGTGGTCAGGGTTGGGAATAGGTTGAAAATCACTCCAAGGGCTTTTCTGAACCAAAACTCTGGTGCGCTGTTGTAACCTTTTACCATGATAGAGGAATTCGGTGATTGAGATGCGATCCGCTGCGGGATGCTTCCAAATGCAAACTGGTCGAATCCTCCTTGCTCAGAAGCCCCGATAATAACCAGGTCATGGTTTTCTGCTTCAGCAAGGATGCCTGCCAGGGGTGAGCTGGCAGTGATGATCTTTTTCTGAGGCTCTTTCTGGAAGGGCAAATTCTGGAATGTTTTATCCAGGATTTGTTGGTTTTCTATCATGCGGCTATTGGAAGCCCGTCCAACCTGGATATATAACCCGGTTACTTCAGCTCCGTTATTTTGGGCCAGGGTGGAGGCAATATGAGCACCAATAGGGGCATTAGGTCCTCCGGCGGTTGGGACCAGGATGGATTTGATCTCTTGCCAATTATAACCTTTCACGATCAACACATCACAGGGGGCATCAGTGATGATGGGGTCAAGAACTGGCCCCATTGACCTGGAAATGGTCCTTGTTTCGCCGCCACCCCATCCGACCAGGATCTGATCCACTTCTTCTTCCCTGGCAGTATCAAGGATCCCTTCGGCGACGCTGCGAGAAACTCGGGTCATGGTTTGGACCCTGAACTCTTCCTTGGTTGCCTGGTCAATGGCTCTGTCGAGCAGCATGCGGTTGGCTTCAGCTTCGATGCGCCCGTCAGTAAGGGGGAGCTGGTTGGGCACAGTGACAACCTGCAGGGCGATCACCTTCCCGTTTTCAGGTTTTGCCAGGGTTCCTGCCAGATGTAGTAGAGATTCTGCTGTCTCTGGGTTGGATATGGGAACAAGGATCCTTTTATTTTGTTTGGGTACATCTTCTTTCACAGGAGTTTTAAATACAGTAATGCCTTCCTTGGCTTTAATGCTGTGATGCCGGCCATAGACAAGGAAGAATACCAGGCCAATTGAAAGAAGCAGGCCTGCAGCCGGTAAATATTCAGTCCAGACCAGGCCCAGAAATAGATCAAAGACCAGGATCAGGGCAGGTATCCAGGGGTGGATTGGCAGCTTGAATGGAGATGTGATTTGTTCCTGGCGCGTGAGAGTAAAGTTAACCGCCATCAGTACTGCCAGATAGAACAAGCTCCCCAAACCTGCCAGGAATCTGAAACCGATTAGCTGTGTGACCAGGACCAACCCAATGACAACAAACAGAATGAAGATCGGTTTTTTGGATCTCTTATGGATCCTTAAAAAGAGATCCGGCCAAAATCCATCCCTGGTCATGGCATACGATTGCCTGACCACAAATGAGAGAATCCGATCCAGCGCGAGAGGCATGGAAGCCAGGCTGAGGACAGAAATACCACCCTGGACCCAGTTTCCTCCCCAGGTGCCTGTCAGATCGATCAGGGGATTTAATAAGGAAGATGAAAAATCGGGGGCTAGAACCCCCATGGTAACGATAAAAACCAGAGCAGGAATCACACCGGCCAGTAAACCCGATATCATAAAAACCCTGGGAGAGTTTACAGATCGATTGCTCAGGTCTCCCTTTAATCCGGCAGCGATTTCCAATCCGAGATAAGGTATGAGCAGAAGCTGGAATGCACTCCGCCAGTCTCCCTCGACAGGCAGCAGATTTGCAGATTCGATGCGGGGCAGGGCGATAAGTACACCAATCAAGATAATCGAAAGGATTAGGACCAATAGATTGTATTGGCGCCATTTGCGCAGGGGAAGAAGTTTGTAAATAGCTACCAGCAGTAGAATTCCAGCCGCGATTGGAAAAGCGGGAACAGACCAGCCAAATAAAGCATATAATAAAACAGCTGCCTGCCGGCCAAAAGATTGGACAATCAGTCCTGCTGCGCTCAATCCAGCCAGGATCGTTACCCAACCGGTGAGAAATGCGAGCCAATTTCCCTCTTCGCAGCTTTGGACCATTTGATAAGCGCCACCACTGCGCGGAAGGCTTTGCGATAGTTCAAGGTATCCCAGGAAGTTTACACCCACAAATATAATCAGCAGGATAGAGATAAGGGGTAAAACTGTTCCGGATATCTGAATGAGGTCACCCATGAGTACGAGGAAGGCCAGGACAAGCATCACTCCCAGGCTAGTGAGAACGGCTCGGGAAAAACTGATCCCGTAGCTGAACCGGATCTGGAGAGATTGTTGTTTATCGCTCATTATTCATCCTTTTCCTCACAATAAACCCAGTGAGATCTCGTTCAAAATTCCCTTGCTAATTTTTCTCATTCCAAAGTTGCGGCATTTCTTCTTTGATGGAATGGATTGAAGGTAGGTGATAATCAACGCCATGTGATGGTCCATCCAGACCTACCAGGGCTGTGGTGAAACCGATCTGTTTGGCCCCATCAAGATTTGCTAACAGATCATCAAATAGAACACATTGAGTGGGGTCCACTCCGCCCGCTTCAGTCAGGGCAATTTGGTAGGCTTTCGGGTTGGGTTTTATCACAAAATCCATTGATATCAGATCAATAATCCCGGAGAAGACATCCTTTAGACCCAGTTTGTCCAGCACTCTGCTTGCGTGGCGATGATCCGAATTGGTGAAGACCCATAATTCCTGGGGAAGTGAAATCAGGGTATCTCTCAGGGCCTGGTCCTGCTGTAAATATTGATCGAGTGGCAGGTCATGAACATAATCCAAATAATCATCAGGATCAACTTGGTGATGGATCCTCAAACCTTCCAGCGTTGTGCCATAGGTTTTCCAATAGTGGTCCCGAGTAGAGGGGATGATCTCATCTGAGAGGCCCAGTTCTTCTCTCATATATTGATAGATCCTGAGCCGAATTTGGTCCCAGAGTCCATTTGTGGCAGGATAAAGTGTTGCGTCAAGGTCGAAAAACAGGGTTGAAAAAGACATAATCGGATTATACCTGAAACCCCCTTGCTGAACCTGCCTGGTGCTGTGTTTGAGCCACCCTTCTGGAAGTCTCTCCGTTATAATAGGGATATGTCAATACAAATATTATCAGAAGAAGTAGCCTCACAAATAGCTGCAGGAGAGGTTGTAGAACGGCCGTCTTCCGTTGTAAAGGAACTGATCGAAAATGCTCTCGATGCTGGGGCGGATCAGATCACTATCCTGATAAAGGAAGCGGGAAAACGCTTGATAGAAGTGGTCGATAATGGTATGGGAATTCCGGCCGAGGAACTGAAGTTGGCTGTCCACCGCCACGCTACCAGTAAATTGAAAAACGCTGCCGATCTTTTCAGGGTTTCTACACTGGGTTTCCGGGGAGAAGCACTTGCTTCTATAGGATCTGTATCTTATTTGACCTTATTATCTCGTGTCCAGAAAGAGGATCTGGGTGGTTCTATCCATGTGGAAGGTGGAGAGATCCATGCTGCTGAGAGTTTGGGTATGCCGCCGGGAACAACTGTCCGGGTGGAGCACCTTTTTTACAACGTCCCGGCCCGTTTGAAATTTCTTAAGACTGACCGTACAGAAAAGAGACATATCAATGACATGATTAGCCGTTATGGTATGGCCAATCCAGATGTGAGGTTTAAGCTGTATCATGATGATGAATTGGTTTTTCAAACGACGGGCAGCGGCATTTTGAGAGAAGTTATTTCGTCAATATATGGGGTCAGCACAGCAAAACAGATGATAGAAGTGATCTATGAGGATGAGAATTTAGCGGTGAAAGGTTTTATCAGCCCGCCGGGTCTGACCCGTTCCAATCGCAAGGAAATGTTGTTTTATGTCAATCAGCGCCCGGTGAGTGATCCGGCGCTGAGTTCTGCTGTCACCCAGGCGTATCACACCCTGGTGATGAAGGGAAGATACCCGATCACAGTTCTTTTCCTTGAGCTTGCCCCAGAAAAAGTGGATGTCAATGTCCATCCGACGAAGGCAGAAGTACGATTCGAGGATAAAGGAGACATATTTAAGGCAGTCAGCAGAGGAGTGCGAAGAGCTTTATTGGCTCACACACCTGTTCAAGAGGTCAGCAATTTACGAGGAATATCCTTGTGGGGTGGTTCCTCATCCGATCAGAGCCAGTTTCAACGAGGTATCGATCCATCCTGGACGACCCCTGAGGGAAATCGAGTAGAAGGAGTATTCGGCCGGGAAATCGATTCACCCCAGATATCTGCTCCGATAGGTGGACCAATATTGCGATTGATCGGCCAGGTGGCGGCAACCTATCTGATCGCGGAAGGCCCCGACGGGCTGTATTTGATCGACCAGCACGCAGCACATGAAAGAGTCTTGTTTGAGAAATTCACCGCAGAGAGAAGTGATGATCATCCCTCCCAGGCTTTGTTGGATTCCGTTGTGGTGGAATTCTCACCGGTCAGCGCTGACCTGCTGAAGGAGCATATCCCAACCTTGGAGAAATTAGGTTTTGATATAGAAGATTTCGGGCCGGGTTCTTTTGTGATCCGTTCTGTTCCGGGCTCTCTTCAAGGTTCGTCACCCGAAGCTATTCTGCGGGCAGCAGTGGAAGACCTGGAGGTTGATGAAACTCCTCTTGAGAAGAATATTGAAGATAAGATCATAGCCAGGGTGTGCAAACGCGCAGCGGTCAAAGCGGGTATGGTGTTAAGCCCAGAGGAACAAAAGCAGCTTCTCCTGGATTTGGAAGCCTGTCAATCTCCCCGTACCTGCCCTCATGGAAGACCGACGATGATCCATCTTTCAGTTGATCTGCTGGAAAGGAAATTCGGCCGGACAGGACCGATGTAGTAAAAGAAATGATATAAATTCACAGGATACGGTTTCCTATCAAGGAATTCGTATCCTGTCTTGTTAATCAGCCAAGAACACTTCAGGTAATTTATGGCATTCTCCACATCCGAGGTGAGGTTCAGCAACATCCTGGTGGGTTTTCCTGCAGTAGGCCTCGATCTGGACTCGCTTTGGTGCAAATGGAAAAGGCCGTTTGATTGAAGGCCGCAGCTGCATATGGTCACAGGAATTCGCCCTTCTTATCTCTGGAACCGGGCAGCTCTCACATAACTTCGGTTCCCAGTCCAAAGCCGGATTGGCGGATTTAAGCAGCCGGCATTCTTCCCGGTGTCTTCCCCGGAAATAATCTCCAAAGAAATATTGACATTCTATACCAGCAGGATTCTTCATACCCGGGTGATGTATTCCCCTGTGCGGGTATCGATGCGGATCGTATCCCCTGCTTCTACGAAATTGGGCACGAACACTTCTAAACCGGTATTGGTTGTAACTGCCTTGGTGACACTGGTTGCTGTGTCTCCACGAACAGATGGATCAGCCCGCACTACTTTCTGGTCAACGGCAGTGGGCAGATCGATATCCAGGGGCTCATCATTGAAGAAGGTCAGTTTCACTTCCATTTCATCAGTCAGGTATTTGGTGGTATCACCCAGCACTTCACCTTTCAAGGAGGGTTGTTCGTAGGTTTCCACATCCATAAAATAATACAGCTCACCATCGTTATACATGTATTTGGCATTCTTGTAGGTTAGTCGGATATCCTGGACTGAATCACCGGAATTGAATTTCTTCTTCAAACGGGTTCCGGAACGAAGGTCCCTGACATCAACCCGGATGGTGGCTTTACCACGACCCGGTTTGTGGTGGTCGTACTCTAATACTTTATAGATGTTCCCATCCAATTCAAAGGTGACACCTTTTCTTAATTCATTTACATCGATCATCTTTATTACCCTTAATTTGACTTTATTGGTTTATAGCGAGAAGATTATATTCTACACTGAGGGGAGTGGCAAGGGAAAGCGGCCTTTCTCAGCTTCAAATTGATACCTAGCATACTCACAATTTCTCAAAAGGAAGTCCGGATTTTCGAAGATTTCCCACCATGAACACGTATTTTTATGCCTTTTCAAGACTCTGAAAGCCCCTTAAATTATGGTAAACTTACAGGAGATTAGTAAGGGAATTGAAAACGATGACCGATAAAAAACGGATCATTTGCATTGAAGATGAACCAGAAA
>Ga0180435_10005294_pt1 | contig 12586 bp, 11 predicted proteins | sample SS_ome_3_FD_132467 | JGI IMG/M metagenome (GOLD analysis project Ga0180435, IMG submission 132467) | Hypersaline lake sediment archaeal communities from the Salton Sea, California, USA - SS_3_S_1 metaG | ecosystem: Environmental > Aquatic > Non-marine Saline and Alkaline > Hypersaline >... | reverse complement strand
TAGATTTCATGGCTATGCTCCTCTTTTAGTTTCAGACTATCAACCAACTTATCTATAGCTGAAATTATTATGAGTATAGCCTTTTTTGTTTAACGCTCAAGGCTTACTGCAATATAGCAAGCTGGAATCCTTGAACCCCACCAGGGCGATCCCCGCCAAAGCATAGGCCACAACAGCACACCCTAACAAACTTGTCAAACCCCAAGTGATTGCTATTTGCGTCGAAGCAATGGCTGCCAGTACGGAAGCGCTTCCGTTGATCGCCCAAGCAAAGGCGCGATGAGCAGGTGATTCAATGAGATGGCGTATGGCTAACGGAAATGGTATGCCCACTAGAATTCCCACCGGCACCATCAGCATCGATGCCGTTGCCAGGCAGGCAATAATCGGCAGGTGCATCGTCATCTCAATCAAAAAATTGAACCAGAGCAACATGGATAATAATATCGCGGCGATTGCGCCGGCTGCCCACATGCAGCTTCGGTAGGTCAGGCGTTGACTGATCAAGCCGCCCAGACTGGATGAAACCAGCACAACACCCAAGACAATTGAAAAACTAACTACGGGGTGATTATAGATCATGGTAAAATAATAAATAAAATAGAGTTCCACGAGCATGAAACCGGCTCCCAGGCAGGTAAAAAGGAGTGCGGCGGCAAAAGCCGGCATGTGTGATAAGCCTCCGACAATCCAAACCGGTCCGAACAGAAGCAGTATGGCGATTAATGCGGCTTCAAGCAAGACAACGAACACAATTATTTCACCTGATAATAGGAGCGAATAGAGACGACTTCCGGTCAATTGATGAATTTTTCCGGCTCGGGACCATCTAAAATATTTGTCTGGATATGGTCGGTCCGCTGTTTGTGGACGTACATCCAGGGGATACTGTTGGAAAAACGATTTTTGTTTACCCTGGGACATGGCCCGAAAAAGGGATTGAATGATGTCGGCATAAAAAGGTTTTTCAAACCGATTGAATTGATTGACCATATCTGGGTGAAGTTCCCGCGGCCAAACGAGATCGAAATTCATTTCGGTCATAAAAACGGTGATGTAATCCATGGTTTGACGTGATTTTTTTAACACGAGCAGTGCAAAGGTATCCCAATTTCTAAGGATGACAATATGCTTGTCGGGTTCAGACAGTTGCATCGCCTGGAGAGCCCTGTATGCATTGGCGGCAATCCGAATCATATTGGATGGCGGCAGAATCAGCTTGCGGGTAAGAACCAGCACGCCGTTTTCGGAAAGATGCGCCCAATAGGATTTAAAGGCATCGATTGTAAACATGGGATCGACGGCGAGGGCCATCGTTCCGGGTAAAGACGGGCCCCAGTTCTCCAGATGAATGATATCAAATTGATCGGTGGTGCGGGCCAGAAAAATTTGGGGACTGATGGATATAGCCGCTATGTCATAGTGCTGATTAATTTGCTCGGCAAATCGTGGTGATTTTTCAATGACGGTTAGCTGACGCTGTGCAGCAGACAGCGCGCATGCAATGGCGCTGCCCCCGCCATTCTGAATTATGAGCGTCTTTCCATTTTCAGGGGCTGATAAATAGCCCGCATAGGCGATGGCGTAGCTTGCGAATAGAAATGCATCCGGCGCAGCGGGATCGTAACAGATTAATCGGTTGTCACCATCTTTGAAAAGAGCCATTTGAGGTGGTAACCCGTGTTCGTATTGCAGGCTCATACCTGGTGAATACCTTAAGTAGGGGCTTTGGACTGTATCGATACGCCCGGTAATGCTGTTTACCGATTTTATTACCCGGGTATTCGGATATTGCAAGAGTTGATGGAGTTCTTTGTACTCGGAAATGGGGATGGCAAACAGGGGGTGATCCGGACGCAATCCCAGTATGACTGTTAGGCTAATACAACCCAGTATGAGGCCTACCCAAGATAACGGATTTAAGGTAACAAATGCCCGCGATGCTGGTTTTGCAGACTGTCCCCGCTTTTGAAGGGGCAAAACCACACAGATTGTGAGTGGTAGACAAATCATCAAAACCAACAGCTTGCCTTCGCCAAAAGGTCCGATCAAAACCATTGGTATGACGGCGCCCAAAGCTGAGCCACCCATACTGGCGAAATAAATCAAACCCGATTGTTCTGGTCGGGTCATATAGGCCTGCGAAATAATCCAGCCTGCAAAAAAGAAGGGTGCTGCCAGGCTCAGATATGCAATCAAAACATACAAGGCCTGAATCGGTTGGACGGGCAATTTATAGTAATCCAAAGGAAGATAATTGAGGCCATAGAAGGAACCCACTGCACTGGCAACATAACATAAACCCAGAAATGCGATACGGCTGGGTTGCTGCGACTGTGGCCCCGGTTGACCGGAACGCGATTCCATCAATCCCAGGTAGGTCCCACTGGCAGCCATGCCGAACATGGCAACACTGATGACCATAAACGAAAGATGATGCCATTGACTGATGGCAAATACGCGCGTCATCAGAATTTCAAAAGCGATAACTGAAAGCGAAACGACGAAAACAGGTATCAGCATATTGTCTAAACACCAATCGCGGAAATGCCGCAACAATCGGAATCGAAATCGCTATCGGGATCTGGATCGAATTATAAGTTTGAAAACACCGGTTCCGATTTCGATACCGATCCCGATCGCGATATGGATGATGGGACCTGTCACCAAAAGGTGTGCGTTTTACTGTCATTTAAAATTGTAATTGAATCAAGGCTCAACTCTCAAACCCTTCACACCTCTGACCCTTGAAACGTTATGCCCACATTTTAAGTATAGATTATTAAAGGCATATAGATCACTCAGGTGCCGTTGATTTTTCGCTTTGTTGCAAGGCGTGGCCGGTCATGGGTACAAAAAGAACACCAGTGATTTGTCGGACAGAATAGCGCTGGGCCTGCTTCGTTACCAGGACGAGATGTTGGTAGCTAAATGGATTGCCCAGTGGCAGAATCAACTGACCGCCTAATTTCAACTGTTTCAGCAATGCGGGAGGAATATGGTCAACTGCGGCTGTAATCATGATGGCATCATAGGGGGCATGTGGCGCATATCCAAAATAGCCATCACCCAAATAGCAGGTGACATTGTCATAAGCCAAGTCTCGGAGTCGCTGAGATGCGGTTTCGTAGAGTCCGGATTTGATTTCCAGGCTGACAACCCGAGCGGCCAGGCCGGAAAGAACCGCGGCCTGATAGCCGGATCCGGTGCCGATTTCAAGAACGGTCTCCGAGCCGGTCAACTCAAGACTGGCACTCATGAGGGCTACGATATAAGGCTGCGATATGGTTTGACCTTCACCAATAGGAAGCGGCCGGTCGATATAGGCCCGTGAGCGTAATTGTTGGGGGACAAATTCATGACGTGGAACTGATGCCATGACCGCCAGAACTTTAGAATTGGCAATGCCGCGCGCTTTGATCTGCTGCGCCACCATTTGGATACGATTCTGCTTAGTTGCTTGCTCCTCTGCCTGGGCAGGTGTGCGGTCAAAAATGAAAAAAATTAGCGTAAGTATAAGTAAATAAAGGGACGCGCTTTTCATGGTTTTTACCGGTTGTCAGAAATTTTCATGCCCTGACGCACACAACGAAGAATGAAACAACATCTATATATTGAAATATCATCGCTGCCCTCTAAATGTGAAGCATGAAAATTTCAAAAAAAGATCGCTTCTGTTTTACCTTCGCTGTTAAAGGTATGATGTCGATGATCTTGAGACCCTATATGATGTCGATACATAAGTGAAGCCATAGAGCGCGACAGAAATATGATCGGTCAGCCCGGTGAACAACAAATTGTTGGCTTAGACCACGAAAATGAAACACCGATAACACAAGGCTGACTCTTTCTAATGAATGCGTTCCGATAGCACATCAGTTAAGGCGGTGGCCAGAATAATGTTCCTTTTCGTGCAAAAAGCGGTTCAGTTGTGGAAGCATGAGGCTGCAAGTGTAAACAAGTCCGCAAAACGCTGTTTGGGAGAGGGGAACGAAGGCGGCCAATATTATTGTTCGTGACTGGTGGTACTATTGTGTTCAAAGAAAAATCACGATCTCAGCTTACATAAAACTCCACTTTTTCTTGACCATGAGGTGCAGCACCCTGACCACAATGGGATAGTTGGCAGTTTCTCCGGAAGTATCCACGGGAACACCGTCACTCGCCTCAACAACGGAAAGAATGTTGCTGAATGGGTAGCTGTATAAAAGTTCGTTCTCCAATACCAGAACGCTGAAATGGTCCTCATTCACTTTGGCCAACTGGGCTTTTTTAATCTCGGCTGGATCGTCATAATTAATGCCGATTTCTTGACCTTCGTACTTTAACAGCAGTTTTTCAAAATTGGGTTGGGGGGGAAGTTCTTTCAAGATACTCTCAGTCCTTTTCTGCTTGTCTTCTCGTTCCAAGCGGAGAGCCTCGGCTTGTTCTTCTTGTGCTTTTATCTCGGCTGCCTCTGCTTCTTTGCGGATATCCTCGGCCTCCTGCAGGGCATCTCTTTCTTTTTTTAGTGATTCGGACGCTTGTTTTAAATCCTCTTTTTCTCGGTTCAAGATATCGATTTGATGCAGGGCTTCCTCGTTTTTTTGGCGTGCTTCGGCTTCTGCAGCTTTAAATTTTTCGGTTTCGGATTTCAAGAAAGATGATTCTGACTCTAGATTGGCTACTTCTTTTTGCAAATTCTCAATGGCCTGCTTCTCAGCTTCCGCAGCTTCTGCAACCGCAATTTTTGCGGCCTCTGCAGCGGCCTCTTCCTCAGCCGCTTGCTGTTCTTTTTCTTCCTGTTCCTTTTGGCGCTGGGCTTCTTTTTCTTCAGCTTCCTGGTCTTTTCGACGCTGCTCGGCTTCACGTGCTTTGGCTTTTTCTTTTTCAGCCTGTTCCTTTTTCAGCGCTTCGGCCCTTTCTTTTTCCTCTGCTTCGGCCTGTTTTTGGAGCTGAATGGCTTTATCCCGTTCCTGGGCCTCCTTTTCTTCCAGCTCGCGTTTCAGCGCTTCGGCTCTTTCTTTTTCCTCTGCTTCGGCTTGTTTTTGGAGCTGAATGGCTTTCTCCCGCTCCTGGGCTTCTTTTTCTTCCAGTTCTCGTTCAAGCGCTTCAGCCTCAAGTTTTTCTTGGGTTTCTCTCAGGCGTCGATCTTGAACTTTGAAATATTTTGAGAAAATAATACCACATTTGATGCATTCCTCTGTGGATGGTAGGACTTCATGACCACATTTGGGACAAACTGATAAATCCGATAGTGAATCCGGGGCTGTTTGTTCCGGTTCAGGCGGTTTTGGCGGGCCACCTTTAGTGGATTTCTTTAAGACCAGAGAAAGAGTTACACCGCACTTATCGCATTCAATCGCCGAGGTGCTATTTTCATGACCGCACTTGGGACACTGGATGGCGTTATCATCCATTCTATTTCCTCCTTTTTGAAGCGCTTTTAAAACAGTGAACGACCCTCATCTGTTACGCAGAATTAGCGCATTATACGTATCATCAACAGCCGCATAGGTCAAGTATTAGGTCGAAAAGCCATTCATTGACAAGGGGTTATGGCTCTGATATTTTAAGCGCATATTCCTGCTAATTGTGGAGCACTTCATGAACCGAGAAACATTTATCAATCGACTCCGAACCGATTTGTTGACCATGGTCGAGGACCATCTGACGCCAGTTGCTTTAAAATACGGATATAGTGAAGCGCCACTTGAAACCAATATCAAATGGAAGCCGCTGGTATTGGTTATTGGTAACTATTCATCCGGCAAGTCGACTTTGATCAATGATTTTTTAGGTTCGCAAATACAGGATACCGGACAAGCGCCCACGGATGATTCTTTTACCGTGATCACCTATGATCCGTCGGCTTCTCCGGATGGCCCTGTTCGTGTTACCGAAGAACGGGACGGTAAATTTCTGCTAAACGATCCCGAATATCCGTTTGAGGCTTTAAAGACCCACGGTCAGCGTTTTGCCGCCCATTTTCGACTCAAAAAAGTCAATGCGAATTTTTTGAGAAATCTTTCCATAATCGACACGCCCGGTATGCTGGACAGCATTACCGAACGGGATCGTGGTTATGACTACCAGAGTGTTATTGGAGATCTGGCTCAAATTGCAGACCTGGTTTTGGTTTTGTTTGATTCACACAAGGCCGGTACCGTTCGGGAGGCGCACACCAGTTTGCGCGATACGCTGCCCACCCGAACCTTTGAAGATCGGGTCCTGTTTGTTCTCAACCGAATTGATGAATGTGTGTCCTTGGTGGATCTTTTACAAGTATACGGAACCTTGTGCTGGAACTTATCCCAAATTACCGGTCGCAAGGATATTCCTTCGATTCATTTAACGTATTCCCCCGGGGCTATGGCGGAGACATCCCAAAACTTTAATGAAGATTTGGGCTTTTTAAAATATCTCGAAAATCAGCGTGCGGACCTAAAACGTGCCGTCCAAATGGCACCACGACACCGCTTGGATCATTTGGCCAGCTTTGTGGAGACACATGGTGAACGCCTAAGCCATTTAATTGAAGCCCTGATGGCGTATCAAAGGCGCTTCACTCGTTTCAAGTTTCGGACCATGAGTATCGGTTTTATCCTATCCATTATCGGCGGTGCCATGGCCGAAATCGGACTAAGCGCTTGGGGCGGTTTGTCTTCGCTGGATGATATTATGATGCACGCCACCGGCGGGATTGCGTTTATTATCGTCTTTTTTCTATGGATTACCTACACCCGCACAATGGGCTATCGACGTTTTAGAAAGCGCCAGCAAAAGCGCCTGGATGATTTAACACCGCTTGAGAGCCAAACGCGTCGGGATAGCTGGGAAGCGATACGTGAGATTGTATCCCGTTATATTGATAAAACGGCTGGTCGATTTTCCAAACGTGATCTGAAACAGGAAAATGAATCCGTCCGGATGGTATTTGAACGGGGCACCCGGGAGATTCGGGACGCGCTAAACGAATTGGCAGCCATCCACCATGATGATGCTGCCGAAGTGGATCGCTGGATTGACAAGCAATCGAGTCTCCTGAAGCGGGGAAAGTAATACTGCGGCGAAGTCGTAGATTAAAACATTGAATAGCGCTGTTTTTGGGAGGTGCGCATGGACGCAAAAAATCAGTCCTCAGGCAAGAATAGTACCATCTTAATTACCGGCATCGGCATCTTTTTAATGATCACAATGGGAGTTGGCCTTGGGCCGTCTGGCGCACAGGAACAGTCAGCCGATGTCAGTGAACACCAGTTTCTGTATGAATATATATACTTCAAAATAGACAGCACGGCAATATTACCCAGCTCAGATGAAGCGCTGCAAAGAAAGGCTTTATGGCTCAAACAAAACCCGGATGCAACTGTAATGATCGAAGGACATTGTGATTCCCGTGGTAGTGAAATCAGCAACCTAATCCTGGGAGAGGCCCGGGCGGGCAAGATAAAAACGGTTTTGATCCAACAGGGTATTGAAGCCTCTCGTATGATAACGATCAGCTATGGCGAAGCAGATCCGGTTGACCCGGAAAAAAATGAAGAAGCCTACTCCAAAAATCGACGTGTACGATTTGTGTTACAATGACGCTCTGCAATTACCGCCGGCACTGCTATTGAAGACCTGTTTTCGTGACGTCCCCAGCTCGGCTGCCTATGCCCACCAATAATAAACAATCCAACACCTTTATCTTGCGCATGTTAACCGCCATTCTGTGCCGTTTGCTGCTCAACACGGCCCGGCGCTTTGCTTACCCATTTGCACCTGTGTTGAGTCGCGGGCTGGAAGTCCCTCTTACTGCGGTTACATCGCTTATTGCTGTCAATCAGGCCACAGCAATACTTGGTGTTGGATTAGGTCCCATTGCGGATCGGTTTGGATATCGGCGCATGCTGATCAGTGGGATGGCAATGCTGGCAGCAGGTATGCTGGCAGCGGGTTTTTGGCCTGGATATTATACTGTAATGGCAGCCTTATTCTTGGCAGGTTTAGGGAAATGCGTTTTTGATCCGGCAATCCAGGCATATATAAGTCGAAAGATCGACTATCAGCGGCGTGGCATGGCCATTGGTTTTTTGGAAACCAGCTGGGCCGGCAGTACCCTGATCGGCATTCCCATTGTGGCTTTGCTCATCAGTCGAATGGATTGGCAGGCGCCTTTCTACCTATTGGGCGGCTTGGGGTTTGCGGGCATGCTGGCGCTGATCTTCATATTTCCTAATAATAGCCGTCCCAAATCCGAGGTTTCCAAAACCGGAACGCTATGGCAGGCGTGGCCGCAACTCGTAAAAAATCCCAGCGCCTTGGGAGCGCTGGGGTATGCTTTCCTGATCAGCGTTGCCAATGACAATCTCTTTGTGGTCTATGGCGCCTGGTTGGAGCAATCCTTTCAGGTCAGTATCATTATTTTAGGAATAGGTACGGCCGTAATCGGTGTGGCCGAACTGTGTGGCGAGGGCCTGACGGTACTAATTTCTGATCGGATCGGCTTGCGTCGATCCGTTTCGTTCGGGCTGACTATGACGATTTTATGTTATGGCCTGATACCCCTGTGCAAGCAAAATTTGCTAATGGCTTTGGGCGGCGTTTTCACCTTATTCCTAGCTTTTGAATTTGCAATTGTAACCAGCATGTCCCTCTGCACGGAGATCCTGCCCAGGTATCGAGCCACCATGATGTCGGCCTTTTTTGCGGCCGCAGGCGCCGGTAGGGTAATTGGCGCTCTCTTGGGCGGTTATTTTTGGATGGTTGGCGGCATTTGGTTGACCGGGATTGTTTCGTCCGGCATCACCTTGCTCGCATTTTTATCACTCTTACTTGGGCTGAAGATGAAGGGATGACAATCAAGAAGCAGCTTTCAGCGGCTGTGGCTGATACCCAATTGCTGACCGCTGTGAATGTTCGATGATCACGTTGTGCGATCCCGATCCCGATATCGATTTGGATTTCGAACCTGCTTACTGCTTACTCCCTACTGCATACTATTCTGTAATCTGTCTCCTGTTTCCTCTTATGAAACTTCATGAGTTTCATTCTCGATCAAACTGGCCGTTTTTTGGGCCGGCGGCTGGGCTGACTTCTGATTTCCGATTTCTGACACCTGCCTATCGATTTCTTTATTAAACCAATCCTTCCTGGTTAAGAGCGTTCATGGCTTCCTGACCGATACCGGTAACCTGGCTGAGTGCCTTAGAAAGGTGATAGGGGGCGTCTTGGGCAACGTTCGAATTAATCATGACGGTTGCGGTGTTGATATGCTTCAGCGCCGCTTCCCATCCTTTGTGCGGCGCCACTTTCATACCCAAATGAATTTCATTGGCGACCATACCCAGCAAGGCCGATATGAGTTGATCACAACCTTGTTTGCTATTCTCGGGAAGACCCATTGATATTTCGACAGTTTGGGATGTCCAAATTAAGCCGGCCTTTATCTTTTCACTCTGAGATAAGGCCAATATGGATGAACGTGTATTCATGGCTCGGATCCTTTTCGGTTTGTTTTTGACAGTTTTCGGTTGATGGGGTAATATAAGCAGGCATTGAATCAAATGCAAATGCAGGTAGTTGTTTTCTCCGTCTGCGCAGAATACCGCGGGCAGTCCGAAAATGAAACGCTATTATACGAAAAAGAAACGGCTCAGTTGTAAAGAACCTGGAATCTACTCCCCCGGTTTGATGCTGGTGCCGCTGATGCTCGTGGCGATGGGAACCATTTGGGCATGTGCTTACCTGAAACCCATAGACGAAGCCTCGCGATCGCCACGGGCGGCCCAAAACAAACTGAATCCCACGCCGGTCTATCATGATTTTGACGATATTCTGGTTCCGAGGACCATGCGCATCAACCGCAAAATGACCGCGATAACCGAAACGCATAGCCTGGTGACAGGAGTGATCTCATTTGCCGGAAATATGAATCGCAAAGATATTATTCAATTTTTTAAAATCAATATGGTCAAGGACAACTGGACCGCTGGGGATCAGCTGATCGGCCAGCGCAGTCTACTCCAATTTGAGAAACATAATCGTTGGTGCCTGTTGACAATCACAGAAAGTCCCAGTGCGAATGCAGTCCAGCTGGAAATCTGGGTGATACCCAAGATTGATGCACCATCATCCGGTCTATTAAAATAAAATCGTTTCACTATTTTATGAGACGCGCTTTCGTCGCTCTCAGGAAAAATTAAAGAACCTTTGCAGGGTTAGGGGACTCATTTATTGGATCGGATTGTGGAAAAAATCAGCTCTAAGGATACGTTGTAACAGGAATTTGCATGGATAATAGAACGCACCATCAACACATGGGATCCATCTTAGGAGATGTGAGAACCACCCTGGAATATTTACAGCATTCCGGTTTTCGTGGATTTGAGTGCGAGGCCTCCCTGGGCAAAGTAATACAGCAGTGGGATCAGCCGGATATGGGTTTGGGAGAATCCCTGCACGAGATCCAAAGCGACTTGGGTGACTGCCAACGGTGTCGTTTGCGTGACAAACGGACCCGAATAGTTTTTGGGGAAGGCGCGATTCAGGCGCGCCTGGTGTTTGTAGGCGAAGGGCCGGGATTTGAAGAAGACAGGCAAGGGCGCCCCTTTGTGGGCGCGGCCGGCAATTTGTTAAACCGGATCATCGAAGCCATGCATCTGAACCGCAGAGAGGTATATATTTGCAATATTGTTAAATGCCGACCACCGGGAAATCGAAATCCACGGCCGGATGAAATTGCCAGGTGCTTGCCGTTTTTGGTTCGACAGATTAAAGCAATTAAACCGGCCACTATCTGTGCCCTTGGCAAGGTGGCTGCCCAAACGCTTTTAAATTCCGATGACCCGATATCTCGACTTCGAGGCAGATTTCATAAATATCACGGGATAGCGGTCATGCCGACCTATCATCCCGCCTATCTTCTTAGGAATCCGGATAAAAAGCGTGATGTGTGGCATGATATGCAGTTAATCATGAAACGCATGGGACTTGGTTGACGGATTTAAGGCGGCCATATTCAATAGTTTATTAGAAGTCAGAAAACAGGAGACAGGAGTCGGAATACAGAATAGTAAGCAGTTGGGAGTAAGCAGTATGCAGGGTCGAAATCCAAATCGAAATCAGTATTTTCAGAACACCTATTCGATTCCGATTCCGATAGCGATTTCGATTTCGATTTTTATCCGAATTCAACGACCACCGACCTCGTCGGTGGCTTATGATTGAAGTTAAAAACCAGGGTGACAACCTGGAGGTGCAAACCATGAAAATATTTAGAAAAGTAAACTTAATTTCCCTTTTGTTGGTTTTGCTGGCCGGAACCGTCATAGCCGCAGAAGGTGATATTTATATCGTTCCGGTATCCGATGCCATTAGTCCGGGCATAGCCGATTATATCGCCGGCAGCATTCGCAAAGCAGGCGATGAAAAAGCCGCTTGTGTCATCATCAAACTGGATACCCCGGGTGGATTGGCGGATGCCATGCGGGAAATTGTCATGCAGATATATGCCGCTCAGATGCCTGTCGTCGTGTATGTTTCACCCAGCGGCGCCCGGGCTGCGTCCGCCGGTGTAATGATAACCATGGCAGCGGATGTGGCTGCAATGGCACGCGGCACGAATATTGGGGCGGCACATCCGGTGGCCTCTGGAGGTAAAGAAATCGGTGAGGTCATGTCCGAAAAGGTCACCAATGATATGGTTGCATATGTCCGTGGCATTGCCGAAAAAAAAGGTCGCAATGCAGATTGGGCTGAGGACGCTGTCCGCAAAAGTGTTTCCGTAACCGAAACCGAGGCGCTTGAAAAGAATATTATCGATGTGGTTGCCGTGGACATGGACGATCTCATTAAACAGATCGACGGGCGCGAGATTGAAGGTAAGGGCAGTTTAGCTTTAGCGGGAGCATCTCAGGTTTGGATGCAAGAGACACTGCGCACCAAAATCCTTAAAACCATAAGCAATCCGAACATTGCCTATATTCTCATGATGATTGGGCTGGCGGGACTATATTTTGAACTGTCCCATCCAGGGGCAATTTTTCCGGGCGTCGTCGGCGGCATCGCTATTATCCTGGCCTTTTTCTCTTTTCAGACACTGCCGGTGAATGCAGCCGGCATCCTCCTAATTTTGTTGTCCATAATTTTTTTCATCATGGAGATAAAAATCACAAGCTATGGGCTTCTCAGTGTCGCCGGCGTTGTATCCCTGCTATTGGGGTCGCTCATGCTATTTGAAGGTGCAGGCCCTTATGCCAAAGTGTCCTGGCAGGTCTTGATTCCGACGCTGCTTGTGGTCTCGACCTTTTTTGTCAGCGTGGCAACATTAGCGTTTAAAGCCCAGGTTGCCAAACCGCGTACCGGTGGAAGCGGTATGGTGGGCGAGGTCGGTGCGGTAAAGAATCGTATCGATCCCAATGGCAAGGTTATGGTGCACGGGGAACTCTGGTATGCCCGGGCCAAAGAACCCATCGAGGAGGGCGCCCAGGTTCGCGTTATGGGCGTGGATAAATTGGTTCTGGAAGTGGAACCATTCGATAAATAATTGAAACTAGAGAACAAATTTTTACCAATTGGGAGGGGCAAAGAACATTTTTAGCTGACATCTTAAGACTTAAAT
>Ga0180435_10005292_pt1 | contig 12587 bp, 9 predicted proteins | sample SS_ome_3_FD_132467 | JGI IMG/M metagenome (GOLD analysis project Ga0180435, IMG submission 132467) | Hypersaline lake sediment archaeal communities from the Salton Sea, California, USA - SS_3_S_1 metaG | ecosystem: Environmental > Aquatic > Non-marine Saline and Alkaline > Hypersaline > Sediment... | reverse complement strand
CGGTGGTCGCCGTATCATAAAACGAAAAAAGGCTGGTCGGCCAGCCGGCGAAGCGCCAGGCGGTCACGAACCCGCAGAACACGATCTTCTCGATCAAGCGCTTCATGGGGCGGAGGTACGAGGAGGTGAGTGAGGAGATCGCTCTGGTCCCGTACGAGGTGTCGAAGGACGACAAGGGCGATGTCAGAATAGACATCAAGGGTAAGAAGTACTCGCCTCCCGAGATCTCAGCGATGGTGCTTCAGTCGATGAAGCGTACCGCGGAGGAGCACCTCGGCGAGAAGGTGGAGAAGGCCGTGATCACGGTTCCCGCCTACTTCAATGACTCTCAGCGCCAGGCTACGAAGGACGCCGGCAGGATAGCGGGGCTCGAGGTCCTCCGCATCATAAACGAGCCCACGGCCGCGTCGCTCGCTTACGGGCTCGACAAGAAGGGGCAGGAGCAGATCGCCGTCTTCGATTTCGGAGGAGGCACCTTCGACATCTCGATACTCGAGGTCGCGACCGAGGGGGACGAGCAGACGATTCGCGTCCTGGCGACCAACGGCGACACGCATCTCGGAGGCGACAACCTCGACCAGCGCGTGATCGACTGGATCGCCGACGAGTTCAAGGCCGAGCAGGGCATCGACCTCCGAGGCGACGCGATGGCGTTGCAGCGTCTGAAGGAGGCCGCCGAGAAGGCCAAGATCGAGCTGTCGACGACGCTCGAGACCGACATCAACCTCCCGTTCGTCACCGCCGACGCGTCGGGTCCGAAGCACCTGACGATGACGCTCACGCGAGCGAAGCTCGAGTCGCTCGTCGACGATCTGGTCGAGCGGACCGTGGAGCCGTGCAAGCAGGCCATGAAGGACGCGAAGCTCAAGCCCGGCGAGATCGACGAGGTCGTCCTCGTAGGCGGGACGACCAGGATGCCCGCCGTCCAGGAGAAGGTGAAGCAGCTCTTCGGCAAGGAGCCGCACAAGGGCGTGAACCCGGACGAGGTCGTTGCGATCGGCGCGGCCGTTCAGGGCGCGATCCTGGCCGGCGAGTCCGGCGTCAAGGACGTGTTGCTCCTCGACGTGACCCCTCTCTCGCTGGGCATCGAGACCCTGGGAGGCGTCTTCACGCCGCTCATCTCGCGCAACACGACGATCCCGGCCCACGAGAAGCAGATCTTCTCGACGGCGGCCGACAACCAGCCGGCCGTGTCGATACACGTCCTCCAGGGAGAGCGGCCGATGGCTTCCCAGAACCGGACGCTGGGCCGCTTCGACCTGGTGGGCATTCCTCCCGCGCCGCGAGGGATGCCTCAGATCGAGGTCTCGTTCGACATCGATGAGAACGGCATCGTTCACGTCAAGGCGAAGGACCTCGGGACCGGGAAGGAACAGCAGATCCGGATCGAGGCGTCGAGCGGGCTCTCCGAGGACGAGGTCGAGAACATGGTCCACGACGCGGAAGAACACGCGGCCGAGGACAAGGCCAGGCGCGAGGAGATCGAGGTACGCAACCAGGCCGACTCTCTCGTCTACACGACCGAGAAGACGCTGAAGGAACATGGTGACTCGCTCGACACGTCCGAGAGGAGCAAGATCGACGATGCGATATCGACGCTCAAGGAGACGCTGAAGTCGGGTGACGCCGACGCGATCAAGCGTGACATGGAGGCGCTCCAGCAGGCGTCGTACAAGCTGGCTGAGAAGATGTACGCCGGCGCCCAGGCGGGCGCGCAGGCCCAGGCCGAGGCCGCGGGCTCAGGCTCTGCCCCGGGAGGGGACGGCCAGTCGGGCGACGAGGACGTGGTGGAGGCAGACTACGAGGTCGTGGACGACGACGAGACCAACTGATCGTCGGACGGACGCACCAGAGGATGATTCGCCGGCCGGGCTTAGGGCCGCGCCGCCGCGGGCGGGCGCCCGGGCCCGGGCTTAGGCGCGCGGGGAGAGAGCAATGCCTTCCGACCACGACTACTATGACGTCCTCGGAGTTTCGAAGGACGCATCTCCGGAGGAGATCAAGAAGGCCTACAGGAAGCTTGCCTTCAAGTATCACCCGGACAAGAACCCCGGCGACGACGGGGCGAGGGAGAAGTTCAAGCGGGTGACGAAGGCCTTCGAGGTGCTCTCGGACGAGGACAAGCGGAAGCAGTACGACCAGTTCGGCTCGGCCGGGCCGGCGGCCGGCGGGGCGTACGGGTTCGACCAGGGCGCCTACGACATGAACGACGCGATGCGGGCGTTCATGCGCGCCTTCGAGGGTGAGAGCATCTTCGAGAGCCTCTTCGGCATGGGCGGCGGCCGCGCTGGCAGGGCCCGCGGCCCGCAGCGCGGTTCCGACATCCGCATACGGCTCAAGCTGACGCTGGAGGAGGTGGCGGAGGGTGTCACCAAGAAGGTGAAGGTGGCCAGGCTCGTCCCGTGTGGAGCGTGCGGCGGGTCCGGCGCCAAGCCGGGAACGAGTGCCAGGACCTGCCCCGACTGCGGCGGGGCCGGACAGGTTCGGACACAGCAGAACATGGGGCCTCTGGGCGTATTTCAGAGCGTGTCACCGTGTCACACGTGCGGCGGGACCGGCGAGGTGATCGAGGAGCGCTGCGAGGCCTGCGGTGGGAGAGGTGTAGCCAAGGCCTCCGAGGTCGTCGAGGTCAAGGTGCCTGCCGGCGTCGCGACCGGCAACTACATCCCCATGAGGGGCGCCGGCAACGCGGGACCGCGCGGCGGTCCGGCCGGCGACCTGATAGTCGTCATACAGGAGCTCCCGCACGACCTGTTCGAGCGTGTGGACGACGACATCGTCGTCGACGTCCCGGTCTCGATAGACACGGTCGCTCTGGGCGGTCAGGTCGAAGTGCCGACGCTGAACGGGAAGGCCAGGCTCAAGATCCCCTCGGGAACCCCGTCCGGCAAGACGTTCAGGATGCGCGGCAAGGGCGTTCCCCACGTCAGAGGGAGGGGCGCCGGCGACGAGCTCGTGCGTGTCCTCGTGTGGGTGCCCAGAAGGCCGGGCGGGGAGGAGAAGAAGCTCCTCAAGCGGCTCGGCGAGCTGGCTGAGGGCCGGCTGCCGGGGCCGACGAAGCCGGACCGCAGGCACTGAGAGGAGCCGTCGTTGGAGTCACACTCGCTCGACTCCGGCTCGCTCTGGAGGCTCGATACCTTCATCGTGCCACCCGGTTCTCTGACGGACCGTGTGGTTCCCCTGGCAGGAGACGAGTTCAGACACGCGCTGGCGGCGTCGCGGACGCGGCCGGGCGACATGGTCCGTCTGATCGACGGAGAGGGGGCGGAGGTCCTCGCGAGGCTTGAGGGCGTCGAGGGAGCCGAGGCCCGTTTCGAGGTGCTGGAGAGGCGTGCGCACCGCCGGGACGAAGCGGTCAGCCTGACGATCGTCCAGGCCCTTCCGAAGGGTCGGGGGATGGACGATGTCGTCAGGCGATGCTCAGAGCTGGGTGTCGACGCAGTCGTTCCGGTGACTACCGACCGCACGATCGTGAAGCTGCGGCCCGAGGCCGTGCCGCGACGGGTCGAGCGCTGGAGGGCGCTGGCTGCATCGGCGGCCAAGCAGTCTAGGGGGGTGTTCCTGACTCGGGTCCTGGAGCCGACGACGCTGTCGGACGTGGGCGCGCTCGTGCGGGAAGCCGACCTGGCTCTGGTCGCGTGGGAGGAGGAGGGGCGCGCGTCGCTCTCGGCCGCGCTCCGCGAGTCGTCACCGACGCGAATCGTCGCCGTCGTCGGCCCCGAGGGTGGACTGGACGAGAGCGAGATCGCGTCGCTGAAGACGCTAGGCGCCCGCCCGGTGGGTCTCGGCAGGCGCGTCCTGAGGTCGGACTGGGCGGCCGCCGCCCTGGCTGCGGTAGTTGCCAACGAGCTGGGCGGACTCTTGCCCTGACGTCGCCCGACTAGCCGTTGCCCAGAAGCTCCTTCACGTTCACGTTGTCCCTGACGAGCCTTCCGAGTCTTTCTATCTTGTCGCTCTCGTCAGCCCGCAGCAGGTATGCCGCGTCGTCGATCTGCTTGGCGACCCTGAACGTGTCGTCGGCTGAGAGGAGCATCGGAACGCCCTTCTCGGCGGCCTTCGAGATGATGCTCGATGGCGGCGAGATCCCGTTCGTCAGCACGAGCCCGGCCGTGTCGCTCTCGAGCGCGGCGACGATCATGTCGGTGCGGTCCCCGCTCGTTATGACGAGCTTCCGCGGCTTCGCGAACGAGGGCTGTCTCGCGGCGGCGTCGCCCGACATCGCCCCGACGAAGATGTTCTTCACGACGGACCGAAGCGAGTTCTCTCCCGTCATGATCTTGGCGAAGAGGAGCTCCGAGAGGAAGCCGACCGAGGGCGCTGACAGCTCTGGGTCCTTCGGGACGAAGCCCAGGACCTTCACGCCCATCTCCTCGATCTCTCCCGCATACGTGTTCTTGAAGTCGTCGACGTCCTGTAGCCCGTTGAGCACGACTCCGGCGAACCGGACCCCGTCCAGCCTGACGTGCTTCTTGACGAAGGCGATGTCATCGACGATCGTGCGGTCCTCTCCGGCCATGACGATCACGAGCGCGGCGTCGGTGCCCTCGGCGAGCGACACCGCGTCCAGGTCGACCGAGATGCCGTAAGAGAGATCGCGACCGGCCTCGATGAAAAGGGCGTCCTTCCCATCCTCCGCGCGCTCCGCCAGCTCCCGGAGCTTCTCTCCGACGCTCCCGCCGGAGTACATGAATCTGACCTTGGAGTGGTCGAACCCGATGCTCATGTCCTTCGGATCCTCTGAGAGCCCGAAGACCGAGCCGACGAGCGCCGAGTCGTAGTCCCAGAGCCTCTTCTTCTTGTAGAGGAGCCTGTCTCCGAACGGCTTCAGGTACCCGAACGCTCCGTCCGCGACCTCGCCAAGTCCAACTATGAGACTGGTCTTCCCCGCGCCCTCGCGCATCGATGCAACGACCAACCTACGCATCTTCGTCACCTCCGGTGATATCCGTTAGCATGATCCTGACGTCGACAGCCTTGGCGCCCCGGCCCTGTTCGTAAGCCATGAGAGGGTTGATCTCGATGTCCGAGATGTCCGGAACGCGTCTGATGACCGTGCCGACGCGTATGACGGCATCCAGCACGCTCTCGATGTCCTTGCGCTCCTCACCCCGAACTCCGAGCAGAAGCGGGTAAGCGCGGATCTCCTTCATCATCTCGAGCGCCTCAGAGCGGTTCAGCGGAACGGCCCTGAACGATATGTCCTTCAGGACCTCCACGTATATGCCGCCCATCCCGAACATGAGTATCGGCCCGAACGCTGGGTCGCGCCGGGCGCCGATGATCAGCTCTACGCCCGCCGGCGCCATCTCCGAGACCTGGATGCCCTGAATGCGGGCGTCCGGCACGTTGGCCCGGCAGTTCCTCATGATGGCCTGGTAGGCGTCGACGATCTCGTCCACGTTCTCGAGGTCTATGGCGACGCCTCCGACGTCGCTCTTGTGGAGTATGTCCCTCGAGACGACCTTCATCACGATCGGATAGCCGATGTCGTCGGCCATGCTGACGGCCTCATCGAGCGACCTGGCGACGCGGGTCTCCGGCAGCGGTATGCCGGTCGCGTGCGTCACCGTCCGGGCCTCGTGCGCGAGAAGGAACCCTCTTCCGTCCGCTCGGGCGCCGGCTATGACGCCCTCGATCGACGGGACGTCTATCTCCTCCTCGTGCACCGTGTCCGTCCAGCTCTCGAGGTATCTCCTGTAGTGGAACAGGCCTCCCAGGCAGTCGACCGTCTCGTACACGTCCCCGAAGACGGGCACCCCCTCCTTCGAGAGTGCGGCCTGGGTGCGCTCCGCCGCGTCCCCTCCGAAGACCGAGAAGACCAGCGGCTTGTTCGCGTCCTTGTACCTTCTCGTGTTGTCCCTGATCATCGGGCCGAGGTTGTCAGCGTCGAAGACGGCAGTCTCGCAGTAGAGAGAGATGACGGCCGATATGGTTTGCTTCTCGAGTGCGGCGTCCATCGCCTTGGTGAAGTCGCCCGACGTCGCGCCGCCGGTCAGGTCGACCGGGTTCTTGGTGGAGCCGAACGCCGGTGTCGCCGGCTCGAACACCTCCTTCAGGGTCTCAACGTCGTCGTAGAGCTTAACCTGGTACTTCTCGCACGCGTCTGTCGCGAGAACGCCGATGCCCCCGCCGTTCGTTATGATGACGGTGTTGTCGCTCTCCGGTATCGACGTCTCGGGCAGGAACTTGCACAGGTTGAAGGCCTGTCGCACGCTCTCGGCCCGGAGGACCCCGCACTGGCGCATCACTGCGTCGAAGACGGCATCGGACCCCGCCAGCGACCCGGTATGGGAGGCGGCGGCCACCGCGCCCCTCTTCGAGCGCCCGGACTTGATCACCACGACCGGCTTCTTGCGTGTCGCTACCTTGAGGACCTCGACGAGGCGGTCGCCGTTCCTCACGCCCTCCACGTACATGAAGATGACGTCGGTGATGTCGTCGTCCATCAGGTACTCGATCAGGTCGGCCTCATCTATGTCTACCTTGTTGCCGACCGACACGATCGCAGATATTCCCACGTTCTCCACGGCCGTCTTGCCGATCATCGCGAGGCCCAGAGCGCCGCTCTGGGTGATGATGGCGACGCCGCCGTGGCGGATGCCGCCAGGTCCGAAGGTCGCGTCTATAGAGGAGGCGGCCGAGAACATGCCGAAGATGTTCGGCCCGAGGATCCGCATGTTGTGCTCGCGTGCCGTTCTCGTGATGCGTCGCTCCTCTTCGATGTTCCCTATCTCGGAGAAGCCCGATGTGATCACGAGATTGAACGCTGCCCCTCTTCGTCCGGCGCTCTCCACCGCGTCGTGAGCGTACCTGGCCGGCACGCAGGTGCAGACCAGATCGACTCCCTCCTCGACATCGTCCATCGACGTCACGACCGGGATCCCCATTATCTCGCCGCCCTTGGGATTGACGGGATAGATGCGGCCCTCGTATCCGCCCGACACGATGTTGGAAAGGATCTTGTAGCCGATCTTCTGCTCGTTGTGGGACGCTCCTATGACCGCCACGGCCCGCGGCCTGAAGAGGCGCCTTACGTCAGGTCCTTCGTGCGTCATGTTGTCCTCTGAATCCGATCCGTAGCTCGACCACTCCCGCGCCCGACTTCCTCTGTATGTCGTAGCCCATCTTCTCGAACAGGTGAAGCATCGGCGCGTTCTCGTAGAGCACCTCGGCAGTGAAGCCGAGGAGTCCCTGCCTCTGTGCGAGCTGTGTTAGATACCTGAGAAGCTCGGTGCCCACTCCCTGGTCGTGGTGGTCGTCCCTGACCACCAGGGCCACCTCCGCCGTGTGACTCATCTCGTCGATCCCGTACTGGCCGACTCCAAGGATCTCGTCCACCTCTCCCTCGCGCTTCACGGCCAGAATGACCATCTCCTTCGTGTAGTCGATCACGACGAACTCCTGCAGCCTCTCGTGCGGCATGTCCGTGCGGCTCGATATGAAGCGCTTCCTGATGCTCTCGTCGGAGAGCGAATAGAAGAAGTCCTTGAGGAGAGGCTCGTCGCTGATCTTCACCGGTCGAAGCAGTATGCCGAGATCGGTCCGCGTCGTCCGATAGACCTCGAACTCCTCCGGGTACTCGCCTCGCTTGCCGGGTATGAAGGCCTGGTCCTTGTATATCATCGAGCGCTTCTTAGCCTCGCTGACGAGCTCGGGACGGAACCTGGTGTGCGCGATGGCTATGAGCTCCATGGCGCGCTCGCGGATGTTCCTGCCGTGCAGGTACGCGATGCCGTACTCGGTCACGACGTAGTGAACGTCGCCGCGGATCAGCGAGACGCCGGCGCCCTCGTTGAGGACCGGGGCGATCCTTGAGACCTTGCCCTCCATTGCAGTAGAGGGAAGAGCCAGGATCGTCCTGCCGCCGGGCGCCAATACCGCTCCGCGCATGAAGTCGGCGTGGCCCCCTATGCCGCTGTAGAAGGTCTGGCCCAGGGAGACGGCCGTGGCCTGGCCTGTCAGGTCTATCTGCAGGGCCGAATTGATGGCCGTCATGTTCTCGATCCGGGCGATCGTAAGAGGGCTGTTGGTGTATCCGATCTCGCGAAACGATACGGCGGGATTGTCGTGCAGGAACTCGTACGTCTCCCGCTTGCCCATACAGAAGGTGGCCACCGCCTTGCCCCGGTCGATGCTCTTGCGGGAGTTGTCAATGACCCCGGCCTTCATCAGGTCGGCGACGCCGTCGCTCAGTAGCTCGGTGTGCACTCCCAGGTGCCTCTTCTCGTGAAGGTTCGCGAGGATCGCATTGGGCAGACTGCCGTACCCGACCTGGATCGTGTCTCCATCCTGAACGATGCGAGATACGTACTGGCCTATCTTCTGCGCTATCTCGCCCGGCACGGTCGACTCGTACTCCATCAGCGGCTCGTCGTGGGGTACGACGAAGTCGACGTCGTCTATGTGAATGAACGCGTCGCCGTGGATCCGCGGCATGTGGGCGTTGGTCTGTGCGATCACCGTGTTCGCCATCTCGGCCGCGGCTTTCGTGATGTCGACCGATACGCCCAGGCTCATGAAGCCGTGCATGTCGGGCAACGATGTCTGAACGAGCGCGACATCGACCGGCACGCGTCTGCTCCTGAAGAGCTCGGGGACCTGCGAGAGGAAGACGGGGGAGTAGTCGGCCAGGCCCTCGTTCACGGCACCGCGCGTGCTGTCGCTTATGAAGAACGAGTTGTGCCTGAAGTTGTACTCGAATTTCGGATCGGCATAGGGCGCGACGCCGAGCGTCCACACGTGAAGCACCTCCGCGTCGCTCCAGGCCTTGGGATGCGACTCGACGTACTCGATCATAGCCCTGACCAGGTACTGGGGCTCGCCGCATCCGGTGCTGATGAATATCGTGTCACCGCGGTGGACGGTGCTGAAGGCGGTCGGCAGGTCGGCGAACTTGTCCGGGTACCGCTCCTTCAGCACCTGGAGAGCGTCCTGGCATTCGGCTGGGTCCATTCGAGCGCCTCCGAATAGTCGTTCAGTAATTCAGCCCAACTAGGGATAATGGCCTGCCAGGGCCCACATGTCAACGGAAATAGTCCAGAAACTGGTTGACATACGCTTCACTAATGGGTACCTTCTAAGTTCTGCACACATCGGGACGCAACCACGCCGTCGGGCCGGGCCTTGCGGGGCGCGGCTCGAAACGGGGTAATGTGCGTCTGAGCTGTATTCTCTATCCGGCCGTGTGAGGGGGTGAAGCGTAGTGCCGGGAGTCAGAGTCAAGGATGGCGAGTCCTTCGAGCGCGCACTCAGGCGGTTCAAGAAGCGCTGTGAGAAGGCCGGGATCCTCTCCGACCTGCGGAAGCATGCTCACTTCGAGAAGCCGAGCGAACGCAAGAAGAGGAAGAGGAGCGCGGCCAAGCGCAAGTTGCGCAAGCTCAAGCTGAAGCAGATGAAGTCGCGGCGGAAATCCAGGAAGCGCTAGTCCGAGAGGGCCAGAGGGTTCGAGGATCCGACCATGACGATCCTGGACAGGCTCGAGCGCGACATGAAGGAGGCGGCCAAGGCGCGCGACGGCGTGCGTCTGGGCGCCATCCGCTTTGCGCGCTCTGAGCTGAAGAACCGTCAGATCGAACTCGGAAGAGAACTCGAGGACGACGACGTCATCGAGGTTCTCGCGCGTATAGCGAAGCGACACCGTGAGTCGATAGAGCAGTTCTCGGGCGCCGGCCGCAACGACCTGGTCAAGGGTGAGTCGGCGCAGCTCGAGGTCGTAGAGGGTTATCTGCCGGCCAGGCTCTCCGAGGGCGAGATCCTGGAGATCGTCGACGCGACGATCTCCGAGACGGGCGCCTCTTCGATGAAGGAGATGGGCGTCGTCATGAAGAGCGTGATGCCGAAGGTCAAGGGCAGGGCCGACGGGTCGGCAGTGAAGAAGGCCGTGCAGTCGCGCCTGGGCGGGGGCGACTGACTGCCGGTGTCTCCGGGGGAGTGCGGTCTGCAAGGAGGATGCGGCGGATGAAGCTGAAGAAGCTCTACGAGGCGGCTATAGCTCACGGCAAGTCGGTCGATCCTCGAGGCGAGGACCAGGTGCTCAGGAGCCTGGAGTCGGTTCGCAAGGAGTACGACGGGCTCTCGGACGCGGAGAAGGAACGCTTCGACGTGGACCGGCTGACGAACCCGTATTCCGATTCCCGGATCCTCTGCGGCGACGAAGACACCGAGATCAAGAGCGCGCTCGTCGGCATCGACATGGAGACACCCGAGATCGTGATGGCCGACCGCCTTCGTGATAAGGGACGCAAGATAGACTTGATCTGGGCGCATCACCCTGAGGGCGCCGCGCTCGCGAACCTCGGCGGTGTGATGGCGATGCAGGCCGACATTCTTCACGGCTTCGGGGTCCCGATCAACATCGCAGAGGGTATGCTCGAGTCCCGCATAAAAGAGGTGGAGCGGGGCGTCCTGCCGACCAACCACATGAGGGCCGTCGACGCGGCCGGGCTTCTCGACTTCCCGATGATATGCACTCACACGCCGGCCGACAACTGCGTCGCAGACTACCTGCAGGGCCTCTTCGACGAGAAGAAGCCGGAGTCGGTCGGGGACGTTCTCGAGATCCTGAGGGGCATACCCGAGTACGCGGTCGCCGAGAGGTCAGGGATGGCTCTGAAGATCATCTCCGGCGGCAAGAAGCGACGCTCCGGTCGGATCTATGTCGACATGACCGGCGGGACCAGCGGATCGGAGGACACGTTCGAGAAGCTGGCCTCAAGATCGGAGATCGGCACGATGGTGGCTATGCATCTGCCGGAGAAGCACCGCGAGCAAGCCGAGAAGCACCACATCAACGTCGTGATAGCCGGACACATGGCGAGCGACTCGCTGGGAATGAACCTCCTTCTCGACGGGGTCGAGGAGCTTACGAGCCAGAAGCTCGAGGTCATCGGTTGTTCGGGCTTCAGACGCTACAAGCACTAGCGCTAGCCTCCCCTTCTGAACCAGAGAGCGAACCAGAAGCGTGTCATGAACGCTCACGCACTCGACGTTATTGAGTACGACAAGGTCGTGCAGATGCTCGTCGAGCGGACCTCCTTCCCGCTCGGGGAGGAGGTCGCCGCGTCGATCTCGCCGTCGTGCGACCTCGAGCGCATCGAGAGAGAGCTCGCGCGCGTGAGCGAGCTTCGCTCGCTCATGGACGAGGGGCTCTACCTGAGGCTCGACGGCGCGGCCGACATCCGTGAGGCGCTCGCAAGGGCCAGGACGGAGGGCACCGCCCTGTCGGCCGAGAGGCTGGTCGACGTAGCCCTCACGCTTCGTGCCATCGAAGGTGCCGCCGGATTCGTCTCGTCCCACGCGGACCGCTGCCCGGAGCTGTCCGTGTTCCTCGACCGGATGCAGGTGGGTGGAGGCATAGCGGACGCCGTTCTCTCGGCGATAGACGCACACAGCTTCGAGGTGCTCGACTCGGCCAGCAGAGAGCTCGCGCGCATAAGGAGGAAGCTGGCCTCGACGAGAGCGAGGCTCGACGAGAGAATGGAGTCGATCCTGCGGGAGCAGGTGGAGGCCGGAACCGTCCGCGAGTCGGAGATCCACATCAGGAACGGTCGGCGTGTTCTCCCTCTGAGGCGAGAGCACAGGGGGCGTCTCGACGGGCTCGTTCATGACCAGTCCGGCAGCGGGGCCACGCTCTTCGTCGAGCCGATGGCCGCCGTCGGGTTGAACAACGAGCTCTCCGAGCTGGAGTCGGCAGAGCGGGAGGAGATAGAGCGCATCCTCCGCGACCTCACCGGTCGCGTGCGCGAGCGGGCCGACGGGATCTCGGTGGCCGTGTTGGCCCTGGGCGAGCTCGATTTCGAGCGGGCAAAGGCCCGGCTCTCGCTCGATCTCGATGCCGGGCTACCCAGGATGACAGGGGACAAGAGGATCTCGATCAGGGCGGGCAGACATCCGGTCCTTCTGCTCGGCCGCGACTCGGGTTCCGTCGTTCCGCTCTCGGTCGAGCTGGGCGGCGACGAGACGACCCTGGTCGTGTCCGGCCCCAACGCCGGCGGCAAGACCGTGGCCCTGAAGACGATCGGACTGATATGCGCCATGGCGCAGTCTGGCATGCACGTGCCGGCGGCGCCGGATTCCGAGCTTCCCGTCTTCCGCGACATCTTCGCCGACATAGGAGACGAGCAGTCGATCGAACAGGACCTCTCGACCTTCTCGTCTCACCTCCGCGTCGTGCGAGAGATCGTGCAGGACGCCGACGACCGGTCTCTCGTGCTGATCGATGAGATGGGGGCCGGTACCGACCCCGACGAGGGCGCGGCCCTGGCGATCGCGGTACTGGAGAAGCTCCGCGACACGAAGGCCTTCACTGTAGCGACGACGCACCTGGGCGCGGTGAAGAGCCACGTGCACAACCAGGTGGGAATGAGGAACGGCTCGATGGCGTTCGACCCGGACACGCTGGAGCCGACGTTTCGCTTCGTCTCCGGCATCCCCGGCGCAAGCCACGCGTTCACGGTCGCTGAGTCGATGGGCATGTCCTCCGGGGTTCTCGCGCGAGCGAAGGAGCTGCGCGACGCCGGCGCGGCCGAGATAGAGAGCCTTCTCGCCGACCTTACAGAGCGGGAGCGCAGGCTGTCGGACGCCCTGGT
>Ga0180435_10005290_pt1 | contig 12591 bp, 12 predicted proteins | sample SS_ome_3_FD_132467 | JGI IMG/M metagenome (GOLD analysis project Ga0180435, IMG submission 132467) | Hypersaline lake sediment archaeal communities from the Salton Sea, California, USA - SS_3_S_1 metaG | ecosystem: Environmental > Aquatic > Non-marine Saline and Alkaline > Hypersaline >... | reverse complement strand
CCTGAACGTGCGCACCAAGGAACGCTTCGCTGTTTATCCCAAGGATGGACACTCATGGACCAACGTCGATGGTGAGTCGATCGAAATGGCAGCGAATCGTCTGCTGGCACGCCAGGAAGAGGGCAAGATCATGATCGTCCTGTCTGATGGCGCTCCTGCTCCAGGGCAGGGCGGTAAGCGTGTCGATGTTGTGGGGCATACCCTAGACACCATTAAGAAGGTGGAGGCGAGCGGAATCAACATCGTGGGTATTGGCATCATGGACAGCGCGGTGAAGGATTACTACCGCAAGCACATCGTTTTGAACAACCTCGAAGATCTGCCAACGACCGTCATTGGACAGTTGCGCAGGGCACTTCTGGATCAGATTCACTAGGGAAAACAAAATAAGTCAGCGGTGACTATTTACAGCCCGCTTGTGAGTGCTTAATATAAGCAACGTAGTAAGTCATTAGTGACTTTTCAATTTGAGACGCAGGAGGAGATTATGGCAAAGATTACCTGTCAGCTATGTGGTGAACAGACCCATTCCATTCAGTTGCACCTGAAGGAGCACCACAACAACGAATATACCATTGACGATTACAAGGCGCTGTATCCGGACGCCCCGCTTCTGAGCACCGAAGCGGAAGAGGCGATCAAGGAAAAGCGTCAGCGCCAGCAGCGTGTTGCAATGGCTGGTGCAGCTACCGCAGTGCAGGACAGCAACGTAGCCTCCATTGGGCAGGCACACACGCAGCCACTGCATGAGCTGTTCAACCTGGGTCGCTACAAGTCTGCCAAGTCATCGACTGGAGGCCCGATTCCTATCAATGTTCTGCCAAAGCACGAACATGAAGGGTTCGTTCCGGATCAAGACCCTAACTATGTGTGGCCTGTCGAGATCCTGAAGAATGCACTGATGGGCATCGAGCTCAACATTCCAACCTACCTTTGGGGTCACGCTGGAACAGGAAAGTCGACCATCTGGGAACAGATCTGTCATTACACCAATCGTCCTATGTTTCGTGTCCAGCACACCGCAAACATGGAAGAGGCTGATGTCCTGGGTCGCTGGACAGTCAAGGATGGCGAAACACACTTCGAGCTAGGCCCGCTGCCTGTTGCGATGCTGAACGGATACGTCTACCTCGCGGACGAATATGACTTCGCCTTTCCGAATGTCCTGGGTGTGTATCAGCCAGTGCTGGAGGGCAAGCCGCTCATCATCAAGGAAGCGGATGCCAAGAATCGCGTGATTCATCCGCACCCTGACTTCCGCTTCGTTGCCACTGGAAACACGAACGGATCTGGCGATGAAACTGGACTCTACCAGGGCACGAATCTCCAGAATGCTGCCAACTACTCACGCTTTGGCATCGTTGAGAAGGTCAACTACATGCAGGAGTCGCAGGAAGTGCGCCTGCTGATGGGTCAGGCAGATGTTGTGAAAGAAGACGCACAGCGCCTGGTCAACTTCGCCAATGAGATCCGCAATGCGCATGATCGCCAGGAGATCGGATCGACCATCGGACCGCGTGAGCTGATCTTCGCCGGAATGGTTGGGTCGCGTAAGAACAGCCTCCGCGAGGGTGTGAATCTGTCCTGGGCCAACAAGTTGTCGGCAGTCGACTTCGAAGTTGCCAATGGACTTGCTCAGCGGATCTTTGGTTAAGGAGTTGGTGATGGAGCGCATCGAAGATCACATTGGGATGCTCAATAAAATCGCGATCAAGGCGCACAAGCGTTACGTCGCGATGGGCATCACCACGCACGAGGTGGAAGACATCGTGGGAGAACTTGCCCTGGTATTCATGAAGGCACAGGAAGCGTTCAATGCCGAGTCCGGATACAAGTTCTCCACCTACTTCTATACCTCCGCCTGGAACCACGTCAATCGCTTCATCGATAAGCACCTGCGGAACAATGCGGATGCCCAGGCGATGTCGATGGACGTAGAGGTGGAAGAGGGCGCGTCACTGCATGAGGTAATCAGCAGTGACGCCCTGACTCCTGAACAGCAGGCGATGCAGGACGAGATTGCCATGAGTGCATTTGCACGCATGAGCAGCCTCACTAAAAAGGTCGTCATGATGACGCGTGAGCCCAGCAAGGAATTGCTGGACGCCTGGAATGCAAAGCAGGCATTTGCCCTGCGTCATCGTGAGCTGGGCTTTGGAGAGCGCAGAGCGCCACGACGCATCACGATTGGCTTCGTGTGTGCGTTTTACGGCATCAACAAGAATGTTCAGACCAAGATCATGAATGAGGTCAAAGATATTGCTAACGAGGTAGCCGCATGAATCAAGCATTGCAGAAAGAACCAGGTTGTTACGGATTCTCCGTCACCTACACAGCAGACTCACCAATGTGTCAGGAGTGCGAGTGGCACGACGGATGCAAAGAGAGTGCCGAGCAGATGATGGAGCGTGTGGCAGAAGAGCTGTCACCGGATGATCTGGTCAATATCTTCCGCAAGAGCAAGAAGCGCAGCCCGGAAGAACTGAACGTCAACCTGGAAACAGAACAGGCACGCAGAAACATGCTTCGTGTGGTCAGCGGAAAGCGTGATCTGACCAGTGCAGAGCAGGAGCTGATTGCCTCTTTCAAGCTGAAGAACATGGCGAAAGCAATCAATCTTGCCAAGTTCATCTTCACCAACAACATCGATCTGCATGGCGCACTCAAGCGCGGTGTGAACCCGTTTGATGGATTCACCAAGAACCAGCAATTGCGTATTGCCTGGGACATGATGCAGGAGGGTGCTACGCGTGAAGAGATGACCAACGTCTATCAGGAATTCAAAGGCTGTTCGGAAGGAACAGCGCGCCCCGTCATTCTGAATACCGTCAAGCTGTTGGTTGAGCTGGGCGTTGCCTCAGAAGTGGACGGCATTTACACACTGAACAAGGGTTAAGCATGGCAGATATTCAGCACGCATTATCGGTGCGCTCAGATTTTTCTCTGGGCGAGAGCACCCTCAAGATCAAGGATATTGTCAGCAGGGCAGTCGAGCTTGGTTACAAGTCTGTGGCCCTGGTCGATACGATGACCGTCTCGTCGATGATCACCATGTCCAAGGAAGCATCAAAGCAGGGCATCAAGCCGATTGTTGGCTGTCGTCTGCGCGTTGTCGATGAACCGACGGACAGGACAAAACCCAAAGATCGCAAGAACAATCCCAATTACGAATTCTACCCGAAGGTCTATGTGCTCAACGAGCAGGGCTTGAAGGATCTGTTTGCCGCGCTGACAAAGGCGAATTCGGAAGAGCAGTATTTCTATGTGCCTCGACTGGGGCATGATGACCTGATGGAGCTCCTGGCGGCTGGAAATGTCGCAGTCTCCACCGGAGATATTTATAGCGTGTTTCATCATCCAGATTATGCGCGGATAATCGATAGAATGGTTGCGTCCGCAGGAGCGTCTAAATGCTTCGTAGAGCTCGTTGCCGTCAATACTCCTCTATACGACACGCTGAACATGCGTGCGCTTGATACAGCACAAAATAGACAGCTTCCCACGCTGGCAACCCGTCCTGTTCTGTATGCCACAGTAGAGGATGCAGATGCCCGTGACATTCTGTCCACGATAGTCAGCAACCACAAGATCAAAGACCCCTGGAGGCATGTGCCTTACATGCGTGACCTGTATTTCCAGGCATTGCCCGAGTTCATGCAGGAAGTGAAGGCAGCAAAGGGGCGTTATCAGCAGGATGATCACGGCTTGTGGCGCCAGGGCGTCGAGAATATCGGTGCACTCGCTGATCTGGTCGAGTATGAATGGAAGAAGCAGCCTGTCACCTTGCCCAAGCTCGTCGATGATGAATATGGTGAGTTGGTGCGTCTGGTCAAAGAGGGCTGGAAAGAGCGACTAACCAAACCGACACTTGGATACCAACCAGATCCATCGATCTTGCCACAATACAAGGATCGTCTGGCGTTTGAATTGCAGACACTCAAGGAAATGGGCTTTGAAAACTACTTCCTTGTGGTGCGTGATCTCGTCATGTGGTCGAAGAGCAATAATGTCCGTGTGGGGCCTGGACGTGGATCTGTAGGGGGCAGCCTGATTGCTTACCTTCTACACATTACCGATGTCGATCCTTTGCGCTTTGGGCTGATCTTTGAGCGATTCATCAACCCCGAACGTCTCGACTTGCCGGATGCCGATCTGGATTTCATGTCCTCAAGGCGTCATGAGGTCATCGAGTATCTGACGGATACCTACGGAACTGAGCAGGTCGCTGGGATCTCCAACTATGGAACCCTGGGCTCAGCCTCTGCAATGCGTGATGCCGCTCGTGTGTATGAGCTAAACCCGTTGGATTACACCTGTTCGAAGCTCGTGCCCTCTGTGCATGGCAAATCGCACAGTCTGGAAGAAGCCGCTGAAGAAGTGCCCGAGATCGACGCCTACAGGCAGAAGTATCCGGAGCAGTGGGCGCACTCAGTCAAACTTCAGGGTGTAATGCGCTCGCTGGGCAGACATGCAGCCGGGATTGTTGTTGCCGGGGAGCCGATTGCTAATCGCGGAGTGGTCGAACGACGCAAGGGCGAGCCTACTGTCAACTGGGACAAGCGTGTTGTGGAAGAGCAGGGTCTGATCAAGATGGATATTCTGGGCCTGTCCACCCTCGATGTGCTGGAGATTGCCAGGGAGATGATCCAGAAGAATCACCGCATCGATGTGGATTACCTGAGTATCGACCTGGATGACAAGGAAGTGCTCGAAGCCTTTGCGCGTGGAGAGACGACGGCAGTCTTCCAGTTCGAATCACCTGGGATGAAGGGTCTTCTGCGTGATCTGGCAAAAGAACAGCCACTGACGTTCGAAGAGATCTCGGCAGCAACAGCACTGTATCGACCTGGACCGATGGATTCCGGCCTGATGGACGATTATGTCTCGATCAGGCAGGGCCTCAATCGTGTGCATTATGAGCACCCGAACATGGAAGAGGCGCTAAGAGAGACAGAGGGCGTCATTGTCTATCAGGAGCAGGTCATGCGTCTTGCGCGAGATCTCGCCGGATTCACAATGGCTGGCGCGGATCATCTCAGGAAAGCAATGGGTAAGAAAGACCCAGAGATGATGGCGAAACAGCGTGAGAAGTGGGTGGAGGGCTGTAAGAGTCATTCCGGCATGAGCGAGAATGCAGCCTCCTTGCTGTTCGACAAGATCGAGGCGTTTGCCGGATACGCGTTCAACAAATCGCACTCGGTCGAATATTCGATCATCTCCTTCTGGGCGATGTGGTTGAAGGTGCGCTACCCAGCCGAGTTCTATGCCGCATCGATGTCGATTGCCAAGGAGGAGCGCCTGCCACAGCTCGTGAAGGATGCCCAGGAGCACAACATCTTTGTCGTGCCGCCTGACATCAACAAGTCAGGGGAATACTTCGAGATTGGCTACGATGCACAGCGGCAGCAGAATGTGCTGATTACCCCCTTTGGTCGTATCAAAGGTGTATCCAATAACTCTGCCAACGCAATCTTCGCAGCCAGGGAGAAGAAGGGCGGCCCATTCACCAGCAAGGATGATTTCCTTGAGCATGTGAACAAGACCAAGTGCAACAAGCGTATTCAGGCGAATCTGGATGCTGTCGGTGCATTCGCGGAAATCGAGAATCAAACGCCAGCGCGTCATCCAGACAGGCTCAAGGATCAGATGCAACTGATGCCTGGGCTGATCGTGGAGTCGATCAAGGCAGACAGGAAGATCGATTCTGGCAAGTTCACGAAGGCGAAGGTTATCCAGCTCGTGCAGGAAACAAGGCAGTGCGAGAACTGTTCGCTCAAGGGCTCAGTGCATCCGACACCCAAGATGGGCTCCAAGCCGAAATTCATGGTCGTCACGGATCATCCCAACTTCTCAGAGGAAAAGGATGGTCAGATGATGTCCGGCGTTGCCAGCGATTACATGAAGGCTGCACTCAAGGAACATGGGCTATCTGTAAAGGATGGTTATTTCACTTCACTGGTGAAAGCACCCAAGTCAGAGAAGCAACTGACCAATGAGCAGATCAATGGTTGCAAGGACTACCTGATGCGCGAGATTGAAATTCTCAAGCCTCCAGTGATCTTTGCAGCCGGAGGTAATGCGATCCGCACCCTGGTTCCAGGCATCAAGGGTGGATTTGCCGAGCTGTGCGGACAGGTGCACTTCATGGCGGATTACGATGCGAGTGTCGTGTTTGGTATTAATCCGCAGATGATCTACATGGATCCCGGCAAACAGGAAATGCTGAATGAGGCAATGGGAAAAGTTGCTGAAATGGTGAGCGAATAATTAAGTCATTAATGACTATACTCCCCAGCATTAACGACTTACAGTTAATTATCAATTGAACAGGAGACAGGCAAATGTCAGAAGAAAGCAAGGGCGTTAAGGAATTCATTGATCCAGCCCAGTTCAAGCAGGACGTGGAATACAGTCCAGCCGACCTGGACACGGCAATGGTAGAGCAGGCATCACTGTCTGCGTTCTACGGGGCCGCGTCCGCCGAGTCATCACGTCAGGCAGGCATCATGAAGATCCGCCTGGGTGTTGTCGAAGCGAAGGTCTACAAGGAAATCCGTGATGCAGCCAATGATGAAAAGCGCAAGATGACCGAAGCGCAGATTAAGGCTGAAGTGGAAACTGATCCACGCGTCATCAAGGCGAAGAGCGACTACATCAACGCTACCTATTACGCGGATCTTGGTAAGTCCGCAGTCGAATCCTTTAAGCAGCGCCGCGACATGCTCATCCAGCTTGGCTCATCAGCCAGGGAAGAGCGTAAGGGCGAGCTGTTCATAAAAGGTGGTTCACTTTCAGACTTGCAGGATAAAGCACATCAGGCAGTCGGGAGTGTTTCTTAGCCCCGCGACAGTAAGTCAGCGGTGACTATAATCTAGCTGTCTAATCCGCATAGCGGAAGGCAACACTTTAACCGTAACAGAACAGGAGAAGCCCTTTATGAGCGACAACTTTCTAGCACAACTCCAAGCCGCAGCCCAGGATAAGCTGAAGGCGATGGATACCAACCGTGATCGTCCTATCAAACCAAAGTCAGGCAAGAATCGCATCCGTATTCTTCCTAGTTGGCGGGGCGAAAGCGATCCAACCTTCTCTCACTCGTTTGGTCAGCATTTCGTCAAGGGTGCTGATGGCAAGACCGCAGCCGTTTACGTCTGTATGGACAAGACTTATGACAAGCCTTGCCCCGTCTGCCAGGCCATCGGTGAGGGCATCATGCGTTCTGCTGATGACGTTACCAAGAAGATTCTGGATGACTCCAAGTCATCTGGCTCTATCCTGGTCAACGCACTCGTTCTGGACGGCGATCAGCCTAACACCCCTGTGGTGTATGCACTGACTCCAACCGTCTTCAAGAGCGTGTTGAGCATCATCATGGAATACGCCGCAGAAGGCATCAACATCCTCGATCCTGAAAATGGCGTCGATCTGATCATCAACCGTGAAGGTTCTGGTCGCTTTGACACCAAATACACTGTTCAGGCGGCTCCTAAGAGCAAGCCTGTCAATCGCAGTGTGCTGAGCCAGCTTCATGATCTGGATGCGTATGTCGACCAGGCCAACAGCCAGCAGGAAGCGAAAGCCCTGACCGCTGTCACTGGAATTGCTGGTGGACTTCCTGCGCCTTCAACTGCTGGTGCTCTGCCTGGTGCTTCTGCACCTGCACAAGCTCCTGCACAGGCTGCTCCAACTGTCGACCTGAACGATGTTCAGATGGCAGATGACGGTCTGGGCGAAGTGCTCGAAGGTAGTGCGACTCAGGCAGTGACTCCGGAAACTGCTCCAGCCGCCGAACCTGCCCCTGCTTCTGCTGGCGGTATGTCTGACGATGAGTTGGACGACCTGCTTGCGGATCTGGGCTAACGGAAGTTAAGAGAGGCGGGCGCAGTTTGGCCCGCCCTTCTTTATTGGAGGTGCAATGAAACAAGTATTACTCATTGACGGTAATTCCATTGGCTTCGCGGCTCAGAATGGAACAAAACTGACAGCAGGTGATCGTCAGACCCAGGCAATTTATGGGTTCCTGCGTTCTCTGCGTGGCGCAGTAAGGAAGTTCCCAGGTTATACACCCATCGTCCTCTGGGATGGCAAAGCGCAATTCCGCTTTGACCTGTTCCCAGGCTACAAGGATCGTTCCGGCAAGAACGAGAAAATGGATGAGATGCGTGAAGCCTACAAGGAACAGCGTCCCGACATTGGCAAAGCAGTCAATCTGTTGGGCGTAACCCAGGCAATTGCCTCAAATCTGGAAGCAGATGATCTGGCAGCTATCTACAGCAAAAAGATCAGTGAGGTAGGCGGCAGGGTTGTCCTCGTCACAGGTGATAAGGACTGGATGCAACTCGTCGGCCCCAGTGTCGTGTGGTATGAGCACCGACAGGAGCGTGAGCGGATTGTGACCGAAGCTGAACTTATGGATGAAACAGGATTTCCAACCCCGAGTGCCTTCATTGAGGGCAAAGCGCTGATGGGCGATACATCCGATACGATTCCAGGCGTCGGCGGATTTGGGGAGAAGGGCGCACCTGTATTCCTTGCGGAGTTTGGTAGCGTTCGCAACTTCCTGAAGATGCACAGTGAAGGTCAGATCAAGAAACTCACGGCTGCGCAGGAGCGTCTGGCAAAAAACACAGCACCTAAACCTTCCAAGAAGTATGGAGAGATGGCGCCAGCGCGTGATGCGTATATCCGCAACATGAAGCTGGTCGATCTGAACTGGAAAGGTCGTCCAGAGCCTGAAAACCTGAAGCTGATCAGGGGTAACTTTGATCTGAACGAGTTTGGCTACTTCTGCGATGAGCGTCTGTTCAACTCCATCACTAGCAATCTTCACGAGTGGGTCGAGCCTTTCATGCCGAAAGCCGTCTCACAGGCAGCATAGGAGTAAGTCAATGGCTGATTTAGCATCAGTTCTAGCAAACGTCGCTGGTGACAACGACGAAGCAATCGGTGTTCGCAATTGGTTGAGCACTGGATTCCCGCCACTGGACGAAGCACTCAGTGGCAAATACTTCGGAGGCGGTATGCCTTCCGGACGTATTATCGAAATGTTTGGCCCCGAGTCATCTGGTAAAACTGCAATCGCAACCCAGACGATGATTCACGCACAGAAAGAAGGCGGTGTCGCGATCTTTATGGATCACGAGCGTTCCTTCGATCATGCCATTGCTGAACAGCAGGGCCTGCGTGTGGGCAAGGGTGAGCCGTTTGTATTCAAGACTCCGGATACCTTCGAAGAGTCCACCACGAACGTCATCAAGATCTGCCAGGGTATTCGCGATGCGAAAGTCATACCTGTGGAAGCACCGATCGCAGTGGTATTTGACTCGCTTGCATCAATGGTTCCCAAGTCGAAGTTTGCCAAGGACATCGATGAGCAGGGTATGAATGACAGCCTGGCACTGTCTAAAGCCTGTTCCGCCGTCATGCCAACACTCGCAGTGTTCGCCGAAAAGCTGAACATCTGCATGTTGTTCCTGAACCAGGAGCGCGAGAAGCCGGGTGTCATGTTTGGTGATCCGATTACGACTCCAGGTGGTAGAGCGCCGAAGTTCTACGCTTCAGTGCGTATCCAGATTGGCCGCACCATGATCAAGAAGCAGGTCAATGGCAAAAAGCGTCCGATTGGTCAGGAAGTGAAGTGCAAGGTCATCAAGAACAAGGTGCACCGTCCATTTGAAGAAGCCGCCTGGAAATTCATGTTCCGTGAAGATGGCACTGGATACTTCGATGTGACCGGATCACTGATTGATCACCTTGAAGAGCTGGACATTCTGAAGAAGTCAGGCAACTACTACGTCTGGGATGATGGTAAGAAATATCTGCGTGATGCACTGGTCAAGAAGATCGACGAATCAGGCGAACAGCAGAAACTTCTCGACATGCTCCCGAAGTAGGCAAGGGGCCAATTAAGAGTTAAGTCAGGGATCGACTATAAGGATAGCTGTCAGCACGAAACAGGAGAGTATCGTGGCAGCTATCCAACCTTTAACAGACATGCGCCGGATTCGTTTGATCGAGGATGAGTTTGGACACCATTACGCCGCAACCTCTGGAAGCATCTGCCAGTTTTGCGGATTCATGAACAGATGCCAGATAACACATCTGAACACTGATCAGCCAAGTCGCGAGATTGAGAACTGTGAGGTCTTTCGACTGGTAATTAAGTTTGCTCCACCGATCATGGGGCTGTTGGGACACTTTAACACGCTCAGACTAGGTTCAGCTTTGAAGCGCCGACTTCGTGCTGGAACAATAGTGACACTGATGCACGCGAAAACAGGAGAATTGCTAGGGGATGCCGAAGTAACCAATATCAAGCATGGAGACAAGGAAGCCATCATTCGAGCGCACTCGATCAATAACCATTCCATCATCGGACTGGGCATTCGAGATCAGGATAAAGCTGCCGAGACTATGCTTGACCGCCTCCCAAAGCGATACGGAAAACACATCTACAGAACCTATGATGATGCGACAGCGGTTTACATGAGGCTACTTGATGACACAGAAACTAACCGTAGATCCAGGCTTTGAAATAGAGCACCTTAGAAAGGGTAAGCGTCTGTATGGCGCGTTCGTGACATATCCTGATGGTAGGCGGGTTTATCTCGCCTACCGCAAACACGGAGAAATCTTCCGCGCCGGAAAGAAGTCCATCTCAAGGGCGATTCAGGAAGGTGTTGCTGGATGGGCCATCGACTCGGAAACCCTGGGCGAGGTCAGAGCACGCGGAGTCGATGCGATTGGCGTGCTAGTTAAGGAAACAGGGGATAAGTATCTAACCAACATCCAGAACTACTACGACCCCTATCGGTCATCCGTGATCGATTACAGCGGCAAAGGCGGCTCATTACAGCGTGTCCTGCCACTTCAGTTCTTCAGGAAGGCTGATGGCAAGATCAAGCTGTAATTTTTTTGCCCCGAAATAATAAGTCATCCGTGACTATAATCTAACAAACGATTTGAGAGGAGATCGCTATGCCTTATCCCTATGGGATTGTCTCTGACACCCACTATCACAATTGGTCAGCCTTCGCGTCACGAGACGGAGAGGGCATTAATACGCGCCTGCGCATCCAGCTAAGCGAAACCCGCAAGGCAGCTAAAGCTGTCAAAGCTGCCGGGGGCGATACGCTGTATCACGCTGGTGATATGTTCCATGTGCGCGGAAGCATTCCGCCATCTGTCCTGAATCCAGTGATTGAAACCTATCGCTATATCATCGAAGAGTTGGGTATTAGGGTGATTGCGATTCCAGGCAACCATGACCTTGAAAGCAACGATTCCAATTTCGTCATGAATGCCTCCAGTGCGTTGCACGATGTTGGCGTAGAGATCAATGCAGAGCCTTCTTTGCGTGTGCGCAAGGATGGTAGCAAAGTCATCATGATCCCCTGGTTCAACGACATTGGCGATCTGAAGGCCGAAATGGAGAAGTGGGCTGATCCAGAAGCAGACTGCATCATTCATGCACCTGTTGATGGTGTCATCCCAGGCATTCCAGATCACGGACTGACGCCGGACTATCTTGGTGGACTGGATTACAAGCGTGTCTTCGCAGGTCACTATCACGATCACAAGGGTTTTGGGAATGGCGTCTATTCCATTGGTGCACTGACGCAGCAGACCTGGGGTGACGTGGGCACAAAAGCAGGTTTCCTGATTGTCCACGAAGACAAGATCGAGCATCACCAATCAGATGCGCCCAAGTTCGTCGACATCGATGCGACCACGACCAAAGCCGAGCTGAACTCTGTGGTGACGGACAACTATATCCGCATCAAGGTGAAGATCACCAAGGAATCGCAGATCGAAGAAATGCGTGAGCAACTGATGAGCATGGGCGCCAAAGGTGTCGTAATCAATTCGATCCGTGATAACACCGCTACCGCACGCACAGGAGCGACTGTGCAGGCTGGAGCGAGTATCCAGCAGTCAGTCAATGAGTTTATCGGCTTAAAAGCATACGCACGCCCTGAAGATGTGAAGAAAGGCTGTGCGGATGTCCTGTCGGAGGTGGCGTAATGACAAAGAAAGAAAAGGCGGAGTTGGCTGAACTGCTCAAGCCCTTTGTTGAGGCGAAAGTCTACAACCCGAACAAATCACCTTTCATGTCGACCAAGCGGACGATCAACGTCAAGGGCACTGACATCGAAAAACTGAAACAGTATTACGCCACTTTGGGGGTTATTTAATGCACATAACCAATCTGATCATTGAAAACTTCCTGACCATTGGAAGTGCTGAGCTTCAGCTTACCAACAAGGGCCTGGTCCTAATCCAGGGCGAGAACGCGGACGATCCGAGCACCAAGAGTAACGGTGCAGGCAAGTCCTCCATCCCTGATGCACTGTGCTGGGCACTCTTTGGAGAGACAGCACGCGGCGTCAAGGGTGATGCTGTTGTCAATAAGACTGCCAAGCGCAACGCGAGAGTGACGGTGAAGATTCTGGACGGAAACGACACCTATGAGATCACGCGTCACCGCAAGCACAAGGATCACCGCAATCGTCTGATCCTGATAAAGAATGGCGCAGACATCACGAGCGGAACGGACAAGCTGACCCAGGTCAATGTCGAGCAGGTGCTGGG
>Ga0180435_10005289_pt1 | contig 12592 bp, 10 predicted proteins | sample SS_ome_3_FD_132467 | JGI IMG/M metagenome (GOLD analysis project Ga0180435, IMG submission 132467) | Hypersaline lake sediment archaeal communities from the Salton Sea, California, USA - SS_3_S_1 metaG | ecosystem: Environmental > Aquatic > Non-marine Saline and Alkaline > Hypersaline >... | reverse complement strand
GGTCCATCAGGACCAAGAATAATCGGCATGTCACCGGTAAAATCAATGGCGCCAATAGCATAGGCGTTATCATGAATATTCGAGGGATGCAGTCCGGCTTCACCTCCATCCTCACGGGCCCATTCTGGCCTTGGCCCAATGAGACGAACACCCGTGCGACTGGAGTTATAGTGCACCTCGTAATCAGTATTAAATAAGGTTTCGATATCACTCTGGGTAAAGAAGTCCGGGGAGCCATGCGGACCATACATGACTTGGATATCCCAGTGATTGCCATAGTCAGGAATTAACGCTTTTGGAACGGCAGCGCAGTCAGACAGCTCACTGGAAGTCTGATATAAACGCATCACATCACCGACCTGCAGGGCGCGTCCGGCATGACCACCAAACTGCCCCAGGGTAAAAGTCGTGCGACTGCCCATGTATTCAGGCAGATCAAAGCCACCCTTGACTGCCAGGTAGGTACGGTTACCCGTACCGCTGACACCACGCAGCTTAAGTACACTTCCAGCCTTTACAATAACCGGCTTCCAGTAGGCGATCTCCTCGCCATCCAGCAGGGCTTTCATGCGAGCACCGGTCAGGGCTATCACACTATCGGCATTAAACTTAAGACTTGGCCCGGTAACTGTCATCTCAAGTCCCGCGGCATCCTCTGTGTTCCCCAGTATGCGATTGGCAAGCCGAAAAGCCAGTGCGTCCATCGGGCCTGAAGGTGGCACCCCGATATCCCAGTAACCAATACGCCCCGGGTAGTCCACCACAAAACTCTGCGTACCGGGTGAAACGACATCAATCGTCAGCGGCTTGAATTCAAACTTATCCAGGTATCGCGTGAAGTGTTCAGCTTTAACAAAGGTCTGGTCATCAAGAATCTGTTCAAGATAGGCCAGGTTCGACTCAATGCCATAGAGGGCCGTATCCTTCACTGCATTGCACAGTTTATTACGCGCCGCCTCACGATCATTTTCATGGACAATGAGCTTGGCAATCATGGGATCGTAAAAGGCCGACACTTCACTACCCTGCTCTACCCAGGTATCGACGCGTACCCCAGAGGGAAATTGCATTTCGGATAACAAACCCGCACAGGGCTGGAAATTCTTGCCCGGGTCTTCCGCGTAGACACGTAACTGCATGGCACAGCCTGAAGGAGCATGTTGATAGCTATCGATAAAAGCGCTATCACCCGCTGCTGCGCGCACCATCCATTCCACCAGGTCGACACCGGTGACTTCTTCTGTCACCCCGTGCTCAACCTGCAGGCGCGTGTTGACCTCGAGAAAATAGAACTCGTGTGTCTGGCTATCGAAGACATATTCAACCGTACCGGCAGAACGATAATTCACGGCCTTGCCCAGACTGACTGCAGCCCCCATCAGGCGCTCACGCATTTCTTCACTGATACCCGGTGCCGGCGTTTCCTCGATGACCTTCTGGTTACGTCGCTGTACAGAACAATCGCGTTCACCCAGGGCAACGACTCCGCCTTTGCCATCACCAAAAATCTGTACCTCAATATGCCGTGCCTTCTCGACATATTTTTCAAGAAAGATACCACCCTGGCTGAAATTGGAACGCGCCAGGCGCTCGACTGAGTGAAAAGCATCTGCAAGTTCTTTTTCTGACCAGCAAAGCTGCATGCCAATACCACCACCGCCAGCGGTACTCTTGAGCATCACCGGGTAACCAATACCAATGGCCTCGCGCTGCGCATGTTCAAGATCATCCAGCAGCCCGGTACCCGGCAACAAGGGCACATCGTTGTCAGCCGCAAGCGTGCGTGCCGTGTGCTTAAGTCCGAAGTCACGCATCTGCTGTGCGGTCGGACCGATGAAAGCGATACCTTGCTGTTCACAGATTTCTGCAAACTCGGCATTCTCACTGAGAAAACCATAACCAGGATGAATCGCCTCGGCACTATGCTCCCTGGCAACGGCGAGGATCTTTTTATAATCCAGGTAACTTTCTACAGCCGGCGACGCCCCGATACAGACAGCCTCATCGGCCTGGCTCACATGCAGTGAAGCCTTGTCGGCCTCGGAATACACAGCCAGCGAGCGGATACCCATCTTGCTGAGCGTGCGGATAATGCGACAGGCAATCGCACCACGGTTGGCAATCAAGACTTTGTTAAACATTGGTTTAAATCTCGGGCGTTTTTATCTTTATGGTGGCGAGTCGTCTCGCCGTTAACACCAGGTCACCGGGTCGTCCCGATAACTTAAATAACTTAATCCCAGAAACCTAATCCCAAATAAGGACCTCAACAGGCGTTGGGTTATACGCATTACAGGGATTGTTCAGCTGCGGACAATTCGAGATGAGCACAATGACATCCATCGCAGCCTTCATTTCAACATACTTGCCCGGTGCAGATACCCCGTCAGCAAAGCTTAGACCGCCATCAGCCGTCACAGGAACATTCATAAAAAAATTGATGTTGTGCGTAATATCACGCTTGGTCATACCAAACTCTTCATTTTCCGCCACCGCCAGCATCCAGCTGTCACGACAGGCATGCATGCATTTCTTTTCCAGGGCATAACGCACCGTATTACTCTCTGTAGCACAGGCACCACCTACGGTATCATGCCGGCCACAGGTATCCGCCGTGATCTCGAGCATCAGGTTTTGTTCATTGGATAGCAAGCGCGTTCCGGCTGATAGATAAACATTACCCTGCTCACGAATGGTATCCACTGCACTGTAACGTTCACTTGGGTCATTAGCGTTATAAAACAGAGTATCTGCGGCCTGGTTGCCTTCAAGGTCAAGGATACGAAAAGTTTGCCCGGCCTTAACCACTTTCATGTAGTAGTCACCGGCCGGAACAACTTCACGATCGATGGCATCTTCTACATTGAGCGAACTTTCCTTAATCATGGCAGCACCCCGCACCTAGATGAAAAATTTCGTTGTTTTTAAAACCGCGTTGGTTCTCTTCTCTGAGGTTCCTGCAGTAATCATCATTGGCAACCTCGGCGGCCTGACGGATCTGGTAGCTAATCGCCTTGCGTGGATATTCTTTAGCAGGACTCAGCGGATGAGGACAGGTATGCATCAGCACCAGCGTATCCATTTCGAAACGCAATTCGATGTAGTCACCTGCCTTGCTGTTATCTTCAAGATATTTCAGGTTGCCTTCGTCATCAACACCAACAGCACTAAACAGGTTGAGATTGGCCGCCATATCCTTTTTACCCAGACCGTATTTGGCGAGTTCTACCAGGAAGCTGTTGTAACCATTCTGGTTCCAGTTATTGTGATGCTCCTGGTAAGTACGCTCACCCCACTTTTCTTTCACCATCTGCTTGGTGGTGTTACCACAGACAGTCTCATGCCAGCCTACCGAGTCTTCCACAATGGAGCAGAAGATGCGTCCCATATCGGAATAAAGGCAGTTCCCTTTCGTTAGTTTAAAGGTATGCTGACACTTGAGGGTATCGGGCGCGTTGTATCGTTCAAGCAGATTCACGGGGTTGTAAAACAACATACCGACATTAGCACCACCCTCTTTGTCGATCAGTCTCAAGGAGGTGCCTTTGCGCAGTTGCATGGACCAGTGACAGGCACCGGCCAGTTCATCTTCATACAAAATAGTTCCTGGTTCTGGATGTTGTTCTTGCATATTATTGTTCCACTTCGTTCTGTTGTTGTGCGTCAACCGGCTTAACTGCGCCTGGCAATGGATGTAGCTGCGGGAGAATCGCTGCAGACATCAACAGCCTGCCCGATATCACACCGCGACAGGCGTTCATGCGGTTGACAATCATTTTCAGTTGACTCGCCGGTCCCTGAACCAGGATAACCGAGAGGGTCTGTTTTTGTTCGAGATTAACATTCAGTGAGCTGATCACCTCGTCGATATATTCATGCTGCAGATCAGATAATTGCCTTTGCACACCCGGAATAGAGTGGTCGTATACCAGGTTAATCGTTCCTGCCATGATATCCTCACCCACTTCCTGGCGATGCTCGGTAAGCTGGTAATGAATCATTTCAGCAATCGCCCGGGAACGGCTACCATAACCTTTTTCGGTTACCATTTCGTCCAATTGATGCAGTAACCCCTCCGGTAGAGAAATACTGATTCTGTTGACGCCATTACCATGAACTGTCTCTGCAATATTCATTAATAGCCTGCCTAGAACAAATGGCTGTAGCGTTCAATTTCCCAGTCGGAAATGGTCTGGTGATAGGCATTCCACTCCTGTCGTTTATAGCGAATAAATTCATCTCTCAATTCTTTTCCGATTGCCTCGACAACAAAAGGATCCGACTCGAAAGCATCGACAGCCTCGAGCAGGTTTTTGGGCAGAAACTCTATGCCTCTTTCCTGCCTCTGCAACTCACTGAGTTCGTAAAGATTGTCTTCCTGCGGACGTCCAGGATCAATGCCTTCCCTGATCCCTTCAAGGCCTGCCGCCAATGCCAGCGTTGCCGCCAGATAAGGATTAACAGCACCGTCGGCATTGCGTGATTCACAGCGACCACCGTTCATGGGCACACGAATCGAATTTGTCCTGTTGTTGGATCCGAAAGAATTGAATACAGGTGCCCAGGTAAAATATGGCATATCTCCCTGGCGTACCAGGCGTTTGTAACTGTTGACCGTCGGTGCAAACGCCGCACACAGTGCCTTGCCATGCTTGAGAATTCCGCCGATAAACTGATACCCAAGCTCTGTCAGCCCAAGCCCCCGGGGATCATCAGCCGGATCACAGGCGAACAGGTTTTCACCGGTTTCCAGATCAAAAAGAGACATATTAAAGTGAGCGCCGTTTCCGGTTTTATCGGCAAAAGGTTTGGGCATAAAGGTCGCTACCAGGTTCTCTTGCTTGGCATACTCCTTCGCCATGAGGCGTAGAAAAACAAAACGATCACAGGTGGTTAAGGCATCAGCATACATGAAATCAAATTCATACTGGCCGTTGGCATCCTCATGATCGAAAGAATAAAGATCCCATCCCAATGCCTTGATAGTCGAGGCCATCTTGTCGAGCCAATCAAACTGGTCGAGAAAACCACGCGCATCGTAACAGGGCTTGGTCAGCTTATCATCAGGGTTGGGGACTGCCAGCGAACCATCCTCGTTTTGCCGCAGGACAAACACTTCAGCTTCAATCCCCAGGTTAAAACCAAAACCCATTTCCGCGGCCTTTGCCTGCATATTTTTCAATGCGACACGGGTATTGAGTGCATACGGTTCACCCTTGAAGGTATTGTCTGCCGGCATCCAGGCAACCTCCGGCTGCCAGGGCAACTGGATGATATGGTCCAGATCCGGCACTGAGGCAATTTCGTCATCATTGGGCGCCTGGCCCAGACCGTCGAGCGCATAACCGGTATAGAGTTCAGAACCATGCGCCATATGCTCGAGGTGCTCAAGTGGCACCACCTTTCCCTTAGGCACGCCATGAATGTCCACATAGGCACCCATGCAATACTTAACACCCCGGGCACTTAATTTATCCTGAATTTCCCTGATTTCCTGTGAACTTTTCATACTAGCTTGCCTTGCTGTTATGCACTGTTTCATCGTAACCATAAGGCAAAGGAGGTGTTTCTTTCATACCCTTGCACACAACCTCTGCAAGGTCTTCTACCATCCAGGCAAACAGTTGTTCGCCTTTTTCCCGACTAGCAAGACTCGGTTGACCTGTTACCCCATTAGTGCTGGTTCGATTGACAGGGTGTGAAAATACGCAATCCTGGGTTCGATCCGGGTCGTCACTGTCGTTAATTCGATCGGTGCGGACCAAATCAGGACTTAATGCCATCATCAAAGAAGTCTCGGCATCATTGGCATGCCAGTCCTGGGCATCATGAAAATGTTTTTCTCTTACACGTTCACTGATCGAGGCCGAGTTGATAACAGCGACCATGAAACCATCGTGTTCTGCGCGCAGCATTTCCAGCGCACAGCGGAGCGGTGCAAAATTAGTAACATGCGTATTAATAATCATCAAGCGTCTGAATCCAGAGGCAAAAACCCAGTCACCAATCTCCGTGACGATATCAATAAGGGTTTTGGGCTGTAATGCCAGCGTACCGGGCCAGCGCCTGGAATGACCGATCGAGCAGCCATAAGGTAATAGCGGCAAAAGTGCCGCACCGGTTTTTTCGGCAACGGCATGGCAAAGCCTGGCAGCAATCTCGGCGTCCATTCCGCAACCCAGCTGGGGGCCATGCTGCTCTATTGCTCCTACCGGCAACAGAGCAATATCTATGCCTTGCCCAGGCAGTGCCCCCACCTCTTCCCAGGTCATTTGATGCCATTCATTGAGCATCAGAAAACACTCTCGACTTCATGATCAACAGGCACCATGCGCACCATGTTCAAGTGATCCGAATTAGTGCCATCCTCTTCCTGGTCCGGATGGATAAGTTCTTCCAGTCGCTTCTTGGTCGCCAGAAATTCAGGTGACAATAACTGTTCGGGTGAACGTGGCTGCGGCACAGGTACTTCAATAATTTCCTGCACTTCGCCAGGATGTGCTTTTAGCACCAGAATACGGTCAGCCAGATAAATAGCCTCATCCAGGTCATGGGTGATAAACAGTATCGTAATATCAATGTTCTGCCAGATTTCCATCAGGTAAGCCTGCATCCTGGCACGTGTTTGTGCGTCAAGCGCACCGTATGGCTCATCCATCAGTAGAATACGTGGCTGGTTTGCCAGCGCGCGGGCGATGGCAACACGCTGTTTCATGCCACCGGATAACTGATGAGGGTAACTGTTTTCAAATTTCGACAGACCAACCAGGTCAATCCACTGGCGAGCTTCATCTGAAGCTGCGACCTTGCCATGGCCTGACTGTTCAAGACCGAACATGACATTCTTTTTTACCGTCAGCCAGGGAAACAATGTGTAACCCTGAAACACCATTCCCCGGTCCGGCCCGGGACCGTGCACCGCTTTACCGTCGAGCATCACTTCACCCGTGGTTTGTGACTCCAGCCCGGCCAGTATACGGATCAAGGTTGATTTGCCGCAGCCGGAAGGACCGATCACGCAGACAAATTCACGCTTGTGCACCTTGAAGTTAATATCCTGCAACGCAGTCACAGTTCCCTGCGGCGTTTCAAACTCTTTGCCAAGGTGTTCGACCGAGAGAGCCACGGGTCTCTTTTTGAGACGATCAAAGCGATCACGCACCTCGTCGTCCTGTTCCAGATAACTTGGCAGATCCAGTAAATGTTTCATCTTGTCCTCGTCAACAGTCAATCAGCCATCAAGCCTTTGCGCCTTGTCTTTGCCATGGAAACATACGTTTTCCAAGCCATGCCAAAAGAAGATCGGTAGCCAGGCCGATAATGCCAATGATCATGATGGCAGCGAAAACGTTATCGAAATTCTTGTAGCGTGCCTGCTGCGTAATAAACCAGGTAATGCCGGAACTGGTACCTATAAGCTCTGCCACAATCAGATAGGTCCAGGCCCAGCCGAGTAAAATGCGCATATCACGGTAAAGGTCCGGTAACACCCCGGGTACAACAACCCTGAAAAGCAAGGCCTTGTTTTTGGCGCCCAGTGTCTGGGCTGCCTCCAGCAGCGACGGATCCAGCTTGCGCGTGGTATTAGCGATCACCAATACCTGCTGGAAAAAAGTACCAATGAAAATGATGGCAATTTTTGGGGCATGATGGATGCCAAGAATGGCAACTGCCAGCGCCCCGAATGCAGGCGCAGGCAGATAGCGGAAAAATTCAATAAAGGGCTCAAACAGCCTTGAGAAAAAATCATAGGTACCGGCCAGTATTCCCAGCGGCACGCCAACCAGTGATGACAGGAAAAACCCCCAGAAGATGACCTGCACACTGTCCCAAAGGCTTTCATGCAACCATTTCTCGGTGCGACGTTTCGGTGGTGTGGTGAAAGCTGTATAAAAAGCCTCACCGACTTCATGAGGTGCTGGCAGGTAAATCGGATTGGCCGGTGTGCCCTGTGGAACAACCTTGCTGGCTTCCTGCGCCTTAAGGGTTTCTTTGTTAAACAACTCACGATCAACCAGCATGCCGGCCTTGAAATAACTCACAGAACCCGGCTCACTGATTTCAACTTTAGGGTGCCATAACCACGGCACGTAACTGAACAGGCACCAGAGCAGAAGAGGCAGCAGGAAACTGACAGCTGTCATGGTTAGCCTGGGTCTTGGCCTTAAATTCTTGCGAACGGCAAACCATTTTGTTGCTACGTGACTACTCATAAACCTTCTCTGCTCCGGGTTGTCTGTTAAAGCTCGCCCATCAGCGACAGATCGATATAGGCATCGATATCCTGTGGTGCGTCATAGACCTTGTTGGCTACGTTGAAGTCATCAGCAATTTTTGATGAGCCATGCAATGACTTAAACCCTTCAGCTTTCGGCATAAACTTCTTCGCTTCATCCAACGTCAGGATATTGGTTCCATTGATGAAGGACTTGTATTCTGCAGGTTCCAGACCTACACGCGATGCCATGATTTTTACAGCGTCTTCATACGTTTTGGGGTCCTTGAGGTAGGCAACTGCCTTGTACCAGACTTTCAGCACTTTTTTCCAGTCATCACGGCGTGCCGCAAGACTTTCAGGCGAGACACTTAAAACGTCATAAATCAGACCTGGTTCATCAGCACTGGTATAAACAGCCTTGGAACCTGGTACCAGGGTCAGGGCCTGACCAGAACTTGGTTGCCAGGCAACAATCGCATCGACCTCACCAGAAGCCAGCACTTGTGGCGTTTCATTGGTCGGAACATTAATCAGTTCAACGTCTGCTTCGGTCAGGCCATTCTTTTCAAGACCGTTGAGCAGCAGCAAATGACCGACAAAACCGATTTCAACACCGATCTTTTTGCCTTTTAAATCCTTGAGCGAATCAATGCCAGGCTTGGCCACCACCATGTCATTGCCATTGCTGTAATCATTGATGAGAATCATCACGCTTTTGGCTCCTGTTGCACCGGTGACCAGTGCGTCACCGTTGGTCATTGCTACTGCATCGAGCTTGCCTGCCGCAAAGGCATCCATTGATGCTACGTAATCAAACCATTCGAAGACAACATCAACACCTTCTTCTTTGAACCACTGTTTTTCAATCGCCACTTCCCAGGCGACCCACCCCGGCCAATCGCTGTAACCTATTTTCAAAGGCTCAGCAGCTTGTGCCGTCATGCTCACTGACAGCGAAAGCGCCAGAGCGGCAAACATTTTTTTCAATAAAGCTTTCATTGATATCCCCTAGTATTACGATTTAAAAAAAGAGTAATACGCTTAGGAGCAACTAACAGGCCAAATCTTGCAAGTTATTGTTTTTCAAAATTTTATGGATTCATTCGGCATTAGAGTACATTGGCTTCGCACCATATCCACTCAATAAATACGCTGCACGCTCATCTGTGGTGCATGCAAATTGTTTGCGTATCCCGGGCCGGGAATACGTTAGAATGCACCGATGCTGCAATTCAATAACCTCAGTATCCGCCGTGGCACCAGCCAGCTATTCGCCGAAGCTAACTTTAATATTCATGCAGGCCAGAAGGCCGGGATTACCGGAGCTAACGGTACCGGCAAGTCCAGCCTGTTTGCTTTAATACGCGGCGAGTTGGAAGCCGATGAAGGAGGATTCCTGCGTCCAGCAAACTGGCAGATTGCCCATGTTGCCCAACAGACACCACAGGATGAACGCGCTGCTATCGAATATGTACTTGATGGTGATGACGAGTTCAGAAAAGTCGAAAAGCAGCTGCAAAAAGCCGAGACACAACAGAATGGCGAGCAGCTGGCACACATTCATGCCCAGTTTGAGCACATTGGCGGCTACCAGGCCAAAAGCCGCGCAGGTCGTCTATTACACGGACTGGGATTTAGTGCCGAACAGGAAAATCTGCCGGTAAACAGTTTTTCCGGGGGCTGGCGCATGCGCCTTAATCTTGCAAAGGCCCTGATGTGCCGTTCTGACCTGTTATTGCTTGATGAACCCACCAACCACCTCGATCTTGATGCGGTGATCTGGCTGGAAAACTGGTTGCAAAACTACCCGGGAACGTTGCTGCTGATTTCCCATGACCGCGATTTTCTCGATAGCGTCTGTAACCAGATTGCCCACATCGAACAACACAGCATTACTTTGTATTCCGGCAACTACAGCGAGTTTGAAAAAATCCGTGCTGCCAAACTGGCAAACCAGCAGTCAGAGTACGAAAAACAGCAACGCGAAATTGCTCACATCCAGCATTATGTCGATCGCTTCCGCGCCAAGGCCACAAAAGCCAAGCAAGCACAAAGCCGCCTCAAGGCTCTGCAACGCATGGAGCTCATCGCCCCGGCACATGTCGATTCACCGTTTCATTTTTCTTTCAGGGAAGCTGAAAAATACCCTAACCCCTTAATCAAGCTGGATGAGGTATCACTGGGATATGAGAAAACTGCAGTACTGCAACAATTGGTACTGACACTGAGCCCCGGCGATCGCATTGGTCTGCTGGGACCCAACGGCGCGGGTAAAAGCACCCTGATCAAAGCATTGGCACTGAGCCTGAAACCATTAGACGGTCTGGTTCATACGGCACAGGACCTGAAGGTCGGTTACTTTGCCCAGCACCAGGTGGAACAACTTCATCCTGAGCACACGCCTCTTGAACATCTACAACAGCTTGACCGCAGGGCCAGCGAGCAACAATTACGAAACTATCTGGGAGGATTCGGTTTCAGCAACGACAAGGCCCTGTCTAAAACAGCACCCTTTTCCGGCGGTGAAAAAGCACGCCTCGCACTGGCACTGATTGTTTACCAGCGCCCTAACCTGTTATTACTCGACGAACCCACCAACCACCTTGATATCGAAATGCGCCAGGCCCTGGCACAGGCATTACAGGAGTTTAACGGTGCCATGGTGATCGTTTCGCACGACCGGCATCTGCTGCGCGTCAGTTGTGATCGCCTGTGGATCGTCATGGATGGCAAGGTCGACGATTTCAAGGAGTCGCTGGATGACTATCCACGCTGGCTGGCACAGCAAAATAACCTCAAGGAAGAAAACTCAACCACCAAATCGACAGACAATTCAGCTGCTGCCCGCAAACAACGCAAACGTGATGAAGCTGAACAGCGTAAAAAAATACAACCCCTGCAGAACAGGCTGAAAAAAACCGAACAGACCATCAAGGATCTAACGGACAAACAAAAGCAGCTTGAACAGGAACTGGCTGATACCAGTCTTTATGAAAGGGAAAACAAGGAACTGTTACAACAAAAGCTCAAAGAAAAGCAGGAAGTTGATATCAAACTGGAAGATAACGAATACCTGTGGCTGGAAATCTCTGAAAAAATTGAATTACTGCAGCCCTAGAATATTACGGTAACGCTTCAATATTTCCGTAATCCCCATTTCCCTCAACAACGCAATATTTCTTTGTGGAATTTTTTCTGGCTCAGGATAAGACGCTACGGCTTTTTCCAGACTCTCTTCACGAATGAGATGAAACATGGGAAACGGTGAACGATTGGTAAAATTGGCAGGGTCATCCTCTGAGACAGCATCGAAACAATACTGTGGGTGAAAACTGGCAATCTGAATAATACCTTGCAGTCCACTTTCGGAAACAGCAGATTCAATCAACTCTAGAAAGTCCAGGTAATCATCAAAGGCCACTAACCCATTTTCAATGACAAGCAGCGCTGTCTCCAGCTCCTCGGGTGAGGTCTGTTGCAGTCGATCCAGCTCAGACAATACAAACCTGAACACGGACTCAACATCAGTCTGTTGCGTGGTAACGATATCGACCTTGCCCTGCTCATAAGGATGGCGGGCAAATGGGCAGAGATTCAATTCAATGACCCAGTCCCGTAACCAGGCATCCGTTTTTTCGATCGCACCTTTTGGCATCACTCAATAATTTCCACGGCATCACCAACGCATAACCTACCTTCGGCATCATGAATCAGGTTCTGTCCTAAATAAACCTGTTTGCCTTTTTTTCTATAGGTGTTGAGCGTTTTAAGCGGCTCTGGTGATTTATCTGTTGTATCCGGATTAACAGTGGTGATCACACATCGGGAACAGGGCTTGGCAACCCTGAAGTCAATATCGCCCATGCGCACCCTGAACCAGTCATCTTCTGCATAGGGCTGACTGCCACTGACGACCAGGTTGGGCCGGAAACGTCTCACATCCATGACATTGGATGCATCATTGATACGCTGGTTCAGATCATCAATGGATGCCTGCCCCAGCAGTAAAAATGGAAAGCCGTCCGCAAAGCCGGTTTGATCGGTTTCACGGGCATATCCCGGATCAACCCTTCGTTTTACAGCCTCTCTCATACACACCAGCCTGACAGACATGTTCAGCACATCAGATAACCAGGCATCTGCCTGCTCACTGACGAGGCTGGCTTGAAAGGTATCCTTCCACACAGTCACCATCATGGTTCTGTCATCGTTTGTCTTTAATGGTACACGTAGAGATTGTTTTGTTTCGTAGTCCAGTTGCAGTGCATCCTCATGCAGTGCAACCTGAATTTTTGCCATCTCCACCGATCGACGCTGACTCATAAACTGCCCTTCGTCATCAACCAGCATCCAGTGGCGGTCATATTCAAAGCC
>Ga0180435_10005286_pt1 | contig 12595 bp, 8 predicted proteins | sample SS_ome_3_FD_132467 | JGI IMG/M metagenome (GOLD analysis project Ga0180435, IMG submission 132467) | Hypersaline lake sediment archaeal communities from the Salton Sea, California, USA - SS_3_S_1 metaG | ecosystem: Environmental > Aquatic > Non-marine Saline and Alkaline > Hypersaline > Sediment... | reverse complement strand
TGCGCTCATGCTGGGGGCTACGCCGGCCTCCGGCAGTGGTCTGCTGTCCTTGCGCCGCAGCTCGAAGTCGATGCGCAGGAGCACCGCGGCGATCATCACGGAGACGATCAGGGCATTACTGCCATAGCTGACAAAGGGCAGGGTCAAGCCCTTGGTCGGCAGCAGGCCGGTATTGACGCCAGCGCTAATGAAGGCCTGCATCCCAAGCAATAGCCCGAAGCCATGCGCGGCATAGGCCGAGAAGTCATCGCCGATGGCCTGGGCGCGCGCGCCGATGGCGAAGGCACGCCAGGTGATCAAGGCAAAGGTCAGGATGACAGCGATCACACCCAACACCCCCAACTCCTCGCCGATCACCGCCAGTAGGAAGTCGGTGTGCGCCTCGGGAAGATAGAACTGCTTTTGGATGCCGCTTCCGAGCCCGACGCCGAACCACTCGCCACGGCCCATGGCGATCAGCGCATGGCTGAGCTGGTAGTCAGTCTTGAACGGGTCGTCGAAGGCGTCGATGAAGGAGAGCACGCGCTCGAGTCGATAGGGTTCGATCCAGATCAGCAGGCCGAGCCCGAGGATGACCGCGGTCAGCAGGATGCCGAATGGCCATAAGGCAACGCCGCTGAGCAGTAAGAGTCCTAGCACGGTCGCGAGGAGAACCGCGGTGGTGCCGAAATCTGGCTGCAGCATGATCAGGCTGGCGGCGATACCGATCGGGATCAGCGGTCGAATGAAGCCGAGCAATGAGCTGCTGACCTCGAGTTGATGGCGGACGAGATAGCCCGACATAAAGATGACCGCCACGAACTTGACCAGCTCCGAAGGCTGCAGACTGAAGGGTCCGAGCGGAATCCAGCGGGTTGCGCCACCGGCGGTGCGGCCGATACCGGGCACCAGAACCAGCAGCAACAGACCGCAGCTGAGGAGCAAGAGCCAGATGCCCGAGCGCTCCCAGACCTGGACCGGGATGGCAAAGCAGATCAGCCCGCAGAACAGCGCCAGTCCTAGGGCGATACTATGGCGAATGACGAAAAAGAATGGATCGGCGTAGTCGCGCGCCCCAATCGGTAGAGAGGCCGAGGCGACCATCACGAACCCAAGCCCGAGCAATCCGAGGACGCAGACCAACAGCAGACCGTCGACGACCGGCTCGGCGCGGTCGCGCCGCCGTCCCCGGCCGCGCAGCGGGGATGCGCTCGATCTTGTGGCGGAAGGCCGCATGGAAAGGCGTGCTGCAGTCATGGTGCTAACCCTGCGACCGCGGTCGCAAAGGCGCGGCCGCGATGCTGATAGTCGTCAAACATGTCAAAGCTGGCGCAGGCCGGGGATAACAGGACCGAGTCGCCGGGCTGTGCCAGACGCTCGGCGAGTTGAACGGCCTCATCCATGCTGGCGGCTCGATGCAGGGGGGCGGTGTCGCTCAGGGCCTGCTCGAGCAGCGGCGCGTCGCGGCCGATCAGGACGACGGCGCGTGCGCAGCGTTTGACCACCGGGGCTAAGGATGAGAAATCCGCGCCCTTGCCGTCGCCGCCGGCAATCAGTATGGCTCGGGCTTGTGCCGCAGAATCGTACTGTCCAGGGGCATCAACGATGCCAGCGAGCGCGGCGATGGTCGCGCCTGGATTGGTGCCCTTGGAGTCATTGATCCAGCGTACCCCCTGTCTTGCGGCGACCAGTTCGCTGCGATGCGGCAGTCCGGGAAAGTCGCGCAGCACCGCACAGCCGATCTCCGGGCTCACGCCAGCGGTCTCGGCGAGCGCCAGGGCGGCTAGGGCATTGGCCAGGTTATGCCGCCCCGGCATGCGGATCTCGGTGGTTGGCATCAGTGGCTGATGGCCGCGTGCGATCCAGGTCCGCCGGTGCTGGGAGATCAACCCATAGTCGGACTCCCTCGTTGGCTCGGCCAAGGTAAAGCCACGCTGCTCGGGGACGCCGCTCGCCAGCGCCAAGGCACCGGGATCATCGCGGTTGACGACAGCGCGCTCGGCCTGAGCAAAGATGCGCGCCTTGGCAGCCGCATAGGCCGCAAAACTTGGATAGCGATCTAGATGATCGGGCGATAGATTGAGCACCGTGGCGGTCTGCACGGGCAGCTGGTCCGTGGTCTCGAGCTGGAAGCTGGAGAGTTCAAGCACGTACCAGTCGGCGGCGGCGCTGAGCAGGTCTAGGACGGGGATGCCGAGATTGCCGCCAACGGCCGTGTTCAGCCCGGCGGATCGGAGCATCTGTCCAGTCAAGGTCGTCACCGTGCTCTTGCCGTTGGAGCCGGTGATCGCGATCACCGGCGCCGTCGTGGCACGCGCGAAGAGTTCGATATCGCCATGGATCGGGATGCCCTTGGCGGCCGCCGCCCGCAGTACCGGCGTGTCGAGCGGAATCCCAGGGCTGAGGATGATCTCGTCGGCCGCCGTCAAGACGGAGGCATCGAAGCCGCCGACCAGCACGGCAACGTCAGGCAGCTCCGACTGCAGCTGCGCTAGCGCTGGCGGCTGGGTGCGCGAGTCCAGCACCGCAACCTCGGCGCCCTGCGCATGCAGCCAGCGTGCGCAGGACAGGCCGGTCTTGCCCAGTCCAACGACCGCGATCTTCTGTGCCCGAGGCCGGTTCATCGGATCTTCAGACTCGCCAAGCCGACCAAGACCAGGATCACCGTCACGATCCAGAAGCGGACGATGACGCGCGGCTCTGGCCAGCCTTTGAGTTCGTAGTGATGGTGCAGCGGCGCCATCCGAAAGACGCGCTTACCAGTGAGCTTGTAGGAGCCCACCTGGATCATCACCGACAGCGTCTCGAGCACAAAGATGCCGCCCATGATGAAGAGCACGATCTCCTGCTTGGCCACCACCGCAACGGTGCCCAGTGCCGCCCCTAGCGCCAAGGCGCCGACGTCGCCCATGAAGACCTGGGCGGGATAGGTGTTGAACCAGAGAAAGCCAAGACCGGCGCCCGCGAGCGCGCCGCAGAAGATCACCACCTCGCCGACATCAGCGACATAGGGGATCTTGAGGTAGCTGGCGATCTCAATATTGCCTGCCGCATAGACCATGATGCCAAGGCCGCCGGCGACCATCACCGAGGGCAGCACGGCAAGCCCATCGAGGCCGTCGGTGAGATTGACGGCATTACTGGAGCCGACGATCACGAGGTAGGCAAAGATCACGAACAGCGGGCCAAGCTGAAAGCTAACCTCTTTGAGGTAAGGCACCAATAAGGCCGTCTCGCCAGCGGTCGTCGCACTGAAGTAGAGATAGAGGGCGGCGGAGAGACCGGCGACGGTCTGCCAGAAGTACTTCCAGCGTGCCGGCAATCCTTTCGGGTCCCTTAAGACCAGCTTACGGTAATCGTCCAGCAGTCCGATCGCGCCAAAGGCGAGCGTGGTCAGCAGCACGACCCAGACGAAGCGATTATGCAGGTCGGCCCAGAGCAGCGTACTGACGGCGATGCCGACTAGGATCAAGGTCCCACCCATCGTCGGTGTGCCGGCTTTGGAGAAATGGCTTTGCGGTCCATCGCTGCGGACGGTCTGGCCAACCTTGTACGCGCTCAGCCAGCGGATCAGCGGTCGGCCGATCAACAAGGAGATCGCCAACGCCGTCAGCACGCCCAAGATGGTGCGCAGCGTCAGATAGCGGAACACGCTGAAGCCGCTCTGATATTGGCTGAGCCAGTCGGTCAGGAGCAGGAGCATGCTCAGCTCGCCTCCCTATCCGCGCAGAGCGCATCGGCGACGCGATCCATCGCTGACAGCCGGGAGCCCTTGACTAATAGCCTGTCGGCCGGGCCGGTCTCGGCGAGCAGGGTCTCGATCAGGGCGTCCTGATCGGTAAAGTGCCGCGCATCGACGCCAAAGCCCGCAACCGCATGCTGACTCAGGGTTCCGACAGCGTAGAGAGCGCTGGCGCCGGCGGCGCGGGCGGCAACCCCCATTTCATGATGAACCTGGATGCTATCCGGCCCGAGTTCGCCGAAATCGCCGAGCACGACGAGATGGCGACCTCCCTTGGGTAGCGGTAGCGCGGTCAAGACGTCGACGGCAGCCGCGAGCGAGTCGGGATTGGCGTTGTAGCTATCGTCAATGAGTTTGGCTCCGGTGCTGGCATGACGCGGCTGAAGCCGGCGTTTGACCGGAACCAGCTGTTCAAGCCCAGCGCGGATCACCGCCGGATCAATGCCCAGCGCGGTAGCGCCAGCGATCGCGGCGAGTGCGTTGCGCACATTGTGCGAGCCCGCCAGCGGTAGCGCGATCTCGATCTCATGCCCCCGAATACTGGCGATGAAGCGACTGCGGAAACCATCCTCATCCCAAGTTTGGGTGACGGCATTCTCGTCGGCGCTCACCTCGGCACTGGGGCCGGTGCCAAAGGTCAGCATGGGACGACCGGCGGCGAGCTGTTGCCATAGCCCGGTCCAGGGGACATCGGCCATGACCACGAAGGTGCCATCCGCTGGCAGACCACGGGCGATCTCGCCTTTGGCGCGGGCGACGCCCTCGACACTGCCAAAGCCCTCCAAGTGAGCGCGACCGGCATTGGTGATGAGCGCAACATCGGGGCGGGCGATCTCGGTCAGATAGCCGATCTCGCCGGGATGATTGGCGCCCATCTCCAGGATCAGGAACTGCTCATCGCGGGCGGCGAGCAGTGTCAGTGGCATGCCGATGTCGTTATTGAGGTTGCCCGCGGTGGCGCGGGTGGTGCCCGCTAACGAGAGTATCGCGGCGGTCATCTCTTTGACCGTGGTCTTGCCGTTGCTGCCCGTGATCGCGATCAGTCGCGCCGGGATGCGGTCGCGCCAGGCGGCCGCGAGCCGGCCAAGTGCCAGCCGGGTGTCCTTGACGATCAGCTGTGGCAGATCGATGTACATCGGCCGGTCGACCAGCAGCGCCACGGCGCCACTGGCGGCCGCGTTGGCAACATAGTCATGGCCATCGAAACGTTCCCCCCGAAGGGCAACAAACAACCGGCCATGGCAGTCGCCACGGCTGTCCGTGGTGACAGCCTCATAGCTGACATCAGCGCCGACAAGCCGCGCACCAATGGCTTGTGCCGTCTGGTTGAGGCTCAACATGGCGGCGTCAGCCGGACGCGGTTCGGGTTGTTGTGCGCTCATCGGCTCAGGCCTCGCCGTTGATTGAGCGCCTCTGCGGGCAACGCCATTAGGGTGTCCTCTCATTTAATGAGGTCAAGATCAGTGGATGCTTAGGGTCATCTGGCGCGATGTTGTAGAAGCGCAGCGCGGCAGGCATCACACGGGCGAAGGTCGGCGCAGCGACCGCACCGCCGTAGTATTCCTTGCCGCCTGGCTCGTCGATCATGACCACCATGACAAAACGTGGCTGTGCGACTGGCGTCATGCCGACGAACACCGACTGGTACTTACCATCAACGTAAACGCGCTCGGTCGCCTTCTTGGCGGTCCCTGTCTTGCCAGCAACGCGATAGCCTGGGATCGCGGCGCGACGCGCGGTGCCGTTGGCTGAGACCACGGTCTCGAGCATCAAACGCACGGCCTGCGCGGTCTCGGACGCGAAGACTCGCTCGCCCGGGGGGATGCTGTCGCGTCGGAACAGGGTTGCCGGGCGGCTGATGCCGTCGGCGGCGATAATGGCGTAGGCCTGGGCCAGCTGCAGGCTAGTGACATTGAGTCCATAGCCGAACGCCAGCGTGGCGTGCTCGAAGCTTGACCAGCCCTCGAAGTGCGGCAGATAGCCGCTGCGCTCACCGGGGAAGCCCACCGCGCTGGTCTGACCAAAGCCAAGGCGCCGATAGAGCTGCCAGAGCACCGCCCGATCCATCTGCTGGGCGATCTTGACCACGCCGACGTTGCTCGACTTGGTGATCACGCTGGTGGTATCGAGCTGGCCGAGATTGCGATAGTCGCGCACCCGATTCCGGCCAACCTGCATCACCCCAGGCGAGGTGCTGATCGGGGTATGCGGCTGGACCACCCCGCGCTCGAGGGCGGCGGCGACAACAAAGGGTTTGACCGTGGAGCCAGGCTCGAAGACGTCAGTCAGGGCGCGGTTGCGGCGCTCCTCGGCTGATTCCTGCCGCGGCTGGTTGGGGTTGAACGAGGGCTGATTGACCAGTGCCAGGATCTCACCGGTGGTCACATCCAGCAATGTCGCCGAGCCGCCGACCGCCTTGTGTTCCTCGACCGCGCGCTTGAGTTCACGGTAGGCGAGAAATTGCAGCCGCTGATCGATGCTGAGCAGGATATCTTCACCATGCTCCGGTGCTCGCAGCTGCTCAACCTCCTCGACGATGCGGCGATGACCGTCCTGGATCACGCGTCGCTTGCCGGGATCGGCCTTGAGTTCATCGTTGCGGACCAGCTCAATCCCCTCTTGACCTTGATCATCGATGTTGGTGAAGCCGACCACCTGGCCAAAGATCTCGCCGCCTGGGTAGAACCGGCGATATTCGGTATCCATGCCGATGCCATTGAGGTGATAGGTGTCGATGACATCCTCGACCGCGCGCGCCCGATGCGGCTCGACACGGCGTTGCAGATACATATAGCGGCGTCCCTTCGCGGCGTAATCGTTGATCCTGGCGCTGAGTTCGGCGCTTGGCTCCTCAAGCGCGCGGGCGAGTGGCTCGAGCACGTCACTGCGCTCCGCGAGTAGCTGGGGGTCGGCCCAGATTGTCGCCACGGAGGTGCTGATGGCCAAGGGCTGGTGATTGCGATCCATGATGATCCCGCGCCGGGCTGGGATCTCGCGGTCGCGCAAGAAGCGTTTGGCGCCTTCGTCCTTGAGGAAATCGGTCTCGACGACCTGACGATAGAAGGCGCTGCCGGTGACCGAAACAAAGGCTAGGGTCAAGGCCAGGCCAATCAGAAATCGACGCTCACCAAAACACTTGCGCGGGCGCTGCTGTTCGACCCTGGGTTGCCGCTGATGGCGACGTTTCTGGTAATAAGTCTCAATCATTGGTCTGGACCTCTACCACGCGCAGCTCGCCGGTTCGCGGCAGGTGCATCTTGAGTGACTGCCGAGCCCTGCGCTCGATCCGGGTTTGTGCCCCCACCGCTGCCTCCTCGATGCGTAAACGCCCCCATTCAACATCCAGCGCATCGCGTGCCGCGCGAACCGCTTGTAGATCGACAAACTCGATCCGAGTTAGATATTTGACGTAGACCACCGCGGTTGCCGTGGCAACCACCGCGAGGCCCAGTAGGGCCACCCCAATGAAGGCGCCGATGCGCAAGCTGGGCGCCCTCATGGCAGCCGCTCAGCAATGCGCAGCACGGCACTGCGCGCGCGCGGATTGCGCTCAATCTCGGCACTCGATGGCCGGATCGCATGGCCGATTGGACGTAGGCGCCGGCACAGCTCGGCATCGGGAACCGGCACGCCTTTGGGGATGCTCGCGCCCTGGGCCTCGTCGCGGATGAAGCGCTTGACGAGACGGTCCTCGAGCGAATGGAAGCTAATCACGACCAGGCGTCCGCCGCTGGCAAGCATGTCACAGACCCCCGCGAGGGCCGCGCCTAGCTCATCGAGTTCGGCGTTGATCTGGATGCGAATGGCCTGGAAGCTGCGCGTCGCTGGATGCTTGCCTGGCTCGCGCGTCGGCACTGCGCGCTCGATAAGCGCGGCGAGCTGTCCGGTGGTGGTGATCGGTGACTGCTGTCGTGCGGTGATGATGGCGCGCGCGATACGCCGCGCAAAGCGCTCCTCGCCAAACGTTCTCAAGGTCTGGGCGATCTGCTGCTCGCTTGCGGTCGCGAGCCAGTCAGCAGCGCTCTGACCGGCGCTCGGGTCCATGCGCATGTCGAGTGCGGCATCGGCGTTGAAGCTGAAGCCGCGCTCGGGTTGATCGAGCTGCGGGGATGAAACCCCGAGATCGAGCAAGATGCCGTTGATGCGCCCGCCCCAGCCGCGTGCCGCTGCCAGCTTCGGCAGTTGCGAGTAGCTTGCTTGCTCGATCTCGAAGCGGGGATCGTGGGTCGCGATGCTGGCGGCAGCCGCCACGGCGTCGGGGTCCCGATCAACGGCGAGCAGCCGCCCGGAGGGTCCCAGCCGGGCGAGTAGGGCGCGCGCATGACCGCCGCGGCCGAAGGTGCCGTCGAGATAGCAGCCTGTCTCTTGGATGGCCAACGCTTGCATGCTTTCGTCCAATAAAACCGGTACGTGCCCCTGCGATGCCATTCGCTGGCTCGCCCCCTATGTGTTTGTCGTTGCTCTAAATCTCTACCTGGATCTAAGTTGCTCTTTAGGTTAATGAGCTAAGCTTTTAATCTAGAAAGAGAATGATGCTGTTTCTGGGTTCGCGGCAAGCCGCGAAAGATCAACCTCCTCGGCCTCCTTGATCGTGGCCTGCCAGGCGGCTTCATCCCAAAGCTCGAAGCGATTGACCATGCCCACAAGTGCTACGCGCTTCTCCAAGGCGGCAAACTTGCGCTGTGCTGGCGTCAACGGGACGCGCCCCTGGATATCCATGTCGACGTCGTTCGCATAACCGATCAGTAGCCGCTGTAAGGCGGTTGTCTCGGCGAGATGCGCCGGCATCGCGTTAAGCTTTCGCTCGAGTTCGGCAAAGCCGGGCTCCGGATAAATCAACAGGCACCGTTGTGGGTGGGCTGTAATGACGAGGTGGGAGTCGCAGAGCCGCGCTAGCCGTTCACGCTGGCGCGACGGGATCGCAAGACGCCCTTTGGCGTCCAGGTTGAGAAATTGTGTCCCCCGAAACATGACCAGCCCCCCAAGGCGGCCACTCCCCAAAATTCCACTACACCCCACTTTTCTCCAATCTTAGGTGGCGGTTTTCAGCAGGTCAAGGTGCTTATTTTGATTTTTCTTGCCTTAACAATAGGCTCAGTCTGAGTCTCAAAGTGATTTGTCTGGATTTTTGATTTGCGTCAAATTACAGGTAGATATCGTTTATTTGTGATGTTGGATCGAGAAACTGCTCCGCCCGCGATCAGCTTGACGCGGGTGGTGGAAACCGCAATGGGTAGTCGCCGTTGAGGTTGATATCGCTAGGGTTTTGCGTTGTCGGCGTCTCACGGATGGGGTATGAATACAGCCCTTGGTGCGCGATGGAAGGCAAGGAGCGCGGGGTGCGGACCAACGCAAAACCGTGCCATAGAAGGCTTTTTCTCATTTTTTAGAGTTGCTTATATCGTTTTCTTGTTTGTAATTCTTGTTTAGGGCTTACCCTGGGGAATCTATCCACTCGGCTGTCCTAACCTCGTGGGTGACCCCCTTGAGTGACCCCTTGAGTGACCCCTTGAGGGGTGACGATGGTGAAGACGCTTGATCTGGGCCGGGCCGATGCGATACTGAGCTGATTTGATGTTCCCTGAAACGGAGGCTTCCATGAGCCAATCGAACGATCGGCCTGGGCTCGGACGGCGCGGCGAGATGCTTGTCGCGATTCAGTTCGCGCTCATGATCATCTTTGCGGTGACGCCGGTCTGGCATCCCGGGCTTGCGCCCGGCTTGTTTGCTGACCTGCTGCCGCCAAGACTGATCCTTGCGCTGCCCTTGGCGCTGGCGGCGTTGCTGCTTGGTGCGCTGGGCTCCCATCACATCCGTGACTATCTGACGCCCTTGCCCTATCCAGTCGACCACAGCCAGCTGGTCCAACAGGGCGTCTATGGCCTCGTGCGCCATCCGCTCTATGCCAGCCTGCTGAGCGCCGCCTTGGCCTGGACGCTCTACACGCTCAGTCTGTCGCACTTGCTGTTGCTGGTGCTCGGCTTCTTCTTCTTCGATTTCAAGGCACGCAAGGAGGAGGGCTGGCTGACCGAGCGTCACCCTGAGTATGCTGACTATGCCGCGCGTGTCAGCAAGTTCATCCCCTGGATCTATTGAGCGCCGCGACGAGCGTGGATTGGGCGTGTCGGCGGCAGCCCCCTAGCCAGCCGCCCGTCATCTCACCGTCGCTTGCCCTAGCGAGCGCTCTGCGTGTCTAATCCTCGCCTGTTTCCGCCCGCTTCAGAGTTGCGCATCGATGGCTGCTAACCTCGCAAGTGCCGCCCCGGAGCCGTTGCGCCTGGGTGATACCTATCGTCCACTGGTGGGCCAATACGATGAGATGCGAGCCACTGATGGTGGCTTGCGCCCGCATTGGCAATATCTTATCGACGCGCTGCGTGAGCTGGGTCGCGAAGGGATCGACAGCCGCTGGCAGGAGGCGCGGCGCCTGGTGCGCGACAATGGCGTGACCTATAACGTCTACGGCGACCCGCAGGGGATGTCGCGCCCTTGGGAGCTGGACCCGCTACCGTTATTGATCCGCGGCGAGGAATGGGCCGTCTTGGAACGCGGGCTGATTCAACGCGCCGAGCTGCTGAACGCGCTCTTGATCGACCTCTACGGCCCACGCACCCTGATCGACAAGGGGGTGCTGCCGCCGGAGTTGGTCGATGGCTTCCCCGGTTATCTGCTGCCCTGCCATGGCGCCCCCATGGCCGCGGACCGGCCCCTGGTGCTCTATGCCGCCGATCTGACCCGCGATGCGAGCGGCGCTTGGCGGGTGATCGGCGATCGCACCCAGATCCCCTCCGGCAGCGGCTATGCGCTAGAGAATCGGGTGGTGCTGTCGCGAGTGATGCCGAGCCTGTTCCGCGACAGCCATGTGCATCGGCTGGCCGGTTTCTACCGCTCGGTGCGGCGCGCGATGACGCGCATCGCGCCTGGGCATGGCGATCATGCGCGGGTGGCGGTGCTGACCCCAGGGCCACGCAACGCGGCCTATTTCGAGCATGCCTATCTCGCCAACTATCTCGGCTTCAGTCTGGTCCAGGGCAGCGATCTGTCGGTGCGCGACGGCGCGCTCTGGCTGCGCACGCTGGGGCGGTTGGAGCGCATCGATGCCCTGATGCGGCGCGTCGATGATCTGAACTGTGATCCGCTTGAGCTGAACGAGGCCTCGCTGCTCGGCGTGCCGGGTATGCTGCAAGCGGTGCGCGCCGGCAATCTGGGTGTCGCTAATGCCCTCGGCAGTGGGGTGCTGGAGCATCCGGGCCTGATGGCCTTCTTGCCGGAGATCTGCGAACAGCTGCTCGGTGAGGCGCTGCTGTTGCCGCATCTGCAGACCTGGTGGTGTGGGCAGCGCGAGGCACGCGACTTCGTCATCGCCAACCTGGACAACCTGGTGATCAAGCCCGCTGGTAGCCCGGCTGGGCAACGCTGTCTGTTTGGCGCCAAGCTGGGGGACGAGCAGCGTGACGCGCTGATCGCGGGGATTCGGCGCGAGCCGCATCGCTACGTGGCGCAGGAGGCGGTGCAACCCTCGACCGCGCCGGCCTATATCAACGGCGTGCTCGAGCCGCGCCCCTTCGTGCTGCGCAGCTTCCTGGTCAGCGAGCAAGAGGGCTATGCGGTGATGCCGGGGGGGCTGAGCCGCACCGCGCTGGATACCGATACGCCGATGATCTCCAATCAGCTCGGCGGCCTGGGCAAGGATACCTGGGTCTTGGCCAGCGAGCCGGAGCGCCAAGAGACCCTGATCGTTCGGACTGATGCCAATGCACCCGCGGTGGTGCCGGCGGTGGTGCAGGAGAGCGAGGTCTCATCGCGGGTCGCCGATAACCTGTTCTGGATCGGTCGCTACGCCGAGCGTGCCGAGGGCCTGGTGCGCCTGCTGCGCATCGTCATCATCCAGATCACCGACCGCTCCAGTCTGGCCGATGAGGCCGATGCCGATTGCTGCCTGCATCTGCTGCTGGCGGCGCTCACCAACCAGAGCCAGACCTTCCCCGGCTTCATCGGCGAGGGTGCCGCGGCGCTACTCGCCCAGCCAGTGCCCGAGGTGCTGTCGCTGATCAGCGATCAGAAGCGCGCCGGGGCGCTACCGCAGACCCTGCAGGCGCTGGGGCAGGCGGCCTGGTCGGTGCGCGAGCGTCTCTCCAACGACACCTGGCGGGTGACTAACGACATCGAGCGTCGGCAGCGCTTGCTGACCCAGGCGCCACCGCGCGGACTCGGCCGGGCGTTGGACCTGCTCGATCCGCTGATCACCTCCTTGGTGGCCTTCTCGGCGCTGACCCACGAGAACATGACCCACAATGAGGGCTGGCATTTTCTCGAGGCCGGTCGGCGCTTGGAGCGCGGGTTGCACACCGCCTCGCTGCTGCGCTCGACCCTGGTCAGCGTCAGCCCCGATCCGGGTGAGTCGATCCTGGTTGAGGCCGTGCTCGGCGTCACCGATAGCCTGATCACCTACCGGCGCCGCTATCAGGCCGGTACCCGGGTCGGCGCCATGCTCGACCTGGTGCTGCAGGACGAGGCCAATCCGCGCTCACTGGCCTATCAGATCGCGCGCCTGTCGGCGCTGGTCGATGAGATGCCGGGGGATAGCCTCTCCGCCCGCCGCACGCCGGCGCAGCGCACCCTGATGCGGCTGCTCACCGAGCTGCGGTTGGCCGAGCTGGATCGGTTGGCGCAACCGAGCGATGGTGGCCAACGGCGCGAGGCCCTAGATGGCCTGCTGGCCAGTGTCGAGACCGCGATCAGCGCTCTTTCAGACGCCATCACCGCGCAGTATTTCCGTCACGAGGAGCAGCCGCATCATCTGATCGGCCAGCGCTCGACGGCGAAGACTGAGCGCTCGACGGCGGTGCACTTAACGGCCGCATGCTCGACGGC
>Ga0180435_10005285_pt1 | contig 12595 bp, 8 predicted proteins | sample SS_ome_3_FD_132467 | JGI IMG/M metagenome (GOLD analysis project Ga0180435, IMG submission 132467) | Hypersaline lake sediment archaeal communities from the Salton Sea, California, USA - SS_3_S_1 metaG | ecosystem: Environmental > Aquatic > Non-marine Saline and Alkaline > Hypersaline > Sediment... | reverse complement strand
GAAAAGAGGTTGCCATAGTCTCAGCCCTGCCCGCCTGGGCGGCAATGACGGATCGCAATCGTCGGTGCGGACGATTCTGTTCCAGCCGGATGAAGGGCCCACTACTGTCGGCTATGAAGCCTTATACAAATATCGAGGTCTGAACATGAGACGCAACGCATGGATCTTCGGGCTGCAAACGCTCTTTCTTGCTTTGGTACTGACCACGGCTCAGGCGGAAGAACTTTCCCTGGCAGGTATCGAAAAGGTGGTCGTGCCGCGGATCTTCCAGGTGGACGGCGAGATCGAGGCGGCCAACGCGAGCACCATTTCGTCCCAGACCACGGGACAGGTCAAGCAGGTGCTGTTCGATGTCGATGACGTGGTGAACGCAGGTGACGTGATCGTGACGATCGACCCGACCGAGCAGAAGGCCTCGTTATCCCAGGCCCAGGCCAATCTCAAGAGTGCTCAGGCCCGCCTGGCCAACGCGCAGAAGGAGTTTCGTCGGATACGCGAGGTGTATGAGAAGAACGTCGTCTCGAAATCGATCATGGACAAGGCGACCAGTGACCTGGTTTCCGCGCGTGCCGGTGTCGATGCGGCCCAGGCAGCGCGCGTCCAGGCCGAACGTCAGCTCGAGTACACCGAGGTACGGGCACCTTATACCGGCATCGTGACCGAGCGCCTGATCGAGGTGGGCGAGGTGGTTTCCGCAGGCCGCCAGCTGATGAGCGGCATTGCCCTGGAACAGCTCAGGGTGAACCTGGATGTGCCGCAATCGATGGTCGAAGCGGTGCGGCGGGAGCAGGCCGCAGCGGTGTTGATCAACGGCCGCATGGTAAAGGCCACCCGGCTGGTGATTTTTCCCATTGCGGATTCAGCCACCGATACCTTCCGGGTCCGTCTCGACCTGCCGCAGGGTGTTGCCGGTGTCTACCCGGGAATGTACGTGAAGGTGGCCCTCGGCGTTGGAAAGCGGGAGGTGCTGGCGGTGCCGGCGCAGGCCGTGGTGTACCGCTCGGAAGTGGTCGGGGTCTACGTGTTGGATGACAGTGGTCGAGTGCGCATGCGACATGTGCGTGTGGGTAACCCGCTCGCGGATGGCCGTCTCGTAGTGCTGTCCGGCCTGGATGCGGGTGAACAGGTGGCGACCGATCCGCAGGCGGCAGTCCGGGTTCTGATCCGTCAGCGCAGGGAGCAAGCCGGCAATGAGTAACAAACTCGGATTCTCGGGTGGCATTGCGCAGCGTTTCCAGGCGACCCAGATAACCCCGCTGCTGGCCCTGGTCGGCGTGCTGCTCGGGGTATTCGCGGTGCTGGTGACCCCGCGCGAGGAAGAGCCACAGATCAATGTGACCTTCGCCAATGTCTTCATCCCGTTTGCAGGGGCCGCAGCGGAAGAGGTCGAGAGCCTGGTGGCTTCCCCGGCGGAGCAGGTGCTATCCGAAATCGATGGCATCAAGCATGTCTACTCAAGTTCCATGCCGGGTATGGCGGTACTGACCGTACGTTATGTCGTCGGTGAGAACCGCACCGACGCCGTCGTGCGACTGTTCAGCAAGATCTTTTCCAAGCAGGACTGGCTTCCTCCCGGTCTTGGTGTCGGCCAGCCCATCGTCAAACCCAAGGGTATCGACGATGTGCCGATCGTTAGCCTGACCCTGTGGAGCGAAGACCCGGCCACGGGCTCCTATGAACTCGGCCAGGTGGCGCACGCAATTGAATCCGAACTGAAGCGGGTGCCCGGAACACGTGACATCTACACCATCGGGGATCCCGACCGGGTGGTTCGCGTGACTCTGGACCCGCAGGCGCTCGCTTCGCGCGGGCTCGACCCGGGTGACCTGCGGGCCGCATTGCGCGTGGCCAACAGTACCCGGGACAACATGGAGATCGTGACCGAGAACGGCGAGATGCTGGTGCAGGCCGGTGTCTTCCTGAGTCATGCCGAGGAAATCGGTGGACTGGTCGTTGGGGTGTTCAACGGTACGCCTGTCTACCTGCGCGATGTCGCGGAGATCGCAGAAGGCCCTGATACGCCTTTCAGCTACGTTTCCATCGGTGCCGGCCCCATGGCCGGAGAAGAACTGGCCGGTGCCGGTGTGGCGCCAGCCGTCACGATTGCCATCGCCAAAAAGCCCGGCACCAACGCGGTGGAAATCTCGCAACGCGTCATCGAGCGCTTCGAGCAACTGCGAGGCATCTACGTGCCTGATGGCGTCAACGTCGAGATCACGCGCGACTACGGAGCCACCGCCGATTCCAAGGCCAAGAAGCTGATCACCAAGCTGGCGTTCGCCACGCTGTCGGTGGTCGCCCTGGTATTTCTCGCGCTGGGCTGGCGGGAGGCGGTCATCGTGGGTGCCGCAGTCGTGGTGACCTTGCTGATCACGCTGTTTGCCTCATGGGCCTGGGGTTTCACGCTCAACCGGGTGTCCCTGTTTGCCCTGATCTTCTCGATAGGTATTCTCGTGGATGACGCCATCGTGGTGGTGGAGAACATCCACCGCCATATGAGTATGGGGGCGAAGAAGCTGCTCGAGGCAATACCCGCCGCAGTGGACGAGGTGGGGGGGCCGACCATCCTGGCGACCTTTACCGTTATTGCCGCGCTTCTGCCCATGGCCTTCGTGTCCGGCCTGATGGGTCCCTACATGAGCCCGATACCGATCAACGCCTCCATGGGCATGCTTATTTCCCTGGTGGTGGCGTTTGTGGTCACACCCTGGCTTTCCAACCGGATGATGGCGCCGGTGGCGCACAAGTTTGCGGAGCATGCGCATGACGAGAACGCGGAGACCGCGTTGACACGCTTCTTCCGTCGCATCATGTCGCCTTTCCTGGATCCGTCCAGCGGACGGCGCAACCGCTGGATACTGCTTGCCTCCGTGCTGTTGCTGATTGCCGCCTCGGTGATGCTGGTGGTGAGCAAGGCGGTGGTGATGAAGATGCTGCCGTTCGACAACAAGTCGGAGTTCCAGGTGGTGCTCGACATGCCGGAGGGGACGACGCTAGAGCGCACCAGTCAGGTGTTGCACGAGGTGGGCGACTACCTTGCCACCGTGCCCGAGGTGCATGACTACCAGGTCTACGCCGGTACGGCTGCCCCTATCGGGTTCAACGGTCTGGTGCGTCAGTACTACCTGCGGGAGGGAGGCAACCTGGGGGACATCCAGGTCAACCTGGTGGACAAGGCCGAGCGTGATCGCAAGAGCCACGAGATAGCCCTGAGTGTGCGTGAACCGATTCAGGCGATTGCGCTCAAGTACAACGGTAACGCCAAGATTGTCGAGGTTCCGCCGGGACCGCCGGTCCAGTCGCCGCTCGTGGCGGAGGTCTATGGCCTGGATTACTCCGGGCAGGTGGAGGCGGCGAAGAAGATCCGTGAGGTCTTCGAGTCGACCGCCGATATTGTCGACGTGGACGATTCAGTGACCTGGCCCTCGACCAAGGGCGTGGTCCTGATCGACCGGGCCAAGGCAGCGCGCCTGGGTATCACGCAGGCCGACGTGGTGGAGGTGCTCAGCATTGCCCTGGGTGGCGAGGATATGAGCTACATCCATGCGCCGAACCTCAAGTATGCAGTGCCTGTCCGGGTGCGCTACAGCGAGGGCGACCGTGCTGAACTCGGGCAGGTCCTGTCGCTCAAGGTGCGCGCGATGAGCGGCCGCCTGGTGCCGCTGTCAGAGGTAGTCAAGGTGGTGCCGGCCAATCGCGAAACCAGCATCCACCACAAGGACCTCCTGCCGGTGGTCTATGTCACCGGCGATATGGCGGGCGAAACCGACAGTCCCCTGTACGGCATGTTCGAGATCCGCAGCCGTATCGAGGAGGAACTGGGGATGGAACAGTGGTTGCTGAGCCAGCCCGAGAACCCTTATGACTACGGGGTCAAGTGGGACGGGGAATGGCAGGTAACCTACGAGACCTTCCGCGACATGGGTATCGCCTATTCGATCGGGCTGCTGCTGATCTACCTGCTGGTGGTTGGACAGTTCCGTTCCTATCTGGTACCGCTGGTGATCATGGCGCCGATCCCGCTCACGGTCATTGGCATTCTTCCCGGACATGCCATCCTGGGCGCGCAATTCACCGCAACCTCGATGATCGGCATGATAGCCCTTGCCGGCATCATCGTGCGCAACTCGATTCTCCTGGTCGATTTCATCAACCAGCAACTGCGCGAAGGCATGGCCTTCGAAACAGCCGTCATCCAGGCGGCTGCCGTGCGCGCAAAGCCCATTGCGCTGACAGCGGCTGCCGCGATGGCCGGTGGTTTCTTCATCCTGGACGACCCGATCTTCTCGGGACTGGCGGTATCGCTGATCTTTGGCCTGTTCGTGTCCACCGTGCTGACCCTGGTGGTGATTCCGGTTGTGTATTTTGGGGTCATGTACAAGCGTGTCGAGAGGATAATCCAGGCGGATTGAGGAACAGGCCTCAGTCCCGCCGGATGTTCCCGGCGTGGCATGTGCTTTCCGAAATAGACGCCCGGTTGCAACCGGGCGTTCTTGTGTCGCGTTTTGGCTTTTCAGCCGCACGGGCTGGACTGTTCCGCTTTAGTTGTCAGCGGCGACACCATCGTGCCGCAATAGCCACGGGCGAAGAATCACTTCAGGCCCTGGGGTGGGGCGACGGGGAGACAGCTCCGGTCTCCCCGTCGACGATCAAGCGGCGATATCGAACCGATCGGCGTTCATCACTTTGGCCCACGCTGCAACGAAGTCGCTGACGAACTTCTCCTGGTTGTCATCCTGTGCATAGACTTCCGCATACGCCCGCAGTATCGAGTTGGAACCGAACACCAGATCCACTCTGGTCGCGGTCCATTTGACTGCATTCGTGTTGCGATCACGGATCTCATAAAGGTTCTCACTGACCGGATTCCAGGTATTGCCCATATCGGTCAGATTGACGAAGAAGTCATTGCTCAGCTGACCCACCCGATCAGTGAAGACGCCGTGTTTGGTACCACCATGGTTGCTGCCGAGCACCCGCATGCCACCAACCAACACTGTCATCTCGGGCGCGGTCAGCCCCATCAGTTGGGTGCGGTCGAGCATCAACTCTTCCGAGGTGACGACATAGTCTCGTTTGACCCAGTTGCGATAGCCGTCATGGAGCGGCTCCAAGGGTTCGAACGACTCCACGTCCGTCTGCTCATCGCTCGCATCGCCACGACCGGGTGTAAACGGCACCGTGACCGGATGCCCGGCGGCCTTGGCAGCCTGCTCGATACCGACATTTCCGGCCAAAACGATGACGTCTGCCACACTGGCGCCGCTGCCGGCCGCGATACTCTCAAGCACGCCGAGTACCCGGTGAAGGCGTTCAGGTTCATTTGCTTCCCAGTCCCTCTGCGGAGCCAGGCGGATGCGTGCACCATTGGCGCCGCCGCGTTTGTCCGAACCGCGGAAGGTCCTGGCGCTGTCCCACGCCGTGCAGACCATGTCACTGACGCTCAGCCCACTGTCTGTGATCTTCGACTTGATCGCATCGATATCGTAGTCGGTACTGCCGGCGGGCACCGGATCCTGCCAAATCAGGGCTTCCTGTGGCACGTCCGGACCGATGTAGCGAGCCTTGGGGCCCATGTCACGGTGGGTCAGTTTGAACCAGGCACGGGCGAAGACTTCAGAGAAGTACGCGGGATCCTGGTGGAAGCGTTCTGAAATCTTGCGGTACTCCGGGTCCATCTTCATCGCCATGTCGGCGTCGGTCATGACCGGGTTATGGCGTACCGACGCGTCCTCGGCATCGAGCGGTTTGTCTGCTTCCTCGATATCCTTCGGCTCCCACTGCCATGCGCCAGCAGGACTCTTCTTCAACTCCCATTCGTGGTTGAGCAGCATGTCGAAATAGCCGTTGTCCCATTGAATGGGATGGGACGTCCAGGCACCTTCGATGCCGCTTGTAACCGCATCATGACCGATACCTCGTTGGGATTTGTTGTTCCAGCCGAGGCCTTGCTCTTCGATCCCCGCACCTTCGGGCTCCGGGCCCAGCAGTGCTGCGTCACCATTGCCGTGACATTTACCCACGGTATGGCCGCCCGCGGTAAGCGCGACGGTCTCCTCATCGTCCATGGCCATTCGGGCAAAGGTGACGCGAACATCCCGTGCTGTCTTGATTGGATCGGGACTGCCGTCCACGCCTTCCGGATTCACGTAGATCAGGCCCATCATGACTGCAGCCAGCGGGTTCTCCAGATCACGTTCTCCCGAGTAACGTGTACCTTCACCGCCACTGGGCGCCAGCCAGTCTTTCTCGGAACCCCAATAGGTGTCCTTTTCAGGATGCCAGATATCTTCCCGCCCGAAGCCAAATCCAAAGGTCTGGAGCCCCATGGATTCATACGCAACAGTGCCGGCGTAGGCGATCAGATCGGCCCAGCTGAGCTTGTTGCCGTATTTCTTCTTGATCGGCCAGAGTAAGCGACGCGCCTTGTCGAGATTCGCGTTGTCAGGCCAGGAGTTGATCGGCGCAAAACGCTGGTTGCCGGTTCCAGCGCCACCCCGGCCGTCGGCTGTGCGATAAGTGCCAGCTGCATGCCAGGACATACGGATCATCAGACCACCGTAATGCCCCCAGTCGGCGGGCCACCAGTCCTGGCTGTCAGTCATCAAGGCAAGAAGGTCTTTTTTCAGCGCCTCGAAATCCAGTGACCTCACTTCTTCACGATAGTCAAAATCCTCTCCCATCGGATTGGTTTTGGAATCGTGCTGATGCAGGATGTCGAGATTCAGCGTCTTTGGCCACCATTCGGTCACGGTTGTTTCACCGGTCGATAGGGCCCCATGCATGACCGGACATTTCGCTTCAGACATGTCAATTCTCCATTGGTGGATTTATGCAAATGCCGTCTAAGCCACGAAGGGCTTGTGTGGTACTTCTTTTGGCGGGCGCGGATTCGCCGTATACACACCCAGTGCCAGGCGAGCGAACCAGGCTGCCCTTTCCAAATCTTCAATACTTCGTTTTTTCATTGGTTGATGCTCTACATTTGCAGACGTTGCCGAACTGCAAGTTGTGTGTGTAACAACTTGAGCTTAGTAATGGACCAATGGTTGGGATATTGAAATAAATTGAATTTTGTATTCGGTTTTTTGGGGAGGTTCGGACGCCGGCTTTCAGAGGCGGGAGTTGAGATGCGCGTGCCGGGCAGGCCTTTGCGTATGTACGCAACGCCAATCATTCCCATTGAAGCTGTCCCCAGTTCACCGCTTCCGTTAACATTCACTGGATGCCAGATTCACTTCACATCAATGACGTAGGCAGTCACCTGCGGCGGCACGGAATCTATCCGACCGGGCAGAGGCTTGCCATTGCCAAGGTGCTTTTGCCCCGGCACCAGCATGTGACCGCCTATGAGCTGTATGCACAGCTACGCAGTACCGGTGTGCAGCTGTCCAAGGCCACGGTCTACAACACCTTGAACCTGTTTGCCGAGAAAGGACTGGTGCGTGAAATAGTGGTCGACGGCAACCATACCTACTTCGATTCCAATCCTGCCCCGCATCATCATTTCTACAATGTCGATGACAATGTACTCATCGATATGCCGAATCCGGTCTGCGAACTCGTACCAGACATGGAACTGCCAAAGGGTACCCAGCTGGATGAGGTCGAGGTGGTGGTCAAGATCCGCAATTCCTCCTGATCTAGCCAAGTTCAATTTATCCTGGCTGTTTCAGTATCCCGGGCGTCAACTTTGACCCACATCAAAATCCCGTTTTAGAAATAGTCTAAGAATACCCGCGTTCTGAATCGGGCAATTTATTCCCAGTATCAGTAATTGATCCTGGGTCTGGATTGCCGAATCAGAATGTTTTGTCGTCTGGACACCAGACCACCCTTCAATATTCGGGAACCGATTATGCAAATGAAGAAAATTGCCACTGGCACTCTGCTGGCCTGCGCAACTGCTGTCGCAGGCACCGCGATCGCCCAGGAACCGATTACCCCTATCCGTCCCGCCCAGGAAATCAACCTGGCACAAGCGGAACTGGGCAAGAAGCTGTACTTCGATCCACGACTGTCGAAGTCGGGTTTCATCTCCTGCAACTCCTGTCACAACCTGAGCATGGGTGGCACCGATAACCTCAAGACATCGATCGGTGACCGCTGGCAGCAGGGCCCAATCAATTCACCAACTGTCCTCAACTCCAGCCTCAATGTGGCGCAGTTCTGGGACGGACGTGCCGCCGACCTGAAAGCCCAGGCCGGCGGCCCTATCGCCAACCCCGGTGAAATGGCATTCACCCACACCCTGGCGGTAGATATGCTCAAGTCCATCCCGGGATACGTGAAGGAATTCAAACTGGTTTTCGGCAGCGACGATATCGATATCGATATGATTACTGACGCTATCGCCGAGTTTGAAAAGACCCTGGTCACCCCCAACTCACCGTTCGACCAGTGGTTGCTCGGGGATGAGGATGCGCTGACCGCCAAAGAGAAGGAAGGCTATACGCTGTTCAAGAACAGCGGCTGCACCGCCTGCCACAATGGCTCCGCTGCTGGGGGTAATACCTTCCAGAAGATGGGTATTGTCGAGCCGTACCAGAGCACCAGCTCCGCCGAGGGTCTGGCTGCCGTAACCGGCAAGGATGCGGACCGCTTCAAGTTCAAGGTGCCGACCCTGCGTAACGTGGAAATGACCTATCCGTATTTCCATGACGGTGAGGCCGAGACCCTGACCGAGGCCGTCGATATCATGGGCCGCCTGCAGTTGGGCAAGAAGTTCACTGACGAGGAAAATGCCAAGGTCGTGGCCTTCCTGAAGACCCTGACCGGTGATCAGCCGAGCTTCGCGCTGCCGATTCTGCCGCCGTCTTCCGAGAAGACCCCGCTGCCGAATCCGTGGGCGAATTGATCCCCTGGCGCCAGTGAAGAAAAGGGCCGGCTTTTGCCGGCCCTTTTTTCTTTTCAATCTTCGGAAGGAGAGCCCGGTGAGACCGCCAGGTGGCTCGCATAGAATTCGGCCAGCGCGATCAGGTCGTCATCGGAGATTTTTTCCAGTCGTTCCTGCATGACGGGCGGCTGGGGCATATTGGTGGCCGCCTTCCGGTAGTCACGCATCTGGATCAGCAGATAGCCCTTGGCCTGGCCTGCCAGTGGCGGTGTCTCCCTGTCCTGGAAATGCCCGTTGTGCTTGTGGCATTTCTCGCAGTACTCGTCGTGCAGCTGTTTACCCCGCTCGGCCAATGCCGCGTCGATATCCGTTCGCGGCTGGCCCCGCCAGGGCTGCGCCCCGTAGTGCAATGCCATCAATTGCAGTTGGCTGCTCCTGAAGCCCTTTGCAATACGGCCCATGATGGTCGAGCTTCGCCGATCCTTTCTGAACGCCTGCATGGTGGCGTAGAAATAGCGGAAATTGAGCCCGGCGATCGTTGGCATGTGCGACGCCTGGCTGACCCCGTTGGTGCCATGGCAACCGGCACAGGACTGAACCAGTGAGTCCGAGTGAACGTGAGCCGGTAACAAAAGGCACGCGTTCGCCAATAGAAGGATTCGCAACTTGGTTCTGGTTGACGCTGCTCGCATAAGAATCACGTGAGTTCGGCGGTGTGCCGCTTAGTGTGTCGCAGTACACTAGCAAAGCCCTTAGGCCTTTAGGCGAATAAACCTAATCGGTTTACTGTTCTTTTCTCCTGACTCGTGTCAAAAACACCCTGTTTTCCTGCAAGGATGGGCAGTCATGCCAGGATATGGAGGGAGATTGGAAACGGTCTGTGTTGTGTGGCCCGGACACACAGAGATGGTAAGGCGCTGCAAATAGCCCTGAACGTCTACCGGTTTCCTCCCGCGGCGTTTCAGCCGGTCAGGCGTTCGAAGATGCGGAAACCGGCGAGATAGGTCCCGATAGCCGAGCCGAGGGTGCTGAAAAGGAATACCAGCAGGGTGCGCGAGACCCTGTTGCGCCACCAGCCGCGCAGGGTGGTGGTGTCATGTCGCAGGGCGCTGAAGTCGCCTACCTGTGGTTTGCGAAACATCAGTTCGGCGCCGGCAGTGACCATGCCCGCACCGATGGTGGGGTTGAGCGAGGTGATCGGTGCCGCCACGAATGCGGTAAGGATGGTAAGCGGGTGGGCCGTCGCGATCAGGGCGCCGAGGGCAGACAGGCCGCCGTTGATCAATACCCAGTCCTTTACCAGTTGCCAGCCGAGTTCGTTGCTGCGGCTGAACCCGAGGTAGAAGCCGAACAGGACCAGGGCCACGATCAGCCAGGGGATCAGCTTGGGCCAGCGGGACTTCGGTGGTTGCCGATCGAGTTCAGTCAGCTGCTGCTCCGGATCGGTCATCTCCCCGAGTTGCGCCGAGGTCCCCTTCAGGTGGCCTGCCCCCAGCACGGCCAGGATGCGCTTACCCGGGTGCTCACGAGCGGCCAGGATCAGTTTCGCCGCCATATAGCGGTCGCGTTCGGCGATCAGCGGGTCGTACAGGTCCTGGCGGTCATGGGCGAACTCGGCGAAGGCCGTTTCCAGCATGTCGCCTTCCTTGAGCTTCTCGATCTCCTCCTCGTCCACGTCATCATGCGATATCAGACTGAGGAAGAGGCCGCTGAACAGGGTCCAGCGTTTCCACCAGGCGAGATTGGCGCCGGTGCGTTTGAGGGTGGTGCCGATCTCCCGATCGACCAGCAGCAGTGGCAGGCCGTGCCGGTCCGCGCCCTGCATGGCGGCACGCATCTCTGCACCCGGCTCGATACCGTACTGCTCGGCCAGGCGTTGCTGGTAGGCGCCCATCGCCAGGTTCGCGGTCACCATGGCGGCCTTGCCTTCGCGCAGGACTTGCAGCAGGTTCATCTTCGCCAGGGCCTCGGGCTCGCTGAGGGCGTGGTGACGGCTGGCGCACAGTTCGACCGCAACGGCATCGTAGTGGCCGCTGTCGATCATGTTCTGTACCGCCTCGGCGCTCTTGCGCGAGACGTGCGCGGTGCCAAGAAGTGTGATTTTGGTGTCGCCGACGCGGGTCTCGATGATGGGGTCGTTCGTGGCAGGATCTTTTTTGTTGTCGTTCATTCGGGCGTGTCCGGCGATCGGGGCAGACATGATAACCGAGATCGGCTCCGCTACGGCACGGGGCCTGGTGTAACATGCGACCTTCCTGCGGGGGAGATGAATCGCATGTTCAAACCGTTTCTGGCGTTCGCCACCGTACTGTTGCTTTCGGCCTGCATGGCGACCAATCCCTACGCCCCTGTCCCGAAGGAATTGGGCATCAAGGTGCGGGTTTTTGAGGACGTGGTGCGTTGGGGTGATCTGCGAAAGATGTACATGTTCGGCAAGACGGGCACCCAGGTTACCCTGCCCCAGGGTTTCGACAATGTGCGGGTCAACCGCTACGAGGCCGGCGATATGCGCCAGACGGGTCCCTGGCAATGGTCGCAGACGGCCATCGTTGAATATGTTCTTACCGACACCCAGGTGGTCCGACAGCTGGCTGACCAGCAGGTCTGGGCGAGTGATGACGAGGGCGCAAGCTGGTACCGACTCAATCCGCCACCGGCATTCCGTTGATGGGGCACGGTGCCCTGGAGGGACGCCGGGCGCTTGCCTGGCTGGAGCAGCAGGTGACAGCGGGCCACGGCGGCAAGGTCCTGCTGGCGGGGTTCGATGCGAAGGGGGCGGCCAGCGCTTGGGCGGCGGGCTTGCGGGGTGATCAGGATCATCCCAACTTCGTGACCTTCGCGCGCTTCGCGCTGCAGACGCTGTCGGGCTGCAATGCCTACTGGTTGTTCCTGCCTGCGGAATTCCGGGACTGCCTCGGATACCGTGTGGAACTGAACACCGTCGGCAGGACCTGGCAGGGCGAGGCGCGCTGGCTCGAGGGCAGCCACTGGGTCCTGCAGGAAAATGAACCCGCCTCCCTGCTCGGGGATCTGCTCGCGCCCGGCGCCACGTTGCCCGGCATCATGCGCCGGGATCTCACCGGACTGGCTGAACAACTCCAGGTGGAACCGCCGGGACAGTCGTCAGGAGCCGGCGAGTAGACGGTCGATGATCTCCAGTACCTCCGGACCGTCCCAAGCGAACGCGCCGAATCCCGCGTAGCGAATCCGGTGCGAGCGGTCGAGCAGCAGCGTGGTGGGGAAGGCATGCACGCCCCAGCGGTGCAGTTGTTCGCCGTCACTGTCCACCAGCACGGGGAAATCCACCTGGGTCTCCAGGTCGGCGAGAAACTGCGCGATGTCCTCACGCGATTCACCCACGTCCACTGTCAATATCTCCAGCCCTCTGGCCTTGCGCGCCTGCTGCAGCCGTTGCAGTGAGGGGAGCTCCTCCACGCAGGGTGGACACCAGGTGGCCCAGAAGTTCAGTACCACCACCTTTCCTGCATAGTCGGCAAGGTCGTGGGTTTTCCCCTGCAGGTCAGCCAGTTGCAGGGTTGGGGTTTTACGGTTCGCAGGGTAAGGCTTGAGCAGCGCGCTGCCCCTGTTCGCTTCCGGGGCAAGATCCTCGCCGGCAAGTGGCGCGGCGGTGCCGGGCAGGCCGTCGTGGAACCCGAGCAACCGCATGGCAGTGAGCAGCTTGTCGGGCAGGGCACGGGTGACGCGCTCTTCTTGGGGAGAGAACTCGTCACGCAGGTTGAAGCCGTCGCTGACATCCTG
>Ga0180435_10005284_pt1 | contig 12596 bp, 11 predicted proteins | sample SS_ome_3_FD_132467 | JGI IMG/M metagenome (GOLD analysis project Ga0180435, IMG submission 132467) | Hypersaline lake sediment archaeal communities from the Salton Sea, California, USA - SS_3_S_1 metaG | ecosystem: Environmental > Aquatic > Non-marine Saline and Alkaline > Hypersaline >... | reverse complement strand
GGGCCGCGGTTGGCCCAGCCGTAGTACGGTATCAGCTCGATCGGGACCATGCCGTCAGGCACGGGAATCGCTTTGTGCGGGCGGTACTCGCGGTACAGTTCTCCTTCCGCAAAGGGCCGGGGCTTCGCGGCACGCACGTTACCGTTGCGCGCGATGTAGGCGTCCCTGCCCGCGGCGGTCAGAGCGTTGCCCTTGAGCACCATCACACCGCCCAGCAAGTCGGCGCGGAATTCCTCCGTAAACGTAACGTCTTCGGGCAGGTGGACCCCGTCTTTCCATAACTGCTCACCGCCTTCCGCCAGCGGCGCTTCGAGGCAATAGACTACGGGACCGCGCATGACGGCAACCTTGCCGCGGTCGGCTTCGATCTCCGGGTGCGCTTCCATCAGCCGGATTCTCAGCGGGAGCTCGAGAACGAACTGGTCGCCCGCCCGCCAATGGCGGTGGACGCGCGCGTAAGTGCCCGGCGCCGCGGCGACCTCCAGCGGTTCTCCGTTGAGCGCAATCCGGGCGTCGTCCGCCCAGCCGGGGATACGCAGGTTGATTGCGAACGATTCCCTGGGGCACTGATCGATCGCAAATGTGACCTGGCCCTGCCACGGGTAATCCGTCTGCTGAGTGAACCTGAGCGTTGAGCCGTCCGCGAGTTGCGTATCGACCCGGTTGCTGCCGTAGAGATGAACATAGATACCCCGGTCATCCAGGCCGTAGCACCAGTTGTGCAGGCCGGCGATGGTGCGGGTGATCTGCGGCGGACAGCAATAGCCTTTGGCCGTCCACCAGCGCCGGGCCGGGAAGGTGATACCGTTGCCGGCCTCGACATCGGAGGGTTCCCAGGACAGGGGGTTGGTGTAGAAGAACGATCCGCCGTCCGTCGACAGCGCGGAAAGGCCGCCATTATACATGACCCGCTCGATAGTATCGGCATATTTTGCCTCGCCGGTCATCACGAGGCGCCGCCAGGCCCACATCGCGTGCGCCAGGGTGGCGCAGGTCTCGTTGTAGGCGAGGTGATTGTCGAGACCGTACTTCTTCGTGGCGAACTCCTCGTGGACGCTGTCGCCGCGAAAACTGCGGCGGTCGTTGGTGGCCGCGGAGGCCCCCGTGGCGCCCGTGACATACATCCGATGGGCCTGGAGGTCATTCCAGATGCGATCGAGGGCGGCGGACAGCTCGCGGTCGCCGGTTTCCATCACGACATCCGTCGCCCCGCAGTAGAGATAATGCCCGCACACCGCGTGCCCCACGGCGCAGCATTCCTGCCGCAGCGGAACGCGGTCCTGGGTACAATCGGCTCCTCCTGCGCGGTCATCCGGATTGGACGAGGGGCGCATGCCTCGATGGTCGACGAAGGCTTGAGCCAGCTCCAGGTAGCGTTGATCCTGCGTCGTCCGGTAGATTTCGACCAATGCCATGATCTGCGACGGGTTGAAACTGAAGTTCAGCAACTCCTCCCGCACCGGGCTGATGAATGTGGCATAGAGATGATCGGCCGCCCTCTTCGCGATATTGAGCAGGGACTCCTTGCCTGTCGCGCGGTGGTGGATGCAGGCGGCCATGATCAGGTGACCCATGTTATAGAGCTCGTGGTCCCGGGCAGCGCCGTACCGGGGCCGCTTCTTGAGCTGGTTCCAGGTAGCCAGATAGCCGTCTGTCGCCTGGGCCTGCCCGAGGACGGCGATCCAATGATCCATCTTGGAGCTAATGACGGGGTCTTTCCTGACGGCGTAAAGCTGGGCGTAGGTTTCCAGCAGCTTGTAACAATCGCCGTCGCTCCAGGCGGTGCCGCCGTGTTCGCCGGTGGTGAGTCCCGCAAGGATCTCCAAATTCGCGAGCCGGGCGCCGTTTCCCGGCTGCCGCATCGCTTCTTCCACCCGAGCGGTGGTGATGTCCCGCACCAGCGCGTGGCGATCCCCCCAGAACCCGCCGGTCCACCGCACGTCGGAAATGTCAAGATTGCTCAGCTTCAAATGTATCACCCTGAAGAAGGTGTCGCCGGAGCCGCCTGCTCAGAAAAGAAGAGCACCACGCCCGCTATATTCCACAAACGGCTGCGAGCGCGGTGCACTCTACTCCGTCCGCCCTAGTCCCGACCCACGCCGCGGGCGGCGCGATCGGGACGAAGGCGGGACATGTTCTCCCCTATTTCCCGTAGATCAGCGTGCCGGGGGTGCTTACGGAAAGGGCCGCCACGCCGCTGTTGTAGATCGTCTGGACTTCGCCCGGCGAGAGCGCGTGATCAAAGTACGCCAGATCGTCCAGGGTGCCTTCGCCCATGTTTGGGTTATACGCGGCGTTGCCGTTCCACATTGCCTGGAGCGTGCTATTAGAGTAACCCCACGCCACGGCCGTGGCGCCCGCGTTTGTGACGGAGTCTACTTCGATCCCGTCCACATAGAGCTTCAGGGTTCCGGTCGTTCCGTCGTAAACGCCCGCAACGTGGTGGAAACTTCCGTTGAAATACGTTGCGAGGGGCGTGGAGGCCATCTGGGCCGTCACGTTAAGGCCGGACGACAACAATTTAAATTGAATACCGTTAGCGGCTGTGCCCCACGTCTGGATGGCCCAAGCCGGCAATATGTTAAAAGCGCCTTTCATCATCAGGGAGATGGTCCCTAAACTCGTCGCGTTGTCTGACGCATACCACCCAACAGCGCTGAAGCTCTCTCCGGGTTGAGACTCATAATCGGCCCCGACCGTCGGCCACGCAATCGTTCTGCCCAGATTCATATAGTGGGCCCAGCCACCGTTGAAATAGAAACCGGTGCCGAACACGGCAGGCGCGCTGTACGTATCCACGCTATAAGCGGGCCAGTCGTTGCCGGCCGGGCCCGAATCGGTCGCGCTACCAGACGCGTCGTCCATTTTCCAGTGACTGACCAAGTCGGCCTGGCCCGTCTGCACGCCCACGCCGAGAAGCATTACCGCCATTCCAACTGCCAGCATTATCATTCCAATCGATTTCATTTCATTCTCCAGTCTTGTTCATTCGTTCCATCAACCTGCAACTGCTCCCTCAATCCCTCCGACTTCGGCCTCATCGCACCATAAGCCTCACCTCCCTTCGGCGTTCAAACTGCCTTACATTGTCGGTTACCATATTTGATCCGTCCAATGCTGGCTTGCATTGTAGCGCACTGCACTTTAGTATACATTCATGCCCGGGAAGAAATGCTTTCTTGTGTGCCCCGACCACCCTGAATGCGGCCGGTATTGGCCTGCCGTGCGCATTCCCATGATACACAAACTGGGCTTCGAATATATATCGAGCGCCGCGAAGGCGCTTGAGTGGACTGGCGCGGGAAACGAGCCTGCGACAGTAATATTCCTTGTCTCGGGCCGCATCGACTGGCGTGTCCACGGCGCCCGAATGGTGACTCAGCGTGGAGGCACCTTTATGCCGATTGGTGAGAACAAGATGATCTTTCCTACAGCACACAAACAGCCGCCCGGTCTCCGGTTCTGGATTACCCCTGAGTATCGAGCCAGCGCCGTCGGAGAGAACGTGCTTTACCCCCCCCCGGAAACACGCAGGCTGTACGACTGGTTCGAAAAGAACTCCGGAACGGTCTTCCTTATGAGCAAGCGAATGAACGGCCTGATTGAGGATCTGATTGTGGTGGTGCAGGGCTTTCCCGGGAAGAATCGCGTGATGGCGGAGAGCAGCATGAAGGCATTGGCAACCTTGCTTTTCATCGAGGTGTTGGAAGCAGATCGCGTGCCCGAAGTTTCTCGCCCGGACGATGTCGTAGCAGCGGGCGTCAGGTACATTGAAGAGCACTGGACGGAGAAGATCAGCACGGAAGCGCTGGTCACGTATCTGGGCTATTCGCGGAGGTGGATTTTCAACGCTTTCGAGGCTGCCACCGGCATGCCTCCGCACCAGTATCTGGAACGTTACCGCATCGGGCGGGCGAAGCAACTTCTGCTTTCGGGCGATTCAACCGTGACCGACGTCGCCTTCGATTGCGCATTCAACTCCAGCCAGCACTTCGCGAAGAGCTTCAAGAGAATCACCGGCCTCACCCCAACGCAGTTCCGGAAGAACGCCGGGGCCGATGCGCAGCAACTGTAGCAGCCGCTCTATGAGCGGCTCGACCGTTGCCTGATTCATGCGCGCATGAAGTCGCCGAAGGGCAAGGCAGTTTCGGATCGGCTCGCAGAGCCGATGCCACAGGGGAGGCAATGCCACAGGGGGTCGCCGATGCCGCAGGGGGTCGCCGATGCCGCAGTGGGTCGCCGATGCCGCCGCTGTAGCAGCCGCTCTGTGAGCGGCTCGGACTTTGCGCGATTCACGGAAAATGCTCAACTGCTGCTTGCACGGTCCGGCTTTCTGTCTTAGTCTGCAATTCTGGCGATCAGTATGAAACTTACCGACCACGAGAACCGGGTGTTGTCCTGCCTTGTGCAACGGCTTAGACGCGAGCTGGGCGCAGGGGAGATTCTTGTCTATGGCTCAGCAGCCCGCGGGACAATGGATGACGACTCCGACATTGATCTCCTCGTCGTCTTCCGGGAGGTCACATGGGATATCGAGAGGCGGGTGAATGAACTGTGCTTCTATGCGGGCCTCGATTGCGACCGCCTGATCTCCACGGCGCTTTTCACGCAAAACGAACTGACTGATAGCCCGCTGCGCTTGTCACCCATGGTGCTGAACGCGCGCAAAGACGCTGTACCACTATGAATCCCGATTTAGAAAAGCTTGTCGAGTACCGTTTGCGGCAGGCCCGGGACACACTGGCCGTCGCCGGAGAGGTGCGGCACAACGGGCATTTTCGTGATGCCGTCAATCGTGCCTACTACGCGATCTTCTACGCGAGCCTGGGATTGCTCGCGAGCAAGATGTTGGGCAGCAGCAAGCACTCCGGCGTGATCGGGCTCTTCGGGAAGAACTTTGTAAAGACAGGGCAGTTCCGGCCGGAAACCGCGAAGTACCTCAGGGAGGCATTTGACTTGCGACAGAGGACCGACTACCGGGAGTTCGTAGATGTTACCGCAGACCAGACAGACGAACTGATCGAACATGCCGCGGCGTTCATCACCGAAGCCGAGGAATTATGGACCGCAATCAAGAGTGATTCCGGTCCGTCCGGCTAACGCCACGCTCACCGAAATAAGTGAATACGGCGACAGTGTGAGCATCAGAATCTGCGAGCGCGGTTCGAGCGCAAAGGGCCCGCTTTCCGCTTCCTCATGCTCCGGGTCGGTCAGGTACAGTTTGTATTCTCGCGGCTCAACCGCGCGGCCTTCGGCGTCCTCAAGCCGCAAAACGGCGGTATTCTCCCGTCCTTCGTAATTGGCGACATGAACGGTTATCTCCGCGCCACCGCGCTTGCGCAGGGCCAGCACGTCCGCTGTTCCGAGCCCTGTCGTCCGGACTTGCGCGATCCCGCATCAGTCGGATTCATCGAGAAACGCGGTGGAAACCGACGCACCGCGGCTGATCCACAAAACATTCGCGCCCGAGCCAAGGAAAGAGACTTGCTTTGTGGTAACACATGTGTACACTATTGAGTGACAATGAGGTGCGAAATGAAGTTTCTGAGTGTTAGAGATCTTCGGAGCAATTCGGCCGCCGTCTGGCGCGAATTGGCAATAAAAAAGGAAATGGTCGTGACAAGCAACGGACGACCCGTTGCCCTGCTGACGGCGGTTGACGAAAACAGTGTCGAGCAGTCGCTGGCCGCTTGGCGCCAGGTCCGTGCTACGCAGGCTATCGCCGATATCCAACGAGAGTCCGCGCGGAAAGGCACGGATCGGTTATCAATGGACGAAATAAACCTTGAGATCAAACGGGCCAGACAGGCGCGACGTGGGCGCACAACATGAGGGTTGTGCTGGACACAAATATGCTTGTTTCAGGATTGCTCACCCCCTTTGGGACGTGCGGAGAAATCGTCCGCATGCTCACATCGGCTGAAATCGTTCTCTGCGTGGACGCGCGAGTTTTCATTGAATACAATGACGTCCTGCGCCGATCGAAATTCTGTATCGAGGCGCATAAGACCGATGTTGTAATGGAATACATACAAGAATCATCAGAGGTCCATGCGACTACTCCACTCGATAGGCCTTTGCCCGACGAAGGCGACAGCCCGTTCCTGGAGGTTGCACTGTCATCCGGCGCCGACTGTCTTGTCACCGGAAACCTGAAACATTTCCCGAAGCCCTGCCGCGCGGGCGTGCGAGTACTGTCTCCCAAGCAGTTCCTCGACGATTTCAGGGGACGCAGAGCAAGATAAGTCGAGTCTACAAGCATTTGCCACAGTTGTAGCAGCCGCTCTATGAGCGGCTCGACCTGCGCCTGGTCCATGTGCGCATGAAGTCGCCAACGGGCAAGGCAGGGCCGGATCGGCTCGCAGAGCCGATGCCACAGGGGAGAGTTGCCGACGCCACAAGGGGTCGGCGATGCCACAGAAGGGGGTCGCCTATGCCGCCGCTGTAGCAGCCGCTCTATGAGCGGCTCGGGCTTTGCGCGATTCACGGAGGATGAGATCAAGCACCAGGGATCTGTCTCTTAACGTCTCCTTACGTAAGGCGGCTCAAATCTCCTTTCTTCCAAATGGACGAAAAGACGGCAGAATTTGTGAATACACCGACTGACCCTTTTCGCGGCGAGATCCGTAATCGCCGCGCGTCATCGTTAACCGATTTCCCAGCAGAGGGGACCTGAGCGGTTACTGCGCGTCCACCTCACTATGGATCCGCTTCATGATCACTTTGTAACTTGCTTTGTGATCCTATTGTGGTACTGTTTTGGAAACTTACAGGGAGATCAACCAATGAAATTCATGTCTGTCAGAGAGTTTCGAGTTAACACCGGGCAGGTGCGCCGAGACTTGGCTCAGGACGAAGAAGTTGTCCTCACGGCCAATGGGCAGCCATTTGCCATCGTGTCGGCAGTACGTCCGGAGGCGTTTGACAAGGAGCTGGAGGCGATCCGCAGAGCGAGAGCCAAGGTGGCGCTGGAACGTGCGCGCGAGGGAGCTGAGCGGGGCGGTACTGCTGATATGTCCATGCCGGAAGTCGACAAGATTATTGCGGATGTCCGCCGCGCCAGGGGCAAGGCATGAAGGTTGTCCTTGACACCAACGTCGTCGTCTCCGGGTTGTTGACGAGGACAGGCACTTGCTCCATCATTCTCGACCTGCTGGTCGACGGTCACTTTACGGCTGCCTTTGACGCCAGGATCATGGACGAGTATCGGCGCGTGTGTGCGGAGCCACGACTGGCTCTTGATCGGAATGCCGTGCACGAATTCCTGCACTTGCTGGACGGCTTGGCGGAAAAGGTCACTGCCACCCCGCTCAAAGCGCACGTACCGGACTCGGACGACCTCCCATTCTTGGAGGTGGCGACGGAGGCCGACGCCGTCCTGGTGACGGGAAACAAGAAGCACTTCCCGAATAGGGTTGCCGGCCCTGTTCGGGTCATGGGCCCCAGGGAATTCCTGGACATGCTCCGCGCGTGAATTGGATGGCCCACTTCGAGTCTCTAAACGTCCTGCCAGCCGTTGTTGTGCGATTCCGCGCTCACAGTACATCAAAGCAGGGACGAAGCGGGTCGATGAAGACCGTTTTCTCTGCGGAAACGGTCGCGAGAGCTCAGGTGCGCAGTGCGCGTTGCACGGGGATTTCCTCCACATCTTCTCATGCGTCTCATCCATCACCGCGCGAAGACATAGTAGGTGGGGCCGGGGTGCCCGGTCACGGCATAGTAGACGGCGCCCACGATCATGAATGTCAGCCCTCCCAGAATGTCGCCCGCAATCACACCGACAACAGCCGGAAAGAGCCTGTGATAGAGTCTCTGCCCGCCGAAACGCATAACGGCGCGCTTGATCAGCCAGCCCAAAAGGAATGAATGACTGAAGACCAGCATGGGCCAGGTACCCCACATGACGAACATGACGGGATGCAGCGGCCAGCGGGGCAGACGCATGCGCAGCAACCTGAACAGGAAGACCAGCCCGGCGCCGATTCCGGCCGCGAGCAGAAAGCCCGGCCGCGGATCGATATTGGCCAGACGCTGCAGCGGGGTGTAAGCACCGGAGGCCTCGAGCACGCCGAGCGCGCGCAGTCTGTAAGCCGCCACCGATGCCTGCTCGAACGAATACCGGGCGACGTGCCGCGCCCAGCCGTCTGCCGGAGCGCCGTTGGTGTAGACGGCGGCAAGAGTAACCGGAACAGCAACCGCCAGGCCGAGGACGAAGACCGCGACGAAGCCCGCGCCAAGCCGGCCCATCCGTTGATTCGGGCCGTCGCAGATCTTAAGACCGTTAACGACGAAAGGCATCAGCGATTCGCGCAAATCAACCATGAACATGGCGCAAATCAACCCCGTAATAACGAACGCCCGGATTCCGAGTGCCGACAGACCGAAAAGACCGACAAAGACGCTCAGCGCGTTCCAGTTGGCCTCGATATGCGGTACCCCGCATTCGGCGCTGATGCGCGCGCCGATAACGTATATCAGCAGAATCAGCCCAATGAGCATGATAGAGAGCGGCCAATCCAATCCCAGCCGGACCAGCAGTAAGGCAAAACCCGCGGCAGACAACAGCAGAATTCTGAAGGCCCATACGGCGTATGGTTCGGGGCCGGGACCGCACCCGGCAAAGGTCAACCCCCGGCGCGCAACCGCCCAGTAGTAGTGCCGTCCCCCGTAAAGCAGCACCACGCCCATTGCGGCGGCGCTGCCGAATATCTGCCAGCCCTGCACGCCCACATTCATCTGCCCCGAATCGATGTTCACACCGAAGCCGGCCAGCACCGCCAGCAGCGGAACAAACACCACCTGCGTCAACCCGAGGCTGAGGCTGACTTCCGACGAAAGCAGAAAGGCAAACGCGATTACGGCCGGGTAGAAACTGGGCCTGAACAAACGCCACCAGCCCGACGCCCGGCTGATTCCCGGCCAGATATTCTGCAGCGCGTGCAGAGAGAAACTTAATCGCACCGGCACGAGCACCTCAGGAAAATAAAGGCATAACCCGTTCCACAGCCGCAGCGCAAATACGCAGCCGAACCCCAGCCGGAAAGCCTTCGACAGCCAGAGCGATCCGCCGTCTGGCGACAACCCCGTAATGATCGCCCTGGCGAAGGTGGCGATCGGATACGGCAGAAGCTCGTGGCGGCTCCACTGCGTGTGCACTATCAGGCTCATGCAGATACAGGCTATCGCGGCCAGAACGATCAGCGGCGCCCAGGCGGCAACCGGTCCCGTCCAGGCGCGCCACGGGACGGCGCCGAAGTCCAGGATTTCGTTCGCCTTGTCCTTCAACGCACCGCTCATGTAGTCGCCGATGATCCGCTCGTCATAAACACCCTTGTTCGTGAGCAAGACAGACGGCGCGTACTCGAGCACGCGATTCTCCCGCCAGCCCGGCTCGACGCGATTGTAATGCGCCGGCAGCGCCATGATCTGCGTGAACTCGCGCATCAGGCCGCTCCCCGGGATCGAGCACCCGACCAAGGTCAGCGCGACGGCAACGGCGAGCTCGTCGGACCGTAGCGCCAACCTGCCTCCCAAACGCTTGATCAAAGGGTTAACGGCAATGGCCGTCACGATCAGCATTCCAAAGACGCTTATGGGCACGTGATTGCCCACAATCATGTTGAGGCGAAAAATCCAGTCGTTGAGGTAGCCGAAGCCGGCCAGCAGGACCCCGACCACGGCGCCCGTTATCAAGGCACGCCTGGTCATTTGTAACCGCTCTCCGGTCCGGCGCTGCGCCCGGCAATCTCAAGCAGCTTCTTGCGGTCTTGTGCTTCCATGCGCTGCAGAATAGCGAACTCGCCCCGCCGAATCGAGATATAAGCTCATCACGCCATTTCGGGAATTCTTGCTGGCAACGCGCTTCCAGATTTGATAACTGGAGTAGCGGGATGTTTGTCCTTCCGGGCGAGGTGGGATGGCGGGGACGGGGGCGATTTTGATGCGCGATGTTTCTTCAGGAGCGGCAGAGCTGAGCGGGCGCAGGAGACGGCGAACAGTGCTTTATCTTACGCTCTGGAACGTGCCGGCTGTCCACGAGGGTATCGTGGACTATGCCCACGACGCCCAATGGATCCTCGACAACAGCATGTGTTATTCGGGCGAGTTGACGGAGGGCCTGTATCCCGACGGGGTTATATCATGGCACACCAATGACGACGAGCTGATCGATTTTATCCTTTCGCTCAATGTGCCGACAGTGGCCTTCGAAAACGACACCCGCCTGCCGGTTCCGCGCGTCTACTACGACGAGGAGGCGATCGGCGCCATGGCCGCGCGGCACCTGATCGAACGCGGCTTCAAGATCCTGTGCTTCCTGCACCTGCGTTACACCGTCTCTCAGCTTCCGCGCATGACCGGATTCCGGCGCGAGGCCGAAGCGGCAGGCTGCCGCTTCATCGAGCTCTGCCCGCCCGAAATGCCGCCGACCTGGCACCCTCCCCCCGGCGAAGCGTGGGAGTGGCTGCGACTGGCGCTGGATGAGATCGATGGGCCCATCGGTATGATGGTGACCAACGACCAGATCGCGCGGCCCGCGATCGACGCCCTCGTCGACATGGGCTACCGCGTGCCGACCCGGATTGCCGTTGTCTCGGCCGAGAACGACCCCATGATCTGCGGCATCGCCGCCGTCCCCATATCGAGCGTCGACACCGATACGCGGCGGATGGGCTACGAAGCCGCCCGCATGCTTGACCGCCTGATGGACGGGGAAAAGCCGGCCGACGGAACGCTGCTGATAAAGCCGACTCATGTCGAAATACGCGAATCAAGCGATATTCGCGCCATAGACAATACACACGCGGCGGAAGCTTTGCACTACATCTGGCGGCACTACCTTGAACCGATCCGGGCCGACGACGTGGTCAGGGCCGTGCACGTCACCCGCCGCCGGCTGCAGACGCTCTTCCGGGAGCACGTCGGCCGCACGCTGCTCGACGAGATCCTGCGCGTCCGCACGGCGCGGGCCTGCCACCTGCTGAAGACTACCAATCTCAAAATCAACCAAATCGCACCCTTGAGCGGATTCAAGACCGGCCTTAACCTGCACCGCACTTTTCAGTCCGTCCTGGGAGTGGGGCCCAGGGAATTCCGTGAATCGGACACCACCCCCGACCTGGGCATTGTACCGGCCGGCGTTCTTGAGGGAGCGGCGAATGGCTGAGTCAAAAAAAGGAGACAAACCATGACGACAACGAGAGAAAGAGTTCAGGCGGCTTTGCGTCATGAAGAAACGGACCGGGCGCCGGTAGATTTCGGCGGACACCGGTCTTCCGGTATCGCGGCGATCGCCTATGCGAAGCTGAAGAAGGCCCTCGGCATCGAGACCGGCGGTATCTACGTGTACGACATGATCCAGCAGCTTGCCATCGTCGAGCCGGAGGTAATGGACGCAACGGAGGCAGACGTCGTGGAAATGGGCCGGGCGTTCATGCTCAGGGACGAAGACTGGAAGGACTGGGTGCTGCCCGATGGAACGCCCTGCAAGATTCCGGGTTTCGTCAACGTGGAGCAACGGGGAGCCGACTGGTACCTGCTGTCGGATGACGGCCTGGACCTGGCGGTGCAGAAGAACGGCTGCCTGTATTTCGAACAGATATACTGGCCGTGGCTCGAAGCTGATCCGGACCTGCAGGATTTCTCCGACATCGCCGAGGCCTTCGCCCACAGCATGTGGACCTCCGTTGCGGTGCCCGGCGGGCACATCCCGCTCACGGAGGCCGGTCTGGCCGAGCTGGAGTCGGGCGCCAGGGTGCTGCGGGAATCCACCGACCGCGCCGTTCTGGGCATCTTCGGCGGCAACCTCTTCGAGGTGCCGCAGTTCCTGTACCGCATCGACAAGTATCTCATGCACATGGGACTGCATCCGGAAGGCTGCGAACGACTTTCGGAAGCGCTGTGCAATTTCTATATGCCGCGGCTGGAAAAGTGGCTCGGGGCGGTCGGTCCCTACATCGACGTCATCCTGTTCGGCGACGATCTCGGCGGTCAGAACGGACCCCTGATGTCGCCGGACATGTACCGGCGTTATTTTAAGCCGTGGCACTCGAAGCTCTGGAAGCGCGCCAAGGAGCTGGCGCCGCACGTCAATATCCATTTGCACTGCTGCGGCGGCATCGACCCGCTGATGGAGGATCTGATCGACGCCGGGCTGGAGTCGTCGAATCCCGTCCAGATAACGTGCGCGGGCATGGACCCGGCGCATCTCAAGCAGGCTTACGGCGACCGTTTCACTTTCTGGGGCGGAGGATGCGACACCCGGCACGTGTTGCCTCACGGGACACCGGACGAGGTCAGGCGCAATGTCGCCGACCTGCTGAAAATCTGGCGGCCGGGCGGAGGATACGTATTCCAGCAGGTTCACAATATCCTCGCGGATGTCCCGCCGGAGAATATTCTGGCAATGCTTGAGGCGGCGAGGAGAAATTCTTAATCGTCCACCTTAATCGTCGCCGTAATCGTCCACCGAAAGACTGGGCAACAGTAGGAACTATGCACGGAGAGATGGCTGAACCATAACCCCCGTCGTTATCAAATGCTGAACAATCAAACACGAAAACCGGTTGACGATTACGGCGACGATTACGGAATACGAG
>Ga0180435_10005283_pt1 | contig 12598 bp, 13 predicted proteins | sample SS_ome_3_FD_132467 | JGI IMG/M metagenome (GOLD analysis project Ga0180435, IMG submission 132467) | Hypersaline lake sediment archaeal communities from the Salton Sea, California, USA - SS_3_S_1 metaG | ecosystem: Environmental > Aquatic > Non-marine Saline and Alkaline > Hypersaline >... | reverse complement strand
CCCGATATTTCATCGGTCGATCTCCCCAAAAACGACATCCATGGTTCCGATGATCGCTACGACGTCGGCCAGCATATGACCCTTCGCCATCTCGTCCATCGCGGCCAGGTGGGCGAAACCGGGTGCCCGCACCTTGAGACGGTAGGGCTTGTTGGCACCATCGGAAACGATGTAACAGCCGAATTCACCTTTCGGCGCCTCGACGGCCGCATATACCTCGCCCTCCGGGGGGCAGTAACCCTCGGTAAACAATTTGAAGTGGTGGATCAGCGCTTCCATATCGTCTTTCATGTCGGCGCGTTTCGGTGGCGCAACCTTGTGGTCACCGATCATTACCGGACCGGGATTCTCGCGCAGCCACTGCACACACTGCTTGATGATCCGGGTGGACTGGCGCAATTCCTCGACACGCACCAGATACCGGTCATAGCAGTCCCCATTGGTGCCGATCGGAATATCGAAATCGACCTTGTCATAGGCCGCGTAGGGCTGCTTTTTGCGCAAATCCCAGGCCAGGCCAGAACCCCTGATCATGGGCCCTGTAAATCCCAGTTGACGGGCCCGCTCCGGTGAAACCACACCGATACCGACAGTACGCTGTTTCCAGATACGGTTGTCCGTTAAGAGCGTTTCGTACTCGTCCACCAGTTTCGGGAAGCGATCGGCAAAGTCCTCGATAAAGTCGAGCAGGGATCCCTCACGAGCGCGGTTGCGAATTTTGGCATCCTTCTCACTGCAGAATCGGCCGGGTTCGAAGCGTGGCATCTGATCCGGCAGATCCCGGTAGACACCGCCCGGGCGGTAATAGGTCGCGTGCATGCGGGCACCGGATACCGCTTCATAGCAGTCCATCAGATCCTCGCGCTCGCGGAAGCAGTACAGGAACATGGTCATGGCGCCGACGTCGAGTGCGTGGGTCCCCAACCACATCAGATGATTCAGGATCCGGGTGATCTCGTCGTACATGGTGCGGATGTATTGCGCACGCTCCGGCGCCTCCACACCAAGAAGCTGCTCTATCGCACGTACATAACCGTGCTCGCTACACATCATGGACACGTAATCCAACCGGTCCATATAGCCGATCGACTGGTTGAAAGGCTTGCTCTCGGCCAGCTTCTCCGTGCCACGATGCAGCAGACCGATGTGGGGGTCCGCGCGCTCGATGACCTCGCCATCCATTTCCAGCACCAGGCGTAACACCCCGTGTGCCGCAGGGTGCTGCGGACCGAAGTTCAGAGTGTAATTACGAATCTCGGACATGCCTTACTCCGCCTCCGGCTCCTGCTGTTCCGGTTTCCAACCCTCTTCATAGCGCATGTCTTCACGGATGACACGTGGCACCAGGGTCCGTTCTTCGATACTGACTGGCTCGTACACGACACGACCCTGCTCCGGGTCATAACGCATTTCGACATCACCAATGAGGGGGAAGTCTTTACGGAAAGGGTGCCCGATGAAGCCATAGTCGGTGAGGATGCGTCGCAGATCGGGATGCCCGGAAAAAAGGATTCCGAACAGATCGAAGGCTTCTCTTTCAAACCAGTTCGCCGACGCCCAGATACCCGTGACTGAATCAACCACCGGGTTATCCGCATCCAGGAAAGTTTTCACGCGCATCCGGACATTATGAGTTACCGACATCAGGTGGTAGACCACACAGAATCGATTTGCCGGGTCGGCTTCCGGGCGGGCCTTGCGTTCAACCGCACGCTCAAAACCGGCATTGGCGGCATCATTGGTGACCCACTCCGACTTGCCGTAGTCGGCGTAGTCGACACCGCACACATCGATGCACTGTTCCATCGCAATCAGTCTGTTGGTCCGCAATATCTGCATCACCTGCAGAAGGTTTTCACGCGGCACATTCAGGGTGAACTCACCACGGGCAACCTGCCAGGAGCACTCCTCGAAGTCCTCCAGCAGTTCCTCGAGGTTCTCCTCCAGTTCTTCCAGTCGTTCTTGCGGACTCATTGACTCGAAAATCCCTTAATCGATAGCACTCAGCGGGCGATGGTATTGGTTCGGCGAATCTTGTTCTGCAACTGGATTACACCGTACAGAAGCGCCTCAGCCGTTGGCGGACACCCGGGAACGTAGATATCAACCGGCACCACACGATCACATCCGCGCACCACCGCATATGAGTAGTGGTAGTAGCCCCCACCATTGGCGCAGGAACCCATCGAGATCACCCAGCGCGGCTCCGCCATCTGGTCGTAGACCTTGCGCAGCGCGGGCGCCATCTTGTTGACCAGTGTCCCGGCTACGATCATCACGTCCGATTGGCGCGGACTGGGTCTGAAGATAATCCCGAAACGGTCCATATCGTACCGGGCTGCCGCAGCATGCATCATTTCCACCGCGCAGCAGGCGAGACCGAAGGTCATGGGCCACATGGAACCGGTCCGCGCCCAGTTGATGAGTTTGTCAGCCGTGGTGGTGACAAACCCCTTTTCGAGCATGCCCTCTACTCCCATTCCAGCGCACCCTTTTTCCACTCGTAGATGAATCCGACAACCAGCACACCGAGAAACAGCATCATTGCCCAGAAACCGACCATGCCGACCTGATCGAGCACGACAGCCCACGGAAACAGGAAGGCAATTTCCAGATCGAAAATAATGAAGAGAATGGCTACCAGATAGTAGCGCACGTCGAATTTCATGCGCGAGTCTTCGAAGGCTTCGAAACCGCACTCATAGGGCGAGAGTTTTTCGCTGTCCGGACGATTGGAGGAAAGAACAAAACCGATGCCGATAGCCGCTACGCCGACAAACAAGCCGACGGCGATAAAGACGAGAACAGGAAAATAATTCTCCAACATGGCACCGCTCCCCAGTTCAAACCTTTCGTTATCGTTATGCGAGTCAGGCGGGGCTGAGAATATACTTCGACCGGACTGATGTCAAACCATGAGCCCAATGTAACCCGTTGATTTAAATCAATTTGTCTGCGCATAAAAAAACGGTATCGCCGCTTCCGGGCGATACCGTTCAAGATGGTGCCGAAGGCCGGACTCGAACCGGCACGGCTCTCGCCACTACCCCCTCAAGATAGCGTGTCTACCAATTCCACCACTTCGGCTATAAATTGCTGATGCACGCACGGCTATTGAGCCGGCACTGCAGGAACATCACTTTCGAGCGCACCGGGCACACCCGCCTCAGGAATCACGGGAAGGTCGCTCCCGATCGCGCCGGGAACAGCATCACTTTCGGGCACAGCCGGAACATCACCGGGAACCAAAACCTCGGCAGCAACAGGTGCTGCCCCCTCGGCCTGAATCAACGACTCCTGCTCTCCTGTTTGCATGGCGAAATACGCCAGGGCCAAGCTGGTAACGAAGAACAGCGCTGCCAATACGGCGGTGGCCCGGCTCAGGAAATTTCCCGCACCAGCGGAGCCAAATACCGTTGCGGAAGCACCTGAACCAAAGGCCGCGCCCATATCCGCACCCTTGCCGTGCTGGACAAGAACAAGGCCAACCAGGCCAATGGCCAGCAGGAGATGCACGACAACGAGGATGCTTTCCATTCCGGATTCCTAATGTTGATTCAGCTTCAGGCGTTCGCCGCCTTGGCGATCGTCAGGAAGTCAGGTGCCTTCAGCGAGGCTCCACCAATCAGACCACCATCAATATCCGCCTGCGCCAGAAGATCTGCGGCATTGCCAGCATTCATGCTGCCACCGTAGAGGATCTGCATGCTTTCGCCAACCGATGCGCTGGCAGCGGCAACACGTGCACGGATGAAGGCATGCATATCCTGCGCCTGCTCCGGAGAAGCAGTCTTGCCGGTACCGATGGCCCATACCGGCTCATAGGCGATCACGCCCTCACCCAGCATATCGATACCGCAGTGCGCGATAACCGCGTCGATCTGACGGCCCACGACCTCTTCGGTGATCCCGCCTTCGCGTTCTTCAAGTGTCTCGCCGACACAAAGAATTGGCACCAGGCCAGCCCGACGCGCAGCTGAGAATTTTTCTGCCACAAGCGCGTCAGTCTCACCGTGGTAGGTGCGTCGCTCGGAGTGACCGATGATGACGTACTTGCAACCGTACTCAGCAAGCATCCCACCCGATGTTTCTCCAGTGTAGGCGCCGGACTCGTGTACCGAGATGTCCTGGCCACCCGAAACAACTGCGCTTCCTTCCAGCAGTTGCTGCACATCACCGAGGAAAATATGCGGACAACAGACCGCCACTTCCGCCGTGGTAACGTCTCCCATACCACTCTTCACGCCTTCCAGCAGCTCTTTGATACTGCTACGCGAACCGTTCATCTTCCAGTTGCCGGCAACCAGTGGCTGACGCATATCGTTTCCTCTCGAGGTTAAGGCCAGTCAAATTCAGGCGCAGTACTGTAACGGTAGCAGCGTTTCAAATCAATGGAATCGGGGCAATTAGACACCAATGATTTGCCGTCAACAGGCCAAGGCCGCCGAACTCATTGGCAAACGGCACGTACCGCATCGGCGATTTGCTCTGCTTTCTGCAGAACCAGGTCGCCGTCACGCCCCTCGACCATGACCCGAATCAGAGGCTCAGTACCGGAAGGCCGGAGCAATACACGACCTTCCGCGCCCATTTCGTCTTCCACGCTTCCCACCTCTGCAAGCACTTCCTGTGCCTGCATGACATCGGCGGCAAGATTATCGCCGAGGGAAACATTTATGAGTGTTTGGGGGAACTTGCTGACGCCTTCACACAGCGCGGACAGGCTCTTTCCGGTGGCGAACATCTCCGCCATCACCTGCAGCGCCGACACGATGCCGTCGCCGGTCGTTGTTCTGTCGTGGCAGATAATATGGCCCGAAGGCTCGCCACCCAGCAGCCAGTTCTTGTCCCGGAGTTTTTCCAGGATATAGCGATCGCCGACCTTGGCGCGCGTCAAACCAATACCCTGCTCACGCAACGCCACCTCGAGACCGAGGTTGGACATGAGGGTTCCGACCAGATCGCCAACCATTTCCCCGGTCCGGATCCGGGAGGCGGTCAGGATATACAGGATATCGTCACCGTCGCGGATCATGCCTTGCGCGTCCACCAGCATCAGGCGATCCCCATCCCCGTCCAGGGCAACACCGAGGTCGGCACCGTGCTCCAGAACGGCCTGCCGCAGCGTCTCGGGCGAGGTTGCACCGTACCCATCATTGATGTTGAGACCGTCGGGCTTGTTTCCTATCGCGATGACCTGTGCGCCGATCTCTTCGAACACGGCCGGCGCGATATGGTAGGTGGCACCGTGTGCGCAGTCGACAACCACCTTGAAATCGGAAAAATCCATTCGCGATGGGATGGTCGACTTGCAAAACTCGATATAACGTCCACGAGCATCCTCCAGACGCCGGACCTTGCCCAGACGCTCGGAGCTGACCGAATCCATCGGCTGGTCGATCATCTTTTCGATCTCGTGCTCTACCGCGTCCGGCAACTTGTACCCATCCGAGGAGAAGAACTTGATGCCATTGTCGTGGTGCGGGTTGTGCGAGGCGCTGATGACGATGCCGGCATCGGCATGCAGAGTCCGGGTCAAATAGGCTATCCCCGGTGTCGGCATCGGCCCAAGCATGCGGGTGTCCACGCCCGCAGCACTCAACCCCGCCTCAAGAGCGGACTCGAACATGTAGCCGGAGATACGGGTGTCTTTGCCGATCAGCACCTTTCCGCCCTGGCCGCCACCGATCACCTTGCCCGCTGCCCAACCGAGCTTGAGCACGAACTCCGGCGTTATCGGCCACTGACCGACAGTTCCACGGATACCATCGGTGCCGAAATATTTCCTTGTCATTGTTTTACCTCACTCCGTTCTCAACTCGGGGCGACGAAGCGCACGCCTTCCCATACTTTTACCAGATCCACGGTTTCAGCCACATCATGCACACGCAGGATACTGCCGCCCCCCTCGAGCGCCAGCATCGCCGCAGCAAGACTGCCGGCGAGTCGGTCCTGAACCTTGCGCCCGGTAAGCATACCGATCATCGATTTTCGGGAAATGCCTACAAGGACCGGATAGCCTGTATCGACCAGCATGTCCAGATGCTTTAACAACAGCAGGTTGTGTTGCAACGATTTGCCAAACCCGAATCCGGGATCAATCAGGATCCTTTCGCGCAGAATGCCTGCTTGCAGACACCTGTCGGCACGTTCGAGCAGAAAATCACGCACCTCGGTCACCACATCAACGTAGCGCGGATCGTTCTGCATGGTACGTGGCTCGCCCCGCATATGCATCAGACAGACCGGCACGTCGAGCTCTGCCGCAGTCGGCAACGCTTCCGGAGCACGAAGCGCGTTTACATCATTGATCATACTCGCGCCTGCTCCCACTCCCGCACGCATGACCGCTGGCTTGCTGGTATCCAGGGAAATGGGAATATCGAAACGGGCGCGGACAGCCTCTATGACGGGAACGGTTCGGTCGATTTCCTCTGAGGCCTCGACCGACTGCGCTCCAGGCCGGGTCGACTCTCCGCCGATATCAAGGATATCGGCTCCGTCACTGACCATCTTTTCGGCCTGTCTCAGCGCGTCATCGAGGGCACTGTACTGTCCGCCATCGGAAAACGAGTCCGGCGTGACATTCAGTATCCCCATCACAAGAGGATGCGTCAGGTCGAAAAGCATATTGATTCCATGAAAAAACCGGGCCGGAATAACCCGGCCCGGTTTTGCTTGCAGTGTGAACGAAGTACCGCGTTCAATGCTGGCCGGCAGGATCCCCTATGGGCTTGTCCTTCGAAGTCTCCTCTCCGTCCGCCGCAGGGGCCCCACCACTCGGGGAACCGGGCTCACTATCGCCCCAGCCTGCCGGCGGTCGCGGATCACGTCCATCCATGATGTCCCGAATCTGCTCACTATCGATCGTCTCGTACTTGATCAGTGCTTCCGCCATGGCGTGAAGCTTGTCGAGATGTTCCTGAAGGATAGTCGCGGCACGATCATAGTTACGGTCGATAAAAGCGCGAATCTCTTCGTCGATAGCATGAGCAGTATCGTCAGACAGTCCCTTGTGCTGCGTCACGGAACGCCCGAGGAAAACCTCTTCCTCTTCCTCTCCATAGGCCAATGGCCCCAGACGATCGGACAAGCCCCACTTGGTCACCATGTTCCGGGCGATATCGGTCGCCCTCATGATGTCGTTGGAGGCACCGGTGGTCACATGTTCAGGTCCGAAGATGATTTCCTCCGCAATCCTGCCACCGAACAGGCTGGATATCTGACTTTCCAGATGCTCCTTGCTGTGGCTGTAACGGTCTTCCTCCGGCAGAAACATGGTGACCCCAAGGGCTCTGCCACGTGGGATGATACTGACCTTGTAAACAGGGTCATGAGAGGGCACCTGGAGACCGACGATCGCGTGACCGGCCTCGTGGTAGGCGGTGAGTTTCTTTTCCTCTTCCTTCATGACCATGGACTTGCGCTCGGCGCCCATCATGATCTTGTCCTTGGCCTTCTCCATGTCATCCATGTCGACCAGGCGCTTGTTGGCACGTGCAGCGAAAAGCGCCGCCTCGTTCACCAGGTTGGCCAGGTCGGCACCGGAGAAGCCGGGCGTACCGCGCGCGATGATCTGCGGATTGACATCGTCTGACAGCGGAATCTTACGCAGGTGCACCTTGAGGATCTGTTCGCGGCCCAGGATATCCGGAAGACCGACCACCACCTGGCGGTCGAAACGTCCAGGACGCAGCAGAGCAGGATCGAGCACATCCGGACGGTTGGTCGCCGCGATCACGATGACGCCTTCGTTGCCCTCGAATCCGTCCATCTCAACGAGCAGCTGGTTAAGGGTCTGCTCGCGTTCATCGTGACCACCCCCAAGTCCGGCGCCACGATGCCGACCCACGGCATCTATCTCGTCGATGAAGATAATGCATGGCGCATGCTTTTTCGCCTGCTCGAACATATCCCGGACCCGGGAGGCGCCGACACCCACAAACATCTCGACGAAATCGGAACCGGAAATGGTGAAAAACGGCACCTTGGCCTCGCCGGCAATTGCACGCGCCAGGAGGGTCTTACCGGTACCCGGAGGACCCACCATCAGCACACCTTTTGGAATCTTGCCGCCAAGCTTCTGGAACTTTGAGGGATCACGCAGGAAGTCGACCAGCTCCTTGACCTCTTCCTTGGCCTCCTCGCAACCGGCAACATCGGTGAAGTTCACCTTGACCTGGTCCTCGGTGAGCATCCGTGCCTTGCTCTTGCCAAACGACATCGCGCCGCGGCCGCCACCGCCACCCTGCATCTGCCGCATGAAGAAGATCCACAGACCGATCAAAATGAACAGCGGGAACCAGTTGATAAGGATCTGCCAAAGAATCGAAGGCTCCTCGGCCTCCTTGACCCGGAATTCGACCTGGTTGTCCAGCAGGTCGCTGACCAGCCAGATGTCGTGCGGCGCCACCGTCCGGAAACGCGCACCGGACTGGGTCTTGCCCGTGATTACCGTGGAGCGTCCGCTTTCGGTCAAAGTGACCGAGGTGACATTTTTGCTTTTCACCTCTTCCACAAAGCGCGAGTAAGACAACTCGGGCGTGCTGGACTTGGGAGCGTTGAAACTATTGAAGACGGTCATCAACACGATGGCGATCACCACCCACAACACAATGTTCTTGGTCATGTCATTCAAGATCCAGATCCTCTCGCTATTTCTGGAGTAACACCCCTACGCACCACCCGTGTGTACCGCCATGACTGCGGGTCACACAGGAACCCTGGGGCTAATACCTTAGTACGCTACTACGAATGATAATTCCCTGCCACCAAATAAACCTCACGGCTTTTGGGGCGGGATGCCTTGGGTTTGCGGGTCACCACCCGTCCGAAGCTCGATTTCACCTCGCGAAAGAAGTCGTCGAAACCCTCGCCCTGGAATACCTTGGTGACAAAGCCGCCGCCCTCCACCAGGGATTCGCGGCAAAAATCCAACGCGAGTTCGCACAGGTACATGGCACGCGGCTGATCCACCGCCGCAATGCCACTGATGTTGGGGGCCATATCCGAAAGCACAAGGTCCACGGAGCGACCATCCAGCAGACGGTTGAGTCGTTCGAGCGTCTCGGCCTCGAGAAAGTCGCCCTGAATCAGCTCCACTCCGGGGATCGGATCGACTTCGAGCAGATCGAGACCAATCACCAGCCCCTTGGGACCCACCTCACGAGCGGCTATCTGAGTCCAACCACCCGGGGCGGCACCCAGATCGACCACGACCTGACCAGGCTTGATGAAATGATCCCGATCCTGCAGCTCAAGCAACTTGTACGCCGCGCGGGAGCGGTACCCCTCTTTCTGGGAACGCTTGACGTACTCGTCGTTGACATGTCGCTGCATCCAGCGATGGCTGCTTTTTGATTTCCCCATCGACTCAACCGTTGTTGTCCGGAACCCGTCCAGGATGTCTGCGGGGCAGACCCCGCGCAGGTGAACAAGCTGCTATATTACGCCCCTTTTCCCGGATTCAAGACCATGCCGCTTTCCGACAAGCAGATTCGCCACCTGAAAAGCCTGGGCCATCATCTCAAACCAGTGGTCTGGGTCGGCCAGCATGGTCTGCGCGAATCGGTACTCGAGGAACTCTCGATTGCGCTCGACACGCACGAGCTGGTAAAGGTCAAGATCGTTGCTGAAAAGGCAGAGCGGCTCGAGATCATCGAACGGATGAAAGCAGCAGTCGGCGCCGAGCTGGTGCAGCACATCGGGCAGATGGCCATCCTGTTCAGACGCAACGAGAAAAAGCCCAAAGTGGCGCTACCTTCCAACTGAGCGCTTTCACCACGAATAACACCAAGCCGAAGCCCTGCCAGCTTCCGGCAAATACCTAGTGTACTGCGACACACTAGTGTAGTGCGCCGTTCTGTTTGGAACTTAAGCGTCGATTGGCGCGGACGACCTTCTCGAGGATGTCATTGGCTTTGGCAGTCCAGATGAACGGCTTGGGGTTTTGGTTGTGCTGCGCAATGTAGGCGTTGATCGTTTCGATCAGGTCGGGAACGTTGGTGAACACGCCGCGGCGTAACTGCTGACTTGTCAGGTCCCGGAAGAAGCGCTCGACCATATTCAACCAAGAGGCGGAGGTCGGCGTGAAATGCATATGGAAACGCGGGTGCTTGTCGAGCCACTGTTGAACCTTCGGATGCTTGTGGGTCGCGTAGTTGTCACAGATCAGGTGCAGCGTCTTGTCTTTTGGCGTCTCCCGATCGATCTGGCGTAGGAACTTCAGCCATTCCACATGGGTATGGCGTTGCTGGCATTGGCCGATGACCTGGCCGTCGAGCACGTTCAATGCGGCAAACAACGTGGTGGTGCCATTGCGCTTGTAATCATGTGTCATGGTCGCCGCACGACCTTTTTTCATCGGCAGGCCCGGCTGTGTGCGGTCCAATGCCTGAACCTGGCTCTTCTCGTCACAACACAGTACCAGCGCATGCTCAGGCGGACTCAGATACAAGCCCACGATGTCCTCGAGCTTCTCGATAAAGTGCGGGTCGCGCGAGACTTTGAAGGTCTCGACGCGGTGGGGCTTGAGTCCATGGGCTTGCCAGATCCGCCGAATGGTCGAGGCGCCCACGCCGGTGACTGCCGCCAGTTGGCGCGTGCTCCAGTGGGTCGCGTTCGCCGGCTTGGTCTGAGTCGTGAGTCGGACAATCTCCTGCGCATCCACACTGGTCGGTCGACCACCGCGCGGTCGGTCCTGCGCCACGGCAGCCCAACCCTCGGCGGCGTACCGACTCCGCCAGCGGCCAACCTGAACGCGGCCGATACCCAACGCTTCGGCAATCTCAAAGTTCGTCTTACCTTGCGCCGCCAGCAGAATGATCGACGCGCGTCGCGCTTCTCGCACGCTGGCGGTTCTCGACCGGGCCAGTCGCTCAAGTCGCCTTTGCTCCTCCGAGTTCAAGGTAATCTCCGGCGCTGCCCGCATTGTCCGTCTCCTTCGTGTGACCACACGCTACAGGAGACTGGCAAACGTCGAATAAGTTCCATCATTTATAGCGCAGTACACTAGTGTTCCCTGTGCCCTTTGACCTTAATGCGATTTGGGTCCAGGAGAGGCGTCTCCTGGGCAAAACAGCCCCTCTGTCTGACGGGCTAGTCGTAGCGGACCTCGAGGATTTCGAACTCGTGCGTGCCGCCCGGCGCCTCCAATGTCACCTCGTCGCCTTCCATCTTGCCAATCAGGCTGCGCGCCACCGGTGAGGTGACCGAAATCTTGTTGTGTTTCAGGTCAGCCTCGTCGACGCCCACAATCTGATAGGTCTTTTCCTCGTCCGTGTTCAGGTCGAGCACCACCACCGTGGAACCGAACACCACCTTGCCTCCGGCATTCAGAGAGGCCACGTCGATGATCTGTGCATGTGACAGTTTGGATTCGATGTCCTTTATCCGGCCCTCGATGAATCCCTGCTGTTCGCGTGCCGCATGGTATTCGGCGTTTTCCTTCAGATCCCCGTGCTCACGGGCCTCCGCAATCGCCGCAACCACCGCCGGGCGCTTTACGGATTTGAGTTCACTCAGTTCGGCGCGCAATTTCTCAGCGCCATGCAAGGTCATTGGATGCTTGTCCATTTTCGATCCCGTTTACTTGTGCAGGTCCCGCAGGCTGTTGACATTCAGTTCGGCCGGTTGACGCAGTGACAATACCGCTGCCTCGGCACCAGCCATGGTCGTGGTATAGCTGACCTTGTGCTGCAATGCCGCAGAGCGGATGGAACGCGAGTCCAGTATGGCCTGCTTGCCTTCGGTGGTATTGACGATCAGATTGAAATCGTCGTTCTTAATCATATCAACGATGTGGGGCCGCCCCTCGGCCACCTTGTTCACGATCTGGCATGCGACACCGGCCTCCTGAATCGCCCGTCCGGTGCCCCGGGTGGCGAAAAGCTCGAAGCCGAGCTCCGCCAGGTCCTGCGCCACCCGAACCGCGCGGGAGCGATCCGCTTCGCGCACCGATATCAGGGCCTTGCCGCTACGCGGCAGGCGCACGCTTCCACCTTCAAGTGACTTGGCAAACGCCTCCCCAAAGGTGGTACCCACTCCCATCACCTCGCCGGTGGATTTCATCTCCGGACCCAAGATGGTATCCACACCAGGGAATTTGACGAAGGGGAAGACCGCCTCCTTCACGTAGTAATGGCGGGGAATGACCTCGCGGGTTGTCCCCTGTTCCTGCAACGAAGTCCCTGCCATACAGCGAGCCGCAATCTTGGCCAGCGGCAGTCCGGTCGCCTTGGACACAAAAGGCACCGTCCTCGATGCACGCGGATTCACCTCGAGCAGGTAGATATCGTCACCCTTGATTGCAAACTGGGTGTTCATCAGACCCACAACCTCGAGACCATGGGCCAGAGACCTTATCTGGTCACGCATCCGATCCTGAACTGCCTGGCTGAGCGTGTAAGGCGGCAGGGAACAGGCCGAATCACCTGAATGAACACCGGCCTGCTCGATGTGTTCCATGATGCTGCCGATAAGCACATCGGTTCCATCACAGATCGCATCGATATCGACCTCGATGGCGTCGTCAAGGAAGCGATCCAGCAGCACAGGAGAATCGTTCGAGACACTCACCGCCTCGCGCATGTAACGCTTG
>Ga0180435_10005282_pt1 | contig 12599 bp, 13 predicted proteins | sample SS_ome_3_FD_132467 | JGI IMG/M metagenome (GOLD analysis project Ga0180435, IMG submission 132467) | Hypersaline lake sediment archaeal communities from the Salton Sea, California, USA - SS_3_S_1 metaG | ecosystem: Environmental > Aquatic > Non-marine Saline and Alkaline > Hypersaline >... | reverse complement strand
CCGCCTGGCATGGATTACGCTTTACCATCACCTACACAAACAGCGGGCTTCTGACCAGGCGTTCAAGCCAGTCCCGCAGATGTGCATACCGACTCGCTTCGAACCACTGCCTATCAACGTTGGCAAACTGTCGGATAAACGGCATCAGGGCCACATCCACAAAGGTCAGTTGCTGACCCAGCAGATGCTGCCTGCCGCCATCCTGCGCCAGCAACGTTTCCAGTTCACAGAGAAAATCTTCAGCTTGCTGCCGATGTCGTTCAGCAGTGGCCTGGCCATCACGGCCGGCATATTTGTATCCATCCAGATGTTCTTTGAAAGTGCCGTCATTTGTTGCAAGCAGTTCTTTCACCCCAGGCTGCATTTTGCCGTCGAGCAACCAGTTATCCGGGTCATGCTGCCGCAGGGCCCAAAGCATCACGTCGAGGCTTTCATCAATAACCGAAGACTCAACCAGCATAACCGGGACGGTGCCTTTTGCTGAAGCCTGCAGCATCGACTCGGGTTTATGTTTCAGATCGACTTCACGCACAACACAGTTCTGACCCGCATACAGCAGTGCCATGCGCGCACGCATGGCATAAGGGCAGCGGCGAAAGCTATAAAGTACAGGCAGGTTGTTAGCGATCTCAGGGGGTGATGGTGAATCGTAATCCGACATAGTCTTCGTCGTATTCCGGTGTGACGGTAACGCCTTTATAATTTGTTGTGAACAGCCTGGCAAAGCCATATCCTATCAACGCACCCACCAGCACGTCCTGCTCGTCATGACGATCATCATAGACTCGGCTGTAACCCACAAACGAAGCCGCAACGTAGACAGGCAGCGCCCATTTTAAACCATAACGTTCGTGCAGGTAGCCGGCAGCGTGAAAACTGACAGCGGTATGTGCTGACGGGAAAGATTCATCATCCCGGCCGTCCGGGCGTTCCTTGCTGATTGTCTCTTTCAACGCATAGTTTGTACCCAGGGTCAGTGCCAGACCGACACCAAACTGTTTAGCCCCTTCATAGTCCCGTTTGGCAATTGAGGTGGCCAGAGCCACACTCGGCAGCACAAACTCGAGCACATCGCCAACGTCGCCGGTGGTACTCCTACCCAGTGGATTCTGCTCAGCAGCTGCCTGGTTCGGTAGGGCCAGCAGCGCTACTGATAAGGCCAGGCAGAAACCAGAGCGTTGCAATATATGTCTAATGACCTTATACCCCCAACTCATCAAGCAATGTCTCGAAGGCATCTATCCGCGGTGTAAATCTATCGACGGTGTTCTGCCAGTAATCAGAGCGCTCCAGATCAGCATCCAGGTGCTGACGGGCAAGATCTTCCGCGGTCATGCGACCCGAATCACACAGCAGTGCAACATAACGATCATAGAAACCAGGTCCAGAGGTCTGTCTGCGCAGGTAAACGCCGGAGCTGAACAGATAGCCAAAGAGATAGGGAAAATTATAGAAACTCAGACCTGAAATATAGAAATGCAGCTTGCTCGCCCAGAACATCTCATCCGGCTCAGCCAGCACATCGCCATACCAGTTCTGCCAGGCTTCGCTCATCAATGCCTTCAGTTCCTGTGGCTGTTGTGGACGCTCCTGCCTGGCCTCGTATAAACGCTTCTCAAATTCAAAGCGGGTTGGAATATTCAACATAAAGCCCGTATGTGAACGCAGCTCTTCCCACATGATGTTGAGTTTCTCCTGGGGTGAGGATGAACGCGCAAGCAAAGCATCCCGCACCAGCGCCTCACCAAAGGTGCTCGCCGTTTCTGCCAACGACATGCCATAAGTTCGCTGGCTGTCTGGCAGATCGCGCATAACGTAAGAATGGAACGCGTGGCCTAATTCGTGAGCCAGCATAATGATATCCATCTGGCCGCCGGTGTAGGTTGAATACACCCTTTGCGCGCGGGATTTAGGAAACGTTGTCGCATAAGCACCCGGGCGTTTTCGCGGTCCTGTTGAGCCTTCAATCCAGTTGTTGCGCACCATCATGTGAATAAAGTCGGCCATCTGACCGTCCACTTCACCATAAGCGTTTGCAATGATGTCAATTGCTTCTTCGAAGGCCAACGGCGCACTTGAACTCGTATCCAGCACAGGCGCAGGAGCTACCAGATCCCAGGGGGCAAACTTATCTTTGCCATACGCGCGCGCCATCAAAGCAGTTGCGCGCTGAGATTCTGCTTTGTTCTTCTCGCTGACATCCAGCAGGGTGTCTAAAGTCTGCCTGGTGAGTCGGCTGGCATGAGTCGGTGCATCGAGGAAATGGACAGGTTTCTCACGGCTGCGTTGTTTGCACATCTCCAGGCGCCACCCGGCAATTGCATTCAACGCCGCACTGCAACTCTGTTCCTGAGACTGCCATGCGTTTCCCAGACCTCGCCATGCGGCTTCACGCTGGGGTTCCGATACATCCATAAGCAGCTTATTCGCTTTTGCCACGCCCATGGTTTGCGTTTCATTGCCCACCAGCACATGACAATTCAAGCTGCTGGACAGTTGATTATAAAGTTGCCCCCAGGCATGTATGCCATCCTGCGACAGCCCATTCACCAGGCTTTCTTCTGCCAGCGAGAGGTTTTCATGCCTGCGCTTACGACCATGGTGAACCTGAAATGCCAGGGCCTGCACCTCAGGGTGGTCCAGATACCGCTCGATGTCCGCGTCGCTGGCGTTGTCTACAAACTGAGCCAGCGGTTCAAAACAGTCGCCAAAGCGTTTGCTGTAGGTCTGCAACGAACCGTTGAGTTTCAGCGCGCCTTCATTCTGACTATCCACTGACAATAGACAATTTGTATAGGTATAAACGTTGCCCAGCAGGTTTCCTGCGCGCTCAGCGTGCATGGCTATCTTCTGCGCTGCACTGATGGCTTCAGAGCCGGACAGGTCTGTATTCAGAGATTCCACCGCCGTGAAGATTGCCTCCAGATCCTGCAGATCGCTCTGTAGCTGTGGGTCTTCGAGATCTTTATATTCGGATTGCAGATCCCAGGAGGGACCGCTGATCTCAACGTTTGCCGTCATATCACCTTCGAATGGTCAAAAAAGGGCGGAATTAGACCCTATCCGGCTTAAAGGTCCAATAGCTGTTGGCAAAATAGTTGGCCAGCACGCCAGGAATAATACTCACTGCCTGGGCAAGGATCTCCGGCTGTGATGGCCAGGTCACCCGCATCACCACAAAGGCACCAAAACTCACAGCCAGTGTCAGCATTGAGACCAGATTGAACTTCAGTCCGCGTATTCGTTTACGCGTCGTTATCTGCCGATCGCGGAAGGTCCAGTAGTTGTTCAGGAAGAAGTTCCAGACGATCGAGGCTTCGATGGCCAGCGCAGAGCTCAGATAAACGTTCAAACCCGACGACAGCAGCAGCTGAAAACAACCCAGGTTAATCACCACTCCACTCAGACCCGTCAGCGCAAATTTTACAAAGGTCTTGCGCGACAGAAGCCGCAGCCACCAGACGTGCAGGAAAAACTCCACGATATCCCGGCGCCCCAGCTTGGTCGCGCCCCGTGCCCGGTCGCTGAAACGTATGGGAACTTCCGTAATCCGCGCGCCGGTAATCATCAGCGCGTGTAACAGCGCTACCTGAAAGACGTATCCTGACGGCGGCAGCCGTAACGGCAGCGCCTGGCGCAGCGCACTGACGCGTATCGCCTTGAAACCTGCAGTACAGTCGGCGACACGATAAATACCCGCAACATAGCGGGCAAACAGATTGCCGAAGCGCGACAGCAGACGCCGTTTCAAACCCCAGCTTTCATCAATTTCACCACCACTGGTGTAACGCGAGCCAATCACCACGTCGTGTTCAGGCAGTGTCGCTACAAGTCGAGCCACATCTTCAGGCGCATGAGAAAAATCAGCATCCATCTGCACCACAACGTCAACTTCCATGCCGTTCAATACATGCAGAAAGCCGCGCGTGTAGGCCGAACCCAGGCCGCGCTTGTGCCCTGATAACAGCCGCACCCTGTCGTCTTGTGCAGCTATATCGAGCACCTGTGCGGCTGTGCCATCGGGGGAATTGTCATCCACAACCAACACAGAGAATGCGTAGCTGGTGTGATCATCAAATTCCGTTAACAAAGCCACCAACATCGCGCGTATGTTTTCGGCTTCGTTATAGGTAGGCAACACAACACACACCGACACCAGGTCGCTGGATATTTCGGCAGAGGTGCGGGGCAGATTGCTCAAAGGTATAGATCGATAAGACAAAGGCGCCCGTTATACCTCAGCCACTCGGACTTGTCATGGCACACACCTAGGCGTTAGCCTGCGCCCCGGCAGCGCAACCGCGTTTTGCGACAGCAGCCTGAGTTGCCGGATATCGGAGAATAATAATGACTATAAAACGCATCCTGCTTTGCTGCAGCCTGACCACTGCCTTGCTTGCCGCTACAGCATCGGGTGAGACTGCCTCATCCGGCACAGGACAATGGTTTGTCGGCGTCACCGGCTCGATAGCTGATGTAACCATCGAAAACATTTCCGCCAACATAGGTACTGGTGTTGTTATCGGTGGCGAACGAGATGGACAGATCGAAGACACTGAGGTCGACGACTACACTGCTGGGTTTGGTTTTTCTGTGGGACACCGTATCGGCTACTGGCAACTCGCCACTCAATATATTTATCGCTACCGCACCGATTGGGATGTGGTTGCAGCCACGCCAGCCATTCAGACCATTACCAATATCTTCACCAATGTGGAAACGCATACTTTGCTGATTAATGCAGCGCGGCGCGGATCCATCACCCAGCACTGGTCCTGGGAGCTCGGTGCAGGCATAGGTTACGTCCATCATCGGATGGATTCAGAATACATAGAACGAGAAGTGCCTGGGGTAAGGGGTGAACAGGTATTTAAAGACCAGCGTCGCAACGGCGGATTCAGCTATAACATTTTTGCTGGCGTGACTCGCGAGATCGGCCGCGACTGGACGCTCAACCTGCGGACCAGCTACATCGATATGGCTGAGCTCAAGGCCGGGTCCTACCCAGAGCGCCCGGTCCGCTTAAGCGCTGATCAAAGCGCGGTTGAATTGCAGTTTTCTATTGAGCGGGATCTGTAATACGACTCTGCGACGGGGTGACGTCTTTCCTCAACCACCAGCACCATATTCATAGAGCAGCGCATTACCTTTTTTCCCGACAATCTCCGTGACGCCGGCATGACGCAGGCAGTAGGCCATTTTCTGCGCTATATCTAACGGCTCATCTAAGGCCTTCGCAAGGTCCCGGGTATCAAATGGCGAAGGTAGCTCCATCTGCAGAAAGTTAAACAGATCAGCCATGTCCTGCAGGCGGACGCCTTCAACAATGTCGAGCAGGTGTTTTTCTTTGACCCGCCAGCCACCACGACGTCTGTTTTTCTTCGGGTCAAAAACTCTAATCTCACGAACCTCAGTCAGCACCGCCTCAACAGAAAAGTTGGGATGGTTGAGCAATTGCGGCAGATAAACAAGCTCATTCACAATGTGTATCAGCGAGCCACGTTTCGGTGACTTACGACTGGCCGGCTTTGCACTGCCGTCTTCAGGCTGTTTAACTATGGTTGTGGTCCGTGCAATCGGGTGCACCAGTACCACCGGACCCACATCAGCCAACGCACGCATCTTGCGGCTCAAGCCGCTGAAACTACCTGTCTGAATTTCATACATGATGCCGTTGCGCACGGCGTCAGCAACAAAGGTCTGCACGGAAACTTCTTCTTTACCACCATTGGCAGAATAGGCTGCCTTCAATGCGGCATGTAAAGGCCCTTCGTTTAAAACACCAATCGACATAAATTTCGCTGAACACAACGCTGCTACAGGCGCAGCACTGTACCGCAATTTCTCGAGTTGCTCACACCGCTGCCTATGCCATACTGCGCACTCTGAGGAACAATTTGGGAGAAGAGAGAATGAGCGCAGACGGCACCTGGAATACCACTATGAACACCCCCATGGGCGCCCAGAACGGCACCCTGCACCTGACCAGCGACGGTGGCAATCTGACCGGCAAGCTTGCCGGACCACAAGGCGAAATGGAAATCACCGATGGCACTATCGACGGCGACAATGTGAGCTGGAAGGCCTCTATCACTTCTCCCATGGCCATGACCCTGGAGTTCAGTGCAGTTGTGAGCGGTGACGAAATCAACGGCAACGTCAAACTCGGCGCTTTCGGCGACGCCACTTTTACCGGCACCCGCGCCTAGTAACGCCGCATGAGCTGGGAGGAAGAGATTCGAGAACTGCAGGCGCGTGAAGCGCTTGCTTTTGAAATGGGCGGCGCTGAAAAAGTTGCCCGCCAGCACGAGTTCAACAAGCTGACTATCCGTGAACGCATCAGCGTCATCAGCGATGCGGAATCTTTTCACGAGATTGGCGCTCTCGCCGGTGTGGGGGAATACGATGATCAAGGTGAACTGAAGAAGTTCACACCTTCAAACTTCGTTTTTGGCACTGCCGACATCGACGGACGTCCGGTGGTCCTGTCGGGTGACGACTTCACTGTCCGCGGTGGCTCAGCAGATGCATCCATTGCGGGTAAAAGGCTGCGCGCTGAAGGTCTGGCGGTTGAACTACGGCTACCACACATTCGCCTGGTTGACGGCATGGGCGGTGGCGGGTCAGTCAAAACCATCGAAATGGCCGGCCGTACCTATATCCCGGAAGTCCGTGGCTGGGAAACCGTTGTCACGCAGCTGGGTGTGGCGCCATCTGTGTCACTGGCGCTGGGTTCCGTGGCAGGCATTGGCGCGGCTCGAGTGGCCACCTCACACTACAGTGTGATCGTTCGTGACAGCGCTCAGATGATGATTGCCGGGCCTGCGCTGGTCGACTGGGCAAGCCTCGGTGATGTGACCAAAGAAGAGCTGGGGTCTTACAAAATTCATACGCGCAACGGCGCCATAGATGATGAAGCCGCAAGCGAAGCTGAAGCGTTTGCCATGGCAAAACGGTTTTTGTCGTATTTACCTTCCAGTGTGGATGAACTGCCCCCGATCACGGATTGTGACGATGACCCCGAGCGAACAGACGAAAAGCTGATCGATATCGTGCCGAAAGACCCGCGCAAGGTCTACAAAATGCATGAGGTGCTGGAATCCGTGTGCGACCGGAATTCATTTTTTGAGATAGGACGTAAATGGGGGCGCTCTCTGATCACCGGTCTGGCGCGGCTGAACGGCATTCCGGTGGCTATCTTTGCAGAAAACCCGCGTGTTTACGGCGGCGCCTGGACCGCTGATGCATCGCGCAAACTGATCCGCTTCTGCGATCTTGCGTCCACCTTCCACCTGCCACTGATTCACCTGGAAGACTGTCCGGGTTTTCTGATTGGCAAACAGTCTGAAGAAGAAGCCACCATTCGCTATGGCTCTGCAGCGCTGGCAGCACTGGGCCAGGCCAATGTGCCATTCTGCTGCATTGTGATTCGCAAAGCTTTTGGCGTGGCCGGTGCTGCCAATCATAAACCCGGCAGCCATCATTTCCGTGCTGCCTGGCCTTCTGGCGACTGGGGTTCTTTGCCCATCGAAGGCGGAATTGAGGTGGCTTACAAAGCTGAGCTGGCTGAAGCAGCAGACTATGACGAACATCTGGCAAAAATCAAAGATCGCCTTAACCGATTGAGGTCTCCGTATCGATCAGCAGAATTTTTTGAGATAGAAGAGATTATCGACCCGAGACGGACGCGAGCATATCTGTGTCGTTGGGCAAAACTGGCACGCGCGGCATCGCGCCCACAAGCGCCAAACTTCTGGTACCGACCCTAGAGGACTTTTCCTTGCCAAGCAGATACAGAATTATTTTACTAACTCTGATTTTACTCGCCTCACCAACGTCTCATGCACAAACCCAATGTACAAATAATGGTTTGTTACGCAGCGTCAAGGTGGTCTATCCAGAACAGGGACAGGTGCTGCCCTGCGAGGTCCGTTACGAAAAACCCGCGGAAAATCAATCGATGACCCTCTGGCGAGCGGAAAACCAGGCAGGCTACTGCGAAACCCAGGCAGAAAATTTTGTTGCCAAACTGCAGGACCTGGGGTGGTCCTGTACCGCTGCGACAAACAGCAACCCCATAGACGGAGAACAGTAATCGACCATGGCGCAGGAATATAGACAGCATTCGTTCAAACGCCCACCTGGTGCTACAGAGATATTGCTCGTTCGTCATGGCGAATCAAGAGCCGCATCCGAAGATAACCCGTTTCCGCTGGTGGATGGCCAAGGCGACCCGGAGCTGCACCCAAACGGCTGGGAACAGGCACACAGAGTTGGCGAACGCCTTAAAAACGAACCCATCGTGGCCGTTTACGTGACGAACCTGCGCCGCACCCAGGAAACTGCACAGCCGCTCTGCGAACATCTGAACATCAAACCCATTGTTGAACCGGATCTGCGTGAAGTACACCTGGGCGAATGGGAAGGTGGCCTGCTGAGAATGAAAGCAGCCCAGGAAGACCCGATTTATCACCAGATGCGCGTCCAGCAGCGCTGGGACGTTATTCCCGGCGCTGAAGGTTGGGATGCCGTTAACAAGCGGGTTTCTGCCGGCCTGGCTCGCATCAAAGCCGCTCATCCTGATCAACTGGTTGTTGCTGTTGTGCACGGCGGCATTGTCGCCCACATTCTGGCCCATGCCAGCGGCGCCCGCGCATTTGCCTTCCAGGGTGCGGACAACGGCTCCATCAGTCATATTGTATTGATGGATGACCAGATTGTTGTGCGGCGTTTCAACGATGTATCACACCTGCTGGGCACCCTGCATGATGGCAGCGGCGGAATGACTTAATCCGGCATCAGCCACTTATCAGACAATCCACATAATCCTAAAGTTTTTTCGCCTCTATCGCAGTGGCTGGCTGCATCACCAGCATGGTCTGAGTGCCTGCATCAAACTGCACCACCACATCCGGCACCCTGTCAAAGTGGAAACGTCCGCCCAGTTCAGGCACTAGTTCATAGGTCGGCTGTCCGGGGACCACCACATACAACACAGACCCTTTCTGCTCCACAGAAAGCACTGCCGTGGGTGTTGTATAGTCACCGACCCATTGCGCCAACCATGTGGGATCTTTCATTTTCGCGTCAACCTGCTTATCAAACACGATGGGCTCGGCAGTGGCTTCTGCTCGAATAGAGAGCTTCGCAATATCGCCATTGAGATTATGATGAAACTGCGCAAGGTGATTACGCATCACAAAATCCCGAGCTTCGGCAGAGCTTTTCCAGACATCATAGTGCCAATGGCTAAGCGGTACATTCATGTCGTTGTAAACAAGCTGCAGCTGATTATCGTCCAGCTCAATCTGCAATGGCCCGTAGCCCTGATGAACGTATTCTCCAACGTACGCATTGAGCTTGTGGCTGGGTCTGGTTTTCAACTTGCGTCTGGGATCATCCCGCTCGGAACGATTCACCACTTCCGCATTCTTCTTTCGCGTCAGTGCCTGGCCTAACCAGTCTTTCCGCGGGTGGCCCAGCAGCCTGTCGACAGCTGTAAAGCTGAGCCATTGAGGCAGTTCCGTATTGGCATTGGCAAAAGCGACCACTCCCAGATCCTGTTGCGGAAACAACATGACATTAGCGATGAACCCATCAATGCCGCCGCTATGGTGCACGATCTTCTTCCCCTGGTACGTACCTACTATCCACCCCAGACCGTAAACAGGCGGCGAAAACTCCTGACTCGAAGGAGCGGAGCCCATCGGCATGTGATATCCCTGCAGCTCGTCAAGGGTCGTCGTACTTACCAGCTGATTACCCTCAAACTGACCCTGTGCAAGATTCAACTTCAGCCAGTTGGCCATTTCGTTTATTGAAGAGTTAACCGAACCTGCCGGGCCAATGAAATCAAGGGATCGAAACGGAATTTCACTGACCTCACCTTCATCAATAAGATAAGGCCGCGCAAAATTTTCATCCTGCTGAGATTGTGTGACAGAAAAATTGGATCGATGCATGCTCAAAGGACCCAACAGGCGTTCCTGCATCAGATCTTCCCAGCTGGGCTGATCAGCCACTGTTGCTGCCAGCACACCGGCTGCCATGAACATCAGGTTATTATATTGAAAACGGCTGCGCGGTTCGGCCGTCAACGGCAGGTACTCGAGGCGACGAATGCCCTCTTCTCGCGAGGTAGAGGTGTTGTTGTACCACATCAGATCATGCCGAGGCATTCCGGTGCGGTGCGTAACAAGGTCTCGGACAGTTGTTTGAGCCGCAGCAGCCTCATCCGCAAGATTGAACTGCGGCAGGTAATTCCGCACTGGATCATCCCAGGACAATAATCCAGCCTCGACTAACATGCCCAGCACCGTTGCGGTCATGGCTTTAGTGATTGACCCGATTGCAAACAGTGAGTCTGCTGTCATCGGCAGACTGTTTTTAACATCGCGCAGGCCAAATCCTCGCGCGTATATCAACTCGCCTCTGTACACGATACCAATTGCAGCCCCGGGTGCCTGAAAATCCAGCAGAGCCTGCTCCGCAGTTGTGGCCAGGTCTCCCAGCGCATCCAGAGCCGAGCCAATTGGATCGGCAGGTGTAAGGCTGAACGCAAACGTTCCACCACTCTGGCTGAACAGACCGGACAGAGAGGAGATTTGTTCACCATCTTGCCTGAGCGCCAGCTCACCGAGGAATGAAGGATTACCCGGCACGCCGTCAATAACGAAGGTCACGGACGTCTGATCGCGGCTTGTGGAAACCAGCAGATCTTTTAAGGGGAGATCTTTCGCGCCCTGAGCCGGAATACTGATCGTACCCGACAGCTGTTTATTCTCACCCAGCAGCACAACTTCGATGTCCAGGTGTTGATTGGGCAACTCGATACGCCCCTGCCAGGTGCCTTCGAGCGCAGGTAACGCGCCAGCGCCGCAGCCGAAAATCCATACCCCAAGCAGAATGACAGCCTGCCACCGGGTAAAGCGAATCCTTTCAGAACCTGATCTCATGACATGCCCTCCACTGCCTTAAAGCACAATATCCGGATTTGCAGGTCAGGACAATTTCAGCTGACAGGTTCGCTCAAGTTCCTTGCATCCCGGAGCGAAGGTATTTATATTCCTTGGAATGTTTTATTTCATCTATGCGAGACTCTTATGATTCGACTATCAGTAAATTTGGTAGCACTCGTCGCGCTGCTGCTGCTAACGACGGCTTGCAATGGACCGTTGGGGCCTATACCTGGCGGCAAGCTTTCTGGCCGCGTATCCGACGAGGCAATCCTGGATTGGTCATTTGCAGCTGACGTAGACGTTATTCAAATGGAAACACGGCCGGACGACCCCCACTCAGTCAACACCTGGGTTGGGGTATACGACGGGAAACTGTATGTACCAACCTCTCTGATCAGGGGTGATGCAGAACCCGGCAATCGAGGCTGGGTAAAACACGTGGCAGCAGACCCCAGGGTGCGGCTGAGAATTAATGGCACGATCTACCCCGCGACTGCAAGCAGAGTCATGGATCAGGATCAGGTGGATACCATCAGAAATCAGTTATTACTCAAATACGCTGAGGAACCTACTGAACACAGCAGCGCCGCATGGCTGTTTGTGATGGAAAGTCCCGGCTTATGACTGCTCAGCGCACCCCGGAAGAAGAGATTTTGACCTGGTGCGGCGTCATTGCACAGCTGTCGCGTACCCGGGCCAAAAAAATTATTGCTGATGCCGACCTACCTTACCCACTGTTTATTCTGTTGCGCCATTTTTGTCATGACCCTGAACGTAAATGGACCGTTTCCCAGTTAACTGAAGCATTCGAAACCGGACAGTCCGGCATGACCAAGCGAGTGCAGAAACTGATTGATCTTGGCTATCTGGCTACAAATGCCGACGAACAGGATGCGCGCATTAAATGGATTCACGTCACTTCAAGGGGCCGCGCCCTGCGAGACCAGCTGCTGAACACACTGGCACCGGACCAGAGTTCTCTGTTTGCCAACTGGAAAAAACGCGATGTTGAGGATCTTCATCGTCATCTGTTCACACTGAAAACCTATCTGGATGAACACCGCGATAGTATCGTCACAGGAATTTGATGTTGCATACGTTAAGATGGCCTTTTTTAACGTTAAGGAACACATTTCAGATATGTCTTTTGAACTACCCGCCCTGCCTTACGCTGACGACGCCCTTGCACCGGTTATCTCCGCTGAAACCATCTCTTATCACTACGGTAAACACCACCAGGCATACGTTAACAATCTCAACAAGCTGATTGCTGATACAGAACACGCTGAAGCATCCCTGGAAGAAATAGTAGTTGCCAGCGAAGGCGTTTTGTTTAACAACGCCGCACAAGTCTGGAACCATACATTCTACTGGTATTGCATGACGCCAGGCGGTGCTGCAATTGAGCAAGGCCCGCTGCAGGAAGCAATCAAAAAGAGTTTTGGCTCCATGGAAAAACTCAAAGAAGAGTTTATTGCGGCGGCGGCTGGCAACTTCGGGTCCGGTTGGACCTGGTTGATTGCCGGCGACAATGGCACTCTGGAAATTGTAAACACCAGTAATGCAGACACCCCACTGGCGCATGGTGCACAACCGCTACTGACCTGTGACGTCTGGGAACATGCGTATTACATTGACCAT
>Ga0180435_10005281_pt1 | contig 12599 bp, 10 predicted proteins | sample SS_ome_3_FD_132467 | JGI IMG/M metagenome (GOLD analysis project Ga0180435, IMG submission 132467) | Hypersaline lake sediment archaeal communities from the Salton Sea, California, USA - SS_3_S_1 metaG | ecosystem: Environmental > Aquatic > Non-marine Saline and Alkaline > Hypersaline >... | reverse complement strand
ATGTCCAGAATGTCCAGCATCTTGATGTCCTCCCACATTTCCTTAAAGTGTAAAGTGCTCAACCTTTACTTCCAGTTTACCGCAGGAAACGAAGCAATCCAGCCATCCCCGCTTCTCTTGAGCCTTTGATCTTGCTGCGTTTGGGTCGGTCTCGCCCGATTGCCCCGGCTCCCTTCCAAAAACCGTATTGCACAGGCGAGCCTTGTTGAGGTAATAAGAAGAATAAGCACGGAGTTACGCGCCATAAGCCGGACTGAAAAATGTTTTTTTGCCGTAAGCTCGACTGTCTGCGCGTACCGTTTTTTTGCGCGGGCCCCGGAGCGGAGGCCCAAGATTGAAGGACATCTCCAAGTTCGGAAACGAAAGGAGGCGGGACGTCTTTCATGATCATTGTCGTCGTCAACAACAAGGGGGGAACGGCCAAAACCACCACGTGCGTCAATCTTGCGGCGGCACTGGCCTCCCTCGAGCATCGCGTGCTGCTGGTGGACCTCGACTCCCAAGCTTCGGCTTCCCTCTCCCTCGGGGTCCTCTGGAGGGACCTGTCGCCTTCCGTGTGCGACGTCCTGTTCGCCGGCACGCCCTTGAACCGGGTTGTCCGGGCCTCCCGCATTCCCGGAGTGGACTTGGTGACGGCGGAAATGGAGCTGGCCAACAGCGACTGCACCTTGTCCGGCACTCCCGGGTGGGAGTCGCTTTTGAAGAACGCCCTGGACAGTGTCCGCCACCGGTACGATTATATCCTCTGCGACTGCCCGCCTTCCCTTTCCATGATTCCCGTGAGCGCCATGGTGGCGGCGGATGCCTTTCTGGTGCCGGTGGCTCCCGAATACCTAGCCCTGGAAGGACTGGTCAGCCTCATGGACGTGGTGGAGAAGCTGCGCGCCAACATGGGCGTTGGGGCCCGTTTGCTTGGAATCGTGTTCACCCTGGTGGAGCCGTCTTGGGAAACGGGGCGCGAAGTCGTCCGGTTGGTCAGGGACCGTTACGGGAAAAGCGTGTTTTCCGTTGAGATTCCAAGAAATGTCAAGGTGAGCGACGCGCCGGCCTACGATCTGAGCGTGGTGGAGTACGCCCCCGATTCCCCCGGGGCCAGGGCTTACGTCGAATTGGCCAAGGAAGTCGTGGAGCGGTGCGCTCCTTGCCGAAAGAAGCGGGGATGGCTCCGCCGGTGGATGGGGCGATGAAAGGGATGGTCGCTACCGAAGTGCCGGGCGGAGCGGTTCCGTCTTCCATGCGTCGCGAAGATTTGTCAAAGTTCCGATGGCGATTGTCAAAGGGAATCGAATCGCAATGCGCTGTCATGAAAAGGAGAAGCGATGAAAAACAAGATCAACCCCTCCATTTTCGATCGATCCCCTCCCGAAGCCGAGAATCGGGCGAAGGCGGGAGATTCGGGCGGTGGCGACGGGAGCCCCTCGGTGGAAGCCCTTTCCATGGAGCTGGACCGCATGCGGGAGCTGCTGGAAGAAGCCGAAGACAAAAGCTCTCTGTTGGACTTGGCTCCCGCGCCCCTCATGGCGGTGGATCGGGAATTCAACGTCACCTACATCAATGCGGCGGCTGCCGGGATGCTGGGGAAGGCCCCCGGGGATTGCACGGGCGTCAAGTGCTACAGCTTCTTCCGCACCGATCATTGCAACACCGGGGAGTGCCGAAGCGCCCGGGCCATGCAGGAAGGACGGACCCTGGAAGGCGAAGCCGTTGTCCCCCTTGCTTCGGGAGAGCTGCCTTTGCGCTACACCAGCGTTCCCGTGAAGAACGATGCGGGACAGGTGGTGGGGGCCCTCGAGTATCTGGTGGACATCCGTGCGGAAAGGACCGCCGCTCGGGAGATCGCGGAATTGAGCCGGGCGGTGGAGGAAGGGCGTCTGGAAGCGAGGGCCCGCGAGGATGGCTTGGAAGGCGGTTTCCGGCAAATGGTGGAAGGCGCGAACCGGGCGCTGGACGCCGTGGTCGATCCTCTCAACGTGGCGAGCCACTACGCCGAGCGCATGGGCGCCGGGGAAATTCCCGAAAAGATCGTCGAAGAGTATCCGGGAGACTTGAGCCACCTCAAAGAGAGCTTCAACCGCTGCATCGACGTTTTGAACGGGTTGGAGAAGGAAGCGCGCAACGTGGCCGAGGCCGCCGTGGAAGGGCGCCTGGAAGCCAGGGCGGACCCTTCGGGACTTCCGGGACGTTACGCTCGCCTTCTCGAGGGAATCAACGAAACCGTGGACTCCCTGGTGGGTTACATGGAGCAGATTCCCGTTCCTTTCATGATCATCGACAAGGATTTCAACATCCGCTACATGAACCGCACGGGCGGCGAGGTCCTGGGAGTGGAGGCGCACCAGCTCGTGGGCCAGAAGTGCTACAATTTCTTCAAGACGGAGCACTGCCAGACCGCCCAATGCGCATGCGCCGTGGCCATGAGAAAGGGAGAAAAGGAAACCGCCGAGACGGTGGCGCGTCCCGCCGGCAAGGAGCTGTTCATCGAATACAGCGGCGTGCCTCTCAAGGACCGCTCCGGCGCCGTCGTCGGGGCCCTGGAGATCGTCACGGACAAGACCCGGACCCGCAGGGCCATCGACGAGGGGCAGGTCAAAGTGGACTACCTCAACAAGATCCCCACCCCCGTCATGGTGGTGGACCGGGACTTCAACGTCGTTTTCATGAACCCGGCGGGTGCCACGGCCCTGGGACGCACTCCCGAAAACTGCACGGGGCGGAAATGCTTCAGCCTTTTCAACACCGGCCATTGCAACACGCCCGAATGCCAAGTGGCCATGGCCATGCAGCGCAACGGCATCTTCACCAGCGACACCGTGGCCCGCCTGCCTTCCGGGGAGCTGCCCATCCGGTACACGGGGGCCCCTCTCACCGACGAGAACGGAAACATCGTCGGGGGCCTCGAGTACGTCCTGGACATCAGCAAGGAGATGGAGATCACTACGGGGGTGGGCGAGCTCGCCAAGGCGGCGGTGGACGGCAGGCTGGACACCCGCGCCGACCTGGACAAGTTCCATGGCAACTACCGGCGCATCGTGCAGGGAGTCAACGAAACCCTGGACGCCGTCATCAAGCCTTTGAAGGTGGCCGCCGACTACGTGGACCGCATCAGCAAGGGGGACACCCCCGAGAAGATCACCGACGAGTATCGGGGAGATTTCAACGAGATCAAGGACAATCTGAACACCCTCATCGACGCCATGAACGAAATCACCGAGGTGGCCCAAGCCATTGCCGGAGGCGACCTGACCAGCGAGATCCGCCCGCGCTCGGAACGGGACGAGCTGCTCAAGGCCCTCCAGGAGATGGTGCACGAGCTCAAGCGCGTGGTGGCGGGCGTGCAGGCGGCGGCCGAGCAGGTGGCCACGGGCAGCGAGGAGATCAGCTCGGCCACCCAGGAGATGTCCGAGGGAGCCACGGAGCAGTCGGCGAGCGTGGAGGAGATCTCGAGCTCCATGGAGGAGATGAACAGCACGGTGGCCCAGAACGCCGACAATGCCAGCACCACCGCCTCCATCGCCGAAAAGGCGGCCAACGACGCCAGGGAGGGGGGCGAAGCCGTGAAGGAAACGGTTTCCGCCATGAAGAGCATCGCCGAGAAGATTTCCATCATCGAGGAGATCGCTCGCCAGACCAACATGCTGGCCCTCAACGCCGCCATCGAAGCGGCCCGGGCCGGCGAGCACGGCAAGGGGTTCGCCGTGGTGGCCGCCGAGGTGCGCAAGCTCGCCGAGCGAAGCCAGACGGCGGCCAAGGAGATCAGCGGTCTTTCGGGCAGCAGCGTGGAAATTGCCGAAAAGGCCGGGCGATTGATCACCGACATCGTTCCCGGCGTCCAGAAGACGGCGGAGCTGCTCCAGGAGATCAACGCCGCCAGCTCCGAGCAGTCCAGCGGGATTCAGCAGGTCACTCAGGCCATTCAGCAACTGGACCAGGTGGTGCAGCAAAACGCCGGGGCCGCCGAGGAAATGGCCTCCACCAGCGAGGAACTGGCCAGCCAGGCGACCTTGCTCAAGGACACCATCGAGTTTTTCCGCATCGAGGAGGAAAGGGCGGGTGGCGGAGTCCGGGCCCAACATGCTCCTCCCCCACGCCCTCGATCATCGGCTCGAACTGAAAAGAAAACCTCCGGGGACGCTTGGGGAAAGAAAGGAAAGGCGCCATCCAAGGCTCCTTCGAAGCCTCCCGTCCGCCAAGGCCCGGCCCCCAAGCCTCGCGGCTTCTCCCTCAACATGGCCGAAGGCGACCACGAGGACGAAGAGTTCGAGCGCTACTGAATTATAATTATGCAGGTCGGACCACGATAAGCTTTTGAAAATATTGGCTGTTTCGTGGCTCGACCCGCCTGATCCGACGGTGAGGGAAAAATCGTTTGATATCGGTGCCTTGGCGTGGTCCGACCTGCATAACCGACATGGTGGAGGGGGTCACTTTTCCTGGCTCAGGGAAAACCCCCGGCTGAACTGCTCCTGGAGCAGGAAGAAGACCACCAGGGAAGGCAGCAAGGTGATGACGGCCCCGGCCATGACGATGCCCCAGTTGGTGGCGTCCTGGCCGCCGCTCATCATGCGCAGACCGATCTGGATCACTTGGCGCTCGTTGTCGTGGATGACGATGAGGGGCCACAGGTACTGGTTCCACATGTACACGAACTGGATGACCCCCAGGGCGGCGATGACGTTCATGGACATGGGAAGGAGGATGTTCCAGGCGAAGCGAAGGGGGCCGGCCCCGTCGATGCGGGCGGCGTCGATGAGGGAGAAGGGAATCTGGAGAAAATGCTGGCGGAAGAGGAACGTCCCCGTGGCCGAAGCCAGGAAGGGCACGATGAGGGCCGTGTAGGAGTTGGACCAGCCCAATCCCGTGACGAGGTCGAAGAGGGCCACGATGATGATCTCCGTGGGCATCATGAGAGTGAGGAGGATGAAGGCGAAGACCCAGCTTTTGAGAGGGAACCTCAGGTAAACCAGCACCAGGGCGGAAAAGAAGGAGATGACCGTCTTGCCCGCCGTGACGGCGATGGCGATGTAGAAGGAATTGAGCATGTAGCGGCCCAGGTGGAATTGAGTCCAGGCGATGCGGTAGTTTTCCGCCATGGCGCTCCCCAAGGCGAAGGTGGGCGGATAGCTGAAGATCTGGCCGGGCGTCTGAGTGGAAAAGAGAAGGGCGAGCAAAACGGGGGCCGCCAGAATGAAGCAGCACAATGCCAGACTTGCGTGCACCACGACAGCGGACCATCTTCCGCGCATGCTCAACCTCCGTAATGGACCATCTTGCCCGAAAACCGGAACTGCAGCACCGTCAGCCCCACCACCACGACGAAAAGAACCACGGACTGGGCGGCGGCGAAGCCCGTCTTGAAGTATTGGAAGCCGTCCCGGTAGATGCTGTAGATGAGAATGGTGGTGGCTTCGGCCGGGCCCCCTTTGGTGAGCAGGTCGATGAAGGCGAAGGTGTCGAAAAAGGCGTAGATGGTGTTGACGACCAAAAGGAAGAGGGTCATGGGGGAAAGGAGGGGCAGAGTGATCTTCCAGAACCGCTTCCAGGGGCCGGCCCCGTCGATGAGAGCGGCTTCCAGCACTTCCCCGGGCAGGTTCTGCAAAGCCGCCAGGTAGAACACCACGTTGTAGCCGATGTTTTTCCACACCGAAGCCACGATGGTCACCGCCATGGCCAGATTGGGGTTGATGAGCCAGTCGGGACGAATGCCCAAAAGGGAGTCGAGGAAGTAGTTGAGGATCCCCGCCTGGGAGTTGACCATGAACAGGATGATGACGCCGCCCACCGCCGGCGGGAGGGCGTAGGGCCAGATGAGCAGCAGCCGGTACACCCGCCATCCCGTCACCTTCTGGTTGGCCAGCAGGGCCAGCCCCAGTCCGCACACCATGCTCAGAACCACCGTGGACCCCGCGAAGATCGCCGTGTTCAAAAAGATCCTTCGATAGTAAGGGTCCGTGAACAGGTCCACGTAGTTTTTCATGCCGGTGAATTCGCTGGTCAATCCCAGAAAGCCCACCCGGTAGAAGGAAAGCTTCAGGGTCTGCAACGCCGGGTAGTAGAGGAAAACGGCCAGGACGAAAAGGGTCGGGACGATGAGCAGCCAGGCGGTGCCGGGGTTGGGGAACGAAGATCGGGTTTGCATGGCGGGCTTCCGTTGGACTCCGTTTGATTTCCCCGGGAGCGAGGGCGTCTCGCCCTCGGTCGAGGGCTCGCGATCCCCCCGCGCGGAGGGCGGGGACGCCCTCCCTCCCGGGGGGGCGATCCGCATTGCCAAGCAACAAGCTGGATGGGCTTTTTCGTTCAGGCACTACTTGACGGAGGCGTTGTAGGCGGCCAAGGCCTTGTCCGCTCTCTCGTCGGCTTCCTTGAGGGCCTCCTCGATGGACGTTCCGGCGAACACCTTCTGGGCCGCGTCCTCGATGATGGTCCGCACTTCCGTGAACGCCCCCATGAGGGCTCCCTGAGTGGCCCGGTTCACCTTGGTCTGCAGCAGCTGGTCGAAGGCCGCCCGATAGGCCGGCTTGCGCTCGAACCATTTCTGGAATTCCACCACGTCCACGGCGCTCTTGCGCACGGGGAAGTAGCCCGTTCCCTTGTGCCAGCGCACCATGTTTTCGGTGTTGGTGAACCACAGCAGGAAGGTTTTGGCGGCGTCCAGCTCCTTCTCGGGATGCTCCCTGGTCATCCAGAGGCTGGCCCCGCCGATGACCACGCCGTTGCGCTCCTTGCCGTCGGGAGCGGGCAAAAAGGCGGTCCCCAGCTCGAAGCCGTTTTCAAAGGCGGCGTCCTGGAGAATGGACACGTCGGAAGTGGAAGTGACGAGCATGGCCGCCTGCTGGGAAACGAAAATCTGGTTGGCCCCGTCCCAATCCTCGGGCTTGCCCGAATAGGCGTAGTACCCCTTGTTGTAAAGGGTAGCCCACCAAGTCATGATGGTCTTCATGGCTTCGCTGTCGAGATACACGTCCGTGGCCCGATCGGCCCGGCCGTTCTCGTTGTTGGCCAGCAGCTCCCCTTGCATGGCCACCCACTGCTCGGCGAACCACGAGTGCAGAGGCCAGGTGATGCACTTGGGGGCCGCTTGGGAGGCTTCCATCTTTTCGCAGGCCTGGAGGACTTCGCCGTAGGTGGCGGGGGGAGCTTCCGGGTCCAGGCCGGCTTTTTCGAACAGGGTCTTGTTGTAGTACATGACGGGGTTGGAGGAGTTCCACGGGATGGAGTTGAATTTGTCCCGGACGCGGTAGTAGTTGGCCACGGGGGCGATGTAGTCGTCCAGGAGGGCGTAGTCTTCGGGCTTCACGTGATCCTCGAAGGGGGTGAAGATGCCCGCGTCCAGGGCCAGTTGGGTGCCCACCTCGAAAAGCTGCACGATGTGGGGGGCGCTGCCCTGCTTGGCCGCCAGGATGGAAGAGTTCAGCACGTCCCGGTAGCTGGGCTTGGTTTCCACTTTCACTTGGATTTCGGGATGGGTGAAGTTGAAGTCGTCCACCATGCGCTGGATGAAAGCCGTTCGCTGGCCGCCCATGGCATGCCAGAAGGTGATTTGGGTTTTTTCCTGAGCCAGGGCCGTTCCGCCCCAGAGCATCGCCAGGACCGCCAACAGCAGAATCGTTCGCTTCATGCCTTCCTCCTTATTGGGGTTGAAATGATTCCGCGGGTTGTTCGTCCCCGCTTTCTCCATCTTCGGGCGACCGCCGGCACGGCACGGCGTGGGCCGGCCATTGCCCGTCTTCAGGATTCCCTTGCGTGGCTCACGCAGCGACCCCCGTCGGCCGTGAACAAATGGGCGAGAGAGATTCTGAAGGCCATGTGGATGGGGGCCCCTTCCTCCACGCCCAAGCGCCTGGGCACCATGAACCGGACGGGCTGCCCTCCCAGGGACGTGTGCACGAGCACTTCTCCTCCCAAAGGCTCGCACAAGTCCACTTGGCTGGACCAGTGGAACCGGCCGGGAGCCACTTGGGGCGGCTCCGACAGCACCTCCATGTGCTCCGGGCGAATGCCGAGGGTGTAGGCGCTTTCCGAAGGCTCCAGGGCCGCCATCCGCTCGGCGGACCATGGCAGAACGAACCCTCCCGGCAGTTGCAGCTCCGTTTCGCCCTTTCGCTCCGCCGGTATGAAATTCATGGACGGGGTCCCGATGAAGCCCGCCACGAAGCCGTCGGCGGGGCGTGCGTAGAGCTCGTCGGGAGTGCCGAACTGGGACACCTTGCCTTCGTGGATGACGGCGATGCGGTGGGCCAGGGTCATGGCTTCCACCTGGTCGTGGGTGACGTAGATCATGGTGGTTCGCAACTGTCTTTGGAGCTGCTTGATTTCCACTCTCATGTGATTGCGCAGCTTGGCGTCGAGGTTGCTCAGGGGCTCGTCCATGAGGAAGACGGCCGGGTCGCGCACGATGGCCCTTCCCATGGCCACCCGCTGACGCTGCCCTCCCGAAAGCTCCCGGGGGCGGCGCTTGAGCAGGTCCGAAAGGCCCAGCATCTTGGCCGCCCGGTTCACGGCTTCCTCCTGCTCCTTCTTGCTCGCCCCCCGCAACTTCAGGCCGAAGGCGATGTTCTGGGCCACGGTCATGTGAGGGTAAAGGGCGTAGTTCTGGAACACCATGGCCACGTTGCGCTCTTTGGGCGGCATGCGGGTCACCCGGCGGTCGCCGATGTACAGCTCCCCTTCGCTCACCTCTTCCAACCCGGCGATGAGCCGCAGCAGAGTGGTCTTGCCGCATCCCGAAGGCCCCACGAAAACCACCAGCTCCCCGTCCTCGATCTCCAGATTCACTCCCTGGATGACCCGGACCCGCCCGAACCGCTTGGACACCTTTTCGTACCGGACCAATCCCATGGCGCAATCGCTCGCTTCCCCGGGTACCCGCCGCCGAACGGCTTCGGTTCAGCCGGCCCCGCAAGGTACCCTTTACGTCTGCCAAGCTCCAAAAGATTCTCCATGGCCCCCGGCTTCGGGAACCGATGAAACTCGTATCGTGGTGTCGTGGCGAAAGTGTGACGCCGTCATGAAGGTTTGTCTCGCAATCTTCTTGAAAGCTCGCTTTCTTCTTTGTCACGGGCGGCGAGAAATGTCAACCGGTTCCCGGCGCTCCTCCTTCGCCGGAAAAGAAGGTCGCAGGAAAGGGAGCACTCGAATTGGCCGACGGTGAATCCCCTTGACATCGAAGGGGGTCTCCATCATTGTCCTTTCAAAATATCCATGAGCTTCCGAAACTTTTTTCAACCGAGGTCGCCGCCATGCAATTTGTCGATTTGAGGGCTCAACAGGAAAGAATTCGAGGGAGGATCAACGAAAGGATCCGAGGCGTTCTGGATCACGGTCGATACATACTGGGACCCGAAGTGACGGAGCTGGAAGAAGTCCTGGCGAGATACGCGAGGGTTCCCCACGCCGTGGCCTGCAGCTCGGGTACCGACGCTTTGCTTCTGGCCCTCATGGCTCAAGGGGTGAAGCCCGGGGACGCCGTTTTCACCTCTCCCTTCACCTTCATCGCCACGGCGGAAGTGATCTTTCTTTTGGGGGCTACGCCCGTTTTCGTGGACATCGATCCGGCCACCTTCAATCTCGACCCCGCTCATCTCGAAAAAGCCGTGGAGGCGGTGGCCGCCTCCGACGTGACTCGATATCCTCTCCCCGCTCAAGGAGCCCAAGGGCGGTTGAAGCCCCGGGGCATCATAGGGGTGGATCTTTTCGGCTTGGCGGCGGACTATGAACGGATAAACTCTACGGCCGCCAAGCACGGTCTCTTCGTCGTGGAGGACGCCGCCCAGTCCCTGGGAGGCGAGTATCGCGGGAACCGGAACGGCGGACTGGCTTCCGTGGGCTGCACCTCCTTTTTCCCTGCCAAGCCCTTGGGAGGGTATGGGGACGGGGGCATGTGCTTCACCCATGACGACCGTCTGGCGGAGCTGCTCCGCTCCCTTTGCGTTCACGGAAAGGGCCACGACAAGTACGACAACGTGCGCATCGGCATCAACGGGCGTTTGGATACCCTGCAAGCCGCCGTGCTCCTGGCCAAATTCGAAATCTTCCAGGAAGAGATCGACGCGAGGCAAGCCGTGGCCCGCCGATACACCGAAGGGCTGGAGAAAAGAGGGGTCCCGGTGATTTCCCCTCGCGTTCCCGATTCCTGCCGGTCGGCCTGGGCCCAGTATTCGGTGTTGGCCGAAAGCCAAGAGCAACGGGCGGCGCTGCAAAATCGTCTGAAGGGGGAGGGGGTCCCCACAGCCGTTTACTACCCCAAGCCCCTGCACCTTCAGACGGCTTTCGCGGGGCTGGGCTACAAGGAGGGGGACTTTCCGATGAGCGAGGATTGCTCTAGACGCATCTTCAGCCTGCCCATGCATCCCTACCTCAAGCCCGACGAGCAGGACCGCGTGGTGGACGTCATGGCGGGCTTGCGACCCGAATAGACCACCATGCTCTCCGGACCGCATCGAAGACGCCGGACGGCGACGAGGTGCCGGGGCGGCACGTGGGGACCGTACACCAGGAGATCTCCCGGCCAGCCCGGGAGGATCTCCTCCAGGCGGGGAAACGGTTTGTCGGGGTAAAGATAGAGGCAATCGGCTCGACGGACGACCATGGAGAGATAGTCGGCTTGAACGAATTCCGGCGGGCGAGGAAGGGAAAGGGACCGGGCGGCTCGGCGGGCGGCTCGGCACAGACCGGCGTCCACCTCCACTCCCGCCGCCCGGGTGAAAAGGGCGGCCATGCAGGCGACCAGACCGTCTCCGCAGCCCAGATCGACGAAAAACCGTCGCCGCTCCAGGTTGAAAGTCTTGAAAAAGTAGTAAAGGTGAGGCGCTCGGGAGACCGCCCACACTCCCAGGGCGGTGGGGCGGTAGGGGCCATCGCCCTCTTCCTCCAGTCGCCGGTGCCGCTCCTTGAAAAATCGGGCGATGCGAACGGCCTGCCGCGCCCTTTCCCTCGAAGAGCCGGTCATCGGGCCAGGGAGCCGATCACCGTTCGAGGCTCGTAGCAGCCCGGGGCCACGGCGGTGTTGGGGAAAACGAGGCAGCCCTTGCCCAGAAGCGCTCCCGGATTGGTGACGGAGTTGCATCCCGTTTCGGTCCCGTCTCCCAGGATCGCTCCCAATTTGCGCATCCCCGTGTCCACCGGCTCCCCCTCGATCCTCAACCGCACGCTGGCGCGCTTCATCTTCAGGTTGGCCAGCTTGGTCCCGGCCCCCAGATTGACGTCGTTGCCCAGAACGCTGTCTCCGATGTAGGCGAAATGGCCCGCCTGGGCTCCGTCCAGGAGGATGCTGTTTTTCATTTCCGTGGCGTGTCCCACCACGCAGCGGTCCCCCACGATGCACCCCCCGCGCAGGTAGGCCCCCTGGCGGATTTCCGTGCAGGCTCCGACAAGGGTGGGTCCCTTGAGGAGGGCCCCGGGCTCCACCACCGTGCCGGGGCCGAAGGAGATGTCGGGGCCCCACAGGACGCAGCCCGCGTGCAGAACCACGGCGTCCGGGAGCTCCTCGCCGCGGAAGAGGACCCGGTGTTGCCCCTTTTTGACGTTTCCGCCGACGATTTGCAGCCCTTCGCCGAGGCAACGGTCGCCGTGGATCACCACCGTTTCGGGCAGGGGCTGTTTGTATGCTATGGGCCATTGCCGAGGATTTCCCTCCAGGACCTCTTCCAGATAGGATCGGATGCGCTCCAGCGCCTCCCATACTCGGGAAATCCCCGAAAACACCTCCCGGTGGGCGAAGCGGCTCAGGTCGAAGAAAGCTTCGGGCGTCAACGAGCTCATTTCTTCCCCCCGTCTTGACCCATGCGCATGTGCTCGATTTTGGAGCATTTGTTCATCACCACGTCGAGGCCGGCTTCCCTGGCCCTGTCCGCCGCCCCGTTGTGGCAAAGTCCCAGCTGCATCCATACGCAGCGCGCTCCCACCTCGATGGCCTCGTCCACGACGGCGGGAATGGCGTCGTTTCTTCGGAAAATGTCCACGATGTCGATGGCGTGAGGGACGGACTTGAGATCGGGATAGCACGGCTCCCCGAGCACTTCCTTGTACTTGGGATTGACGGGGATGACGCGGTAGCCCTTTTCCTTGAGATACCGGGCGACCTTGTGGCTGTCGCGCCCTTCCTTGTGGGAGATTCCCACCACCGCGACGGTTCGCGCGTCGTCGAGGATTCGGACGATCTCTTCGTCCGTGGCGTTCGTCAAAGGAAATTCACATTCGACCATGAGGCCCTCCGTTGAAAATCCGCGGTTGCCACCGCTGTTGGCCTGAAGGTGAAAAGGATTCCGCGCGCAGGGCGATACCCTCCGTCAGCCGCACAGCTCGTCGATGGCCTGGAGAAGGACTTTCCTTTCCACCGGTTTCACGAAAACGTGCTTGGCGCCGATGGCGCCGGCCATTTCCAGGGCCAGCTCCGCCGACACGTAGTTGCCCCCTCCCGAAATGGCGATGATGTTGGCTTCGGGGAATTCGCGCTTCAATTCCTTGATGGTCTCGATGCCTTCCATTTCGGGCATGATGAGGTCCGTCACCACCACGTCCGGCTTCTCCTTGCGGTAGCAGGCCAAGCCCTCCTTGCCGTTGCCGGCCTCCATGGTTTCATGGCCCACCTGTTGGAACATCTT